>Ga0209051_1000628_pt1 | contig 40593 bp, 37 predicted proteins | sample AraplaCvi_mMS_r2_2_FD_184286 | JGI IMG/M metagenome (GOLD analysis project Ga0209051, IMG submission 184286) | Arabidopsis root microbial communities from North Carolina, USA - plate scrape MF_Cvi_mMS_r2 (SPAdes) (version 2) | ecosystem: Host-associated > Plants > Roots > Endosphere | place...
TGCCGATGCCGTCGAGGGTGGGACCACGCTGGACCGTCACGTTGGTGGGCGGCACGTCGGCGATCTTGATGGTGTTGTTCTCGGAGGCGAAGATCGCCTCGGAGAGGTCGAAGCCGACCTTCTTGGCGTCGACGTCGAACGCGGCGACGAACTGCACGTCGCGGACGTGGTACTTGCCGAGCTTGACGTGCATCAGACCGGGGACGGTCGAGTTCTCGTCGGCGTCGAGGTAGTACTGCACGCCCTGCACCAGCGACGAGGCGCAGTTGCCGACGCCGACGATGGCGACCCGGATTTCATTCGACTCGGACATGGCGATCTCCTTCTCGTACTGATGACTGCGATGAGGGCTTGGGTTAGGGCTGTTGTTCGGGGGTGGTCTCGGGGCGTCCCGGGGCGGCCACGCGTTCGGCCGCGATCAGGTCGTTGAGCCACTTGACTTCGCGCTCGCTGGACTCGAGCCCGAGCTGATGAAGCTGGCGGGTGTAGCGGTCGAGTGAATTACTGGCGCGCGCGATGGCTTCACGCAGGCCTTCGCGGCGTTCCTCCACCTGGCGGCGGCGGCCCTCCAGGATGCGCATCCTGGCTTCAGCCGGGGTGCGGTTGAAGAAGGCCAGGTGAACGCCGAATCCGTCGTCGGTGTAGTTCTGCGGTCCGGTGTCCGCGACGAGTTCGGTGAAGCGCACCTTGCCTGCGTCGGTGAGGACGTAGACGCGGCGGGCCCGACGCACCTTGACCGCGCCCACGGGTGCCGACTCCTCGTCGATGAGGCCGTCGGCCTGCATCCGGCGCAGGGCCGGGTACAGCGATCCGTATGAGAACGCCCGGAAGGCTCCGAGCAGGCCGGTCAGCCGCTTGCGCAGCTCGTAGCCGTGCATGGGCGACTCGATGAGCAGCCCCAAGATGGCGAGCTCCAGCATCGAATCACCTCCCTCGAGTGGCCGCTACGATCCTTCGACGCGTCGCTGAACTATATCGCGCCGATATATACGACGGCACGTGAACCGAACATACACAACACTTTGGAAAGTCCGCCAGTCGGGCCGGGACTCAGACGTCGGCGGGGTCGACGCGTTTGAGGGTGCCGTCGCCGGCGAAGGTGATCGCTCCGCTGCCGAAGTCGGTCGAGACACTCACGCGCAACGTCAGCGCGCCGGGGGTCAGCACGTCACGGCTGGGGTCGATGGTCAGGTAGGTGTCGCCCGGCTTGACGTCCTTCTGCTGCAACCCGACCATCTCGGGAGCGCCACGCAGCAGACCCACCGTCGTCTTGACGTCGAAGGCGCTGAGGTCGACCAGAACGTCCTCGCTGCTCTTGGTGGACGGGTACGGGTCGTCGAATCCCCCGCGATAGGTGTAGTTCAGCTTGCGGCGGTCGTCGGTCGGGTCGGCCCGGTAGAGCACGGCGTAATCGGGATAGATGGTGAGGCCGTAACCCATGGTGTCCCCGAAACGCTGACGCATCTGTTCGAGCAGACCGGTCAGCCCGCCGAGGGATTGCAGCTGCTTGGGCGGGGTGATCACCTTCGCGGGAATGCCGTCGGACTTGGCCCCCGGGTCGGAGGTGAAGCTCAGCGGTGAGGGGGTGTTGCCGTACAGCCCCCAGCCGATCGCGATGCCGAGGACCACCAGCACGCCGGCCACCGCGGCGCGCATGCCCCACCCGCTGCCGCGACCGGCCATCGGCAAGGGCTTCTTCAGGTCGGGCATCTGCACCGGGGCGTCGTCGTTCTGCAGGTCGTCCACGAGACGCTGGAGGTCGCCGAGGGTCGCCGCCGTCGTGGCGGCCGCGACCCGGGTGCGGTGCTCCTCCATGGACAGCTGACCGTCGCTCAGCGCGCTGTCGAGTACCTGGCAGGTGTTGTTGCGATCGCTGTCCTTCGCCCGGGTACCTGCTGTCTGCCGCGTCGCCATGGACGGATCGTAGGAGTTCACGCGCCATCGCCGCAGACCAGATGGCGAAGACGGGGTGGAGGTGGCGGTGTCGAGGCGGCGCGAAAGGGGGGCCGACGTACTCTGGTCATCGTGCGATTGCAGCGACAGGTGGTGGACTACGCGCTCAAGCGTCGGTCCCTGCTGGCCGAGGTGTACTCGGGCCGCACCGGTGTCTCCGAGGTGTGTGACGCCAATCCGTATCTGCTGCGCGCCGCGAAGTTCCACGGCAAGTCCAGTCAGGTGATGTGTCCGATTTGTCGCAAGGAGCAACTCACGCTGGTGTCGTGGGTGTTCGGCGATCATCTCGGGGCCGTGTCCGGATCCGCCCGCTCCACCGAGGAGCTGGTGATGCTGGCAGCCAAGTTCGACGAATTCGCGGTGCACGTGGTGGAGGTATGTAGAACTTGCAGCTGGAATCATTTGGTCAAGTCGTACGTGTTGGGCGCGCCCCGTCCTCCGAAGGCGCGCGGCACCCGGACGGCGCGCTCGGGCGCGCGCACGGCCAGTGAATAGCGAAGGGCGACACGACCGCTCGGCCGACGACGCCCCCAGGGCAGCCTCGGCCGACGGCGGCGTCGCGCCTCCCCGGCACTCCGCGCCGTCCCCGTCGGACGGCTCGACGCGGGCGTTGCCCCGGCAACGCGGTCCGCAGCGGCCCGACGACCGCCAGACGATGGTCATCCCGCCGGTGCGCGACGCCCGGCCGGCTCAATACCGCGACCCGATCGACGTCGTCAAGGCTGCGTTGGACGGCACTCCGCCCCCGAAGCCGCCACCGCCAGGCCCGCCCGGTGGTGGCGGGCCGCCCGGAGGAGGCAAGGGTCCCGGCGGACGTCAGTTCAACGTCAACTGGAAGTGGGTTCGCCGCGGATCGCTGGCGGCGCTGGCGGTCTGCATCATCCTGCCGATCATCACCTTCGCGATGGCCTACATGATCGTCGACATCCCCAAGCCGGGCGACATCCGGACCAACCAGGTGTCGACCATTCTGGCCAGTGACGGCAGCGAACTCGCCAAGATCGTGCCGCCGGAGGGCAACCGGGTCGACGTCGACATCAACCAGATTCCCGTGCAGGTCCGCAACGCGGTGATGGCGGCCGAGGACCGCGACTTCTACAGCAATCCCGGCTTCTCGTTCACGGGCTTCCTCCGCGCGTTCAAGAACAACATCTTCGGCGGTGACCTGCAGGGTGGGTCGACGATCACCCAGCAGTACGTCAAGAACGCGCTGGTCGGCGACGCCCGCTCCGGCATCGGCGGTGTGGTGCGCAAGGCCAAGGAGCTCGTCATCTCGACCAAGATGTCGGGTGAGTGGTCCAAGGACCAGGTGCTCGAGAGCTACCTCAACATGATCTACTTCGGCCGCGGCGCCTACGGCATCGGCGCCGCGTCGCAGGCGTACTTCGGCAAGCCCGTCGAGCAGCTCGACGTGGCCGAGGGCGCCCTGCTCGCGGCCCTGATCCAGCAGCCGTCGGGGCTCGACCCGGCCGTCGACCCGGAGGGTTCCGCCGAGCGGTGGAACTGGGTCCTCGACGGCATGGTCACCGTCGGCGCGCTGTCCCCCCAGGAACGCGCCACGCAGGTGTTCCCCCCGACGGTCTCGCCCGAACAGGCGGGCGCGCAGAACCAGACCACCGGTCCGAACGGCCTGATCGAACGTCAGGTCACCAAGGAACTGATGGATCTGTTCAACATCGACGAACAGACGTTGAACACCGAGGGTCTGCAGGTCACCACCACGATCGACCCGAAGGCGCAGAAGTCGGCCGAGGACGCGGTCGCGGAGTACATGGACGGCCAGGACCCGGACATGCGCACGGCCGTGGTGTCGGTCGACCCGCGCACCGGCGGTGTGAAGGCCTACTACGGCGGATCGGACGCCAACGGGTTCGACTTCGCCCAGGCCGGGTTGCCGACCGGGTCGTCGTTCAAGGTCTTCGCACTGGTGGCCGCGCTGCAGCAGGGCATCGGGCTGGGCTACCAGGTGGACAGCTCGCCGGTCGAGGTCAACGGCATCAAGATCAGCAACGTGGAGGGCGAGGGCTGCGGCACCTGCAACATCGCCCAGGCACTGAAGATGTCGCTGAACACCAGCTACTACCGCCTGATGCTGAAGCTCAAGAACGGCCCGCAGGACGTCGCCGACGCCGCGCACGCAGCCGGCGTCGCCGAGAGCTTCCCGGGCGTCGAGCACACGCTGTCCGAGGACGGCAAGGGCGGACCGCCGAACAACGGCGTCGTCCTGGGTCAGTACCAGTCGCGCGTGATCGACATGGCCTCCGCCTACGCCACCCTCGCCGACTCGGGGATCTACCACCGGCCGCACTTCATCCAGAAGGTCGTCCGATCCGACGGCCAGGTGCTGTTCGACGCGGCCGCGCAGGACGACCCCGGCGAGCAGAAGATCGACAAGGCCGTCGCGGACAACGTCACCTCGGCGATGCAGCCCATCGCGGGCTACTCCCGGGGCCACAACCTGGCCGGTGGCCGGCCGTCGGCAGCCAAGACCGGCACCAACCAGCTCGGCGACACCGACGCCAACCGCGACGCGTGGATGGTCGGCTACACCCCGTCGCTGTCGACGGCGGTCTGGGTGGGCACCACCGAGGGGACCAAGCCGCTGGAGAACAAGTCCGGCGGCTCGGTCTACGGTTCGGGCCTGCCGTCGGACATCTGGAAGGCGACGATGGACGGCGCCGTGCAGGGCACCGACAACGAGTCGTTCCCGAAGCCGACCGAGATCGGCGGGTACGCCGGTCCGCCGGCCGCGCCGCCGCCTCCGCCGCCCGCCCCGCCGCCACCGTCGGAGACCGTGATCCAGCCGACGATCGAGTTGGGCCCCGGCATCACGATCCCGTTCGGTCCGCCGACGACGATCCAGTTGCCGCCCCCGGGGGCACCGCCGCCTCCCGGCGATCCCGCGGCCGCCACCCCTACGGTCACAGCGCCGCCGCCTCCGCCGTGATCGGCCACGACCCCGATCGGTCGACGGTGTCTCCGGCACCTCTGGCCGACGATTTGCGCAGCGACGACGACCGCGACCTCCCCAGCCGGACCGACACCATCGGTGCGGCGCTGTCGGGTGCGATCGGCGGGCCGGTCGGCAAGCACGCCTTGATCGGCCGGGCCCGCTTCATGACCCCGCTGCGCGTCATGCTGATCATCGCGCTGCTGTTCTTGGCGTTCGGCTACTCGACGAAGGCCGCGTGTCTGCAGTCGACGCGCACCGGCACCGCCGATCAACGGGTGGCGATCTGGGAGAACCAGCGGGCCTACTACGAACTCTGCTACTCCGACTCCGTGCCGCTCTACACCGCGGAGTTGTTGAGCCAGGGGAAGTTTCCGTACAAGTCGTCGTGGACGGAGAAGGATTCCGCCGGCGTGCAGCAGAAGCAGTACGACGGCACGCCCGCGGTGCGCTACATGGAGTATCCCGTCCTGACCGGGCTGTACCAGTACGTGTCGATGGCGTTGGCGAAGACGTACACGGCGCTGACCAAGTTGGTGTCCATCCCGGTGGTCGCCGAGGTGGTGATGTTCTTCAACATCTCGGCCCTCGGCCTGGCACTGGCGTGGCTGGCGACGGTCTGGGCGACGACGCGGCTCGCCGGGCGCCGGATCTGGGACGCGGCCTTGGTCGCGGCGTCGCCGCTGGTGATCTTCCAGATCTTCACCAACTTCGACGCTCTGGCGACGGCGTGCGCAGCGGGCGCGATGCTGGCGTGGTCGCGACGCCGACCCGCCGTGGCGGGTGCCCTCATCGGTGTGGGCGTGGCGCTCAAGCTCTACCCGCTGCTGTTGATCGTGCCGCTCGTGATCCTCGGGTTGCGCACGGGCCGCATGCGGGAGGTGGGCAGGACCGCCGGCGTCGCCGTCCTCACGTGGTTGGTGGTCAACCTGCCGATCATGGTGCTCTTCCCGCGCGGGTGGTCGGAGTTCTTCCGGCTCAACACCCGTCGCGGTGACGACATGGATTCGATCTACAACGTCGCCAAGTCGTTCACCGGTTGGCGAGGCTTCGACCCGAACCTCGGCTTCTGGGAACCGCCGTCGGTTACCAACGCGGTGACCGCGGTGCTGTTCGTCCTGTGCCTCTGCGGCATCGGCTACATGGGGCTGACGGCCCAGCGTCGTCCCCGACTGGCGCAGCTGGCCTTCCTGGTCGTGGCGGCGTTCCTGGTGACCAACAAGGTGTGGAGTCCGCAGTACTCGCTGTGGTTGGTTCCGTTGGCGGTGCTCGCCCTGCCGCAACGTCGAATCCTGTTGGCGTGGATGACGATCGACGCCCTGGTCTGGGTCCCGCGGATGCTGTACCTGTTCGGCGAGGCGAAGATGGGGCTGCCGCAGGAGTGGTTCACCACCACGGTGCTGATGCGTGACATCGCGGTGATGGCCCTGTGCGCCTTGGTGATACGCCAGATCTACCGTCCGGAGCTGGACGTGGTTCGGCGTGACGGCGTCGACGACCCGTCGGGCGGGTCGTTCGAACATGCTCCGGACGCCGCGCCCTCCTGGCTGCCCTCGCGACTGCGGCCGAGGCCGCCCACACCGACGACGGAACCCGAGAAGGAGTTGACGCCGGCATGAGCGATCTGCAATTCAGCGATTCGGTGGTGGTGAACACCGACGCCGACAGCCTCTACGCGTTGGTGTCCGACGTGACCAGGATCGGCGAGTGGAGCCCACAGTGCCGGGCCTGCTGGTGGGACGAGGGCGGCGGTCCCACCGTCGGCTCGTACTTCACCGGACGCAACGACGACGGCAAGCGCACGTGGGAGACCCGCAGCCGGGTGGTGGCCGCGGATGCGGGCCGCGAGTTCGCGTGGGTGGTCAACGACGGTTGGGTGCGGTGGGGGTTCACCCTCGAGCCGGCCGACGGCGGAACGCGTCTCACCGAGTCGTGGTCCTTCGAGCCGATGGGCATCGAGGGCTTCCGCGGACGCTACGGCGACAAGGCCGACGAGCAGATCGCCGTCCGCACCGCGGCGGCCAAGGCGGGCATTCCGGTGACCCTGGCGGCGATCAAGCGGACCGCCGAGGGCGGCTGAGCGAGGCACGATTTCGCAGCTCAGGCCATCCTGCTGTAACCTCGACGAGTTGCCGACGCAGGCGACCCTCCTGCCACGGACAAGCCGTGGCCGCACACGACCATAGGAGGTGATGGGTTCCACATGCGTCCATACGAAATCATGGTCATCCTCGACCCCACGCTCGACGAGCGAACCGTAGCCCCGTCGCTGGAGACGTTCCTCAACGTCATCCGCAAGGACGGTGGATCGGTCGAGAAGATCGACATCTGGGGCCGTCGCCGGCTGGCGTACGAGATCCTCAAGCACCCCGAGGGCATCTACGCCGTCATCGACGTCAAGGCCGAGCCGGCCACGGTGTCCGAGCTGGATCGCCAGCTCAGCCTCAACGAGTCCGTCCTGCGGACCAAGGTGATGCGGACCGACAAGCACTAGGCCTCAAAGCCCGTGCACGTCGGGGCGCGACCGTAGGCTGCGCTCCTAAGCGAATCATCACCGAATCTCAGGAGGACTCTCGTGGCTGCTGGTGACACCAACCTCACCATCGTCGGAAACCTGACCGCCGATCCCGAGCTGCGGTTCACGCCGTCCGGGGCCGCCGTCGCCAACTTCACGGTGGCGTCCACGCCTCGGATGATGGACCGTCAGACCAACGAGTGGAAAGACGGCGATCCGCTCTTCATGCGGTGCAGCATCTGGCGCGAGGCTGCCGAGAACGTGGCCGAGAGCCTCACCCGCGGTTCGCGGGTGATCGTGACCGGTCGCCTCAAGCAGCGCTCGTATGAGACTCGTGAGGGTGAGAAGCGCACCGTCGTGGAGCTCGAGGTCGACGAGATCGGTCCGTCCTTGAGGTACGCGACGGCCAAGGTCAACAAGGCCAGCCGCAGCGGCGGTGGCGGAGGCGGCTTCGGCGGAGGCGGTGGTGGCGGTTCACGCCCCGCGGCCAGCAGCGGTTCCAATGACGGCCCGAGAGACGACCCGTGGGGCAGTGCCCCCGCGTCCGGATCGTTCAACGGCGCCGACGAAGAACCCCCCTTCTGATCAACTGATTTCCAAGTACTGAGAAAGAGATAGACATGGCGAAGTCCTCCTCCACGAAGAGGCGCCCGGCTCCTGAGAAGCCGGTCAAGGCCCGCAAGTGCTCGTTCTGCTCGAAGAAGGGCAAGAACCAGATCATCGATTACAAGGACACCGCGTTGCTGCGGACCTACATCAGCGAGCGCGGCAAGATCCGTGCCCGTCGGGTGACCGGTAACTGCGTGCAGCACCAGCGCGACATTGCGATCGCAGTCAAGAACGCCCGCGAGGTAGCCCTGCTGCCGTTCAGCGCGACGTCGCGTTAAGTCGAACGAAGAGATACTCACATGAAACTGATTCTGACCGCTGAGGTCGACCACCTGGGTTCGGCTGGCGATGCCGTCGAGGTCAAGGACGGCTACGGCCGCAACTACCTGCTGCCCCGCGGCATGGCGATCGTCGCGTCGCGTGGCGCCGAGCGCCAGGCCGAGGAGATCCGCCGGGCTCGCGAGACGAAGACCGTCCGCGACCTGGACCATGCCCAGGAGCTCAAGGCCGCGCTCGAAGAGCTCGGTCCCGTCTCGCTGCCGGTGCGCACCGCCGGCGCGGGCAAGCTGTTCGGCTCCGTGACCACCGGCGACATCGTCGGCGCCATCAAGAAGGCGGGCGGACCGAACCTGGATCGGCGCACCGTCAACCTGCCCAAGGCCCACATCAAGGCCACGGGCACGTACGCCGTCGCGGTGCGTCTGCACCCCGAGGTCAACGTGGGCGTTTCTGTCAACGTCGTCGCCGAGTAACTGCACTAGCGTCAAACGCCCGGGTGAGGGGTTGATCGATCTTCACCCGGGCGTTGCTGTGCGCGCTGGCGAACATTACCGGCGCGTAGCTAGCCAGCGAATCTAACCGGGCGTTAACCTCCTGGGCCCGAATGCGCAACACAACACGCCCGAGACGGCAACCACGGACGACACGCCGGGGCAATTGCAATCCACAAGTTCCCACATGGTCCATAGCGTCTCCAGCAGCGACGACGCCGTAAAACCCGAGGGTTGTGCACAGGTTGTCCCCAAGGGCTCAACATGGTCCACCTCATCTATGCACACGGCGTCCACAGGTCTATCCACAGGGACCGTTTGCGTCCGTTCCAGCAACGTCTCTACGGTGAGCCGTCGGTATCGCCGTCTACTCTCGCGGGGGAGTGGATCGAATGCGTGTTCGAGATCGATGTGACCTGAAGGGGGAGGTGGACGCGTCGTGGCTGTCGTCGACGATCTGGGCCGGCCGGGCGGTTCTGGAGGTCGCCCCGAGCAGGACGGACCGCCGGCCGAGGAGTACGGCCGCCAGCCTCCGCAGGACATGGCCGCCGAGCAGTCGGTGCTCGGCGGGATGCTGCTCTCCAAGGACGCCATCGCCGACGTGCTGGAGCGGCTGCGGCCCGGTGACTTCTACCGCCCCGCACACCAGAGCGTGTACGACGCCATCCTCGACCTCTACGGTCGCGGCGAGCCGGCCGATGCGATCACCGTCTCCGCCGAGCTGGACCGCCGCGGGCTGCTCAAGCGCATCGGCGGGGCGCCGTATCTGCACACCCTGATCTCCACGGTGCCCACCGCGGCCAACGCCGGGTACTACGCGGGCATCGTGGCGGAGAAGTCGCTCCTGCGTCGCCTCGTGGAGGCCGGAACGCGGGTGGTGCAGTACGGGTATGCCGGCGCCGACGGTGCGGACGTGGCGGACGTGGTGGACCGCGCCCAGGCCGAGATCTACGAGGTCACCGAACGGCGTACCACCGAGGACTTCGTCGTCCTCGAGCACCTGCTTCAGCCGACCATGGACGAGATCGACGCGATCGCCTCTCAGGGTGGTGTGGCGCGTGGTGTGCCGACCGGGTTCACCGAACTCGACGAGGTGACCAACGGTCTGCACGCCGGTCAGATGATCGTGGTGGCGGCTCGACCCGGTGTGGGCAAGTCGACGCTTGGACTCGATTTCTTGCGGTCCTGCTCCATCAAGCACCGGCACTCGAGCGTCATCTTCTCCCTGGAAATGAGCAAATCCGAGATCGTCATGCGGCTGCTGTCGGCCGAGGCGAAGATCAAGCTCGCCGACATGCGCTCCGGGCGCATGAGCGACGACGACTGGACGCGGCTCGCGCGGCGAATGAGTGAGATCAGCGAGGCGCCGCTCTACATCGACGACTCGCCGAACCTGACGATGATGGAGATCCGTGCGAAGGCGCGCCGGCTGCACCAGAAGGCGGACCTGCGTCTCATCGTGGTCGACTACCTGCAGTTGATGACCTCCGGCAAGAAGGTCGAGTCACGCCAGCAGGAAGTCTCCGAGTTCTCAAGGCAGATCAAGCTTTTGGCCAAGGAGCTCGAGGTCCCAGTGGTGGCGATGAGCCAGCTGAACCGTGGTCCGGAGCAGCGCACCGACAAGAAGCCCATGCTGTCTGACCTTCGGGAAAGCGGTAGCATAGAACAGGACGCGGACATGGTCATCCTGCTGCACCGGCCGGATGCGTTCGAGCGCGACGACCCACGTGGCGGTGAGGCGGACCTCATCATCGCGAAACACCGTGCGGGACCGACGAAGACGGTCACCGTGGCGCACCAGTTGCACCTGTCGAGGTTCGTGGACATGGCGCGCTAGGGGCGACACGTGTGGCTTCTCAGGTTTTATGTGAGACTTCGGCGGGCAGGCTGCTGACGCGAACGCAGCGGTTGCCGCTGCAGTGATGCAAGAGGGCCGATCGGCGGCGACGGGGAAACCGGCTTCCAGCCGCTCTGTCGTGACTGTCCGTCGGCGAATCAGGGCACGCTGGTGGGAATGAGCAGGGTGTTGCCGTAGGTGGGGCCGACGTGCAGTGTGGTGGTCGCGGCCTGCAGGACGGCGGGTCGGTCGTGGGAATCGTTGTGTAGGAACAGGGTGGCGGCGGCGGGGTGCTGGTTGGGGCGGGTGTAGTCGTGGCCGCCGATGGTCAGTGCGAGGGTGTACCCGGTGGGTAGGTGGATGCCGGTGGGCCAGATTTCGACGTCAACGGGATAGATGCGGCCAGGTTCGACGGGCAGGATTTCGTCGTGGGTGTGCCGGGGCCGCCAGCGCAGGCTGCGGGTCGGGTCGGTCTTGCGGCGGGACAGTCGTAGCCACCCGTTGGTGAGGACTTGTTCGGAGGCGATCGCGCCGATGAAGGTAACCTCGACACCGCCGGGGTCGAGCACCCGCAGCGTCAGGAAGAGGTCGGCGTCGGGACCGTCGGTGGAGACGTGTAGCCGCGCGGCCATCGGGCCGACGACGTCGGTGTCGCGGCTCATCGGCGCGGTAGTGAACGTGATTCCGTCACCGGCAGCGGTGAAGCTGACCGTGTCGTCTCCCGTAGGCGGGTCCTGGGTGAGGGTGCCGTCGCCGGGGTGCAGGTGCAGTTCGGTCCATAAGGTTTCCTGCGGTGGCCACTCGTTGGCGGTGCGGTTGTAGTGCCCGCCGTCGGGCTCAGGGACGTGCATGACCACGCGCGGGGTGTCGGGCCAGCCGTTGTCGCGGCCCTTGAGGTAGTGGTCGAAGAATCGCTGTTGCAGGGCAACGCTTTCGGGAAGATAGAACCACTCTTCGTGGCGCCCGGGGTGCACGTGCAGCCACCGCTGCGCGGAGGCGGCGCGCAGGAAGCCCTCGAAGTTGCCGCGTCCGTGCAGGCCCTGGCCGAACCAGTTGGCCGCCGAGAGGATCGGCACGGTGATCTTCGTGAGGTCGGGGGTGCGGGCCTGGTGCCAGGTGTCGTCGAGGACGTGGTCACGGAGCTCGGGCAGCGGGTCGGTACGACGGGCGGCCAGCTCGTCGGCGGTAAGGGTGTCGGCACCGGTGGCCGGTTGACCGGTCCAGGGGTTGCGGGGGCCGTTGTCACCGAGGCCATGCTGATTGGACAGCACCTGGTTCGGATACCAGAGTTCGTAGAACACGTTGCTGAGGATGCCGCCGTGGCGGGTCATGTCGCGGTAGTTGTCCAGCGCGCCCTCCCACGGGCAGATCGCGGCCAAGTGGGGTGGCTGCAGCGCGGCCACGCGCCACTGATTGATGGCGTAATAGGAGATGCCGCACAACCCGACCTTGCCGGCGGACCAAGGCTGGGTTCCGGCCCATTCGACGGCGTCGTAGTAGTCGAGAGTTTCCTGCGGGGAGAAGACTTCCAGGTGTCCCGGTGAGGTGCCGGTGCCTCGGGAGTCGACCCGCACCACCGCGTAACCGGCGGCGGTCCACAGCTGGGGGTCGACGGTCTCGTAGGTCAAGTAGGCGCACGCGGAGCCGGCGAGGACTTCGGGGTGGTCGTCGACGAGACGCTCCCAGCGGCTGGCGTAGGGCTCGTCTTGAAACCGGCGGCCCTTTCCGTAGGGGCCCATCGTCATGATCACCGGTGCGGGTGTGTCGGTTTCGGGCAGAAACACATCAGCGCGCAGGACCGTTCCGTCGGTGGTGGGGACCTCGACGTCGAAACCGATCCGCATGCCGTCTCTCAGGGAGAACATCGTGAGCCCTTTCCTCGGTGACGCGTGTTCGTGCTAGTTCGTGGTGACCTGAAGGTGGTCGTGCAACCAATGCTGGGAGTAGTCGAGCCATTGGCGGTAGTGGCCCATGGCGCAGTGGTCGTCGTCGGGATACAGGAGCAGGGTGGCGTTGACAGCGCCATGGGCGAGGTCGCTGCTGTCCTGGGTGCTCATCAGGGTGTCGCGGTCGCCGTTGATGACCAGCAGCGGAATGGCGATGCCGGAGTAGCGATCCCGGATGGACAGCGCCTTGAGCTTGCCCATCAGATCGAATGGGTTGGCCGCGCCGACGGTCTTGGCCAGTGCGTGCAAGATGATCTGCGGCGTGCCGAGTGCACCGCCGTGAAAAGAGCGGTGCGTGGGCGCTCCGCACGCGATCGCACACGCCAGCCGGTCGTCGGTGGCGGCCAGGCGTGCGGTCCAGTACCCGCCGAAGCTGACCCCGACCATGGCGATTCGGTCGGCGTCGAGCCGTTCGTCGGCGGCGAGGCGATCAATCACCTGGTGGTACACGGCCTCGGAGTGCGGGCTCATCGGCTCGGTGTAGGCGTAACTGCCCGGCATCTCCATCAGGAACATCGCCATGCCCGAATCACGGTAGCGCAGTTGAGGAATAGCCAACTCTTGGACGGTGCCCTCCAGACCGTTGGTCGTCAGCACCACCGGGTACGGCCCCGACCCGATAGGGACGACGAGGTAGCCGCGCACCGTGTCACCGCCGGCCACAGGGATGTCGACGTGCTCGACGGTCAAGCCCAAAGTAGGCGCCAATGCGTCGACCAAGGCGTCGAACAGATGCCGTGACCGCCAGTAAGCCGCCATCCGCTGGGGATCATGCCCCGGGAAGGCGCTGACCTGGTAGTAGGTTATTGCCTTGACCCACGCGTCGATCGCCCTCAACGCCAACGTGATTCGCGGACGATCAGCGGGTGGTGCATGCTCGTCGACGAGCGCGGTGAGCGCCCGGACATCGGCTCGTGGTCCGTGGTCGGCGAACAGCGCCGCTGCCGGGGCGATCAATGCGGTCAGCCCGTCAGTGGTGCTCGGGTCGGTGAGGTCCGGAACGGCAGTGGAGTCGGTGCCGGCTAGGCGGCGCAGCAGGTCGGTGGCCTCCCGTGCGTGCGCGCCGGCGATGTGGTTCCAGTAACCGCACCAGCGGTCGTCACGGAAGGACCGGGCACGGCGGATCTGTCCGGCGAACAGGGCGTGGTCGAGCCCGCCCATGTTGGCGTAGCGCAGCACGAACAGGGCGGGCAGGAACGGCGCCGCCCCGGTCCAGCGGGCAGCCAGATCAGTGCTGCGGGTGACCGCGCATGCGGTGACGAAGAGCTTTTGCGCCAAGGTGATCTCAGCCATGGGGGATCTCCCTTCAGAGTGCGTTGGTGGTGCTGGCGTGCCGGCGGGCGTGCTCAGCGGCGACGGCGGGAGTCCCGTGCCACGGCAGCCCGTGCCCGGGAACGAGCACGTCGGCCTCGATATCCGCCAGGCACTGCAGGGCGGCCTCGGCTTGGGCCGGGGTGTGGGAGAAGAACGGCGGCAGCAGCTGAGGACCACTGACTGGTGAGAGTGGGTGGCCGGTGACCAACGCGTCGCCGGTGATCAGGACACCCTTGTCGGGCAGGTGGAAGGCACTGTGACCGGAGGTGTGGCCCGCGCATGCGATTGGTACCGGGGCGCCGGGCAGGTCGAGCGCACCCGCGTGCGGGTAGGGCTGGGCGTGGGGCAGCTTGACTGGTTTGAGCGCGCCGGCGGCCATGATGCGGGCGGTCCAGCGCAGCGCCGAGGGCCGGTAGCAGCGTCTGACGATGTCACCAGGTTTGGCTTGTTCGAGATGTCCGTCGCGGGCATGGCCGACTTCGGCGCTACTCATGAATACCGGTGTGTCGTAACGCTGATGAAAGTGGTTGATGGCGCCCATGTGATCCAGGTGGGCGTGGGTCAACAGGATCGCCTGGACGTCGCTCGGGTGCCTGCCCAGCGCGCGGATGGAGTCCTCCACCCGCCCGGTGTCTCCCGACCAGCCGGCATCGATGAGCGTCAACTCCGAGCCGTCGCGCAGCAGCACCCAGTTGACTGCGGTGCCCTCCACGCAAAACACGCCGTCGGCGAGTTCCTGCACGCGGACTCCTACCCATTCCCGGAACGACTGTTCCGACAGTAGCATCGATCTGCGGTACTTTGGAACGACTGTTCCGCCCCGACGTGAGGACGATGCCCGATGAAGTTGAGACGTGTACGGACCGCTGACGGCCTGCAGCTGCAGGCCCAGGACGCCACCGGGGCATGGCAGACCACCGACGACCACACCCCGCTGGGCGGTCGGGTCTTCACGCCTGACTTGGAACTGGCCCGCGCCGACGAACACCTGCAGCACAGCACCGTACTGCTGCCGTTCCAGCCGGCCTCGTTTCGCGACTTCATGCTCTACGAGCAGCACGTCCTGGACGCCAGCCGAGGCCTGGTCCAACGCTTCCATCCCGGGCAGTACCGACTCATCGAAACCGTCGAAGCCCTCACCCGACGCACGTTCCCGCTCCTCAAACCCAAGGCGCTGTTCTACGCCCAGCCCATCTACTACATGTCCAACGCCATGACCTTCGTTCCCTCGGGCACACCGATCGCCGCACCCTCCTACACCGAGGCGCTGGATTACGAGTTGGAGCTGGGGTTCGTATTGGCGCATGGACTCTTCAACGCCACCCCCGCCCAAGCGCTCGACGCCATTGGGGCGTTCGTCGTGCTCAACGACTGGAGCGCGCGCGACGTGCAGCGCGCCGAGATGGGCAGCGGATTCGGCCCGCAGAAGGCCAAGCACTTCACCAGCTCACTCTCCGAGGTCGCCGTCACCGCCGACGAAATACTTCCTCACATCGACGAGCTCCGGGGGACGGTGGCGATCAACGGTTCGGTCGTGTCGACGGTGTCCAGCGCCGGCATGCAACACACCCTGGGCGAGGTCCTCGCCCACGCCTCCCGAAGCGAACACCTGCGACCTGGTGAGCTCTTCGGTACCGGAACGCTTCCCGGCGGCAGCGGCATGGAGACCGGCCACTGGCTGCACCCCGGAGACACCTTGCAGCTGACCATCGACGGCATCGGCCGCATCGACCACACCATCGTCGACTCGTGACCAACCCCGTGCCAGCCAGCCAACCCCCACGCACCTCGCGGGAAGTCGACCGCGACAAGCTTCGGGACCGACTGCTCGACAGCGCCGAAGAACTCTTCGCCGCCCGCGGCTACTCCGGCGTCGGCGTCCGTGACATCACCGACCATGCCGACACCCGCCTCGCCGCGGTCAGTGAGCAATTCGGCGGCAAGGAAGGGCTGTTTCGCGCGGTCCTCCTCCGCCGCATTCAGCCTCTCAACGACGACCGTCGCGCCCTTCTGGCGGCACTACCAGCCCGCGGCGCCCGCGCCCGGCGGCTACGCGCACTCATCGACGCATTCGCCGAACCCATGCGCCAGCGAGCCGGTGATCCCGGGTGGGACAACTACTTTCGCTTCATCGCCCAACTCGCCAATTCCGGGCACCCCATCGGACGCTTCATCGCCGAGGATTACAACGCCATCGCCGCCGACTTCATCGTCCACCTACGCGCCATCTTCCCGGCTGCAAACGAAGCCGCCATTCACGACGCGTACCTGCACCTGGTCGCAGCCGCCATGCACACCTACTCCAACAATCTGCGACTAGACAGCCTCACCGAGGGTCGCATGCATGCCGCCGACATCGACGAGCGTCACCGCGCGCTATTGCGTTTCGCCGAAGGCGGGATCACCGCACTGGTGGCAGCGACCTAACGGGCCCCACCTGACCCAGCGGCAGCGGTAGGCGAAAATAGCGCGCTATTTGCGCCCCGGCGGGCCAAGCAGTCCTCGACGACGGCTCCGCCCTAGGGGCGGTGCGACACTAGTTTCGCGGCCGCGGCGGACAGCATGGAAGCACTCCTTGACTGCCGTAACGTCCCACATCTGAAGCAGTCGCGAGGACGCGATCGGATCAGTCTCGCTTCCTACGAACGAGAAGCGTGCACTAGGCTGTGCGGCCGACGCGCAACGTGCTTCTGTTTGCGTTCTCGACCGCATTCGGGACGACCCCTCACCAGTACCTGATCGAGCAGTGAATCGAGCGGGCAAGGCTTTCCTCCGGGGAGTCGGGACAAATATTCGTGACAGCAGTGCGAAAACCTCTGCTGCGGAACATCTTCGAATTGCACACCGAGCCGGGTGAGGCGCAATCAACACGTGACGAAACGGCACGTAAGGGTATCCCTAGGGTGCCCTGAGCACGGCGAGACGTTATTTTTGCACCCCGAGCGAGTGGACATGAAAGTGAGAATCCGCGCTGTGGACACCAATTGAGAACGCGACTCGAAGTGCAGGTCAGCAAGCCGTGCGTGGACATGAAACTCGAGAAGCCACAACTCACTTGTCCAGGAGCGGCGGCGCTGTAGGCCCCTGAAGGCACGGCGCAGCGCCGCGGCGATCCGGGCCGTCGACAGCTTGGTCGCGGCCGCCGGCGTCGGCGCCTTCCCCAGCACGGCGCGAGCTTCTGGGCTGCTGATTTCCAGAGCGAACCGCCCGGTGAACACGGCCAGGAAGGTGGGGTAGAACTCCAGCAACACCGACCGTAATCGGTTGTGCGTCCTGGTCCGTGCCCAAATCGCGTCCTGATGGGCGCGGGGCCAGGACCGCGATGGCATGGCACAGTTCACTGTCCTTGGGCAGCTGACGGGGTCGCAGGGCCTCCGGGGAAGTGTGCATGCTGCCGTCCCTCGGGTTGGCCAGCCCAGGGCGAGACTAGAACTGAGGTGTTCAAATTGTCTAGATACGAGACGCGCCCGGCTCGTTGGCGCTAGGCGCTGGACCGGTGGTGTCGCGGACGATGAGCCGTGGCGCCAACACGGTCTGAGTTGGCGTGTTGCCGGCGATCTGCGCGGTGACGCTCGCCATGGTCTCGGTTGCGATGCGGGAGACGTCTTGGGCAATGGTCGACATGCTGATGTGGGTGAGCCGTGACAGGCGGGAGTCGTCGTAACCGATCACCGAAACATCCTCGGGGACGTGAACGTCGCGTTGCCGAAGGACCTCGAGAACGCCGATGGCGCAACGGTCGTTGAAGGCGACGACTGCGGTCGGCTGGTGGTCGAAGGCAAGGGCTTCGTTGATGGCCTGCGCACCGTCGGTTTCGGTGGGTCCGCCGGGAAGGAGGAGTGCCAGATCGGCTAGCCCGTGATGTGCCATTCGGGTGGTGAACCCGGTGGCACGTTCGGCACTTCCGGGTGCGTCACCGCCGGTGATGTGCAGTATCCGTCGGTGGCCGAGTGAGACCAGGTGGTCGACGGCGATCGTGATGCCGGCGGTGTCGTCGGTGCTCACCGAGCCGACCAAGGGTGTGCCCGACCCGCGTGCGATGACGTGGGTGGGGATGCGCGCAGACAGTGCGCCGAGCTCCTCGCTGGTCATCCGCGAGCCGAGCAGGATGGCCGCCTCGCACCTCTCGCGCATCAAGTCGCCCACCGCGGTGCGCTCGTCGCGGTTGGGTGTGATGCAACTGAGGGACAGGTCGAACCCGTGATCGGCGACCGCGACGTAGAGCTGCTCGACGAGGTCTCCGTGGAAGGGTTGATGGAGTTCGAAGCACGCGCCGATGAGACCGGAGCGTATTTGGCGAAGTTTCTGCGCTCGGCGGTCCGGTACGTAGCCCAGTTCCTCGGCGGTCTGCTGGACGCGTTGGCGGGTGGCGTCGCTGGCACCGCTGACACCCCGCATCACGATGGAGGCGAGCGCCGGTGACACGCCGGCTGCGTCGGCGACGTCGGCCAGGGTTACGCGGCGTTGACGGCGGGGCCGAATGAACTCAGTGGCCATGGCGTCCTTTCGTCGTCTCACATAATCGCAGGCGGTTTGGACGGGTCTTGACCACCAAGAGTGATCCACCTAACATCGTCGTGACTAGAACGTACTAGTAGATCGTTCTAGGAGCATCCCCTCTCAGTCTGGAGCACATCGATGTCCACACCCCCGACGGTCCGCGTCGCCGTGATCGGCGCAGGTCGCATCGGTTCGAGTCACGCCGAACTGGTCGCCCGTCACGTCCCCGGAGCAGCCCTAATCGCCGTCGCCGATCCGACACCGAACGCCGAACGGCTGGCCGCCGAACTCGGCGTCGGCGTCGTGGAACGTTCCGCCGAAGCGGTGCTCGACCGTGGAGACGTAGACGCGGTTCTCATCACCACCCCGGCCCGCTCACACACCGACCTGGTCGTACAAGCTGCCGGAGCCGGCAAGCACGTCTTCGTGGAGAAGCCGATGGCCGTGACGCTGGCCGACGCCGATCGGGCAATCGCCGCGGCCGAGGCGGCCGGCGTCGTGCTGCAGGTCGGGTTCAACCGGCGGTTCGCCCCAGGCTGGGTCGCCGCCCGCGCGGCCATCGATGCCGGGCGCATCGGCACCCCGCAGCTGCTGCGGTCGGTAACCCGCGATCCCGGTCCGTTCACCGCCGACCCGACGCGTATCCCGCCGGGGACGATCTTCCTGGAGACACTCATCCACGACTTCGACGCCCTGTGCTTCCTCAACCCTGGCGCGAGGCCCACCCGGGTGACGGCGATCGCCGACGCACTCATCCGGCCCGACGCCAAAGCCGCCGGGCACCTCGACACCGCGGTGGTCACAGTCGAATTCGACAACGGTGCCATCGCCGTCGCCGAGGCCAACTTCAGTGCGCTCTACGGCTACGACGTACGGGCCGAGGTGTTCGGATCCGGTGGCATGCTCACCGCAGGCAACGCACGGTCCAGCGACATGACGTACTACGGACCCGACGGCATCGGCATCGACACCGCCCGCCGCGACACCGACCTGCTGCGCAGCGCCTATCTCGACGAGTTCGTCGCCTTCGTCGACGCGATCGGCACCGGTACTTCGGCCCCGGTCACCGGTGCCGATGCGCGGACCGCGTTGAGCATCGCTCTCGCCGCGATGGACAGCGCCGCGGACCGCCGCGTCGTGGACATCGCCGACATCGAGGTGACCGCATGACGGGAGTAGAGCTGGCCGCCTGCGCGGAGATGGTCTATCTAGACCTGCCACTGCTGGACCGCATCAAACGGATCACCGATCGTGGTCTGCTGGTGGAGATTTGGGACTGGTCGAGCAAGGACGTCGACGAGCTTGCCAGCTCGGGGGCCGAATTCTCCTCCATGACCGGCTATCTCAGGGGTAACCTCACCGAACCCGACGGCATCGACGAAATGCTGAGCACCGCGGCACAATCGCTGGAGATCGCCGAGCGACTGAACTGTCCGAGGCTGAACTTGCACGGCACCGGGCTCGGTGATCGCGGCCTGCCCGTCCGTCCGGTCCAAGTGGTCACCCCGACGATGTGGCTCACCGCCGCCGACACCCTGCGCAAGATCGCCGAACTCGGCGCCACGGCCGGCCGAATGTTCGTGCTGGAGAACCTCAACCTCACCGTCGACCACCCGGGGACGCCGTTTGCCACCGCGGCGGACACCTTGGCCCTGGTCACGGCGGTCGACCATCCCAACCTGCGGCTGAACCTGGACCTCTACCACGCCCAAATCGGCGAGGGGAATCTGATCGAGCTACTCACCAAGACGCTGCCCTACATCGGGGAGATCCAAGTCGCCGACGTCCCCGGCCGGTGCGAACCGGGTACCGGCGAGATCAACTACCCGGCCATCGCGTCAGCGTTGAAGACGATCGGCTACACCGGCGTCGTCGGACTCGAAGCATGGGCGTCGGGAGACCCCGACGCCGCTCTCGACGCGTTCGAGGCGGCGTTCGCGCCGGCTCGCTAGACATTCCCAGATCAACGGAGACCCACTGTGTTCCAACATTCTTCGAGTACACCGGCGGCGGAACTTCCTGCGTTGCGTCCCGGCCCGCACCAGCGTCGCCTCGACCTGATCGCCGTCACCGCGACCTTCGGCGGTCTGCTCTTCGGCTACGACACCGGCGTTCTCAACGGCGCGCTCGAACCGATGAAGGCCGACCTGGGCCTTACCTCGGTCACCGAGGGCCTGATCGGCGGGGTGCTTCTCATCGGCGCGGCGATCGGCGCAGTGGCATGCGGTCGCCTCAACGACCGGATCGGCCGCAAGAGGACACTGACCTATCTTGCGGTCCTGTTCTTCGTAGGGACCTTCGGCGCCGTCGTCGCGCCGAACCTCCAAGTCATGCTCCCGGCTCGTCTACTCCTCGGACTAGCGGTGGGAGGCGCCTCGGTCACCGTTCCGGTGTACCTGGCGGAGTTGGCACCCACCGAACGTCGCGGCGCGCTCAGCGGTCGCAACGAGCTGGTGATCGTGACCGGGCAGCTGCTCGCCTTCGTCGTCAACGCAATCATCGCCAACATCTGGGGCGACCACCCCGGCGTGTGGCGCTACATGCTGGCGGTATGCGCCATCCCCGCCGTCGTGCTGTTCTTCGGGATGCTGCGGATGCCCGAGTCGCCGCGATGGCTCATGTCGAAGGGCCGCCACGACGAGGCGCTGGAGGTACTGATGCAGGTGCGCACCGAGGATCGGGCACGCGCAGAGATGGCCGAAGTCGAGCACCTCGCCACAGAGGAACGGCAATCCCATGCCGGAGGTTTCTCAGATCTGACCGTTCCGTGGGTCAGACGCCTCCTCATCGCTGCCGTCGGTCTCGCGATCGCCCAGCAGTGCACCGGCATCAATTCGGTGCTGTACTACGGTCAGCAGCTTCTGATCACCGCCGGATTCACCCCCAACAGGGCACTGGTCGTCAACGCCGCCGTACCCGGCGTCCTCGGCGTGATCGGCTCGATCATCTGTCTATGGGTGCTCATCGACCGGGTACCGCGGCGCACACTCATCATCACCGGGTTCGTCACCACCACGATGTGCCACGGCCTCATCGTGACCGCATCCTGGCTGCTGCCCGAGGGCACCGCCAAGTCCTACGTCATCTTGACCATCATCGGCCTGTTTGTCTTCGCGATGCAGATGATGCTCAACGTTCCCGTCTGGGTGTGTCTGTCGGAGATGTTCCCGCTGAGGATGCGCGGATTCGGCATGGGTACCGCGGTGCTCTTCCTATGGTTGACGAATGCCGTTCTCACCTACGGCTTCCCGATCATGCTGGACATCACCGGCCTCACCGGTTCCTACCTGGTATTCCTCGTCCTCGGCGTCGGATGTATCGCATTCCTGTGGAAGCTGCTCCCCAACACCAGCGGCCGCTCGCTCGAAGAACTCGAGGAAGCGTTCTCCGGCAACGACTTCCGCTGATCTTCCCGAATGTGAATTCCATTCCGATCGTCGGCGGGTCAAAATCAGACGGCAGTGTCAGCCCTGATTCTGAGGTGCCTCGGCATAGCGAGGAATTGCGTCACATATTCGACGGTGGCGCCATCGCCATCGGGCACCCCATCGGCATGTCCGGTGCGCGGATCACGTTGCACGCGGCGCTGGAATTGGCACGCCGTGGTTCGGGTTACGCGGTGGCCGCGCTGTGCGGCGCCGGCGGTCAGGGGGACGCCCTGATCCTGCGCCGACCCGAATGATGACCTCACGTCGGGCGTGATGTATTCGCCGTCCTGCCAATCTCGAACAGTCTGTGATGTTGAGCAGAACCCACCCCGTCGTCAACTTCGGTGACCAAGGGGTGAGAGCGAAAGTGACCTTCTCTCAACGTCCATGCGATCACGTTCGACGTCGCTGACCGCTCGGCTGCGATCATCGATCTCGCGTGCCAGGGGTCTCCTAGTCCAACGTGACGATGACCTTGCCGGCCTTGGCTTTGCCGCTCTCGGCGAATGCGATGGCTTCCAGGGTCCGGTCGAAGGTGAAGGTCGTGTCGACGACGGGGCGCAGTCCTCCCGCGTCGTAGAGTGCGGCAAGCTCGCGCAGCTGGTCACCACTGGCGTGCATGAAGAAGAACTCGTAGCGCACGCCGAGTTTCTTGGCCGCCTTGCGGACCTTGCGACTCAGGAAGGACAGCACGAACTCGAAGGGTTTGGGTGCGCCGAGTTGCTTGGCGAATCCGGCGTCGGGTGGACCGGTGACGCCGATCGCCAAGCCCCCGGGCTTGAGCACGGTGAATGATTTGATCAGGTTCTCCCCGCCGAGGGAATCCACGACCAGGTCGTAGCCCGAGAGGGCTTCTGCGAAATCCGTTGTACGGTAGTCGATGACGACATCGGCACCGAGAACGCGGACGAGCTGTTCCTTGGCACCATTCGCGGTCGTCGCGACGTCGGCTCCGAGGTGCTTGGCAAGCTGAATCACGGTGGAGCCCAGCCCCCCGGTTCCCGCGTGCACGAGAACCTTCTGCCCTGGCTGCACGTGCGCGCGATCGACCAGCATCTGCCATGCCGCCAGCGCGACCAGCGGGACTGCGGCCGCTGCGTGTAGGGACAAGGCTGCCGGCTTGAGCGCGACGTCATCCTGGTCGATGGCGATGTACTCCGCGAACGTCCCGATGCGGAGGTCGCGGGGCCGCGCGAACACTTCATCACCAACCGCGAAATCGCCGACATCGGACCCGATTTCGGTGACGACCCCAGCGACGTCATGACCGAGTATGAAGGGCGGCTTGTATTTCAGTAGCGCCTTGAACTCTCCGTTTCGGACCATGCTGTCGAGCGGGTTGATGCTGACCGCACTCACCTTGACGAGGACGTCTCGGCGACCGACCTGGGGCTTGGGCACCTCGGCGGCGCGGACCATGTCCTTGCCATACCGAGAGACGACGAATGCCTTCATGTGGCGATCCTTTCGTGATCAGTCTCGAGAGGCTCGTGGTCGAGCAGTACCTGCGCGTTTTCGATGCCGGATTGGAGTATGTCGTCTGACATTTCAGGGTCGGTGACGGCGCGGGCGAGTTGCATGGTGGCGACGAGGATGGTGAAGAGGCCCAGCGCGGTGGATCGCGCGACGGCGGGATTGCCTGGCGACAGGCGGGTCGCGATCACGTCGACGATGGATTGCATTCCTCGCGTGTAGGAATCGCGAACCGCGTCGTCGCAGCGGCCGATCTCGTCGAGTAGCGCTGCATTGGGGCAGCCAAGGCCGGGATCGTCACGGTGTTGCGGCGAGAGGTATTCGAGGACGAACTGCTTCAGCGATGTTCGGCCCTCGGGCAACGCGACGAGCACGGCGCGCTGGCTGGCCAGTTGGTCGGCGACCACGTGGGCGACGAGGTCGTCCTTGGACGCGAAATGAGCATAGAACGCGCCGTTGGTGAGGCCCGCATCGGTCATGAGCGCAGCCACGCCCGAGCCGTCGATCCCGTTCTGCTTCAGGCGTCGGCCAGCGGTGTCGATGATCCGCTGGCGCGTTTGAGCCTTGTGCTCGGTGCCATACCTCGCCACTGACGGTGCCTTCCGTGGTCTCCATCCCGAACTACTTGACCAATCATAGCCTATTGACTTACGGTCATAATATTACGATCGTTTGTCAACTGCGACCGACGAGGACGCACCCCATGAACTCTCCACACGACCCACTCCCGCTGCCCTGCAGACAGGTGCTTCCCGGCCGCCGTCGTGGACCGACTTGGACCACCGGGTGAGTGCGTCGAGGGCGCGGTCGTCCTCGATCACCACGTTGCCACTCGGCACTCGAACCCTCCCACCGAAAGGCACGACATGACCACGTGGAAAGACGCACCGAACCGGTCCATCGACGTCGGCGGCACGACATTCGCCTACCGCGAACTCGGTGCCGGCTCCGACATACCGGTGGTGTTCCTGCACCACCTCACTGCGGTCCTCGACGACTGGGACCCGCGTGTCGTCGACGGCATCGCTGCGAAACACCGCGTCATCGCCTTCGACAACCGTGGTGTCGGCGCGACCGGCGGGTCGGTGCCTCCCAACGTGGAGCAGATGGGCACCGACGCCATCGCATTCATCCGCACCCTCGGCCTCAAAAAGGTTCATTTGCTCGGCTTTTCACTCGGCGGCGGCGTCGCACAGATGGTGGCGCTCCAGGCACCCGACCTCGTTCGTCGGATGATCCTGGCGGGTACCGGACCTCGCGGCGGCGGCGGCATCGACAAGATGGCCACCATCGTCGGCGGCGCGTACACGAAGGCCCTCCTCACTCGGAGCGACCCCAGGAACTTCCTCTTCTTCCCCCGCACTCCCGACGGTAAGCGAGCGGCGTCGGAGTACCTCGGCCGACTCAAGGAACGCACCGGGACCCCTGACAAGAAGATCTCGAACCAGGCCCGCATCGCCCAGATCAAGGCCATCCGGCTTGCCGGGCAGAGCACACCCGACGACCTGTCGAGGATCACCCACCCTGTCTTCGTCGCCAATGGCGACCACGACCTGATGGTCGACAGCGCCCACTCCGAGGACATGGCCCGCCGACTTCCCCACGCGCAGTTGAAGATCTACCCCCACTCCGGGCACGGCGGGATCTTCCAACACCACCAGACCTTCGTGCCCGACGCACTGCAATTCCTCGCCAACTAACGCCCTAGGAGCCCCCCATGAGCACCAAGAACGATCAGCCCGAAGACATCATCACCAGCTACAGCAAGGCGCCCGCACGCACCGTGACCGCCGGCGGAGTCACCTACGCCTATCGCGAACTCGGACCCAAGGGTGGCATTCCCGTCGTCTTCTTCGTCCACCTGGCCGCGACATTGGACAACTGGGATCCCCGGATCATCGACCCAATTGCCCAGCAGCACCACGTCATCACCTTCGACAACCGCGGCGTGGGAGCCTCCACCGGCGCCGTTCCCGACACGATCGAGGCGATGGCCGACGACGCCTACGGCTTCATCACGGCCCTCGGCTTCGCTACCGTCGACGTCTTCTCCTTCTCCCTCGGCGGGATGGTCGCCCAGTCGCTGGTGCTCAAACACCCCGAGCTCGTCCGCAAGCTGATCCTCACCGGAACCGGACCCGCCGGCGGACGAGACATCGACAAAGTCGCCACGACTACCTTCTACGACATCCTGCGTGCGACGCTCACCCGCAAGGATCCGAAGGAGTTCCTCTTCTTCAACCGCGATGAGACCGGCAAACGGGCTGCGCACGCCTTCGTTGAACGCCTGACGGAACGCACCGAGGACAGGGATACGGACATCAGCACCAAGGCCTTCCTCACCCAATTGAAAGCGATCAAACGATGGGGACGCTCTTCTCCCGCCGACCTGTCGAGGATCACACAGCCCACCCTGATCGCCAACGGCGACAACGACCGCATGGTCCCCTCGGTCCTCTCCGACGACCTCCACCGAAGGATCGCCGGCTCTGAGCTAATCATCTATCCCAACTCCGGCCATGGCGGGATCTTTCAGTATCACCGCCAGTTTTGCACTGCAGCAATCGAATTCCTTGACGCCTAACCGACAACCCTGGGACACCGCGCCAACTACCACACAATCGACTGTTGACTGGAACCTGACAGACACCGCCGCGTGTCGTCTAGAACGTCGGCGAGCCGCTCGATGAGCCGGGGCACAGGCTCGGCCACCTAGTCTTCACAGGAGTCGCCGACCTCGTCATTCCCTCCGGCGCGGTGGACCCCGACCAGTACTCGGCTGTGATTTTCGTATCTGGTCGCGCGTGGCGAGGAGTCGTCTGCTGCATGTGAAGGCACGCTCGGCATGGCCGCCAAGAGCGCCGCGCGTGTCGCCGCTATGACATCTATCGCGCTCAAAGAGCTAGACAAGCGGCCGTTTCCGTGAGCAACAGGGCCAAATTGACCGACTGAGACTCGGGCCGGACAGAGAAGTCGATGAACGACAACGGGCTGACCGATCAAGCCAAATCCCCTGTGTTGCAGTAGATGTCAAGCCTCGCGGCGCGACCGTCCTCGAAGGGCCGTAATCTCCGCGAGCGCACAAATGCTTCGGTTCTGCAACCCGTTGACCAGAGCGGATGCGACGGACCCGACGAGGCCCTGCCGGAGACCAGCGACGCTACCGAGGATCTGCGCAGGTGGGCGAACGCCATCGCCGCTGCGTACCGAAGCGACGAGGAAGCGGCGCTGCTTCGCGCGGGCGCTGCGGGCGCGGGCGAGGCAACCTCGGACTGCCTCCGCGACAGGCTCGATGAAGCTGCCAGACTCGCGTCGCGCATCCCCGGCCTGGCTGGTGACGACGTCGTCAATCACGTCGTGGCACCCATCATCTGCCGGGTGATCTTTCTGCCCTGGACGCTGACCGACACGACGGCCACCGAGCTCGTGAACGCCCCCCTGGAGCAGTTGTGAGTTAGTGGTGACCCGAGCTCGTGCCGGGGCCGGTCGGCGCCCTCGTGACGGGTACTTACGCTGCGCAGATGGTGGGTGGTTCGGGTCGGCGGCGCGGCGTCCCTGGTCACGTCATCCCATCGAGACAGACGGACCCTGCGCGGCACGATTGGCGGTGGGGGCCCGGCACGATCGAGTTCACCGTCACCGACCCGCCCAGCCATCGAGAGACAACCAACGCGCGGCCCGTCACGGAAGTCAGGCGCCCGACAGGCCGGACCGCACTGCGGACCGGCCTGTCGGGTTCGACGATCTGCGCATGGTCAGAGAACGTTGTAGGTGTAGGGCGGAAGCCACCCGGGCTCGTCGGGCAACACCGTGGTGGGCGCTACCGGGTAGGTCTCCTGCGTCTGGATGCTCTCCGGCCGGTAGCCGCCGAAGCAGATGGCGCCGTTCTCGGGGTGGTAGGGGTTGGAGCTGCACGACACTGGGGTGTTGCTTTCCGGCGTGAACACGGTGCGGGTGCGCTGCCAGGTTCCGTCGGACTGCTTCGGGCCGTCGCAGACCTTGCGGCGGTCGTTGCCAAGGAAGCCCCAGTGGATGACTTCGCATCCCATCGTGGGGCCCGCGACCGGGCCGGGGTCGGCATGACCGACAGCGGGGGCACCCATGGCGATCGACGCTGCGGCAGCGCTGAGGACGACTCCGCCGGCGATGCGGCGCATGCGGGTCGAGGTGGTGATGGTCATTGTCATTCCCCTGTCGTTGGTCGCTTTTCACGGTGTGTGCGGCTCGGGCCGGCGATGTGTAGAGCCTGTCGCAACCCATTGGCCGCGTCTGTCCCGCGATCGGACACGGCACAGGATGAAACGACTGTCCCCCAGTCGGGGGACACGTGCACCTGCCTCCGCGCGACCCACGACGGCGGTCCCGACCCACCGTGTGTCGGCCAATGGAGGGCGCGACCGGGACGGGCGCTGCGATGCCACGATGGTTTGGCTTCCATCAGCTTCTCGACGCAATCGCCTACGTCCAGAGCGGGAGAGTCAAGACCGGCAAGGTCGTCATCACGCTCGATCGACGGGCAGGTGGCTTCGACGTGATGGGTGGTCAAGACGGCGTCGTTGATGGTGGTTGAGAGTCATTGCGACGACCGCGGCGAGTGCACGAGACGCGCTCAAATTTGCGCGACCACTGGACTTCTAACCCCCCATCGCCGCATTCGACACCGCACTGAAACGAATCTAGGAGATGAAATAGCACCGCTGCTTCCGGACCGTCATCACCTTCATCCCACCAATCGCTGAACGCCGCGAGCTGGACGAAAGCCTGCGCATCTATTTCGAACGACATGAAATCCACTGCTCTGCAACAGGTTCAGTCTGCCGATAGTCGCGGACTAACCTCTACCGCCATCTGACGATATCGACTATGTGTGATCGCTAAGGCGAGTCGATTTTGGCGCGATGCCGATTCGCGACCTAGGCGAGTGGAACATGAAAGTGAGTTTTCCTCGGGTGTACACCTTTTGAGAACGCCGTTGTCGGCGCAGGTCGGCTAACCGGTTGTGGACTTGAAAGTTCAGACGCCACATGGCTGTGGCATACGCCACATGGCTGTGGCGTATGCCCTGGATGAGGTCTCCGGTGTCGCCAGGGAACACGACCATGGCGGGTGGGGCCGACGAGGTACCAGTCCTTTGCCTGCTGGTGGTTTCGTGGCTTCGATGTCGTCGAAGTCCGGGCCGATTTCTCCTAGGAACATGTAGGAGACTCCGATGCGATCTACGGTGGGCGGTCTGCCTTCGGTCACGGCGGGAAGTCACTCAATCATGCTGCGATCAGCGCACATTGGTGCGTTTCAGGGCTTGCCGAGTGGGGTGGGTGCGCAAGACCAGTCAGGGGGAGCCTTCGCGCAGGACTGTCGTCTTGTCGTGGTCCAGCGCGGTGGTCGTGGCGGCGACGTAGTCAGGAGCTGCTCGCGGACCCGGCGATCGTGTCCCAGACCCGCAGCTACTTGCTCGATGCGCAGCGCCTGCTGGCCGGCAGGCCAACTCCCCGGGTGTTCTTCGAAGAGTGGATTCGGCTGCACCCGTCTCGGACCAACCCAAGTCCGTTGTGGTACATCGCTGTCGGTCTCTTGTCGTGACCTCGGATACCCGGCGCGACGGCAGTTGAACGCCCCGGGGCGTTGGTGGGACTGTTGTTCGTCGCGATCTCGATTCGGGCGCCCTCCATCGCAGCGTCGGTGCCGCTGCGCAACCGGGCCGCGCACACCCTGATGGTGAGTTCCGATGCGCAGGGGAGGTGGAAGCGGTCTGGCCGACGACGCTGGTCGACCGCCGTGTCGGTTCGGCGTGAGGTCAGGCGTTCGTGCCGCCATCGACGGTGAAACTCGCGCCGGTGATGTAGCCGGCTTCGGGTCCGGCGATGAAGGCGACCATGGGTGCGATGTCGTCGACGTGGCCGTAGCGCTTGAGTGCGGTGGCCGCGAGTTGCGGTTCGGCCCACTGGTCGTCGGCGGGGTTGAGGTCGGTGTCGATGGGTCCGGGCTGGATGTTGTTGACGGTGATGCCGCGCGGACCGACCTCTCGGGCCAAGCCCTGGGTGAACATCTTCACCGCACCCTTCGTCGCGGAGTACGCGACGAGGCCGGGAGTCATCATCCTCTCACCGACGCAGGAGCCGATCGAGATGATGCGTCCGCCGTCGGGAAGGTGTTTGAGCGCAGCTTGGGTGGTGACGAACAGGCCGCGGACGATGACGTCGACTACCCGGTCGAGTTCCTCGAGCGTGGTCTCCTCGAACGGCTTGGGGATGGCGGTGCCGGCGTTGTTGACCAGGATGTCGAGCCGCCCGAAGGTGGACACCACCTCCTCTACCGCGGACTGGACGGCGGCGGCGTCGGTGGCGTCGGCCTGAATCGCGAGCGCCGTGCCGCCCGCGGCTTCGATGGTCTCCACGACGCGGGCGGCTTCCTGTGCTCCCTTGGAGTAGGTGATCGCCACGGCGGCGCCGTCGTGGGCGAGGCGCTTGGCGATGGCGGCACCAATGCCGCGAGAGGCCCCCGTGACGAGGGCGACCTTGGTGGTCAAGTCAGACATGAGAGTGCTTTCGTTCAGAGCTAGTGGTCGACGCCGTGCGACGGTGCGACCATGGAGGCCGTACGGGTATGAAGCTAGGCAGCGTTCAGACTGCTGAAAAGGTCTTTCGAAGCTGGAGGCATATCTTTGAGGCATGGGATCGTTGGAGCTGCGTCACCTCCGTTACCTCATTGCCGTGGCGGAGACCGGGAGCCTCACCGAAGCCGCCGAGCGGCGACTTCACACCTCGCAGCCGTCGTTGAGTCGTCAAATCCGCGATTTGGAACACTGGGTGGGCGTGGCTCTGCTGAGCCGCAGCGTGCGCGGTGTCGAGTTGACCGAGGCAGGGCGAGTCTTCGTCGACCATGCGCGCGCAATTCTGATGCAGGTCGACGCCAGTGTTGAAGCGGCACGGCGAGCAGCCCAACCAGTGCGGCGGACCTTCACGGTCGGTTTCTTGACTGGGCTGGAGCCGACGTGGTTGCCGCAAGCGATGGAGGCGTTGCAAGATCGGCTGCCCAACATTCAGGTGGTGATCACCAGTGACTATTCGCCGAACCTGGCTGACGCGCTCACACGGGGCCGAATGGACGTCGCCTTCATGCGATCGGAACCCAATTACCCTTTGGAGTACGTCGTGGTGGATCGCGAGCCGCTCATCGTGTTGATGCGAAGAGACCACCGCCTCGCCGGCGTCGATGCCGTGTCGCCGCAGGAGCTGATCGGGGAGACCTTCATTGGCGGATCGAACAAGGCCGGCGTCCTGCGAACGGTCACCGAGGACTACTTGCGGCGCTGTGGGGTCGACGCCGCCATGGATCACGGCGTGGACAACATCGCCATGGCCATGTCCCTAGTCGCCTCGACCAGGGGGTTGGCGTTGATGCCCGCCTATGCACTGGGATTGCTTCCGCAGTCGGTCATCAGCCGGCCCTTGCAGGGCCCCGCCCCGACGATCGAAGTGGTGATGGGCTACGCCAGAACCAACACCTCGGCAGTCCTGAAGCCGTTCCTCGCGCGGCTGAACGCTGCTCATCTCTAGCGCCTCCGGCTGAGGCGGGGAGTGCAGAATCGATCTTCGTGCGAAGCGGGTGCACCCCCTGCCGAACAGTGAACTGACCCCTCCGGTCTGGGACACTTCGTTCTACGTGCAAATGCATGAACCGGCGTGAAACACTCCTCCCACGCTGCCAGTTCACCTGCAGGGCAACGTCAACGGCCACGTGGCCGTGCATCGTTGCACTTCACCGCCCTGCGATTGGCCACTGAGCTTGAGAACCCACAGTTCTCGAAGATTGCTGGCACGAATACGAGTCGGAACGCTCCCTAAGAGGTTTTCGGGACCGCAATTGCTGGGTTGACATCTCCCACCCAGATGCTAGGTTGGAGTATCCAATCCAAGGGAGGGTTGGGTCAAGGGGTCGAAAGCGCTCGGCGCCATTGGCGCCCAGGCCTACGCCACCTCTTCGATCCCAAACCAGTTGACCGGCAGCGCGATTCCCGATGAGAACCTGATACCGAAGGCGAGCCGTGAGAACCGGACAGCCGAGCCATGAACCGGTTTCGGCAGACGCCCGTCCAATGATGAGGAGTAGCCATGGTCCCTCAGCGATACGCAGCGGTGCGGTGCGACTCGACCTCCGCTGGCGCAACCTCGCGACCCGACTCGTCGAGATAGCGCAGGCGCACCAACTCCCCTGCCGGCGAACGTCGTTCGATCGACGGTCCTTCTGTCCGAGGCAGGTGATCGTCGCCCCATTGGCCGAGTGCGCCCAGGACGAGTTGGAGATCGTGTCCGGCCTCAGTCAGGTGATATTCGTGGCGCTCGCGGCGGCCCGGTTCTCGGTACGGTCGACGTTCGAGCACGCCGAACTCCACCAGGGTGGACAGCCGCGCGGCGAGGATGTCCGAGGACACGCCCAGCGCATCCTTGAACTGGTCGAAACGCGTTGCGCCGCCACGTGCTTCGCGCAGGACCAGCAGACTCCAGCGCTCGCCGACCACGCGCAGGGTCCGTTCGATCGAGCACTGCACATCGGCGAGTGATTCGAACTGCATCCACAAAGGATACGCCTGGATTGACATTCCCCATCCAGATGCTAGGTTGGATTTACCAACCCAAGGAGTGTCCATGCAGTCGTCGAGGAGTTCGCATTCCCGAACGGATTCCTCGGGAGTCTGGGCGCGGACATGAGCCGGGCAGGTATCGCCGGGATGCGTGCGGCGGCGCGGGACGTCATCGAGGTCGCGGAAACGCTCACCGCTGCCGACTGGCAGACGCCGAGTGCTGCGGCCGGGTGGTCGGTGCAGGACGTCGTGACCCACCTCGGTTGCCTGCTCGGCGATCTCGTCGCCGCGGTGAACGGAGAAGCGTTACCCGACGCGGGGATAGAGAAGCTCAACGACATTCAGGTCGCCGAGCAGCCGCACCGCACCGGCGGAGAGACGATCGCCTTCTTCGCCGAGCACCTCACGGAAGCATCGGCCGCCTTCGAGCCGCTGCAGGACGAACCCGCCGCATCTACCGAGACGCCGATGTTGGACCTGGGGTCCTACCCCCTCCACGCCATCTCCGACATGTTCACCTTCGACCTGGCGACACACTTGCGCTATGACATCCTCGCTCCGCGCGGCCCGATCGCCAGGAACCTGCCGCCGCTGGACGAGGTGCAGCTCGACCCGGCAGTGGCCTGGCTACTCGGCGGGATACCGAAGATGCAGCCAGACCTCAGCCACGCCGTCACCGCCCCTTTGAGACTGACCCTGACCGGGCCCGCCGGCCGCGACGTCGTGATGACCGCCGCCCACGGGCGGATCGTGATGACACCAGCACAGCACAGCACCGCCGAGGTGGCCGCGGACATCGCGTCGACGACCACCGATTTCCTGGCCTGGTCCACCGGTCGGCTGGACTGGCGAAGCGTCGTCGCCATCGACGGCGATCACGCCATCGCGCAGACGTTTCTGCGGGCACTCAACCTCACATAATCGAAACCCATTGCGCTTCACCACTGGTCAGGTAACAACGATTCTCCATGAAAGGACCACCCATGAAGTTCAGCATCTTCCTCCCGAGCGGTTTCACCCACGAGTTCGCCGGTATCCCGGAGCCGCGAGAGGCCTATGAACGACTGGTACAGATCGCCCGCGCCGCCGACGACTCGGGCTACGAAGCACTGCTGATGCCCGACCACCTCACCGCGATGCAGCCCGCACAACAGACCCAATTCGAGGCGTGGTCGACGATCACGGGACTCGCTGGACACACAACCCGGATCCGACTCGGCCTGCTGGTCGCCTCGGTCGGCTACCGCAACCCCGCCTTGGCCGCCAAGATCGCCAGCACCGTCGACGTCATCTCCAACGGACGCCTCATCTTTGGGCTCGGCGCCGGCTGGCACGAAGCCGACTACACCCAATACGGTTTCGACTTCGGCACCGCCAAGGAGCGCCTGCGTCGGCTGGAGGAGGCCGCCCAGATCGTCCTCGGACTGTGGACTCAGGACGAGACGACGTTCGACGGCGCGTTCTACCGCGTCGACGGGGCGATCAACCAGCCCAAGGGGATTCAGCAGCCCCACATCCCGCTGATGATCGCCGGGTCCGGCGAGAAGGTGGCCCTACGCACGGTCGCCCGGTACGCCGACGTGAGCAACATCGCCAACTCACCGGAGGTCCTGCGCCACAAGTACCACGTGCTCAAGCAGCATGCCGAAGACGCCTGTCGCGACTACGACACCATCAAACGAACCGTGATGGTGCTAGTCCACGTCGCCGACACCGACGCCGAGGCGCACGCGACCCTACCGGCCGCCCCGCTGCCGATCTACCCCGGCGACGTCGCGTCCTACGGTCTGATCGGCTCCGCGACCACCGTCGCCGAACGGATCGCGGCCTTCGAAGAAGCCGGAGCCCAGGAACTCGCCCTGCACTTCGCCAACATCCCCACCGCCGAACAGATAAGGCACTTCAGCGAGACGTTCACCGCCTGACCGTTCAAGCCGAGCCGAGGATGATTCCACCCACGCACCAGCCCCATCGTCTCGGTGCCGACACCCCCACGGTCGAGGATTCCCCCGGTCACCTTCAGGCCGACGTTCTCGTGATCGGTTTCGGCACGTGCGGCAGAACACTAGCGGCGACCCTCGGGGGACGAGGCTCGCGTGTAGTGACGATCGAACAGTCCGCCGACATGTACGGCGGCACCTGCATCAATTCGGCGGCGTTCCCACCAAATCGCTGTTCTATCAAGCCGAACAGAACACCGACACCCAAATGGGCCCCGGCGCCCATCGGCACGCCGTGGCCATCGAGCACGCCGTCATGCCATGCTGCGGGCGGAGAACTTCGCCATGTTCGACGGCATCGCCTCGGTCACCGCGCTCACCGGCCGCGCCGAATTTCTCGACGCCCATACCGTGGGGGTCACCACCGGCGTCCTGACCGACTCCTACCCCTGGGGGGAGGTTTACCTGACCAACCTCCTTCGACCGTGGGCGCCACACGTGTGGCACCCGCGCCGGCGGGATTGTGGATACCAGCGGTGGGAGGGCTCTCAGCAAGGTTGCGCCGCCAGCTGGCCCATGCGCGAGGCGGTCCGACATGACCCCATGTGTTCTACAGTGCAGCACACGGCTCAGGTCGGCCGCTCTCTCTCATCACCACCGTGTCGGCGTTGAGGGTTGGCATGCACGGCGCCGAGTCGGCCTGGACCACGCCACTTGGTCTCCATTCGGCGGTGCCAGCCCGTCAATCAGAATCGCGCCGAACGGCATTCGCGGCTGATCATTGAGGACCTCGTGGCGCGACAGCCAAACCGAGCCCGGCGGTAGCCGTCGCAGTACAGGCGCAAAGGCGTTCGTATGACGCCTGATAGGAACTGGTTCTGGTTCCCATCGGCCGCCAGTGCTTGGTGAGCGAAGGTGTAGGCCCACGAGACCCGCGGCGACGCCCTACGCGTATGGGCCGGCGCCCCAATCGACTGCCGGGGCCACCCAGTCCTCCCGGACACCGCCGCCCGACGGCCTCGCTGCGGCGAACTCACAGCGCAAGTCGATCCGGCGTCGTCCCGCGCAGCCTTAGCGCGTCGCGGCCCGGTGCCTCGCCGAACAAGCGGCGGTATTCACGGCTGAACTGCGACGGGCTTTCATATCCCACAGCCTGGCCGACGCCCGCGATGTCGTCGGGCGCCACCAAGAGACGAAACCTGGCCTGCTGCAAGCGGATCTGCTTCTGATACTGCAGCGGGGTCATCGCGGTCACCGCCCGGAAGTGGCGATGGAACGACGAGACGCTCATCCGCGCGACGCGGGCGGCCTCCTCGATGCGCAGGGTCTCCACGTGGTGGTCGCGAATCCACTCCATCGCAGCACTAATCGCGGAGGTGTTGCTGTCGGCCAGCCCGATCTGCCGCACCATCGCACTCTGGTCACCGGTGAGCAACCGCCAGAGGATCTCCCGCTTGATCAACGGTGCCAGAACGTCGCGGTCGCCGGGACTATCGAGCAACCGCAGCAGCCGCACCGCCGCGTCGACCATCTCCTCGGGGGCGTCGCTCACTGCGATGCCGGGCGGCGTTTGCCGCTCGCGTGCACCGTCACGCGCCAACCCCGTCTGCACCATGAGCGCGGCGATCTCCTCGGGCCGCAGCAGCAAGCCGAACCCCAGGCACGGCTCGGCCGCGCTCGCGTCGACGTACTGTCCCACCACCGGCAGATCCACCGACACCACCAGGTATTGGCCGGCCCCGTAGTCGAGCACCCGGTCACCGCTGACCACCCGCTTCTGGCCCTGCGCCACGATCGCCAGGATCGGGTGTGACATCGCCGCGGTCGGCGGCGAGGACGTGGTCGACTTCGACACGATCACGTCCGCGATGTCGGCCCGCCCGGCGTGCCGGTGGACCAGTGAGCGCAATTCGTCGAGGGGCATGACAGGAAAAGCTAGCAGGATCGTGCAAGAGGCGACGAGTATCCGACTACCGCTACCGCGCGGCTGCTGGTGTGCTGGAAGAGACCTCCCCCGCACATCTCCAAAGGAGCTTCGATGCCTCTCGACCACTACGTCACCCTCGGCCGTTCCGGGCTGCGAGTCAGCCCGATGTGTCTGGGCGCCATGAGCTTTGGTGCCGATACCGGCATCGGCGCCGAGGTCGGCGAGTCCGAGGCGATGCTGACCGCCTACCTGGAGCGCGGCGGCAACTTCATCGACACAGCCAACTTCTACTCCAATGGCCACTCCGAAAAAATCCTCGGCGACTACCTCGCGCGCCGCCCCGGCTCCCGCGACCGGGTCGTGCTGGCCTCGAAGTTCTTCTCCAACATGCATCCCGGCGACCCGAACGGCGGCGGCGCCGGCCGCAAGGCCATCATCGACCAGCTGCACCACACACTGCGCCGCCTGCAGACCGATTACGTCGACCTCTACTGGCTGCACAACTACGACCGATTCACCCCGATCGAGGAGACCCTGCGTACGCTCGACGACCTGGTCAGCGCCGGCAAGGTGCGCTACATCGGCTTCTCCAACACCCCTGGTTGGTTCACCGCCCAAGCCCACACGATGGCACTGCTGCGCGACTGGCCGCCGGTCACGGCCCTGCAGGTCGAGTATTCGCTGCTGGCCCGCACGGTCGAAGGCGAGCTGATCCCCCTGGCCCGCGACGCCGGGATGGGAGTACTGCCGTGGAGCCCACTGCGTGGTGGCCAGTTGGCCGGACGCTACCGGCGCGGTGCGGCCACCGACTCGGCGCGGGTGGCGCTGACCGGGGAACCCAGCGACGCTGACTACGACGTGATCGAGACGGTCGTCGACGTCGCCGAGCAGATCGGCGAAACCCCCGGCGCCGTCGCGCTGTCCTGGCTTCGACACCGCCCGGCCGTCACCGCACCGATCGTCGGCGCCCGCCGGATGGCCCACCTCGACGACAACCTGCGCGCACTGGAGGTGTCGCTCACCGCCGAGCAGACCGCGCGCCTGGACGCGGTGTCCAAGCCCACGCTGAACTATCCGATCGACATCAACGACGCCGCGACGGCGCTGCAGTTCGCCGGCGCCACCGTCGACGGTGTCCACACCGAGGTGCACCCCGTCATGGCCAGTAGCGACCGCCGCTACTAGGCGTCGTCCCGGGTCGTGTCGGACTGGCAGAGACATCAATCCGGCTGCGGCCGCGTCAGGTGTCGATGAGGTGACTGAGACCGGCGCGTCCGGTGACGCCAGCTTTGTTGCTGGCGCGGTAGATGTGGCTTTCCACGGTGCGTATCGACAGGGATTGGATGTCGGCGATTTGGCGATTGGTCAGCCCTTGGGCGACCAGGACGACGATTTCGCGTTCGCGGTTCGTGAACGGCGCCGCGAACCCGGCGGTGACGATGGCGGGGCTGGTGGCGTGGCCGCAGTGCGCGGCCAAGCGCCTCGCTCGCCCGGCCGCGGTGGTGGCGCTGGCTGCACGACCGGCCCGTCGGTGCGAAGTCGCCGATTGGGCGGCGGCGTCGGCGGCGGCCAGCCGGTCACCCATCGACTCCCACAGCTCCGACACCTCGTCCAGACCCGCGGCGTCATCACTGCTCAACGCCTCGGCGTAGCGGGCGGCCACCGTGGCGCGCACGGTCCCGACCCGCTCGGCGAGTTCGGTCAGCCGTTCGGCGGCGTCGGTGTCGTCGAGCTGGACGGCTGTCTGCAGGCACCACACTTCCCGTGCCCACTGCTGGTGATCACGCGCGACGTCGGCCGCGGTGAGCGCCAGGGCGCGCGCATCGCCGAATCGCGATCGGGCTGCGGCTATCCAGGCCTCGGCGATGAGGTCGGCAGAGTCGTAGTAGTGATACGCCGGTGGTCGACACTCGCGGGCAGTGGCCAACGCCCGCTCCGCGAGATCCACGTCGCCGACCCGAGCGAGCGCCTGCGCGCGCATCAACTCGAATCTGGGAAAACTGTTGGCGGCGTGGAAACCTCGTCCGCTCCAGCAGCTCGCATCGGGGTGGGCGGGCAGATGGTCCAAGGCCGCACGAAGATCCCCGGCGGCCAGATGTGCCATCCCCAGGATCTGTTGGGCGATGTGGCGCATCGTGGTCTCGCGGCCGTAGGGGCTGCGGGCGAACTGCTGCGCGATCGCTACTGCCTCGGAGATGTGTCCCGACGCCGCAAGTGCGCTGACGTGGACCTCGGTGATCGGGCCGTGCAGGTGCGCACCCTCGAAGGTCGATTCCAACGCTCGCGCGGACACCGCGACGACGTCGGCCACCTTTTCTGGCTTGCCCATCTCGCCGTAGGCCATGCAGGCGGGGATGCAGGCCATCACCGTCCCGTAAGGATCGAGCTCCTGGTCGTCGACCTGCTCCAAGGTCTGCAGCACCTCCAGGGTGCGCCCGGCCAGCGCCAGCTGGTTGGCCCGGAACACCAGAATCTGCGCTCGCCGTTCGCCTGTCTCGGTCATCAGGGCGCGCTCGACGATCTGCCACGCCCGCTGCGGGTTGCGTTTGGCCCACAGCTCGTTGGAGGCGCGCAGCACCACTTCGTTGCGGAACCCGGGGCCGACCTCACCTGAACGCGGCACCTGGGTGAGGACGTCGTCTGCCGATTCGCCGTCACCCATCATGAACAGAGTCCAGGCCCGCAATACGTGGGCTCGTGGCCCCACACCGGCCTCGGCTGCCGCAGCGAACAGTCTCTCGGCCAGATCGAAGTCGAGCAGGGAGTTCGCCGCGCCGCCCGCCGCTGTCAAAAGCTCGGGCTGCAGGGCCAGATCCGACTCCAGCCACAGCAATCCCCGTTTGACCACGACCGCAGCGCTGCCGCCGTCGCCCATCGCCGTGGCCACCCGCCCGCGCAGCCGAGCCAAGCGCACTGAACCGCATCGTGTGCGTCGGATCTCGGCGAACAAAGGATGTCCGAGGTAGACCTGCTCACCCGCGAGGCGGATCAGCCCACGTTGCTCGGCTTCTTCGACGGCATCCTGTTCAGCCAGCAACGACAGCGAGCGCCGGTCGAGAGGCTCGGCGACCGCGATCGTGTCGATCACTTCCAACACCGGCCCTCGCAGCTCGCCGACCTGCCGTTCGACGAGGTCTGCCAGCGAACCGCTCACCACGACGTCCCCGCTCCACCGCAGCGCGCCGTCCGCGACGGCCAACCGTCCAGCGTCGGCCTCCTGCTCGGCCAGCCGACGCACGAATAGCATGTTGCCGCCGGTCAACGTCCAGAATCGGTCGCTGCAGCCGCCGTCGGGAGGCGACCCGAATGCTGCCGCCAGAACCGCGTCCATTTGCTCGCGTGACAGCGTCATGACCTCACGCCACACGACGCGCCCGGTCTTGCCCAGCTCGTTCAGTGCGGCCGGCGTCGGTTCCCCGGTGCGCAGTGTCATCACCAGCCGGGCCGTCCCGGAGTCCACCAGGTGCTGAACCACGAGGACCGACAGGTCGTCGAGCAGGTGCGCATCATCGACGACGAGCAGCAGTCGGCCCGCGTCACTGCCTGCCACCACCGCCTCACCTACTCGGCGCACCAACGCCGCCTCGCCCCCTCCGACGTCGTCAGTCCACTGGGCGCACGCTCCCAACGGCACGTGCTGACTGGTGGCGGTCGCGCTGATCCTCCGGACGGTCCATCCCTGAGCGGCGGCGCGCCCGGAAGCCTCCCACGCCACCCGGGACTTGCCGACCCCGGCCCCGCCGGTCAGGGCGACACCCATTGCCCCGGATGCGTCGAGCACGGCCATGACCTCGTCCAGCAAGTCGTCACGCCCCGCCAGGGGCCACGTCCGCGACATCACCGAAGATTAGTTGGAAGTGGCAATTGCTGAGACGTCGTCGGGCCCGCCGTCATGATTCCCGCCACCTGCGTTACCCCGTCGAGGCCCTATCGCATCCGTTGCGAGGTGTCGGATTGAACCGCCAGACCCGAATGGCGGCTGGGCGGCATCACAGCAGCAGGACGTTGAGCAGGGTGCGGGTGGTGTTGTTGGGGGGTGTGGTGGTGATGAGGGCGTGGGTTCCGTCGGGGCTCAAGGCGACGGTTGGCGGTGAGTAGCCCCTGTCGACGGTGTAGGTGGTGCCGAGTTGGGTGCCGGTGCTGGGGTCGATCACGGTGACGCTGGTGGCGGTGGTGACGACGACGCGGGTGGCGGTGGGGTTCAGGACCACCGTGGCGGCGGCGGCTCTGACGGTGATGGTGCTTCCGGTCTGGACGCCGGTGACGGTGTCGACGACGTTGACGTTGACGTTGGTGGGGTTGCCGAGGCTGTTGGGGCCGGACTGGGTGGTGATCACCACGTGGGTGCCGTCGGCGCTGTAGAGCGGTGATCCCAGGATCGAGCCGTCCAGTGTGACGGTGCGGCCGGCTTGGAGGCCGGTGCTGGTGTCGATCACGTTGAGCAGGGTTTGGAAGTCATGGGTGGGCCCGGCCGGGGTTTGGGTGATCACCACGACGTGGGTGCCGTCGGCGTTGAGTGCCGCCGAGTTCACCGTGGTGGTGGTCGTCCCGCCCAGTTGGATCGGGCGCTGGATCGGGGTGCCGGTGCTGGTGTCGACGTCGACTGCGGTCAACCCGGTGCTGGTCTTCAGGATGATCAGCGCTGCGGTTCCGTCACCGCTGAACACCGGTGACCCCACCACCGCACCACTCAGGGGTACCTGGCGGGCCTGGGTGCCGGTGCCGAGATCGATCACGTTGAGCAGGGTGCGGGTGGTGTTGTTGGGGGGTGTGGTGGTGATGAGGGCGTGGGTTCCGTCGGGGCTCAAGGCGACGGTTGGCGGTGAGTAGCCCCTGTCGACGGTGTAGGT
>Ga0209051_1000630_pt1 | contig 40553 bp, 36 predicted proteins | sample AraplaCvi_mMS_r2_2_FD_184286 | JGI IMG/M metagenome (GOLD analysis project Ga0209051, IMG submission 184286) | Arabidopsis root microbial communities from North Carolina, USA - plate scrape MF_Cvi_mMS_r2 (SPAdes) (version 2) | ecosystem: Host-associated > Plants > Roots > Endosphere | place...
AAGGCGCGCTGCGCGGCGGTCACATCCCGACGGCGACGTCGATCCCATGGGCGAAGGCCGCCAAGGACAACGGCCAATTCCGGAGCCGGGACGAACTCGACGAGCTCTACGGCTTCCTGCAGCCCGAGGACGAGACCATCGTGTACTGCCGCATCGGCGAACGCTCGAGCCACACCTGGTTCGTCCTGACCCACCTCCTCGGCAAGGACGGCGTCCGCAACTACGACGGTTCGTGGACCGAGTGGGGCAACGCGGTCCGCGTGCCCGTGGCGGTCGGACCCGAGCCAGGAGAGGCGCCCGGCCGGGCATGAGTAGCGCAATGCCGGCCGCGCTGGCCGAGGTGGTGTCGGAATTCGCCGAGATGCAGGGCCAAGACAAGCTGCAGCTGCTGCTCGAATTCGCCAACGAATTGCCGCCCATCCCCGCCGACCTCGAAGAGGCCGCGATGGAACCGGTGCCGGAGTGCCAGTCGCCGTTGTTCCTCCACGTCGACGCCTCCGATCGTGACCATGTGCGGCTGTACTTCAGCGCCCCCGCCGAGGCCCCGACCACGCGCGGTTTCGCGGCGATCTTGGCCGCAGGTCTGGACGAGCACTCGGCCGACGACATCCTCGCCGTGCCCGACGACTTCTACTCCGAACTCGGACTCGCCAAGATGATCAGCCCGCTTCGCCTTCGCGGCATGTCGGCCATGCTCACTCGCATCAAGCGCCGGCTGAGCTCGGCCTAGATTCGTTCGCCGCGGCTGACACACGGCACCGGGTTTGCTGCCGCCGCACGCCGCCCCGGCTCGTGCACCAAGAGCCCTGGGCCGACCGTCGGCGCACATGCGCCACGATCACACCAGCTATCACCACATAGCCCATCGTGCGAACCATCGGCGCTAGAAGACGGTGATCACCCGGTGTGCGGGTCTATGCTCTGGCAAATGGTCGAGATACGGGAGCAGCGCAGAAGCAGCGCCACCCTGCCGTGGCCGACGAACACACTGCGGGTGACTCTCCTCCTGCAGTACGGCCACCCGTACGGGGCCGAAGGCTCCGTGCTGCAGTCGGTGCGAACGAGGCGGAACGCGATGCGCAAGCGGCGAACCGGAGATCACGCGCGTCACCCGGTGGGCTGAACATACCTACTCACCAGTAAGGGACCGGCGCGCCGACGGCCCTAGCGCGCCGCTTAAACTGCCTCCGATACATTCTTAAAGAGGTTTCTTAGAGAACATGCCATCAGGAGGCGCAGTGCCAAGTCACGCCAGCTCGAAGATCTCCAAGGTGCTCGTCGCCAACCGGGGCGAGATCGCCGTCCGGGTGATCCGGGCGGCCAAGGACGCGGGGCTGGCCAGTGTGGCCGTGTACGCCGATCCCGACGCCGACGCACCGCACGTCCGGCTCGCCGACGAGGCCTTCGCCCTGGGCGGACAGACCTCCGCGGAGTCCTACCTCGACTTCGGCAAGCTCCTCGACGCCGCGCAGAAGTCGGGCGCCAACGCCATCCACCCGGGCTACGGCTTCCTCTCCGAGAACGCCGACTTCGCGCAGGCCGTCCTCGACGCAGGATTGATCTGGATCGGGCCCAGCCCGCAGTCGATCCGCGACCTCGGTGACAAGGTCACCGCCCGCCACATCGCCGCCAAGGCCAAGGCACCGCTGGTGCCCGGCACGCCCGAGCCCGTCAAGGACGCCGACGAAATCGTCGCCTTCGCCAAGGAATTCGGCGTGCCGATCGCCATCAAGGCAGCGTTCGGCGGTGGTGGCCGCGGCATGAAGGTCGCGCGCACCATCGAAGAGATTCCCGAGCTGTTCGACTCTGCCACCCGTGAGGCCGTCGCCGCGTTCGGTCGCGGCGAGTGCTTCGTCGAGCGCTACCTGGACAAGCCGCGCCACGTCGAGGCCCAGGTCATCGCCGACACCCACGGCAACGTCGTCGTCGCAGGCACCCGCGACTGCTCCCTGCAGCGCCGGTTCCAGAAGCTGGTCGAGGAGGCGCCGGCGCCGTTCCTCACCGACGCCCAGCGCAAGGAGATCCACGAGTCCGCCAAGCGCATCTGCAAGGAAGCCGGGTACTACGGCGCGGGCACCGTCGAGTACCTGGTCGGGCAGGACGGCCTGATCTCGTTCCTCGAGGTCAACACCCGCCTGCAGGTCGAACACCCGGTCACCGAGGAGACCTCGGGCATCGACCTGGTGCGCCAGCAGTTCCGGATCGCCAACGGCGAGGCCCTCGACATCACCGAGGACCCCACTCCCCGTGGCCACTCCTTCGAGTTCCGCATCAACGGCGAGGACGCCGGCCGCGGCTTCCTGCCTGCGCCGGGACCCGTCACCCTCTTCGAGCCGCCGACGGGCCCGGGCGTCCGCCTGGACTCCGGCGTCGAGACCGGCTCGGTCATCGGCGGGCAGTTCGACTCGATGCTGGCGAAGCTGATCGTCACCGGCGCCACCCGCGAGGAGGCCCTGGATCGGTCGCGTCGGGCGCTGGCCGAGTTCACCGTCGAAGGCTTGGCGACGGTCATTCCGTTCCATCGGGCCGTGGTCTCCGATCCCGCCTTCATCGGCGACGAGAACGGTTTCACCGTGCACACGCGGTGGATCGAAACCGAGTGGGACAACACGATCGAACCGTTCACCTCCGGCGCACCGCTGGACGAGGAGGACGCCCTGCCCCGCCAGAAGGTGGTCGTGGAGGTCGGCGGTCGGCGCGTCGAGGTGTCGCTGCCCGGCGACCTGGCCATCGGCGGTGGGGGCGGTGGCTCGGCGGCCGGCGTCATCCGCAAGAAGCCCAAGCCGCGCAAGCGTGGCGCGGCGGGCGGTGCCGCGGCCTCCGGTGACGCGGTCACCGCGCCGATGCAGGGCACCGTCGTGAAGGTCGCCGTCGAAGAAGGACAGCAGGTGGCCGCCGGCGACCTCATCGCGGTGCTGGAGGCCATGAAGATGGAGAACCCGGTGACGGCCCACAAGGACGGCACGGTCACCGGGCTGGCCGTCGAGGCGGGTGCCGCGGTCACCCAGGGCACCGTGCTCGCCGAGATCAAGGACTAGCACGCCAGAACGTCCGCCGAGACTGCGGGGAGATCGCGAATTCGTCGAGATCGACGATCTCCCCGCAGTCTCGGCGTTTCAGTGAGAGGCATGGGTGGCCAGTGGAACCCGTCGAAATCAACAACGGCACGTGGTACCTGCGCGGACTGCGCTACGACGACCGCGTCGACGACCGTCCCGAGCTCGCCGACCTCGGCGAGACCGACCTCGACTACGTGCACGACGCCGCGGACGGCTGGGCCGACGACAGCATGTACACCTGGGCGGTGTGCGAACCCTCGACCGGTGAACTGCTCGCCGAGATCACCCTGAATCCGAAGACCGGATTCATGCACAGCAGGGCGAGGCCCGGCCACGAGGACGCGGCCGCGATGTCGGAGGACACCGTGCGCCGCTACGCCTCCGAGATCCTCAACATCCGGGTGCACACGTGAGCCGCCTGACCATCAACCCACCCAGCTCCGCCCGCCCGAAGGTCGTCACCGTCACCGGCGCCGCCGGCCAGATCGGCTACGCCGCCCTCTTCCGCATCGGTGCGGGCGCCTTGCTCGGCCGCGGGGTCCCGGTGACGCTCCGGCTGCTGGAATTGCCGTCGGCGATCCGAGCCGCCGAGGGCGTGGTGATGGAACTCGTCGACAGCGCCTTCGACCTGCTGGCCGACGTCGAGATCCACGACGACCCCGTGCGGGCCTTCGACGGGGTCGACGTCGCGTTGCTGGTCGGCGCCAAGCCCCGCAGCAAGGGCATGGAGCGGGCTGACCTGCTGGCCGCCAACGCCGCGATCTTCGCCGACGCCGGACGTGCCCTCAACGCCGGCGCATCGTCCGACGTCCGGATCGTGGTGGTCGGCAATCCGGCCAACACCAACGCGCTCGTCGCCTCCGCCCACGCGCCGGACGTCCCGGCGGAACGGTTCACCGCGCTGACGCGCCTCGACCACAACCGCGCCGTCGCCGCGCTCGCCGCCCACGCGGACGTTCACGTCACCGACGTCTCGCGGGTGACGGTGTGGGGCAACCACTCCCCGACCATGTATCCCGACATCTTCCACGCCGTCGTCGGCGGTCGGCCCGGTGCCGAGTACGCCGCCGACACCGACTGGCTGACAACAGAATTCATCCCCACTGTCGCCAGGCGCGGGACCGCGATCATCGATGCGCGCGGTACGTCGTCGGCCGCGTCGGCGGCCAACGCCGCCATCGACCACGTCCGCGACTGGGTGGACGGCACCGACGCCGACGACTGGACGTCGGTGGCCCTCCCGTCACCGGGCGTCTACGGCATCCCCGAGGGAATCGTCGCGTCGCTGCCCGTGCGCGCGATCGACGGCGCATGGCAGATCGTCGAGGGTCTCGACATCGACGAGTTCTCCCGGCGTCGCATCGACGCGTCGGTGGCCGAACTCGAATCCGAACGCGCGGCCGTGGCCGCGCTGGGCCTGCTCTAGCGGACCGAGTTCGCGGTCCGAAAGGCGTCGACCGCGTCGAACGGCAGCGGTCCCCGGCTGCCGACGCGGTAGCCGTTGTCGTGGCACCACTCCCGGATCTGAACGCGCTCCTGACCGCTGACCTGCTTGCGCCACGGGTCGACGCGGGCCAGATGACGTCGCTGCTCCGTCCGCACCCGTCGCCCGTACTCGGCCCACTCGCCGACGATCCGACGAAGCTCCGCGGCGTTCTCCGCCGACAGGTCGATCGAATACTGCTGACCGTCCAGACCGAAGTGGACGGTCACGTCTGCGGTCGTACCGTCCAGGGCGTCGACCGATCCGGTGCTCTTCTTCTTGCCCATGGCCACGCGTCCCCCTTGCCATGGCGCCGTCAAGCGCCAGCCCCCCGGAAGCCAGTGTCGGCCACCGTCGGCAGAACCTCCCCAGTTCTGCGTCATGAGGTGTATACCACCTCCGCTCTAGGGCTCGTCGACGTCGGTCCCGGCCGCGAGGTCACCACACTCGACCAGGACGACGTCCGCGCTTCCCGAGAGGAAGGCGCGGGCCCCCTCGTCGCCGTGAAGGGTCGCCGACAGCGCGCTCCAGTGCCGACGTGCGATCACCACGGGGTGACCCGGACGGCCGCCGTAGGTCGCGCGGGCCAGCCCCGAGGTGGAGCCCAGCGCCGCGGCCAGGACGCGGGTGACCGCGTCGGCGCCGACGTCGGGGGTGTCGACCAGGTGTAGCACGGCCAGTTCGGCCTCACCCGCGGCGCCCAGCCCGGTGCGCAGCGATGCGCTCATGCCGGCCGCCCAGTCCCTCGCCACCACCGCGCGGGCCGGCGGAGGCACGTCGACCACCGCGGCACCCAGGACCACCACCACGTCGTCGCAGCCCCCGCCAAACAGCGCGTCGACCGCGATGCGCAGCCATTCGCCCTGCTGGACAAGCACTTTCGGCATGCCATAGCGAGTTCCCGCCCCGGCAGCCAACAGGACACCCACCACGGCGCGAGCTCTCGACATGCGAACAGTCTCAACCTGGTCGATTCTTGAGCTGTGTCCACCCCAAGGTCGGCCCCGCCACTCACCACGGGCAGGAAGCGCGTGCACCCAGTCGACGAGGTGCTCCCGCTGCCCAAACTCGCGACGTACGGGTTCCAGCACGTCGTCGCGTTCTACGCGGGCGCGGTGCTGGTGCCGATCATCATCGCGGGCGCCATCGACCTGCCCGCGGATCAGCTCGTCAAGCTCATCACGGCCGACCTGTTCACCTGCGGAATCGCGTCGATCATCCAGGCCGTGGGGTTCTGGAAGATCGGCGTGCGGCTGCCGCTGCTGCAGGGTGTGACGTTCGCGGGCGTCTCGCCGATCATCGCGATCGGGCTGGCCAACGGCGGCGGCGCGCCCAGCCTGCTGTACGTCTACGGCGCGGTGATCGTCGCGGGCGTGTTCACGTTCCTGATCGCGCCCATCTTCATCAAGCTGCTGCGGTTCTTCCCACCGGTGGTGACCGGCACGCTCATCACCATCATCGGGCTGTGTCTGGTACCGGTCGGCGCACTCGACGCGGTCACCAATCCCGCCACGCATCAACCCGATCCCACCAACATCCGGTGGTTCCTGTACGCCCTGGGCACCATCGCGATCATCGTGGGCATTCAACGCGTGTTCCGGGGGTTTCTGGCGACCATCGCCGTGCTGCTCGGTCTCGTCGTCGGCTGCGCGGTGGCCTACGCGCTGGGAGACATGACCTTCGACAAGGTCGCCCAAGCCTCGGCGTTCGGCTTCACGCCGCCGTTCCTGTTCGGCCTGCCCAAGTTCGACTTCGTCGCCTGCCTCACGATGATCATCGTGCTGCTGATCACCGCGGTCGAGTCGACGGGCAGCACCATCGCGACCGGCGAGATCGTCGGAAAGCGCGTCAAGGCCTCCGACATCGGCAACGTGTTGCGGGCCGACGGCGTGGCGACCACCATCGGCGGCATCTTCAACTCGTTCCCGTACACCGCCTTCTCCGAGAACGTCGGCCTGGTGCGCCTCACCGGGGTCAAGAGCCGGTGGGTGGTCGCCGCGGCCGGCGTCATCATGATCATCCTGGGCTTCTTGCCCAAGGTGGCCGCGGTCGTCGCGTCGATTCCCAACCCCGTGCTGGGCGGTGCCGCGCTGACGCTGTTCGCCACCGTGGCCGTCGTCGGCATTCAGACCCTCGGCAAGGTCGACTTCACCGACCACCGCAATCTCATCATCGTGACCACCAGTCTTGCTCTGGCACTGTGGGTTACGACCTATCCCGACCTCGCCAAGGCGATGCCCACCGGCCTGAACCTGATCTTCGGCAGCGGCATCAGCATCGGTGCGGTCGCCGCGATCCTGCTCAACATCGTGTTCTTCCACACCGGTTCCCGGGGGCCACGGGTAGCCGGGGGTGGAGCGATCACCCTCGACGAGGTGAACGCGATGACGAAGGACCGCTTTACGGAGGTGTTCGGCCACGTGGTGCAGGACGTGCCATGGGCGGTGCAGCGGGCGTTCGAGCAGCGGCCGTTCAGCGACACCACCGCGCTGCGGGAGGCGTTCCAGGATGCGGTGCTGACGGGCACGTCCGGGCAGCAGGACGAACTCCTCAACGCCTTCCACGACCTCGGTGCCGAAGACGAGACGGGGCACGCGCTGGCCGTCGACCACGTCGCCTTGTCGAACCTCGACGACGACGACCACAATGACGTCGTGGACTTGGCCGGCGCGTACCGCGAGCACTTCGGCTTCCCGTTGATCATCTGTGCGCGCGAAACCGAACGATTCGACCGGGTCCTCAAGAACGGCTGGTCGCGGATGGACAACTCCCCCGCCGCGGAGCGCGCGTTCGCGCTCATCGAGATCGCCAAGATCGCCAACTACCGCTTCGACGACCTGGTGGCCGACGCCAATCCGATTGCCGCAGCACGGTTCGCCCGGCTCAACGAACTGCAGTAGATGCCTGGTGCGGGGTTGCCCAGAGAAAGACTGGGCCTGGACGGCTTCAACCGGATGAGCGATCGGCAGCGGATGAACGTGCTGTTCGGTGTCTGCTCGTCCACCATCTGGGCACGACGGGTCCTCGCGGGTGGGCCCTTTCGCGACGTCGACGCCCTGCTCGACCGCGCCGACCGGGTCTTGGCCGAACTTCCCGACGCCGAGATCGACGCCGCGCTGGACGGCCATCCCCGGATCGGCGCCAAGGTCGACAACGCGTCCTCGGCGCGCGAACAAGCCGCGGTCGTGACTGCCGCGGACTCCGTGAAGGCCGAATTGGCCGCCAAGAACACCGAATACGACGCGAAGTTCGGCTACGTCTACCTGGTGTGCGCCAGCGGACGCTCCGCCGAGGAACTGCTGGCGATCCTCACCGAGCGCCTCGACAACGATCCCGAGACCGAGCGCCGGGTGATGCGCAGCGAGCTCGCCAAGATCAACCGGCTGCGGTTGGAACGATTGCTCAGCGAGCCGCCGACCGAGTCCGAGGCAAGATGACGGCATGATCCTTTCCACCCATGTTCTCGACGCGACCGCCGGCACACCCGCCGCCGGGGTCAGCGTCACGCTGACCGACCGCGCCGGTGCGGAGTTGACCCGCGCCGTCACCGACGACGACGGCCGCGTCGCCCGGTTCGAGGTCGACCTGCCGGCGGGGGTGTACCGACTGCACTTCGACACCGGGGCCTACTTCGCGGCACTCGGCGTCGCGACGTTCTACCCCGAGGTGATCGTCGCGTTCGAGACCACCGACGTGGGAGCCAAATACCACGTGCCGGTACTGCTCTCGCCGTTTGCCTATTCCACCTACCGAGGGAGCTGAGCGGTGTCGGAGATCATCCTGGGCGGCCACCAGTACGGCAAGGCCGAGACCCGAGTCGTCAGAATCTACCGCGAGACCCCCCGTCACGAGATTCACGACGTGAACGTAACCACCTGCCTGCGTGGCGATTTCAGCGCGGCGCATCTCACGGGCGATCAGTCGAAGGTGCTGCCCACCGACACCCAGAAGCAGACCGCGTACGCCTACGCCAAGGAGAAGGGGCTGTCGTCGGTCGAGGACTACGGTCTGGCCCTGGGCCGGCACTTCGTGCACGACGTCGAGCCGGTGGAGGGCGCCCGCATCGAACTCGAGGAGTACGCCTGGGAACGGGCGATGGTCGACGGCGCCGAACACGACCACACCTGGGTCCGCAAGGGCCAGGAGGTCCGCACCGCCGCGATCACCGTCGACGCCCAGGGCGAGACGGTCGTCGGCGGCCTCAAGGACATGGTCATCCTGAAGTCGACCGGCTCGGAGTTCGCCGGCTTCCTCACCGATCCCTACACCGTCCTGGAGCCGACACACGACCGGGTGATGGCGACGTCGCTTGTCGCACAGTGGCGGTTCACCACCACCGACGTCGACTGGGAACCCACCTACGTCGGCATCAAGGCCCAACTGGTCAAGCAGTTCGCCGTGGTGCAGTCACTTGCACTGCAACAGACCCTGTTCGAGATGGGCAAGGCCGTGCTGCAGACCTATCCGTCCATCGCGGAGATCCGGTTGTCGGCGCCGAACAAGCACCACTTCGTCTACGACCTGTCACCGTTCGGATTGACCAATGACAACGAGGTGTTCAACGCCGACGACCGGCCCTACGGACTCATCCAGGCCACGGTCACCCGGGACGACGCTCCGCCTGCCGGCGCCGCGTGGGACGCCTACCAGGGCTGGCTGTCCTAGCCGCCGTCACTCGAGCTGATCGCGCAGGCGCATCAGCGATTTCGCCAGCAATCGTGAGACGTGCATCTGCGAGATGCCGACCCGCTCGGCGATCTGAGTCTGGGTCATGGACTCGAAGAATCGAAGCAGGAGCACCTGGCGCTCGCGCTCGGGAAGGCTGGCGAGCAACGGCCGCAACGATTCCCGGTTCTCGATCTGGTCGAGGTTGAGGTCGACGTCGCCAAGGGTGTCGGCGATGGCGGGGGCCTCCTCGGTGCCGCCGCCCGCGCCGTCGATGGACAACGTGTTGTACGAGCTGCCGGCCACCAGGCCTTCGACGATCTCGTCGCGATCCATCTCGAGTTCGGCCGCGAGCTCGGACGGGGTGGGGGCGCGCCCGAGCTTCTGTGACAACTCGGCCGTGGCGGCACCCAGTCGAAGGTGGAGTTCCTTGAGGCGCCGGGGCACCTTGACCGACCAGCTGTTGTCCCGGAAGTGGCGCCGAACCTCGCCCATGATGGTGGGCACTGCGAAGGACACGAAGTCCGACCCCGCGTCCACGTCGAACCGGATGACGGCGTTGACCAGGCCGACCCGGGCCACCTGCACCAGGTCGTCGCGCGGCTCGCCGCGACCGTCGAACCGGCGGGCGATGTGGTCGGCCAGCGGCAGGCACCGCTCCACGATCGAGTCGCGTTGGCGCAGGAACTTCGCCGAGCCTTCTTCGAGCCCCTGCAGTGTGCGGAACATGTCGACCACGTCCGCGTATTCAGAGTTCGAGCGTGACGCCGAACCCCGGGAGGACGACGTCGTCACCTCAGCGAGCTCGCTCGTCTCGTCGTCATGGAGATGCCGAAGATGTGCGAGTCTTCGGGGCCATGCCCGTCGTGGAAGGTACTGACGTCGTCGGTCAGGGAACTCAGGACGTGCCAGCTGAAGCTGCCCGGCACGACGATGTCGGGCGACGAACACGCCGTCGACACGTCGACCACGAGCTGCTCTTCGAGCGGGTGCACCACGAGGACCAGGGTGGCGTCGGGTGTCGCGGAGCGGATGAGCCGGGTGCAGGCCTCGTCCACCGCCAGCCGGAGGTCCGCCACGCTGTCGAAGTCGAGGTCCTCGTAGGTTCCGACGGCGCCCACGACGGTGCGCAACACCGCTAGGTTCTCCAGCTTCGCCGCGACTCGGACCTCGACGGATCGGGGGCTTCGATGCCCACTGTCGTGGCCGTACTCACCGTCTGACACGCGCCCTCCATCTGATCTCCCCGCGAGATTACCCCGAGCTGGTTCATGGCTAACCACCAGCACTCCCATCGCCGGATGTCGGCGAACGAGAGCCACGGGTGGGCGGTGCGATCGCACGTGTCGTCACGACGTCGGCCCCGCCTCCCGCTCGATTGATACGACTCGTTCCCCGGTGGGGATGCCCAACGGGTCCGCGACTAAACCACCGCCGGCCGCGAGCACCCCGGGAAACCGTCCAAATCGGGCCAAGATCAACGCATTTCGCGTCGCGCGACGACGCGACGTCGAGGTCCGGCAACGCTAACCTCGCCCGCGCCGCGAGGCACAGCAGGACGAGGCCGACGCCCGGCGCGGCGTGGCGAAGCACGAGGCCGAGGCAGCGCCGCTCGCGGTGGTGCCGGCCCGTTCCCCGTCGATCGGCACGACGTGCGCCGGTCGCCGAGCTTGACTACGTTCGAAGAGTGGATCTGACCAGCGTCGAGACGGTCAGCACGCCGCGCCATCGCGACGAGCTGTGGCCGATCGGCACGTCCGACGCCCTCGTCGCGGGCGGCACCTGGCTGTTCTCCGAGCCGCAGCTGCGGACCCGCCGCCTCGTCGACCTCAACCAGCTCGGGTGGGCACCGGTGCACGTCGACGCGAGCGGGATCCAGCTCGCCGCCACCTGCACCATCGCCCGGGTGTCCGCCCTGTCTGCCGAGCTGGCACGGACTCACCCCGAGTGGTCGGCGGCCCCGCTGTTCCACCAGTGCTGCACCGCCTTGCTCGCGTCGTTCAAGGTGTGGACCGAAGCCACCGTCGGCGGCAACGTGTGCCTGTCCTTTCCCGCCGGCTCGATGACCTCCCTGTGCTCGGCGCTCGACGGCGAGGTCCTGGTCTGGCGGGCCGACGGTGACGACTACCGGATGCCCGTCGCCGACTTCGTGACCGGTGATTCGACGAACGTGCTGTCCGTCGGCGACGTGGTTCGCTCGATCCACCTGCCGGCGGCGGCGCTCCGGGGACGAACCGCATACCGCAAGCTGGCACCGTCGCCCTTGGGCCGCTCGGGCATCGTCGTCATCGGCCGGGTCGACGACGACGGAACGTTCGTCCTGTCGATCACCGCGGCGACGGTACGGCCCTACGTCCTCACCCTTCGAGCCGTCGACGCCGATGCGGTGCGACGGGCCCACGCAGGCATTCCCGACGACGCGTGGACCGTCGACGCACACGGCGACCCGGATTGGCGACGCGCGGTGTCGTTGGTGCTCGCCGAGCAGATCTGCGCGGAACTGGCCGCATGAGCACCACCGTGAACGGCGAAGAGCTACAGGGCGATCCGTGGCCAGGCCAGTGCCTGCGGACCTACCTGCGCGATCACGGCCACTTCGAGGTCAAGAAGGGCTGCGACGGCGGCGACTGCGGGGCGTGCTCGGTGTTGGTCGACGGGGCACCGGTGCACTCCTGCATCTTTCCCGCGTTCCGCGCCGCGGGCCGCAACGTGACGACCGTTGCCGGCCTCGGCAGCCCCGAACGGCCGCATGCCCTGCAGCGGCAGTTCGTCGACGCCGCCGGTTTCCAGTGCGGATTCTGCACCGCGGGAATGATCACCACGGCGTCGGCGCTGACCCCCGACCAACTCGCCGACCTGCCGCAGAATCTCAAGGGCAACCTCTGCCGGTGCACCGGCTATCGCGCGATCACCGATGCCCTCGCCGGTTCGGTGAACACCAAGAAGACCGGTCGCGCCGGGGATTCCGTCGGTGCCCCCGCGGGGATGCGGGTGGTCACCGGAACCGAGCAGTACACCATGGACCACGCCGTGACCGGGCTGCTCCATCTCGCGGTGCTCCGCAGCACCGTTGCGCACGCCAGGATCACCTCGATCGACACGACGGCGGCGCAACGGATTCCCGGTGTTCGGCTGGTGCTCACCCATCGCGACAGCCCCACCGTCGCATTCTCGACGGCGCGCCACGAAAGCAGACTCGACGACCCCGACGACTGCTTCGTCCTCGACGACACGGTCCGGTTCGTCGGTCAGCGGGTCGCCGCCGTCGTCGCCGACACCCTGGCCGTCGCCGAGACCGCCTGCCGCGCAATCGTCGTCGAATACGACGAACTGCCCGCGGTGTTCGATCCCGAGCGGGCGCGGGCCGGTGGAGCGCCCCTGCTGCACGCCGACAAACCCGCCGAGGCCCGCATTGCCGACCCCTTGCGCAACCTCGTCGCCGAAGTCCACGGTGGCGTCGGAGACGTCGAGGCCGGGGTGGCAGAAGCGGAGCGGTCCGGTGGCGCCGTCGTCCGCGGGCGGTGGAACACCCAGCGAGTCCAGCACGTCCATCTCGAGACCCACGGGTGCACGGGATGGCGGGACGACGACGGCCGCTTGGTGATTCGCACCAGTTCGCAGGTGCCGTTCCTGGTGCGCGACGAGCTGTGCCACGTCTTCGGTCTGGAGCGTGCCGACGTCCACGTCTTCACCCGCCGGCTCGGAGGCGGTTTCGGAGGCAAGCAGGAGATGCTGGCCGAGGACCTCGTCACCCTGGCGGTGTTGCGCCTGGGCCAACCCGTGCGCTACGAATTCAGCCGCTCCGACGAGTTCACCGCCGCCCCGTGCCGTCACCCCTTCCGCGTCGACGCCACGGTCGCGGCAGGGCCGGACGGGGTGCTGACGGCGCTGGCGGTCGACGTGCTCGTCGACGCAGGCGCGTACGGCAACCACAGTCCCGGCGTCATGTTTCACGGGTGCAGCGAGTCGGTGTCGGTCTACCGCTGCCCCAACAAGCGCGTCGACGCAGAAGCCGTGTACACCAACAACATTCCCTCTGGTGCGTTTCGCGGATACGGCCTCGGCCAGGTCATCTTCGCCGTGGAGTCGGCACTGGATCAGCTGGCCGAGGAACTCGGCGTCGACCCGGTCGACCTCCGGCGCCGCAACGTCGTCGTCCCCGGAGACCCGTTCACCGACGCCCACGTCGCCGACGACGACCTGACCTACGGCAGTTACGGGCTCGACCAGTGTCTGGACCTCGTGCAGGGGGCGCTGACCTCGGGCGCGGGGGCAGCCGCTCCCGAGGGCGGGCAATGGCGGGTGGGCGAGGGCATGGCCCTGGCGATGATCGCCACGATCCCCCCGCGAGGTCACTTCGCGGACGCGTCGATCACGCTGGACGCCGACGGCGACGTCACCCTCTCGGTCGGCACCGCAGAGTTCGGCAACGGGACGTCCACGGTGCACGGTCAGATCGTCGCCTCCGAGCTCGGCGTCGACGTCGGCCGGGTGCGCATTCGCCAATCCGACACCGACGCCACCGGTTACGACACCGGAGCGTTTGGCTCGGCGGGCACCGTCGTCGCCGGGCTCGCGGTTCAGGCGGCGTGCCGGGACCTCCGCGCCGCCCTCGCCGCCAGCCCGGACGTCCGGCCGCTGACCGGCTACGGCCGCCACGACGGCACGCCGCGGTCCGTCGCCTTCAACGTGCAGGGATTCCGCGTCGCGGTCGACGTCACCACCGGGGAGGTGCGGATACTGCAGTCGGTTCACGCGGCCGACGCGGGGGTGGTGATGAACCCCGAGCAGTGTCGGGGCCAGGTGGAAGGCGGTGTCGCCCAAGGGATCGGCAGCGCGCTGTACGAAGAGATGCGCATCGGGACCGACGGCGCCGTCACGACCGACGCACTGCGCAACTATCACATTCCCCAGCTCGCCGACCTCCCGGTCACGGAGGTGTACTTCGCCGACACCTACGACGAGCTGGGACCGTTCGGGGCGAAGTCGATGAGCGAGTCACCGTACAACCCGGTGGCCCCGGCACTGGCGAACGCGATCGCCAGGGCATGCGGCGCGCGCATGCACCAGCTGCCGATGACACCCGCACGGGTGTGGCGCGCGCTCAACGCCTGACCGAGCCTGTCGGTCCCCGCGCCTATCATTCGGTCGTGGCAGGCCGGATGACACGACTGAAGCTGTATGCCGCCCTCGGCGTCGCGGCCGGCGCCATCGCCTACCTGTCGGGGGCGAGTGTGTCCTGGAGCCTGGCGACCGCCGTGCTGGCGCCCGCGCTGCCGGCCTTCCTGGTCGGGGTGCTGCGCGGTGCGCGCACGCCCGCCGCCCGGGAGGATCCCGCCCTCGCCAAGCAATCGATGACCGGCACCGAATTCGAGGACCACGTCGCGCGGATCGCCAGGTCCAGCGGCGCCTCGGTGATCATGACGGCGGCCACGGGTGACTACGGCGTCGACCTCGTGGTCGGTCGTAGGCCCAATCGCCTTGCCATTCAATGCAAGCGGCAGTCCCGCCCGGTCGGATCCGGCGCCGTGCAGGAAGTCGTGGCCGGCGCCGCCATGCACGACTGTGCGCACACCATGGTCGTCACCAACCACGACTTCACCCCTGCCGCCCGACGACTGGCCGAGCGGCACGGCTGCGTCCTCGTCGGCGGCGACGGGCTGACGCGGCTAGGGTCGACGATCCGTCGTCTCACCGCACCGGATGCCGCCAACCGCTAGCGCCCCACGTTCAGAGCTCGGCCAGCACCGCTCGCACCGCGTCGACCGCGGCGTCGATCTCGGCCTGCGAGACGGTGAGCGCGGGCCGGAACCGGACGCTGTCGGGTCCACTGGCCAGCATGATCACGCGACGCTCCCACAGCCGGGCGATCAGCGCGTCGCGCTGCGTCGCGGTGGGCATGCTGAATGCGCACATCAGACCACGACCGCGCGGGTCGACGACGAGCCCGGGAAACTCTGCGGCCAGATCGTGGAGGCGGCCCAACAGGTAGTGACCGAGCTCGGCGGCCCGCGACATCAACCCCTCGCCCTCGATGGTCTCCAGGATGCGCCGTGACCTGACCATGTCGGTCAGGTTGCCACCCCAGGTGGAGTTGATTCGCGAGCTGACGGCGAAAACGTTGTCGGCGACGTCGTCGACCCGCCCACCCGCCATCACGCCACACACCTGTGTCTTCTTGCCGAATGCGACGACGTCGGGCACGACGCCCAATTGCTGGTAGGCCCAGGCGGTTCCGGTCATTCCGCAACCGGTCTGCACCTCGTCGACGATCAGCAGCGCGTCGAACTCGTCGCACAGGTCGCGCATCGCGGCGAAGAACTCGGCGCGGAGGTGACGGTCGCCGCCCTCACCCTGGATGGGCTCGGCGATGAAGCACGCGACGTCGTGCGGGTTCGCCTCGAACGCCGCGCGGGCCTGACGCAGCGACTCCGCCTCCAGCTCGACCATGGCTTCATCGTCGAGGCCGGGCCGGGTAAACGGTGCGTCGATGCGGGGCCAGTCGAACTTGGGGAAGCGCGCCACCTTGTTGGGATCGGTGTTCGTCAGCGACAGCGTGTACCCGCTGCGGCCGTGGAACGCCCCCTGCAAGTGGAGCACCTTGGTACCCAGCGCCGGGTCGACGCCCTTGCTCTCGTTCAGCCGGCTCTTCCAGTCGAAGGCGACCTTGAGCGCGTTCTCGACGGCGAGCGCGCCACCGTCGACGAAGAACAGGTGCGGCAGGGCCGGGTCGCCGAGCACGCGGGCGAACGTCTCGACGAACCGCGCCATCGGCACGGTGTAGACGTCGGAGTTGCTGGGCTTGTTCACCGCCGCCGCGGCCAGTTCGGCGCGGAAGGCCTGGTCGTCGGCGAGCGACGGGTGATTCATGCCCAGCGCCGACGACGCGAAGAACGTGAACATGTCCAGATAGCTCTCGCCGGTCCGGGCGTCGACGAGGTGCGACCCGACCGAGCGGTCGACGTCGAGCACGAAGTCGAGCCCGTCGGCCAGGATGCTGCGACTGAGCACCTCGCGGACGTCGTCGGGCGCCACGGAGTGGCCGGGGGTCTGGACGCGGGCAGGCAGGACAGCGGTCATGCCGGCATCTTAACGGAACTTTTACGGCGTGCGCGACATTAAGCAGGATTATCTACGGTAGGACGTCGCGGTCCTCGTAAAAAGTCTGTAAGATGATGGTGCTTCGGGTGCGGACGTTGGCTGCTGTCCGTATCTGTTGCAGCAAGTCTTCGAGCGCACGCGCCGACCGGACACGCACCAGGAGGACGTAGCTTTCGTCCCCGGCCACCGAATGACACGACTCGATGGCCTCGATGTGTTCGAGCCGCGCGGGCGCATCATCGGGTTGAGAGGGGTCGATTGGGGTGATGGACACGAACGCCGAGAGCATGTTCCCGACCGCCTCGGGGTCGATCCGGGCGTGGTACCCCGTCACCACCCCGCGCGTCTCCAGTCGTCGCACCCGGGACTGCACCGCGGACACCGACAGACCCGCGCTCACCGCCAGGTGCGCCAGCGTGGCCCGACCGTCGGCCACCAGCTCACGAACCAGCGTCCTGTCGATGTCGTCGAGATCGTCGGACGCGTCGGCCATGGCCGGAGACTATCGCAGGGTGCCCCCGGCGGGCCGGAGCGAAGCGACGGGGGAATTGGACCCGGCGGGCGGGAGCGAAGCGACCGGGGAAGCAGGTGCGGCGGGATGAACGTGATGACCGCCGACCTGAGGAGTCGATTCGCGGCGGCGCTGTCGCAGATGTACGGCGCCGAGGTGCCCGCCTACACGACGTTGGTCGACGTCAGCACCGAGGTCAACCGTGACCACCGAGGCGACGACGGTCTCGGCTCCCTCGAGCGCGTCACGGCCGAACGCCACGGCGCGATCCGCGTCGGCAGCCCCCGTGAACTCGCCGACGTCGCCGACCTGTTCGCCGCCTTCGGGATGTACCCGGTTGGTTTCTACGACCTGCGCGACGCGGCCTCCCCCGTCCCCGTGGTCTCCACCGCGTTCCGGCCGGTCGACGCCGACGAACTGGCGCACAACCCCTTTCGCGTGTTCACGTCGATGCTCGCCACCGCCGACTCCAGGTTCTTCGGCCCCGAGCTGCGGGCCCGTGTCGACCGATTCCTCGGTGCTCGCGAGCTGTTCGACCCCGAGCTGATCGCCACGGCCCGCACCATCGCGGCCGACGGGGGTTGCGGCACCGAGCAGGCCGACGAGTTCGTCGCCCGTGCGGTGTCTGCGTTCGCCCTGTCGCGCGAGCCAATCGACGCGGGCTGGTACGGCGAGCTGTCGCGGGTGTCCGCCGTGGCCGCCGACATCGCCGGTGTGCGCACCACCCACGTCAACCACCTGACGCCGCGCGTGCTCGACATCGACGAGCTCTACCGCCGGATGACCGCCAGAGGCATCGCCATGACCCGCACCATCCAGGGTCCGCCCCGAACGAACGGGCCCGACGTGCTGTTGCGCCAGACGTCGTTTCGCGCGCTCGCCGAACCGCGGCGCTTCCGCGACGCCGACGGCGTCGTGACCGAGGGAACCCTGCGGGTGCGTTTCGGCGAGGTCGAGGCTCGCGGCGTGGCGTTGACTCCCACCGGCCGCGACCGCTACGACGCGGCGATGCACTCCCCGGACCCCGCGTCGTCGTGGTCGGACTACTTCCCGTCCAGCCACGCCGAGCTGGCCGCTCAGGGTCTGGCCTACTACCGTGGCGGTGATCCGACCAAACCCGTTGTCTACGAAGACTTCCTGCCCATCTCGGCGGCGGGCATCTTCCGGTCGAACCTCGACGGCGAGCCGACGTCCGGCCCGTCCACATCCTCCGACGCCGAGAACGACTTCGGCTATGACGCAGCGTGGCTGGCCGGCGCCATCGGTCAGCACGTCCACGACCCGTACGACCTCTACGAGAAAGCAGCAGCACAGTGACGCTCACCCCGACGACGACCGCACTTCCCACCGCCGACGACCTCCGCGACCGGGCGCGCGCCGCACTGAAGGCCGTCGGGTCCGCCGTCGAGCCCGGAGCTCCGGGCGGCACCGGATTGCAGGCCAGCACCCCGGTCACCGGTGACGTCCTCTTCACCGTCACCGAGACCACCTCCGCTGAGACCGACGCGGCCATCGCCGACGCGTCGACGGCCTTCGCGGCGTGGCGGGTCACACCCGCGCCCGTGCGCGGCGCGCTGGTCGCCCGCCTTGGCGAGCTCCTCGTCGAGCACAAGGCGGACGTGGCCGCGTTGGTCACCATCGAAGCAGGCAAGATCACCTCCGAGGCCCTCGGCGAGGTGCAGGAGATGATCGACATCTGTCAGTTCGCCGTCGGCCTGTCACGGCAGCTGTACGGGCGGACCATTGCCTCGGAGCGGCCCGGGCACCGGTTGATGGAGACGTGGCACCCGCTCGGCGTGGTCGGTGTCATCACCGCCTTCAACTTCCCGGTCGCGGTCTGGGCGTGGAACACCGCGGTCGCCCTGGTGTGCGGCGACACCGTGGTGTGGAAGCCCTCTGAGCTCACACCGTTGACGGCCCTCGCGTGCCAGGCGCTGATCGAGCGGGCCGCGGTGGACGTCGGCGCACCGGCGAACGTGGCGCGACTGATCCAGGGCGGCAGGGAGATCGGCGAGCAGTTGGTCGACGACTCCCGCGTCGCTCTGGTCAGTGCGACCGGCTCGGTGCGGATGGGTCAGCAGGTCGGGCCCAGGGTAGCCCAGCGGTTCGGCAAGTCGCTGCTGGAACTCGGCGGCAACAACGCGGCCATCGTGACCCCCTCGGCGGATCTCGACCTCGCCGTTCGGGGCATCGTGTTCTCCGCGGCGGGCACCGCGGGACAGCGGTGCACGACGCTGCGACGGGTCATCGCCCACACGTCGGTCGTCGACGCCCTCGTCGAGCGCATCACCGCGGCATACCGCAGCCTGCCGATCGGCGACCCCTCCTCCGACGGGACCCTCGTCGGCCCGCTGATCCACGAACGCTCCTACCGGGACATGGTCGGTGCGCTGGAGAAGGCGGCGGCCGACGGCGGCGAGGTCATCGGCGGTGACCGGCGCGACCTCGGCGAGGGGTCCTACTACGTCGAGCCTGCCGTGGTGCGGATGCCGGCACAGACCGCCGTCGTCCACGACGAGACGTTCGCACCGATCCTCTACGTCCTGACCTACGACACCCTCGACGAGGCCATCGAGCTCAACAATGCCGTGCCGCAGGGACTTTCGTCGGCAATCTTCACCACCGACGTGCGCGAGGCCGAGCGCTTCATGGCCGCCGACGGGTCGGATTGCGGCATCGCGAACGTCAACATCGGCACCTCGGGCGCCGAGATCGGCGGCGCGTTCGGCGGCGAGAAGCAGACCGGTGGCGGCCGCGAGTCGGGCTCGGACTCCTGGAAGGCCTACATGCGGCGGGCCACCAACACCGTCAACTACAGCTCCGAGCTGCCGCTGGCCCAGGGCGTGCACTTCGGCTAGTCACGTCGTCGACGAACGTGGAGTCGACGTCGCCCAAGCCGCCCGGCGGCGACGTCAACTCCACGTTCGCGCCTAGGTATCATCGCGACGTGAGCGAGCGCGTCGAACAGAGAGAATTCCAGGCCGAGGCCCGGCAGCTGTTGCAGCTGATGGTCCACTCCATCTACTCCAACAAGGACTCGTTCCTGCGGGAGTTGGTCTCGAACGCATCCGACGCACTCGACAAGCTCCGACTCGAGGCGTTCCGGAACAAGGATCTCGACGTCGACGTGTCGGATCTGCACGTCGAGATCGAGATCGGGGCGAGCGCAGCGACGGGGTCTGGACCCGACGAGACGGCGCGCACGCTGACCGTCCGCGACAACGGCATCGGCATGACCCGCGACGAGGTGGTCGACCTGATCGGCACCCTCGCCAAGTCCGGCACCGGCGAGCTGCGCAAGAAACTTGGGGAGGCCAACGAGGCCACCGACGCCGAACAGCTGATCGGCCAGTTCGGCATCGGGTTCTACTCCACGTTCATGGTGGCCGACTCCGTCGTGCTGCTCACCCGCAAGGCTGGCGAAAGTACCGCCACGCGTTGGGAATCCAGCGGTGACGGCACCTACACCATCGCAGAAGTGGACGACGCCCCCCAGGGCACCTCGGTGACACTGCACCTCAAGGCCGCCGACGCCGACGACGAGTTGCACGACTACACCTCGCCGTGGAAGATCCGAGAACTGGTCAAGAAGTACTCCGACTTCATCTCCTGGCCGATCCGGATGGAGGTCGAGAAGACCGTTCCGCCGGCCGAAGAGGGTGGCGAGCCGACCGTCACCGTCGAAACCGAGACCATCAACTCGCGAACGGCGCTGTGGGCCAAGCCCAAGAGTGAGGTCTCCGACGAGGAGTACGCCCAGTTCTACAAGCACGTCGCGCACGCCTGGGACGAGCCGCTCGAGGTCATCGCGATGAAGGCCGAGGGCACCTTCGAATACCAAGCGCTGCTGTTCATCCCGTCCATGGCGCCCTTCGACGTGTTCAACCGCGACGGGCAGACCGGGGTCCAGCTCTACGTCAAGCGCGTGTTCATCATGGGCGACTGCGAGGACCTGGTGCCCGAGTACCTGCGCTTCCTCAAGGGCGTCGTCGACGCACAGGACATGTCGCTCAACGTGTCTCGGGAGATCCTGCAGCAGGACCGCCAGATCAAGGTGATCCGCCGCAGCCTCACCCGCAAGGTGCTCTCGACGATCAAGGAGATGCAGGCCAATCGTCCCGAGGACTACCAGACCTTCTGGACGCAGTTCGGCCGGGTGGTCAAGGAGGGCTTGATCTCCGACGCCGACAACCGCGATGCGATCCTGCGGCTGTCGTCGTTCGCGTCGACCTTCAGCGACTCGCTTCCGACGACGCTGGCCGACTACGTGGGACGGATGAAGGACGGCCAGGAGCAGATCTACTACGCCACCGGCGAGTCGCGTCAACTCCTCGAGCGCTCACCGCACCTCGAGGCGTTCAAGGCCAAGGGCTACGAGGTGCTGCTGCTGACCGACCCCGTCGACGAGGTGTGGGTGGGGTCGGTGCCGGAGTTCGACGGCAAGGCGTTGCAGTCGGTGGCCAAGGGAGAGGTCGACCTCGGCGCCTCCGAGGACGCCTCCGACCACGACCGGCAGGGCGACTTCGCCGGCTTGTTGACCTGGCTGAAGGAGACCCTCGCCGAGCAGGTCAAGGAGGTGCGGCTCTCGACACGGCTCACGTCGTCGCCGGCCTGCCTGATCACCGACGCGTACGGCATCACCCCCCAGTTGGCGCGCATGTACCGCGCTTCGGGTCAGGAGGTGCCGGTCGGCAAGCGCATCCTCGAACTCAACCCCGACCATCCCCTGGTCACCGGTCTGCGGGATGCGCTCGCCGGGTCGGAGTCCTCCGACGGTCTTACTGAGACCGCCGAATTGCTCTATGGCACCGCGCTTCTGGCCGAGGGTGGCGTACTCGACGACCCGGCCCGGTTCGCGGCGCTGCTGGCCGACCGGCTGGCGCGGACGGTATAGGACGTCGTGCAGATCGAAGGCAAGGTGGCCGTCGTCACGGGCGCCGGGTCGGGGATCGGGCGTGAACTCGCCGTCGCCTTCGCTGCGGCGGGTGCCTCCGTGGTGGTGGGTGACCTCGCCGCCGACGGTGCCGAGGAGACGGTCGCCCGGATCGGGGCAGCTGGCGGATCGGCGGTCACGGTGGTCGGCGACGCGGCCTCCGTCGACGGCGTCGCCGCCTTGGTCGACCGTGCGCGAAGCGAATTCGGTCCGGTCGACGTCTTCGTCGCCAACGCAGGCGTCATGGGCCCGCCCGGCCTTGGCGACGACGAAGAGGCCTGGGACGCCGTCGTCGACGTGAATCTCCGCGCGCACGTGCGGGCGGCGAAGGCATTGGTGCCCGACTGGGTCCAGCGCGGCGCTGGTCACTTCGTCAGCGTGGCCTCGGCGGCAGGCCTGTTGACCCAGCTCGGTGCGGCTGGTTACTCGGTGACCAAGCACGCCGCCGTCGGATTCGCCGAGTGGCTGTCGATTACTTATGGCGACAGCGGGATTGGCGTGTCGTGCGTCTGCCCGATGGGCGTCGACACGCCGCTGTTGAGCAACATCCGAGACTCCCCGGACCCCGTGGCGCGGATGGCGGGCGCCGCCGTAGCCACCGCAGGAGAAGTCATCGGTCCGGATCGGGTGGCGGCCTTGACGGTGGACGCGGTCCGCGACGGTCGATTCCTGGTGCTGCCGCACCCGGCGGTGCTGGACATGTACCGGCGCAAGGGTGACGACTACGAGCGCTGGATCGCGGGCATGCGGCGCTACCAGGGCACGCTGAGCTGATCCTCGCCCCAGGTCATCGAGTCGTCAGCGCGACGTCGAGCCGTTCGGACAGCGTGGCGACGTCGATGCCGAAGGTCTCCAGGACGCGGACTTCGCCTGCGGCGGAGTCGATGTCGAAGGTCGCGACCTCGGTGTACACCCGGCTGACGCAGCGGAGCCCGGTCAACGGATAGGTGCACTGCGGGACGAGTTTGGCGGTGCCGTCCTTGGCGAACAGGTTCATCATGATGTACACCCGCTTGGCGCCGATCGCCAGATCCATGGCCCCCCCGACGGCCGGAATGGCGTCCGGTGCCCCGGTGTGCCAATTCGCGAGGTCACCGTGGCGGCTGACTTGGAAGGCTCCGAGCACGCAGACGTCGAGATGGCCGCCGCGCATCATCGCGAACGAGTCCGCGTGGTGAAAGTAGGACGCGCCGGCGGTTTCGGTGACGGGGATCTTGCCGGCGTTGGTCAGGTCGGCGTCGACGTCGTCGCCGAAGGCCTGCCCTCCCATGCCGAGCATGCCGTTCTCGGTGTGCAGCACGATGCCTGCGGCCGGGTCGAGGTGGTCGGCGACCGTGGTCGGCTGGCCGATGCCCAGGTTGACGTAGGAGCCGGGCGGAATGCCGCTGGCCACCATGGCCGCGAGTTCGTCGCGGTCCAGTGGTCCGCGGTCGAGGTGTTCGACGGTCGCTTCGAGTACTCGGGTCATGATGCCGCCTCCTTGGCGTCGGTCAGCGCGGACAGATTCAGCACCCGGTCGACGTAGATTCCGGGGGTCACCACGGTCTCGGGATCGATCTGGCCGGCCTCGACGACGCCGGCGACCTCGACGATGACGAGCTCGGCGGCGGTGGCCATGACGGGTCCGAAGTTGCGGGCGGTCTTGCGGTACAACAGGTTTCCCATGGTGTCGGCCCGCCAGGCGCCGATCAGGGCGACGTCGCCCCGGATCGGGTATTCGAGAACGTAGTCTCGGCCGTCGATGGTGCGGGTCTCCTTGCCCTCGGCCAGCGGCGTCCCGACCGCGGTGGGACAGAAGAACGCCCCGATGCCCGCACCGGCGGCGCGCATGCGCTCGGCGAGGTTGCCCTGCGGTACCACTTCGAGGTCGACCTTGCCGGCACGGTACAAACCGTCGAAGACGTAGGAATCCGACTGTCGCGGAAACGAACAGATCACCTTGGCGACGCGGCCGGCGGACAGGAGCGCGGCCAGCCCGGTGTCGCCGTTGCCGGCGTTGTTGCTGACGATGGTGAGGTCGGTGGCACCCTGCTCGATCAGGGCGTCGATGAGCGTGGTGGGCATGCCCGCCATGCCGAACCCGCCGACCAGGACGGTCGCCCCGTCGCCGATTCCCGCGACGGCGTCGGCGGCATCGGTGTGAATCGTCGTGCGGCTCATGCTTCGACCCTAGAGCCGTTGATAGGTATTCTGAAATACCCATATGTTCACCATTGATAGGTGAGAGGTTTCAATAATGGAGCTGCGTCACCTGCGCTACTTCCGGGCGGTTGCCGAGGAGCTGCACTTCGGGCGGGCGGCCGGGCGGTTGCACATCGCCCAGCCGCCGCTGTCGCAGCAGATCCGGCAACTGGAGCGCGAGCTCGGCGTCAGCCTCCTGACCAGGAGCACCCGCCGGGTCGAGCTCACCAGGGCCGGCGAGGCGTACCTGAGGCGTGCGATCGCCGTGCTCGACGCCGTCGAGGACGCCGGCCACCAGGCGCGACGCGTGGCACAGGGCCTGGAGGGTCACCTGTCGATCAGCTGCGTCGGTTCGGCGACGTACTCGGTGCTCCCCCGCCTGGTCCGAGCCTTGCGCGAACAGCTGCCCCACGTCGAAATCAGCATCCGCGGGGAGATGCTCGCCCCCGCCCAGCTCGACGCACTGCGCAACCGCGACGTCGACATCGCCCTGCTGCGGCCACCCGTCGACGACCCCGACGTCCACTACGAGCACGTCCGGCGCGACCGGCTCATCGTCGCGCTGCCGACGGCTCATCCGCTCGCTTCGCGGGACACCCTCGCCGTCGCCGACTTGCGCGACGAGGACGTCATCGCCCACGCCGGTCAGGATCGCTCGGTGATGGGGCGCCTCCTGACGTCAATCTGCGCCGACGCCGGATTCGCTCCACGGATCCGCCAGGAGGTATCCGAGACCTCGACGCTGGTCACGCTGGTCGCCGCCGGCCTCGGTGTCGCGGTGGTCCCGGCCCCCACGGCCGACTTGGACGTCGCCGGGGTCACCTACCGGCCGCTCGAGCCGCCGACGCTGGGCGTCGACCTGGTGGCTGCCCATCTCGGGGACGCGGCGCCGCCGGCCGTCGAACGCGCGCTGGACGTGCTGCGGGGACTGACGCCGTAGCGCGCCCCTGCCTGCCGAGCACTACGTTGCCGGTTGCGCCGCGGCGATGCGCTCGAGCAGTCCGCGGCTCGCCTCACGGATCCGTTGAATGTCGGATTCGCCTACACCGAGAACGCGCAGGCACGAATCGGCGACCTGAGTCGGCAAGTCGTCGCGGTACCGTCCCGGTTCGGTATCCCACGAAAAGACCAGCGACTCCACCATCCGAAAGGGCAGTTCCGCTGCCGCCCGGCCGATTTCGGACTCGGCGATCACATTCTGGCTGAGGTTGAGGTAGTGCCACCGCAGCCGGTCATGACCCTGCCAGAACGGGCTCAGACCGGGGCTACGCAGTTCCGGCTGCAAGTACAGGGTGCCGAGGTTCCACCGCCGGTTGAGTAGCCGGCCGCCGTCGAAGACCGCCAACGCGTGCAGATGACCCGCCGGCGTCGTACCCAACAGGTGGGGAATGAGGTTCAAGGTCGGCGTGACCGTCTCGTTCAGCAATGCGCAGGCGATGTCCTCCTTGGTCGCGAAGTAGTTGTAGAGCGACGGTTGGCGGATGCCGACGGCGTCGGCGATCGCTCTGGTGGACGTTCCCGCGTACCCCAGAACGGTGAAGAGTTCCGCGGCCGCGTCGAGGATGAGATCGCGAGCGCCCGCTCCCAGTCGCCGCTGAACCGCCGCCGCCGACTGACCGGCATTCGCACCCATCGCCTCATCGTGCCCGACGTCGGAACCTTGGGCCGGTACGAGCTATCCGTTCGCGCGATCGGAATGTTGGCAACCTCGGCGTAATACGCACTTCATCGCTATTTACGAGGTCGAAACCCGCAGGAGAAACTCACCCATAAACTATTGGTCGATAGGAAATCGTGGACGCCTGGTGGATCGCCGGATCTGCGACGAACTACTGGACGAACATCAGGAAGGGCAACATGCCGAAGCAACCGCTCCTCGTGGGCAACCCCGTTCTCGTCGTGGTCGACATCCAACGAAGCGGGGCCATGCCGGCCGACGAAGTCGGCATCGTGCACATGCCAGGTCACGCCGACCGCGTCGCGATCGCCGAGCGGCTGGTCACCGCCGCGCGGGCCGCCGGGGTGCCCGTGGTCTTCTTTCAAGAGGTGCACCGGCCGAGCGGCGTCGACTTCGGGCGGGAGCTCGACGGCACCGAAGGCGTGCACTGCGTCGAGGGCCGCCCCGGCACCGATCTGGAGCCGAGCCTGCAGCCCGAGCCCGGTTACGACGAGTTCCACATCGTCAAGCGGCGATACTCGGGTTTCATCGGCACCGACTTCGAGATCGTGCTGCGCGGACTCAAGGCCTCGACCCTGATCCTGCTCGGCGGACTGACCGACGTGTGCGTGCACTACACCTTCGCCGACGCCCACCAACGCGACTACTACGTGCGGGTGGTCACCGACTGCGTCGGGGGATCCTCGACGTACCGTCACGACGCGGCACTCGACGCGATGGAGTATCTGCAAGCGGGCGCATTGCGCACCTCCGAGGAGATTCTCGACGCCTTCGGACAGCTGCCCCGCGTCGGCGCTCCCGCGCTCGAGGTAGCCGCCACATAGTCTTTCGCGTCCCGTGCCGCCGGGGTCGAGCCCCCCCTACGTGACGAAGGCCGTGGACACTGCGTCGGCACGTGCCGGCGCTGGACCCCGACGAGGATCGCGCCATCATGGAGCGAGCTGGCTTTGGTGGCATCACGGAGTTCTTCTCGGCGTCGACCTTTCGTGGCTGGGTCGCCCATGCCTGATCCGCAGGAGACGACCTAACGCAGCACCGGGTCGGTGCCCGGTTGGCAGAATCGTTCGACGTCGCCCAGCGTGGGGCTGGACTCCCAGTCCCCCGGCGTCATGCACAACATGGCCCCGCAGGCGTTGGCCCGGTTCAGCCGACCGGGTACGTCCAATCCCTGCAGCAGCCCGCTGAGGTAGCCCGCCACGAATGCGTCACCCGCACCGACGGTGTCGACCACGTCGACCGCGAAGCCCGGACCGTCGACGACCGGACCGGTGGTATGCGTGGCGGCCCCGGCGGCCCCGTTCTTCACCACCACTTCGCCGCAGCCGCCGTGCACCAAGCGGTCGGCGGCCTCGGCGGCGTCCCCGTCCGGGAACAGCAGGCGCATCTCGTCGTCACCTCCGAAGACGAGGTCGGCGCTCTCGGCAATCTTGCGCAGCAGCGGGCCGGCCACGTCGGGCGGCGCCAGGGTCGACCGGTAGTTCACGTCGAAGCTGATCCGGACGCCGGCGGCCCGCGCGCGAGTCACCGCGGCCAGCAAGCAATCCCGTGCGCTGTCGGACACCAGCGCGGTGATGCCGGTGACGTGGAGCAGTTCGACGTCCTCGACCCAGCCCGCAGGCACGTCCTCGGGCCGCAGCCGCGAACCGGCCGCACCCGACCTGTAGTAGAACACCGCGGTGGAGCTGGACGACGGCCGCTCCTTGAGCATCACACCGGTGGGAGCCTCGGCGTCCACGACCTCGCGGACGTCCACCCCCTCGGCCCGAATCTCGCGGGTGACCCGCTCTCCGAGTGGATCGTCGCCGACCCGGCCGAGCCACGTCACGTCGACGCCCAAGCGGCGCAGCCCAATTGCCACGTTGCTCTCGGCTCCACCGATCCCGAGCACCATCTCGGAGACGTGTCGCAGGGAGCCGACGTCCCGGGTTCGCAGCAGCGCCATGGTCTCGCCAAGGGTGGCGACCCTGGCGCTCACGTCGCCTCCCCACACAGTGCCACGAACTCCGCTGCCCGATCCCGGAGCGCAGCAAGGTCACCGCCGCGCAGTGCGTCGCCCAGCAGCGGCCCACCCACGCTGACCGCGGCCGCACCGGCCGCCAACCACGCCGAGGCGCCCGCCAGGTCGACCCCACCGGAGGGAACCGCGGCGATGCCGGGGAACGGTCCGCGCAGATCCTTGAGGTATCCGGCGCCAACTACGTTGGCCGGGAAGATCTTCACGGCAGCCGCACCCGCGCGCCACGCACCGAACAGCTCGGTCGGAGTCAGCCCGCCGGGGACGATGGGTACCCCGGCGCGCGTCGCCGCCGTCACCAGTTCAGGGTCCGCGATCGGGGTGACGAGGTAGTGCGCCCCAGCCCGGACGGCGGCGTTCAGCTGCTCGCCGTCGACCACCGTACCGACACCTATGTCGGCCGCCGCGCCGAACCGCGCGAGCAGGTCCGGCAGCCGCTCCAGGGTGCCCGGCGTGGTGAGAGTCAGCTCCACACTTCGGATTCCGGCGTCGACCAACACGTCGAGCACCCCGTCGTAGTCGGCTGCGTCCGGAGCCCGCAGCACCACGATGAGCTTGGCGGCCGCGGTGCGGGCCGGGAGATCCAGCCGTGCCGCCGTCAGCGTGTCACCAGTCATGAACGGTCCCATCCTGCAGCCGGTTCACCGGAAGATAGGCAGCGGTGTAGTCGAAGGCCGCGGCCGCCTCTTCGTCGAGTTCGACGCCGAGCCCGGGTGCGTCGCCCGGATGCAGGAAGCCGCGGTCGAAGGTGTACGACGTGCGGAACACCTCGAGGGTGACGTCACTGTGCGGCATGTACTCCTGAACGCCGAAGTTGTGGATCGCCATGTCGAGGTGCAGCGCCGCCGCCATCCCGACCGGGGAGACATCCGTGGGTCCGTGCATGCCGGACTTGATCCCGTAGATGCCTGCGAAGTCCAGCAGCTTCTTCATCGCGGTGATTCCGCCGGTGTGGGTGACCGCCGACCGCACGTAGTCGATCAGCCGCTCGGTGATGAGCGTCTGGTAGTCGTAGACCGAGTTGAACACCTCGCCGATGGCCAGTGGCGTGGTGGAGTGTTGGCGCACCAAGCGCAACGCCGCCTGATCCTCGGCCGGCGTGCAGTCCTCCAACCAGAAGAGGTCATAGGGCTCGACGTCCTTGGCGAACCTGGCCGCTTCGATGGGGGTCATTCGATGGTGCCCGTCATGCAGAATCCGAACTCCGGTGCCGAAGTCCTCCCGAATGCGGCCGAACACCGAAGGCATGTGGGACAGGTAGGCCCGGGTGTCCCAGACCTCCTCGATCGGCGCGGTCGCCGCGCTTCCGTCCGCGGCGCGGTGAGCCGGTTCGTAGTCGTATCTGCCGCCCGCCTTGGCGGTCGACACCCCGTAGATCTGCCCGAGCCCGGGAACCCCGGTCTGCACGCGGACGGCGGTGTAACCCGCCTCGAGGTAGCCGCTGATGGCGTCCTTGAGCGCCGGATAGTCGGTGCCCGAGGCATGGCAGTATGCCCGAACACGGTCGCGGCTGGCGCCCCCCAGCAGCTGGTACAACGGCACCCCGGCCTTCTTGGCCTTGATGTCCCACAGCGCCACGTCGACCGCGGCGATCGCGGCCATGGTCACCGGCCCGCGGCGCCAGTAGGCACCGCGATAGAGGTACTGCCAGGTGTCCTCGATGCGGTCCTCGTCGCGACCGATCAGCATGGACGCCAGGTGCTCGGACAGGTACGCCGCCACGGACAGCTCGCGACCGTTGAGGGTGGCGTCGCCCCACCCGACGACGCCGTCACTGGTGACGATCTTGAGGGTGACGAAGTTGCGGCCCGGACTGCAGACGTTGACGTCGACGGTCTGGATGGTCATGAGTCTCCTTGGTTGTGACGGCACATGTTTCGGCTTGGCTCCGTCACATCGCGGGCAGCGGGTCGGTGAGGTCGCGGCCGGTCCAGTCCTTGGCCCAGACGGCGACGATCAGCGCCGAGAGCGAGTAGAGGACCAGCATCACCATGATCGGGATGGGGCTGCCCGTGGTGGCCGCGACCCACGCGGCGACGAGGACGGGACCGATGCCCGTGGCGATCACCGCCGCGATCTCCCGGACGACGGCGGTGAGCGTGTACCGGTTTCGGGCGCCGAAGATCTCGGGGATCGAGACGTTCTCCAGCGAGGCCGGGCTGAGCACGGCGACGTTGTGCAGCACGACGTAGCCGACGAATACCCACAGCAGGTTCTTCGAGTCGATCGCCATCATGGCGGGGACGACGACCACCAGTGCGGCCGACATGACGATCATGTACATCCGGCGTCGCCCGAACCTGTCTCCGAGCCAGCCGACGAGCGGAATGGTGAGGAATCCGACCAGAGAGGACACGATGACGACGTTGGCGCTGAGGCTCTTCTGCAGCGCGAGCGTCAAGGTCATGAACGAGATGAGGTAGGTCTGGATCAGACCGGAGTTGCCGGCTTGGCCGAACCGCAGGAAGAACGCCACCGCGATGGCCTTGATCGGCTTGTGCTGCAACGCTTCCACCGTCCGGGCTTCGACCGTGGTGTCCCGCTCCAGGATCTCCTCACGGGACAGTGCTCGTCCGTCGACGACGTCGTCGCGCTCCTCGAAGACGGGGCTCTCCTTGAGATTCAACCGGACCCACACCGCGAACACCATCACCACGGCGCTGGCAATGAACGGAATGCGCCAGCCCCAGGCGATGACGTCGCTCTCGACCATCACGCCCAGCAGGATCGCCCAGATCCCCGAGGCGAACAGGGTGCCGCAGTTGGTGCCGAGGCCCACCAGGGAGGCGATGAAGCCGCGCCGTCGCACGGGGGCGTATTCGGCGAGCATCACTCCGGCGCCGCTGATTTCGGCGCCGGCGCCAAACCCTTGGAGCAGTCGAAGGGTCACCAGCAGGACCGGTGCCAGCACACCCACCTGTTGATAGGTCGGCAGGACGCCGATCAACGTGGTGGCCGCACCCATCAGGGCGATGGTGTAGAACAACACCCTTCGTCGGCCGATGCGGTCGCCGAGTCGGCCGAAGAAGATGGCGCCCAGGGGCCGGGCGACGTAGCCGACACCGTAGGTGGCCATCGACAGCACCACCGCCATCCCGGCACTCTCGCCGGAGAAGAACAGCTGGCTGAACACCAGGGCTGCCGCCAGGGAGTACAGCTGGAAGTCCATGAATTCCAGTGCGGTGCCCAACCATCCGGACACGGCGGCCCGGACCAAGTCGCCGGTGCTGCGCTGGGCGATCGGCGGATGGTCGTCGGTACGTGGTTGGGGGGAATGGGCTGCGGTCATGTCGTTCCTCGGTGTGTGTGCTGCGGATTGTCAGAGCTGGAGCATGACCTTCGCCGACGCCGACGCGTCGCGGGCCACGGCGAAGGCGTTCTCGGCGTCGGCCGCCGGAATCACGTGGGAGATCACCGCGTCGAAGCGGTCGGTGGCGGCGAGAAGTGCTATGGCGTCGTCGATTTCGGTGGAGAACCGGAAGGCGCCGATCAGGCTGACCTCCTTGGCCAGCATCGGGGCGAGGTTGACGCCGATCTCGGCGTTCGGCAACATGCCGACCTGCACGACGGTGCCGGCGCGCCGGACGGCCCGCACGGCCTGGGTGACCGAGACGCCGACCCCGGAGCATTCGAACACGACGTCGTAGGACTCGTCGTCGACGACGTCACGACCGACGAGTGCGGTGTGGTTGGCGCCCAACGCGACTGCGCGATCCAGCGGCTCGGGACGCAGATCGGTGACGCCGATCTCGGCCGCACCGGCTTCGGCCGCGGCGGCGACGACCAGCAGGCCGATGGGGCCTGCGCCGATCACCAGCACCCGCCGATCGGACAGCTCAGGGGCGAGGTTGACCGCATGCAGTGCGACGGCGAGTGGTTCGGCCAACGCGGCCCGCAACAGCGGAAGCCCGTCGGGCAGCGCTCGGATCATGTGGTCGTCGACGATCAGCAGTTCGGCGGCACCGCCCTGGCGGTGCGGAAAGGTGGCCGCACTGCCGAGGTAGTCGCCGCCGGGTCGCAGGTGGGGACGCTCGCGGAGGCCGGCCACCGGCGGCCCGTAACGCGCCGGATGCACGGTCACCGGCGAGCCCGCCGGATAGCGGCCGGACGGGTCGAGGTCCACGACCGCCGACAGCTCGTGGCCGGGGGTGAACGGCTCCCGGACGACGTTCTCGCCGTTGGCTCCGTGGAAGTAGTAGTGCAGATCCGAACCACAGATCCCGACGTAGCCGACGCGCAGTCGCACCTGACCGGATTCGGGCTCGGGCTCGGCCCGGTCCTCCCACCGGATGTCCTCCTTGCCGTGGATCGCAAGTGCTTTCATGACACCCTCCTGTCGTCGACCGACTCGACGGCGTCCCGGGCTGCCGCACGAATGCCGCTGCGGGAGATCAGCTCGACCAGATCGGCGACCCGGTCGGTGAACGCGTCGTGGGCGACGAGGTCGTCGGGCAGGAATCCGCCGCGCAAGACTGCCATCGCGTGTTCGCGGGGGCCGGCCGACCCGCGCGTCACCTCGGCCAGCCGGTCTCGGGCGGGTTCCCGGATTTCGCCGGCATGGGGGCCCGGTTCGACGCCTGGCGGCGGGGCGACGGAGACGATCCAGCTGGCCACGGTCAACGCCAGCAGATGCGGCGTCCTCCCGTCGCGCAACGCAATCAACGCCGGTTCCGGCACGCGCTGCAGGAGTTTGACCGAACCGTCGGTGCCGACCTGAGAGGTCCGGTGACCGAGTGCGGCGTTGGCCCACCGATGCGACAGGGAGTCGACGTAGGCGTCGACGTCGAAGTCCCTCGGCAGCGAGATGGTCGGCAGGTATTCCCGGGTGATGCAGGCCAGGACGGCCTCGCGGACGAAGGGCTGCGCCCACGCGTCGGCAATGGTGCCGCGGCCGTCGAGGATCCCGAGGTAGGCGATCAGGGAGTGAGAGCCGTTGAGCAGGCGCAACTTCACCAGTTCGTAGGCCTCGACCTCGTCACTCGTGATGGCTCCGGCGCGATCCCAGGCGGGCCGTCCGGCGGCGAAGTCGTCCTCCAGGACCCACATGGTGAATTCCTCGGCGGGTACCGGGCAGCGGTCGTCGACGCCGAGCAGTTCGCCGACGTCGGCGACGGTCCCGCTGGTGGTCGAGGGCACGATTCGGTCGACCATCGAATTCGGGAACGTGACGTGGTCGCGGACGAAGGTCAGCACGTCCTCCGGAGCGGAGCTCGCATGCAAGAACTCAGTGAGGACGGCGCGGGTGACGTGTCCGTTCGATTGCAGGTTGTCACAAGACAACACGGTCATCGGGGCGCCGCCCTCGGCGCGGACGGCCACGCCGCGGGCGACGAGTCCGATGGTGCTGCGGGGGTGGGCGGGGTCGGCGAGATCGGCGCGCACGTCGTCACGGTCGACGTCGAGCCGGCCGTGGCGTGGCGAGCGGCAGTAGCCGACCTCGCTGACGGTCAGGGTCAGGATGCGATTGGCCGGGGCGGCGACGGCGGCGACGAACACCTCGGGCTCGTCGGCGAGCACGCCCAGTCCGCGGTGGACGTCGACCACCGCGGCCCGGCGGCCGGCCTCGGACAGCTCGAGGACGCTGTAGCGCCCGTCCTGGGCGCGCATCGCGCTGACCACGTCGCGGGAACGGTTGGCGAAACCGTGGATTCCCCACTCTCCGGGTTCCACCGCGAGGGCCTGTGCGGTGTAGACCGCCGCGTGGGCTCGGTGGAAGTTGCCCAGTCCCAGGTGGACCATGCCCGAGGCGTCGCCGGCCGAGGCGCCGAGCACGGCGCCCGACGGTGTGGTGTGACGAGACAGTCTAGGCATCATGTCCTTCCGCCATTCTCGGCGTTCCGTATTGTGAACCGCGTGTATCGTTATGTGAACCACATTGGCACGCGGCTCTCCGATGTGTCAAGGGTCACCAATTTCGGTGTGCCAAGCTCTCGGTGGAGCCGCGGATGGAAGGGAACGAGATGACGGATGGCGACTCGCCTTCCCCGGTTGGCAGCGTGGACAAGGCGCTCGCACTGGTCGAACTGCTCGCCGAAGCCGGACCCGACGGCATGGCGTTGCGCGACGTCGTCGAGGCAAGCGGCCTGAACAAGGCCTCGGCCCACCGCACGCTGCAGGCGTTGCAACACCGCGGCTTCGCCGAGCAAGGCGACAACCAGCGGTACCGATTGGGTTCTCGCCCAGCGCTCTTGGTCGAGCGGTTCCAGCGCGAAGAGAACCTGCCCACCCTGTTTCGTCCGACCCTGCTGGCGATTTGCCAGGAGGTCCAGGAACTGGTGCACCTGGGCATCCTCGAAGGCCGCGACGTGCTGTATCTGGACAAGGTGGAACCCGACCGGGCCATGCGGGTGTGGTCTCGGGTCGGCCGTCAGGTGAGCGTGCTCACCACCGCACTGGGACGGGCGATGGTGGCCGGTGAGGGTGCCTCCGACACCCAGTTGTCGGCGTACACCGCCGACGCAGAGCCAGTGGTGGTCGACCGCTTCCGGCGGGCCGTCGGCGAGGCGCGCACGCGGGGATTCGCGATGGAGCGTGAAGAGAACGAAGCCGGGATCTGCTGCGTGGGCGTGGCACTGCGACGACCGACCGGACGGCCCGTGGCGGTGAGCATCACCGGACCGAGCAGCCGCATGGACGGCGACCGGCTCGATCGTCTTGGCCACCGGCTCAGGGACGTGCTCAGTGCGTCGGCGCCGCCAGGATTCTCGGTCGCGCCGACCGCGGGCTAGGTGCGCGACCGAGCCCGGCGGTTGCGGTGCTCACGGAGGTGACTGTCGCCCGTAGCCTCGTCACGGCGTCGAACCCGCACCCGCAATCAGTGCTGGACATCTGTCCGATCACGGCGGCCATGCGGCCCCCCGAGCGAATGGGTTGCGACATTCGTTCGGCCGGTCCCTGGCAATGAGCTGTACTTCTGCCCCGGTTTGCCCACGCGATCCGGTCGCGGATATCTTGGACACATGTCCAGCGATAGCTCGTCGAGCGTCTCCGAACTCGAGATTCGGCGCCGTCGACGGTCGGATGCCGAGGCCTCGACGAAGTTGGTCGACGCCACGGTGGACCTGCTCCGCGAGTCGTCGTCGGGCACCGTCGCGGTCAGCGAGGTGGCCGACCGTGCCGGAGTGTCCCCCGCGACCGCGGAACGGTTGTTCGCCTCTACCGACGAACTGGTCGTCGAGACCTGCCTGCGCCGGATCCGCGGTGTCGAGCTGAGCACCGGGGCCAACCGTGGCTCGCTCACCCGGGTCGCCGAGCAACTCAGCCACATGATGCTGGTGGTAGCCGAGGAGCCCGCGATAGCTTCGGCCTGCGCCGCGGTCTTCCTCGACAGCGGGCCGATCGCCGACCGGGCCCGTGACCAGATCGGTTTGGAGATCCATCGCCTCATCGCCTCCGCCGTCGGCCCGGGGTCGTGGCCGGAGGTGATCGCCACCCTCGAGTTGGTGTTCTCCGGAGCCTTGATTCAGGCAGCGGCGGGAACGATGACCTTTCAGCGAGCCGCCGAACGCGTCGAGACGGCGGTCGGCCTGATCCTCGAGGGTGTCCCACGGCACTGACGGGGGACAGTCGTCCGCCGGAATCGGAAGACGGGGACGTGTCGTGTCGGTGGGTGCGGGCACTATGACTGGATGGCCCGGAAGTCCGCTGCACCGGCAGCACCGCTGGCCCGCTTCAGCGACCTGACGCGGGAGTGGTTCACCGGCACCTTCGCGGCACCGACGGCTGCCCAGACCGAGGCGTGGGAGGCCATCGCCAACGGCGACAACACGCTGGTCATCGCCCCGACCGGGTCGGGCAAGACGCTCGCGGCGTTCCTCTGGGCCGTCGACCGATTGGCCTCCGGTGAACCGCGGGCCGCCAAGGCGGGTACCCGGGTGCTCTACATCTCGCCGCTCAAGGCACTCGCCGTCGACGTCGAGCGCAACCTCAGCACCCCGCTGACGGGGATCGGCCGCGTCGCGGAACGCCGAGGTGAGATCGCGCCGAGCATCAGCGTCGGGGTGCGCTCCGGCGACACCCCACCCAATCGGCGTCGCGAGATGATCGCCCGGCCACCCGACATCCTCATCACCACGCCCGAGTCGCTCTTCCTGATGTTGACCTCGGCGGCACGGGAGACACTCACCGAGGTCGACACCGTGATCGTCGACGAGGTCCACGCCGTCGCGGCGACCAAGCGGGGCGCCCACCTGGCGCTGTCGCTCGAGCGGCTCGACCAGCTGATGGACAAGCCCGCCCAGCGCATCGGGCTCTCGGCCACCGTCCGCCCGCCCGAGGAAGTGGCCCGGTTCCTGTCCGGCCAAGCCCCCACCACCATCGTCGCGCCGATGGCAGCCAAGACCTTCGACCTGTCGGTGCAGGTGCCGGTGCCCGACATGGCCAACCTCGAGAACAACAGCATCTGGCCCGACGTCGAGGAACGCATCGTCGACCTCATCGAATCGCATTCGTCGTCGATCGTGTTCGCCAACTCCCGGCGACTCGCCGAGCGACTCACGGCCCGACTCAACGAGATTCACGCCGAACGGCAGGGCACCGAGCTCGTCGAGACACCCAACCCGAAGGTCGGCGGCGGCTTTCCCGCCCAGATGATGGGCAGCGGCGTGGCAATGGGCGCCGAGCCCCTGCTGGCCAAGGCTCACCACGGATCCATCAGCAAGGAGCAGCGGGCGATCGTCGAGGACGATCTGAAGACCGGCCGACTGAAGGCCGTCGTGGCCACCTCCAGCCTCGAACTGGGCATCGACATGGGAGCCGTCGACCTCGTCATCCAGGTCGAGTCTCCACCGTCGGTGGCCAGTGGGCTGCAACGCATCGGCCGCGCGGGCCACCAGGTCGGCGAGATCTCCGAGGGCGTGCTGTTCCCGAAGCACCGCACCGATCTCATCGACTGCGCGGTGACGGTCCAGCGCATGCTCGCCGGTCAGATCGAGACCATGCGGGTGCCGACCAACCCGCTGGACATCCTCGCCCAGCACACCGTCGCGGCGGCCGCGCTCGAGCCACTCGACGCCGACCGGTGGTTCGACGCCGTGCGGCGCAGTGCCCCGTTCGCCACGTTGCCGCGCAGCGCGTTCGAGGCGACGCTGGATCTACTGAGCGGCAAGTACCCCTCCACGGAGTTCGCCGAGCTGCGCCCGCGGCTGGTGTACGACCGCGACGCCGGCACCCTCTCCGCCCGACCCGGCGCTCAGCGGCTCGCGGTGACCTCCGGTGGCGCCATCCCCGACCGGGGAATGTTCACCGTGTACCTGGCGTCGTCGGCCGACACCGACAAACCCTCTCGGGTAGGCGAACTCGACGAGGAGATGGTCTACGAGTCGCGACCCGGCGACGTCATCTCGCTGGGCGCCACCAGCTGGCGGATCACCGAGATCACCCACGACCGCGTGCTGGTGCTACCCGCGCCGGGCCAACCCGCGCGGCTGCCCTTCTGGCGCGGCGACGGGGTGGGCCGACCCGCCGAACTGGGTGCCGCCATCGGCGCGTTCACCGGCGACCTGGCGAGCATGAACCGCGTCGAGTTCGACGCACGCTGCGCCACGATGGGTTTCAACGACTTCGCCACCAACAATCTCTGGCAGCTGATCTTCGACCAGAAGGAGGCCACGGGCACCGTCCCCAGCGACACCACGTTCGTCGTCGAACGCTTCCGCGACGAACTCGGCGACTGGCGAGTGATCCTGCACTCCCCCTACGGATTACGGGTGCACGGACCGCTCGCACTGGCGGTGGCATGGCGGTTGCGGGAGCGCTACGGCATCGACGAGAAGCCGACGGCGTCCGACGACGGCATCGTCGTGCGCCTGCCCGACACCGACGACACCCCGCCCGGTGCCGAACTCTTCGTCTTCGACGCCGACGAGATCGACCCGATCGTCACCGACGAGGTGGGCGGCTCGGCGTTGTTCGCGTCGCGGTTCCGCGAATGCGCGGCGCGCGCGCTGCTGTTGCCGCGGCGCCATCCCGGCAAGCGGTCACCGCTGTGGCATCAGCGTCAGCGCGCCGCACAGCTGCTCGACATCGCCCGCAAGTACCCCGACTTTCCGATCGTCCTCGAGACGGTGCGTGAGTGTCTTCAAGACGTGTACGACGTTCCGACGCTGCGCGAGTTGATGAATCGTGTTGCGCAGCGGAGTATTCGCATTCTCGAGGTCGAGACCGTCACGCCGTCGCCGTTTGCGGCGTCGCTGCTGTTCGGCTACGTCGGGGCCTTCATGTACGAGGGCGACAGTCCGCTGGCGGAGCGGCGGGCGGCCGCGCTGTCCCTCGACAGCACGCTGCTGGCCGAACTGCTCGGCCGCGTCGAGCTTCGGGAGCTGCTCGACCAGAAGGTGATCGAGTCGACCGTCGCGCAGCTGCAGCACCTCGCCGAGGACAGGATGGTGCGCGACGCCGAGGGCGTCGCCGATCTGCTGCGCCTGCTCGGACCCCTCACCGAGGACGAGGTGACCCAACGGTCGACCACCGACGACGTCGGAGGTTGGTTGGAGGGTCTGCGATCCAGCCGGCGCGCGTTGACGGTGTCGTACGCCGGTCAGACGTGGTGGGTCGCCGTGGAGGACATCGGGCTGTTGCGCGACGGCGTCGGCATTGCCGTGCCCGTCGGCATCCCCGCCAGCTTCACCGAGTCGGTCGCCGATCCGCTCGGTGAACTCCTCGGTCGATACGCCCGCACGCGCGGCCCGTTCACCACCGCCGACGCCGCCGAACGCTTCGGGCTGGGGTTGCGGGTGACGGCCGACGTGCTGGGCCGGATGTCCGCCGATCGGCGGTTGGTGCGTGGCGAGTTCACCACCGCCGTGCCGGCCGACACCGAACAGTGGTGCGACGCCGACGTTCTCAAGATCCTTCGCCGGCGCTCCCTGGCTGCCCTACGGGCCCAGGTCGAACCGGTCAGCACCGCCGCGTACGCCCGGTTCCTACCCGCCTGGCAGCAGGTCGGCGTCGAGAAGAGCCTAGGGATCGACGGGTTGGCGTCGGTGATCGAACAGCTTTCCGGTGTACCCATCCCCGCCTCGGCGATAGAGCCGCTGGTGTTTGGGCAACGCGTGCGCAACTACCAGCCCGCGATGCTCGACGAGCTGCTTGCCGCGGGCGAGGTGACGTGGTCCGGCGCCGGCGAGATTGGCACTGGCGACGGCTGGATCGCCTTCCACAGCGCCGAGACCGCTCCGCTGACCCTGGGCGCGCCAACGGAATTCGAGCTGACCGACGTGCACCGGGAGGTCCTCGACACCCTCGACAACGGCGGCGCCTACTTCTTCCGCCAACTCACCGCCGGTGCCAGCGAAGCCGACACGAAGGCCGCCCTCTGGGAGCTGATCTGGGCGGGCCGCGTCACCGGTGACACGTTCGCCCCCGTGCGCGCGATGCTGGCGGGGACGGGAAAGCGCGGCGGTGCCCATCGGCAGCGTCAACGACCGCCGCGGCTGAGCCGCTACAGCGTCGCCCACGCTCAGACCCGCACCACCGACGCGACCGTCGCCGGCCGCTGGTCGGCGCTCCCGCACCCCGAGCCCGACTCGACCATCCGAGCGCACTTCACCGCGGAGCTCCTGCTGAACCGCTACGGCGTGCTCACCAAGGGCGCCTCGGAGGGCGCGGCCGGCGGGTTCGCCATGTTGTACAAGGTGCTCACCGCCCTCGAGGACGTGGGCCGGTGCCAGCGCGGCTACTTCGTCGAATCGCTCGGTGGGGCTCAGTTCGCGGTGGCGTCCACGGTCGACCGGCTGCGTACCTACCTCGACGACTTGGACCGTCAACGCCGGGAGTATCACGCGGTGGTGCTCGCCGCCGCCGACCCTGCGAACCCGTACGGCGCCGCGCTGCCGTGGCCCACGGACGCCGACACCGGCCACCGACCCGGGCGCAAGGCTGGTGCGCTGGTGATTCTGGTCGACGGGGAGCTGACCTGGTTCCTCGAGCGCGGCGGCCGGTCGCTGCTGGCCTTCTCGACGGACGCCGAGGCGCATGCCGCCGCCGCGACGGCGCTGGTCGAGCTGGTGGGTGCGGGACGACTGCGGGCCCTGCTCGTCGAGCGGATCAACGGGGTTCCGGTCCTCGAGACCGGCGCGGGCGACGCCCACGTCGCGGTCCAGGACGCCCTGACCGGCAGCGGCTTCTCCCGGACCCCCCGAGGCCTCAGGCTGCGCTGAACAGGTCCGCCACCGGCCGGATCCGATCGTTTCGCTGCGCTTGATCGCCGCAGGTCAAACCCTTTTCGACCGCTCCAAGATGAGCTGCACTAGAGAATTTGCTTGAATTGAATGCCGTGAAGGCAGTTGACCTAGAACCCCGTCTCCGTCCCTTCGCCAGCAGGCGCACCTCTGGCGGTGCGTCGTGGCGTTGAAGACCGACATCCGCGGCATGGTGCACCACTACCCCGACTACTTCGTCGTCGGCCGGGAGAAGATCCGCGAATACGCCAAGGCCGTCCAGTCCGACGAGGCCGTGAACTTCGACGAGGCGGCGGCCGCCGAACTCGGCCACCCCGCGCTGCTGGCGCCGCTGACGTTCACCGCGGTGTACGCCCTGCTCGTGCAGCAGGACTTCTTCCGCGCCGTGGACGTCGGCATCGAAACGATGAACATCGTCCAGGTCGACCAGCGGTTCGTCTACCACCGGCCGATCTACGCCGGCGACCGACTGCGGGCGCGGCTGGAGATCCACTCCGTGGACGAACGGTTCGGCGCCGACATCGTGGTGACCAGGAACGTCTGCACCAACGACGAGGGCGAGGTGGTCCTCGAGGCGTTCACCACGCTGATGGGTCAGCAGGCGGAGCAGACGGTGAAGATCAACGGGATGTAGCGCCTGCCACCGGCTCGGCTGTCCCAATGTGCTTGGGCAGCAACCCCACCAATAGCAGGGTGCCCACGTACAGCGCCGCGGCGACGAGGATGACGAGTTCGGCCGCCGAGAACAT
>Ga0209051_1000633_pt1 | contig 40448 bp, 35 predicted proteins | sample AraplaCvi_mMS_r2_2_FD_184286 | JGI IMG/M metagenome (GOLD analysis project Ga0209051, IMG submission 184286) | Arabidopsis root microbial communities from North Carolina, USA - plate scrape MF_Cvi_mMS_r2 (SPAdes) (version 2) | ecosystem: Host-associated > Plants > Roots > Endosphere | place...
GGCCACCATCCGCAACATCGAGGACTTCGAACGCGACTACCCCAACGCGACGACGATCCTGCTCGAGCAGAACTACCGGTCGACGCAGAACATCCTGTCGGCCGCGAACTCCGTCATCTCCCGCAACACCGGGCGACGAGAGAAGCGGCTGTGGACCGACGCCGGCGAGGGCGAGCTGATCGTCGGCTACGTCGCCGACAACGAACACGACGAGGCGCGGTTCATCGCCGAGGAGATCGAGTCGCTCACCTCCCGAGGGGACGTCAACTACTCCGACGTCGCGGTGTTCTACCGCACCAACAACAGCTCGCGTGCCGTCGAAGACGTGTTCATCCGGGCGGGCATCCCGTACAAGGTGGTCGGCGGCGTCCGGTTCTACGAGCGCAAGGAGATCCGCGACATCGTGGCCTACCTGCGCGTGCTCGACAACCCCGGTGACGCCGTCAGCATGCGACGCATCCTCAACACCCCGCGCCGCGGGATCGGCGACCGCGCGGAGGCATGCGTCGCGGTCCACGCGGAGAACACCGGCGGTTCGTTCAACGACAGCCTGCAGGCCGCCGCCGAGGGCCGGGTGCCCATGCTCAACACGCGTTCGGAGAAGGCGATCGCCGCCTTCGTCGCGCTGCTCGACGAGCTGCGCGGGCTACTCGGAGACGAGCTCGGCGTACTGGTCGAAGCCGTCCTCGAACGCACCGGGTACCGCCGCGAACTGGAGGCGTCGAGCGACCCGCAAGACCTGGCGCGCCTGGACAACCTCAACGAACTGGTCAGCGTCGCACACGAATTCAGCATCGACATGGCCAACGCCGCCGCGCTGCGCGAGGAGGAGGGCGAGCCCCTCGACGAGGACGTTCCCGACACCGGGGTGCTGGCCCAATTCCTCGAGCGGGTGTCCCTGGTCGCCGACGCCGACGGCATCCCCGAGCACGAGTCGGGCGTCGTGACGATGATGACGCTGCACACCGCCAAGGGTCTGGAATTCCCGATGGTGTTCGTCACCGGGTGGGAGGACGGCATGTTCCCGCACATGCGCGCACTCGGCGACCCCCTGGAACTGTCCGAGGAGCGACGTCTCGCCTACGTCGGCATCACCCGCGCCAGGCAACGGCTGTATCTGAGCCGGGCGAAGGTGCGCTCGTCGTGGGGTCAGCCGATGCTCAACCCCGAATCACGGTTTCTGCGCGAGATTCCGCAGGAGCTCATCGACTGGCGACGCGTGGAGGCGCCCAAGTCGTCGTTCGGCGTTCCCGTCAGTGGAGCCGGACGGTTCGGCACGCCGCGGCCCGCACCGGCCCGCACGTCGGGTGCCCGCAACCGCCCGGCGATCACGCTGGAGCCCGGCGACCGCGTCACGCACGACAAGTACGGTCTCGGTCGGGTCGAGGAGGTGTCCGGCATGGGTGAATCGGCGATGTCGCTCATCGACTTCGGCAGCGCGGGCCGGGTCAAGCTGATGCACAACCACGCACCGATCCAGAAGCTCTAGTCCGGGTGGCTCCACGGCTCGTCGACGAGCTGGGCGGGAACCGGTAGTCGCGGCTCCGCCAGCGGCGGCACCTTGCCCAGCAAGGGGTTCTGGTCGAGGAGTGCCCCAGAGGTGCGGCCTCGACCCCAGCCGATCATCGCGCGGTAGCCGCCAAGCAGTCCCGTCCGGGTGACGGCGCCTTCGTCGGCGTGCGGGCTGTTCGGCGCCACCGGTTCCGAGACGGGTGAGACGTAGAGGGCGTCGGTGGGACAGTACGCCTCGCACATGAAGCACGTCTGGCAGTCGGATTGGCGGGCGATGACCGGCACACCGTCCGCGCCCCGGTCGAATACGTCTGTCGGACAGACCTTCACGCACAGGTCGCAGGCGATGCACGCCGCCGCGCTGACGATCTCGATCATGCCGCGGACTCCGAGGAGACGAGGTGGGGGAGGACCGGGTCGGGGGAAGTCCACACCTCGTCGAGGCCGCCCACCAGGATTCGGTGGTCGAGGCGGTGGTCACGGGACGGGAGGTCCTCCCGACGGTGCAGGCCGCGGCTCTCGGCCCGCGCCAACGACGCCGCGGTGATCCACCTGGCCGCGGCGACCATCGCAATGGCCTGGCGTGGTTTGTAGGCGGCGCGACGGGGGACCGGTGCCAGCCCGTCGGAGACGTCGCGCCACAGGGCCTCGAGCGCGGCGGCGGACTCGGCGAGTCGCTCTGCCGTCTTGAGGTAACTCCGCAGGGGCGGCAGCACGTGGGACTGGGTGGCGCGCACGACGTCCTCGACCGTCGGCGCGGCCGCTCGTCCGGGCCGGATGCCCAGACCCGTCCTCCCTGGCGGGTGCCCGCCCGCGCGAGACCGCCCGCGGCTGAACTCCGCTGCGCCGCGACCTGCAAAGGTGCCTGACGCGATCGCCCAGGAGCCGTTGCGGCTGCCGCCACCGCTGATCGCTCCGGTGATGAGTTCGCGCGTTGCGGCGTCGCCCGCTGCGAAGAGCCCGGGAACCGTTGTCGCACAATCGGGTCCGGTCAGACGCAGGCCGCCCGTCCCGCGGACGGACCCCTCGTGGACCATCCGAATCGGGTAGGCGGTGGTGAACGGGTCGACGCCGGCCTTGTCGAGCGGCAGGAAGTAATTGGGTTGGGCATCTCGCATCGTCTGCCGCATGGCCAGCGGGGCCCGGTCCAGGCGGGCGAACACCCGGTGGCCCCGGGCCAGCACGCGCTGGGCGTCCTCGCGGCCGCCCAGTCCGAGTTCGGTGGCCAACGGTCGACCGTTCTCGTCGTAGAAGCTGGCCCACTGCAGCATTCGCCCCTTGGTGTGAACGCCCCATTCCGGCGCCAACGCGTATGCCCCGGAGAATTCCATGCCGGACAGGCTGGCGCCCAGCTCGGCGGCCATCAGCAGCCCGTCGGCGGTGTCGACGTTCGTCCCGAACGTCCCGGACAGGAAGGCGGTACCCCCCGTCGCGAGGACGACGGCGCCAGCCGAGATCTGCCACGGTCGCCCGTCGTCCTGGCGGGCGATTCCGCGTGCCCCGGCGACGACACCGTCTGCGTCGGTGCGCAGTTCGAGAGCTGGATGGTGGTCCAGGATGAGGACGCCGCTGCGGTGGGCCTTGCGGCGCATGCGGCGCATGTACTCGGGACCCTGCAGGCTGCTGCGCAGGGGCCGCCCGTCAGGAGCGGTCGGGAAGGGATAGCCCCACTGCGCCAACAGCTCGACGCGTTCCCACGAGGTGGCGAGGACGCGGAACATCCACTCCGAGTCGGTGAGTCCGCCGGCTGCCACCTCGGACTCGCGGACCGACTCCTCCCGGCGCGGGCCCTGCGGGATGAGCCACAGGTTGTTGCCGCCCGCCGCCGTTGCGCCGCTGGTGCCACAGAAACCCTTGTCCACCAGGGTGACTCGACTACCGGTCTCCGCGGCGGAGATGGCCGCCCAGGTCGCCGCCGGCCCGCCGCCGATGACCAAGACGTCGGTGGTCAGCTCGTCGGCGTCACGAGGGCTGGTCATGGCCGACCTCCTCTCGCACGCCGAGTTCGGCGAGCAGCGTGCGGCGCAGGTCGTCGAAGCCGTCGTCACCCCGACTTCGGGGGAAGGGCAGGGTCACCGGCCGGTCCAGCGAGACGCGGCCACCGGAGAGCACCACCACCCGATCCGCCAGCAGGATCGCCTCGTCGACGTCATGGGTGACGTGCAGGACCGCCATGTGCCTGCGGGACCACAGATCGTGGAGCAGTCGGTACATCTTGAGCCGGGTGAGGGCGTCGAGCGCGCCGAACGGTTCGTCGAGCAGGAGTAGATCGGGCTCGCGGACCAAGGCCCTGGCCAGCGAAACCCGTTGCGCCTCTCCGCCCGACAGCGACAACGGCCACGCACGGGCCTTGTCGGCGAGGCCGACCTCGGCCAGTGCGGCGCGCCCTCGAGCGTCGCGACCCAGCGAGTCCGGTCCGTCGTCGGCCAAGGCAAAGGTGACGTTGGCCAGGGCGCGACGCCACGGCAGCAGCCGTGGGGTTTGGAACACGACGGCGCGCGAGCGGGGCGCGATGACCGACCCGCTGACGTGTTCGTCCAGTCCGGCGATCGCCCGCAGCAGCGTGCTCTTCCCGGAGCCCGAGCGGCCCAGCATCGCCACGAACTCGCCGTCGGCGATGTCGAGCTCGAAGTCGTCGAGCACCTGTTGCGACCCGAAGTTGCGGCGCAGTCCACGGATCGTGACGACGCTGCTCGAGGCGCGACCCCGCTGCGCTTCTCGCTGCCCGCTCACGCGACGCCGTCGAACCCGTTGCGCCAGGACAGAAGCACCCGCTCCAGGATCCGGACGAAGGCGTAGGACAGCAGGCCGGCGATCGCATAGATGACGATGACGAGCAACGAGACGTCGAACTGAAGATTGGTCTGCGCCCGCGACATCAGGTAGCCGATGCCCTTGGTGGTGTTGATCATCTCGGCGAAGATGAGGCTGAGCCACGCGCTCGACAGTCCGAGCCGAAGTCCCACCAGGAAGTTCGGCATCGCGCCGGGCAGGATGACCTGGGTGATCAGGGTGCCGCGGCGTGCCTTCAGCGTCTGGGCCATCTCGACGAGATGCCGGTCGACGCCGCGGATTCCGGCATAGGTGTTGATGTAGATCGCAATGGCCACACCGGTGGTGATCAGAACGATCTTGGGGCCCTCGCCAATTCCCATCCAGATGATGAGCAGGGGCGTGAGAGCGAAGTTCGGCACGGCCTTGAAGACCTGCATGGTCCAGTCGAGGAGGTCTTCGCCCGTGCGCGTCAGACCGGCGACCACCGCGAGTGCCACGCCGATCAGGATGCCGAGAACCGTACCGGTGAGCACGCGCGTCGCCGACGCCCCGACGTGGGTGGCGAGTTCACCGTCGCCGAGCAACCTCCACGCCGTCGCGGCGACCTGACTGGGCGGCGGAAACAGGTCGGGGTCCAGCACCTGCGTCGCCGCGCCGACGGCCCACGCCGCGACGATGACGACGGGACCCACCATCCGGCGTACCGAACGCGGGGTGCGCGTCCAAAGTCCCTTGCCGGCACGGTGTTCGGCCACGACCTCGACCAGATCGGGACCCGGGCGCGCCGCGGTGGTCGCGACGATCTCCGCCGTCGTCACGGCTTGGCGCCGATCCACTCGCTGACGGAGTACTGGCCGGCCAGTGAACCGTCGGCATCGAGGAAGTCATAGGCGTCCTGGAGCTGCTTCACGCCGATCTGGGGGAAGGGCTCGGTGTTGAACTCGTCGGCCTGGGTGGACTGCTTGACGTACTCGAACTTGGTGCCGTCGGTGTCGGCGACCCAGTGGAGGTAGTCGTCGAAGTTGCTCCTGATGTCGGCGTTGACCGCGGTGATCGCGTGCTGCCATGCAGCGCGGAAGTCGGGATGGCCGTCGGTGAAGGACGTCAACGCGATGTTGGTTCCGGTGCTGCCCATGCCATGTCGCGACAGACTGTCGATGACGGGGTAACCCTTCTGCTGCAGGTCCACCGAGCTGGCGCCGCTGAGGACCGTGGCGTCGATCTGGCCCGAACTCAGTCCCGCGATGGATTCGGGCGTCGGCACGTCCTTGACCTCGATCTTGCCGGTGAGGCCGGCTGCCTCGATGAGCTGGCGGGCGGTGCGGTCGCGGATCGTTCCCTGCGGGGCGGTGATGTTCTTGCCGACCAGACCCGCGATGGTGGTGGGGCCGCCTCGGGCGCCGATGAGTTGCATGTCGCTGTTGACCGAATCGAAGGACAGGAGAACCACTTTGGGGTCGCGACTGCGGGCCCGCAGGGCGGGGTTGTCGCCGACGGCGGCCACGTCGACGGCGCCCGCGATGAGGGCGGAGACGGCGTCCCCGCCGGACTGGAAGAAGGAGTACTCGATCTTGTCGACTCCGGCTGCCTTCAGCTCCTTGCTCAGGATGCCTTGACGGTCGCCCCATCCCAGGGATCCGGCAGGAGTCCCCGTCACCGACGTCGCGCCGATCCGAAGGGTGTACCCGCCCGAATCGTCGCCCTTACTGCTGCAGGCGACGGTGGTGACGGTCAGGACGGTCGCCAGCACGGCGCCGAGGATGCGGCTGAGCATTGGAGTGGGGCCTCCGGATCGAAGCTGTGGCGGAACGCACGAACGCTCAGTACAGCCGGTTCACAGATTTGGGTCGATCGTTACGCTCGTGTTGACCGGAACGCCAAGCGGCTCAGCGGCACCAGCGGCCCGTGGCCGGCAGGAGCGCCAGGGTGATCGCGGCGACGGGCAGCACCGGGATGCCGTAGACCAGGTCCGGCAGGTCCGCGCCGGCTACGAAGAGGCCGGCGAAGATCATCAGCGCGACGATGGAGCCGACGACGATCAGCAGCCGGCCGATGCGTTGGCGCAGCAGCAGCGAGATCAGCCCCCCAATGGTCGCCGCGGCCGACACTGCGGTGAGGAAACCGATTGCGATGCAGAACAATTCGTCGGTACCCCACCAGCCGCTGATGAGCGAGGTGGCGATGACGGCGGTGGCCCACCCGCTGATGATGCTCACCGTGGCGGTCGCGGACGCCGCGACGGGGCTCTGCGGGCGGGCGGACTGCTGCTGCGGTGGTGGTGGTGGCGGCTGCGCGGCGTGAGGGATGAAGCTGGTCTGCGGCTCGGGTGAGGCGGGAAAGGCTCCGGTGGGCTGCCGGCGGATGATGCCGGTGTGCTGCTCGGAGAGGTCAGGAGGCGGTGGTGGAGCAGCCTCGGGCTGCCGCCGGATGATGCGGGTTTCCTCGGACGGGGGTCCGCCGGACGTCACGGTCAGCCGACGTAGTTGCCGGGGCTAAGACCCTTCGCCGCGAGCCACGGGACGGGGTCGACGAAGTCGGTGCCGTTCTTCAGGACCGAGAAGTGCAGGTGCGGTCCGGTGGACTGTCCGCGATTGCCGATCGTGGCGATCTGGTCGCCCGCCATGACCCGTTCGCCAGGGGTGACGAGCCACGTGTTGACATGGCCGTAGAGGGTGACCGTGCCGTCGGAGTGCCTGATCTTGACCCAGGCGCCGTAGCCGGCGGTGAGACCGGCGTCGGTGACGACACCGTCCGCGGCGGCCACGATCGGCGTGCCGATCGAGTTCGCGATGTCGATTCCCGCGTGCAGCACGCCCCAGCGGTAGCCGAAGCCAGACGTCCAGACCCCGCGGGCGGGCATCACGTACATGGGCCTGGAGAGCCGTGCCTCGCGCTCGGCGCGCTCGGCGGCGAAGGCGGCACCGTTGGCGAGTTCTTGGCTGTGTACGGCCTCGCTGGCCGCCGGCGCGACGGTGACGATCTGCATGCCGTCGGAGGAGCCGGTGATGGCGGCACCGTCGACGAAGGCATTGGGTCCCGCGGCGACCATCTGTTCGACGGGGGCCTTGTCGGAGGCGTTGACCACGGAGTAGGCGGCCGCGGCCGTGGCGCCGGCAGCCATGGCGGCGGCGACCAGTCGGGCCTTCACGTGGCCGTCGCCGACCTTGCGGTGCAGGCCGCGGCGGCCCGACATGTCGATGACGTCGGTGTTCTCCATGCCGTCGCTGACGTCGGTGTAGCTGTCGCGGTAGGCGTGGCTGGCACGGCGCTCGTCGCCGGGTGCCGGGCGGAACTGGGCGGGGACCACGAGACGCAGCGGCGTCAGGTCGTCGGTGTCGTGCATGTCGTCGAGTTCGGGGGCGCGGATGACGTGTGATTCGCGATCGAACGCGCCGGCGTTGCCGAAGTCGAAGTCGTCGAGGTCGCCGAATTCGTTGAACGGGATGATGTCGGTGGTGGTGGCGTCGTACCGGGTCGACGAGGTCGTCCGAGATGCTCGTGACGAACCTTGCTCAGCCAACCGAAATGTCCTTCGCGCCGTGACCGTACCGTGACTTAGACCAGAGGCACGTTAACCAAAATCCAATGTTGGTGGCAACCCGTGGCCATATTCCGCCGGATAATGTGACTTGTATCACTACAAGGGTCCCGGTGAGATGTGCCACATGGGCGGTAGGCGGTGCGGATCACATTGGGGTGTGTGGATAAAGTTCCTTCCGAGCCATTCTGGCCGAAACGTAGGTAAACAACCAATCAGTCAAAGCAGACAGACGGTGAGCCCATGGATCTCTTCGAATATCAGGCGAAGGAGCTGTTCGCCAAGCACAACGTGCCCACCACACCGGGTCGGGTGACCGACACCGCGGAGGACGCGAAGGCGATCGCCGAGGAAATCGGCAAGCCCGTGATGGTCAAGGCCCAGGTCAAGGTGGGCGGTCGAGGCAAGGCCGGCGGCGTGAAGTACGCGGCCACTCCCGACGACGCCTTCACTCACGCGCAGAACATCCTCGGCCTGGACATCAAGGGTCACGTCGTCAAGAAGTTGCTCGTCGCCGAGGCCAGTGACATCGCCGAGGAGTACTACATCTCCTTCCTGCTGGACCGGTCGAACCGTACGTACCTCGCCATGTGCTCGGTCGAGGGCGGCATGGAGATCGAAGAAGTCGCCGCGACCAAGCCCGAACGGCTGGCCAAGGTCCCCGTCGACGCCGTCAAGGGTGTCGACCTCGCCTTCGCCCGCTCGATCGCCGAGCAGGGCCACTTGCCCGCCGAGGTGCTCGACGCCGCCGCCGTGACCATCCAGAAGCTGTGGGAGGTCTTCGTCGGAGAGGACGCGACACTCGTCGAGGTCAACCCACTGGTGCGCACGCCCGACGATCAGATCCTCGCGCTGGACGGCAAGGTCACCCTCGACGCCAACGCCGACTTCCGGCAGCCGGGGCACGAGGAGTTCGAGGACAAGGACGCCACGGATCCCCTCGAGCTCAAGGCCAAGGAGAACGACCTCAACTACGTCAAGCTCGACGGTGCGGTCGGCATCATCGGCAACGGCGCGGGGCTGGTCATGTCCACCCTCGACGTCGTCGCGTACGCCGGTGAGAAGCACGGTGGCGTGAAGCCCGCGAACTTCCTCGACATCGGTGGCGGCGCCTCGGCCGAGGTGATGGCCAACGGTCTGGACGTCATCCTGGGCGACAGCCAGGTCAAGAGCGTGTTCGTCAACGTCTTCGGCGGCATCACCGCGTGCGACGCGGTGGCCAACGGCATCGTCGGCGCGCTGAAGAAGCTCGGCGACAGTGCGAACAAGCCGCTCGTCGTCCGCCTCGACGGCAACAACGTCGAAGAGGGACGCCGCATCCTCGACGAAGCCAATCACCCGCTGGTGATCCAGGCCGAGACCATGGACGCCGGCGCCGACAAGGCCGCCGAGCTGGCGAACAAGTAAGGGACGCTGGAAATGTCGATTTTTCTGAACAAGGATTCCAAGGTCATCGTCCAGGGCATCACCGGCGGCGAGGGCACCAAGCACACCGCGCTGATGCTCAAGGCGGGCACGCAGGTGGTCGGCGGCGTGAACGCGCGCAAGGCCGGCACCAAGGTCTCGCACAAGGACAAAGACGGCAACGACGTGGAGCTGCCGGTATTCGGTAGCGTCGCCGAGGCCATCAAGGAGACCGGCGCCGACGTGTCGATCGCCTTCGTACCGCCGGCCTTCTCCAAGGACGCGATCATCGAGGCCGTCGACGCCGAGATTCCGCTGCTGGTGGTCATCACCGAGGGAATTCCCGTGCAGGACAGCGCCTTTGCCTGGGCCTACAACGTCGAGAAGGGTCAGAAGACCCGGATCATCGGCCCGAACTGCCCCGGCATCATCACCCCCGGTGAGTCGCTGGTCGGCATCACGCCGAACAACATCACCGGCAAGGGGCCGATCGGTCTGGTGTCGAAGTCCGGCACGCTGACCTACCAGATGATGTACGAGCTGCGCGATCTCGGCTTCTCGACGGCCATCGGCATCGGTGGCGACCCGGTCATCGGCACCACCCACATCGACGCCATCGAGGCGTTCGAGAAGGATCCCGAGACCAAGGTCATCGTGATGATCGGCGAAATCGGTGGCGACGCCGAGGAGAAGGCCGCCGACTACATCAAGGCCAACGTCTCCAAGCCGGTCGTCGGCTACGTCGCGGGATTCACCGCGCCCGAGGGCAAGACGATGGGCCACGCCGGCGCCATCGTGTCCGACGGCGCCGGTACCGCCGACGGCAAGAAGGTGGCCCTGGAGGCCGCCGGCGTCAAGGTCGGCAAGACGCCGTCGGAGACCGCCACGCTCGCCAGGGAGATCCTCGAAAGCCTGTAACCACTTCAGTCGAGTCTGCGGCCAGATCGCGAATCCTCCGGGATTCACGATCTGGCCGCAGTTTCGTTTGGGTGACACGTCGCCGACGCGAAGTTGGAACACGTTCCAGTTTCGGTTAGCCTGACGAACTATGCAGGTAGACTCGCGTACCCCGGTCGTCGTCGGCGTCGGACAGTTCACCGAACGCGTCGACGACCCCGGCTATCGCGGCATGTCGTCCGTCGAGCTCGCCACCGAAGCGGTCCGCGCCGCGTTCGCGGACACCGGCGCCGACATGGCCGCCGTCGCGCGGTCGATCGAGGTGTTCGCCGGACTGCGGCAGTTCGAGATCTGCACGCCCTTCGACGAGCCGCCCCTGGGAGCGTCGGACAACTACGTACGGTCGGTGGCCCTGCGCGTCGGCGCCGACCCGGCGCGCGCCATCCTGGAACCCATCGGCGGCAACGGCCCGCAGCACCTGATGACGGAGCTGACCGGAGTGATCGCGGCCGGCGAGATCGAGGCGGCGTTGATCCTCGGCTCGGAGAACGGCTCGACGCTCAAGACCTTCGCGGGACGGGAATTCGACAAGCCCGACCACGGCGAGACCGTCGGCGGCCAGTTGGACGACCGCGGCTACGGGTTCGAGCAGTACATGAGTGAGTACACCGCCAAGCACGGGCTGACGGGTGCCCCCGTGCAGTACGGGCTGCTCGACAACGCGCGCCGCGGGCGCCTGGGCCTCGATGTCGAGGGATACCGGCACCGGATGGCCGAATTGTTCGCGCCCTTCGCCGGTGTCGCGGCGAGGAACCCGTTCGCCTCGTCCCCGGTCGAGCGGTCGGTCGAGGAGATCGAGACCGTCACCGCCGAGAACCGGATGATCTGCGACCCCTACCCGCGGCTGATGGTGGCCCGCGACACCGTCAACCAGGGAGCGGCGGCGGTGGTGATGTCGGTGGCGGCCGCCCGTCGCCTGGGCGTGCCCGAGGCCAAGTGGGTGTACCTGCGCGGCCACGCCGACCAGACCGAGCAGGACCTGCTGGACCGCGTGGACTTGAGCGTCAGCCATGCTGCCAAACAGGCTGTGGCAGAAGCGCTTCGCGTGGCCGGCATCGGCGTCGACGACGTGGCGACCTTCGATCTCTACAGCTGCTTTCCCTTCCCGGTGTTCGCGGTGTGCGACGAGTTCGGCCTGCAGCCCGACGACCCGCGGGGGCTTACGCTCACCGGTGGGCTGCCGTACTTCGGCGGCCCCGGCAACAGCTACTCACTGCACGGCATCGCCGAGACCGTGGCCCAGATGCGCGATCGCCCAGGATCATTCGGGCTCGTCGGCGCCAACGGCGGCGTCATGAGCAAGTACTCCGTCGGCGTGTACTCCACCGAACCCGCCGAGTGGGCCCCGGACCGAAGCGAGGCGCTGCAGGCAGGCATCGCGGCCCTGCCGACGGTGCCGGTGACCCGGCACGCCGACGGACCCGGAACGATCGAGACCTACTCCGTGCGCTACGACTGGCCGACGACGACGGGCGTGATCATCGGGCGGCTTGCCGCCGACGACACCCGCTTCATGGCGCTGACCGAGGACGACGACCTGGTGGCGCTGATGACCGGGGGAGACCCGCTGGGTGCGACCATCGCCGTGAAGTCGACCGAGGACGGGGTCAACCGCGCGACGCTGGTGTGACGTTCGACCGCGTGCAGAACAGGGCGAGCGCGTCGTTGACCGCGTCCACGCCGCCGTCGCCGATGAGAAGAGCCAGGCGGCCGCGCAAGTCGTCCTTCGCGGCGCGCTCCAACACGACGTGGTTGGAGTGGGTGAAGACCAGGTTGAGCCAGTCGTCGGTGGTGTAGTGCAGCGCTTCGCCTATCTCGACGCGTTCGGCGGTGAACTCCGCTCGGCGCAACAACGCCTGAAGTGCGGTCTCGGCGTTGGAGCCCGACGTCGCGGCGGGTGTCGTGACACCGTACTGGGCGGAGACGCGTTCGAGTTCCCGTCGCACCGAGTCGTTCGCGGTGATGCGGTTCCACATCAACACCAGTCGCCCGCCGGGGGTCAGCAGCGTCGCGAGCTTCGGCAGGGCCACGTCGGGGTCGACCCAGTGAAACGACTGCCCGAAGGTCACCAGATCGAAGGTGCGGCCGCGGGGCTGCCACTGCTCGAAGGTGCTGTGTTCGACCGGGATTCCCTTGGCCGCGCAGAGCGCCGCCATCTGCTCGTCGGGCTCGACGGCGAGCACGTCGGCCCCGGCAGCCACGAGTTGAGCCGACGAGATTCCGGTACCCGCCCCCACGTCGAGGACGCGTAGGCCGGGCGAGGTCACCAACCGTGCGATCAGCGCCTCGGGATAGCGGGGGCGGTAGCGGTCGTAGGCGTCGGCGACCGAGCCGAACGACTCGGCGCGACGACGGTCGGTGAAGACGGGTGCCTGCTCAGCCATGACACCAGGATGCGCTCTGCGGCTGAGAAGCCTCTGAGGGAGCGATGTGCATGTCAGAAGGCCCAGCTGCCCTCGGGCTTGAGGACGAAGCCGTGCCGGTGGTCGGCGTCGATGCAGGCGACGAGTCCGCCGGTGCCGACGAGGCACGTTCCGTTCTTGCCGGCGACCTTCTGGCCCTCCGAGAGAAGCATCGACCGGGAGGATGCGCAGGGCGGTCCGGAACGCTCGAAGACGTAGGCCGCGTCGCCGTCGGCTTTGCGGACCGAGGCGCACCCGGTACCGCCGACGGAGCCCGGAAGACCACGCAGGTTGCCGCTGCAGACGATTGACGAACGGTCACCGAAGTCCACGACGCAACTGATCTGTTCTGCGGTTCGGAATGACGGCAGAGTGGACTTCGGGTCGTCGGGGCTGACCGCGGCGAACTCGTCGGGATTTGGAAAGCCCGACGGGACTGGAGTCGTCGTCGAGGGCGACGTGCATGCCGCGACCACGAGCACGAGAACGGCGATCCAACGCGACATCAGAACACCCAGCTGCCTGCCGGTTCGAGCACGAAGCCGTGCTGATTACGCCTGTCCATGCACGCGGTCAATCCGTCTCTTCCAGCCAGGCAGGTAATCCCGAAGACGGCATTGGCCACCTTCTGCCCTTGCTCCAAAATGGGATCGAGACTGGAGAGGCACACCGCGTCGCTCGTCCCGAAGACGAACGGCCGCGTGGCGTCACCGCCGTCGTTCTGCACGTTGTCGCAGCTTCCGGATCGATGTGAACGGCCGGGGAAATCGCCGGTGCACCAAGACGATCCGCCGATGGCGCAGCTGACTCCATTGGCCGTGCGAAAGAACAAGTAGCCGTTCTCCCATCGCTCGGCGTGGGAGTCGGGTCGTACGAATCGTGCGGCGTCGACGTCGGCGAACTGAGTCAGGTCGGGGAACCCAGGGGGATCGGCCGCGGCGGGACGCGCTGTGAGCACGCCGAGCACCGCGAGCACGGAAACGGCGACTGACCAGGGGATCTGAAAACTCAACGGTGACGACCTCACTTCGATCGATGCGCGACGGTGATGTTGGTCTGATACGTCTTGGGGTTGTACGGCATGTCCGGTTCAGCTGGTGTCGGAACCCACCCCGGGGGTCTCTCCCATGTACTGACTCGCAGCTGGACGGTCTCCTTGCCCGTCACCGGGTCGTAAACGGTGTCGACGACAGTTGGGCCATAGGGCGGCGCTCCACCTGGCCAGCCTTGCCCCGGCGGAAAGAGTGGGGTCGCCTTCGCGGTCAGCAATCCCTCGGGAGTCGACGCAGTAATGGCGCCCATGGGTTGGTCGCCGGGGACCTTCGTGTCGAAGTCGTCCGAGCCCACGAGCATGAAACCACCGCCCTTGAGCGCCACCAGCTGACTCTCGCGATCGCCGGGCAGCCCTGCGATCACGCCCTGCGGCTTGAGCGTCTGCATCCACCCGTTGGGGTTCTTCGGATCGATCGGGTCGGACATGTACAACCTCCGGGTGCGGTCGTTGGGTCCGTCGTTGCCGACGATCACCATTCTGTTGGTGGCCGGGTCGTAGGCCCCGCTGGCCTGTGAGATTCCGGGTAGAACTCCGATTCGTTTCGAGGGGTCGTTCAGGTCTACGACGGTGGTGTCCGCCGTCGCGTAATTGGGATTCGGCTTCCCGTCCGGGCCGATGTACGGCACCTCGCCGTAGAGCGCGTATTGCCTTCCGTCGGGCCCCACGATGGTGCCGGTGGGCAGCGGCCGCCCGCCCGGGACCTCGAGGGGATTGCGCTCACCGTTGAGAGTCGGATAGTTGTTTCGGCCGTCGCCGCTGATCTCGATCCCGCTACCGGGAAGCGTCGAGTTCAGGTCGCCCTGCGTGCCGTCGGGCGTCAGGGGAGTGGGACCGCCGACGATCTGCGGGGTACCGGGCTTGGGTGCCCCACCTCGGCCGCCATCCAGGTCGAAGGTCTGCAACTCCTCGGCAACGGCGTCGAGCTGGCGGGCGACGTCCTCGTCGGCCAGCGCCAGCATCATCGCCTTCGCACGGATGTCGGCCTGCATGTGCGCCGCGGCGATCTTGCGCACCAAAGCCAGTGCGGCACTGAAGAACGCGGGCATCCGATCGGTGACCGACAGGTCCTCGCCGACGTCGAAGAACTGGCCGACGGCGTTCTGGATGGCGTCGACGGCGACGCGTTTGGCGGCGTCGATCGCGTCGGCCCCCATGGTGGCGATCCTCTGGGCCTGCCGAAGCACCGACAGGGAGTCGGGAATCTTGGTGAGGTTCTCCGCGATCTTGGCCCTGGCCCCATCCGCGCCCGCACCACTCCACGGCACGGCGTCGACGGCGTGACGCGCGCGTGCGTACGTGTGCTCGGTGAGGTCGGCTTGGCGCTGCCAGCCCAGGGCGGCCTGGCGTAGGTGCCCGCTCATCCACCCCTCGACACGCGACCGCGTCGGCGTCTCGACCATCGCTACCTCGGCGGGGGCATCGTCGAGCCGATCCGGCCAGCCTCTTCGGAGTCCGTCGACGCGTAGTAGCGGGCGGCCGAGGCGACGTCGTCGGCGAAGAGCACCAGGTTCGCCGCCGCCTCGGACACGACGTGATTGGCGGCGGCGGTGACGCCGACGGCTGCCGCGCCGCTCGGCTGTGCGACGGGCGGCTGCCACTCGTGGGTCACGCCACCGGCGGTCAACTGGTCACTCAGGGTGTTCAGCTCACGCGCAACGGCTTCGAGCGCCTCGGTGTCGACCTCGAGCGGATCCGTCACGGTGACCACCGTAACGCCCGCGACGTGGGCCGATGTGCGCCAAACTCAGACCAGGGCGGCGAGCTTGCCCGCCAGTCTCTCCACGTAGCCGGCGACCTCGGACTCGGACTTGTCCGGCAATCCGAAGAGCACCTCGGTGACGCCGAGGTCGGCCCAGCGGGCCAGTTTGTCGGGGTCGGGCTTGAAGTCCAGCGCGACGATCTGCGGCGCACCCTCGCGGCCGGCGGCGGCCCAGGTGTCCTGCAGCAGCTTCACGGGCGCGTCGATGTCGAAGTCCCTGGGCGTGGTGATCCAGCCGTCGGCCGACTTCGCGATCCACTTGAAGTTCTTCTCGGTGCCCGCGGCGCCGACGAGCACGGGGATGTGTGGCTGAACGGGCTTGGGCCAGGCCCAACTCGGACCGAAGGAGACGAACTCGCCGTCGTATTCGGCCTCTTCCTGCGTCCACAGCGCGCGCATGGCCTCCAGGTACTCGCGCAGCATCGTGCGACGCCGGCCAGGTGGCACCTTGTGGTCGGCGAGTTCGTCGGTGTTCCAGCCGAATCCGACGCCGAGGCTGACGCGGCCGCCGGAGAGGTGGTCGAGCGTGGCGATGGACTTGGCCAGCGTGATGCAGTCGTGCTCCACCGGCAGGGCGACGGCCGTCGACAGCCGGACCTTCGTGGTCACCGCGGCTGCGGTCCCCAGGCTGACCCATGGGTCGAGCGTGCGCATGTAGCGGTCGTCGGGCAGGGACTCGTCGCCCGTGGTGGGGTGCGCCGCCTGTCGCTTGATCGGGATGTGGGTGTGCTCGGGCACGTAGAACGTGTGGAAGCCATGGTCGTCGGCGAGTTTGGCCGCGGGCGCCGGAGCTATCCCGCGATCGCTGGTGAAGAGAACGAGCCCGTAGTCCATGCGCAGAATTAGAACGTGTTCTAGTCCTCGAGCGCAAGGCGGACGTCGGCGGTGTTGAAATCTGACGGATCGATACCCGTGACCCATGACGCGCCGTCGACTGAGATGACACACCATGACGACCGAACGCATCGCCGACCACGTCAAGTTCGCCTACTGGGTGCCGAACGTCAGCGGCGGGCTCGTGACCAGCGACATCGAACAGCGCACGGACTGGAACTACGAGTACAACAAGAAGCTCGCGCAGACTGCGGAGAACAACGGCTTCGAGTACGCGCTGTCGCAGGTCCGATACGAGGCCAGCTACGGAGCCGAGTATCAGCACGAGTCCACCAGCTTCAGCCTGGCGCTGCTGCTGGCCACGGAGCGACTGAAGGTGATCGCGGCCGTTCACCCCGGGCTGTGGCAGCCCGCGGTGCTCGCCAAGCTCGGTGCGACGGCCGATCACCTCAGCAACGGCCGCTTCGCCGTCAACGTCGTCTCCGGCTGGTTCAAGGACGAGTTCACCCACCTCGGCGAGCCGTGGCTCGAACACGACGAGCGGTACCGCCGCAGCGCCGAGTTCCTCCAGGTGCTGCGCAAGATCTGGACCGAGGACGACGTCGACTTCCGAGGCGACTTCTACCGCATCCACGACTTCACGTTGAAGCCCAAGCCCCTCAACACCCCGGATCGTCCGAACCCGGAGATCTTCCAGGGTGGCAACTCGACCGCCGCGCGCCGCAACGGCGGGCTGTACTCGGACTGGTACTTCTCCAACGGCAAGGACTTCGACGGCATCACCGAACAGGTCGTCGAGGTCCGTGACCACGCCCGCACCGTGGGCCGCGAGGTCAAGGTCGGTCTGAACGGCTTCATCATCGCCAGGGACACCGAGAAGGAAGCACGGGACACGCTCCGCGAGATCATCGAGAAGGCCAACAAGCCTGCCGTCGAGGGCTTCCGCGGTGCCGTTCAGCAGGCGGGCAACTCGACCGGTGACAAGAAGGGCATGTGGGCCGACTCGTCCTTCGAAGACCTCGTCCAATACAACGACGGGTTCCGGACCCAACTGATCGGCACGCCCGAGCAGGTCGCCGAACGCATCGTCGCCTACCGCAAGCGTGGCGTCGACCTGATCCTCGGTGGTTTCCTGCACTTTCAGGAGGAGATCGAGTACTTCGGCGAGAAGGTTCTGCCGCTGGTACGCGAAATCGAACGCTCCGAACGGGATTCAGCCGACCGGCCGGTGCTGGTTCACGCCTGACCACTCCTCGCGCTGGCGTGCGCGCGGACCGAGCCCGAAGCTCGGTGCGCTAGCGTGGGTGAACCAATCGCCCATCAGAGGAGGGGACATGTCGTACCCATCGGGCCCGTCCGGTAACTCCGGTTACCCGTCTGGGCCGTCCGCGGGGCAGTATTCCGCGCCCGCGCAGCACTTTGGACACACGCCGGAGGCCGCACCGGCCGGGCCGAGCAAGTTGCCGCAGTACCTCGCCGCTGCCGTCGCAGCGCTCGGGCTGCTGGTCTACTTGGCCAACTTCGGTCCGGTGTTCACGATCAACGCGCCGAACCTGCCGGGCTTCGGTCCCATCGGCGGCTCGGTCAGCACCACGCCGATCGGCATCACCCTCGCGACCGCCGTCGCGCTCGTCGCCGCCCTGCTGGCCGGAGCCAGCTTGCTGCCGAAGCTGGCCAGGTCCTACACCTGGGTGGCCATCCTCTCGGTCCTCGCGCTGCTCATCGTGCTCTCGCAGATCGTCGGCCTGCCCTCCGGGGTGTCCTTCGGATGGGCGCTGTACCTGATCATCGTGTTCTCGGTGCTCCAGGTGGTCGCGGCCGTCGCCGCGCTGCTGCTGGAAACCGGCGTCGTGAACGCGCCCGCGCCCAAGCCCAAGTACGAGCAGAACCCCTACGGGCAGTACGGCGCGCCGGGGCAGTACTACGGTCAGCCGCAGGGCCAGCCCCAGCACACCGCCCCCCTGCACCAGCAGGGCCCGCCGCAGCAGCGTGGCGGATACCCGCAGCAGCAGTACGGCGGCTACCCGACCAGCCCGTCGACCGGTGGCTTCGGCGCCCAGTCGGGTGCTCAGCCGTCCGCCCAGTCGGGTTCGCAGCCGGGCCAGCAGGCTGGGTCGCCGGAAAGCGGCCCGCCCACGCCCCCGACGGGATTCCCCGCCTTCGGGTCGCCGCAGGGCTCGATCGGCTCGCAGCCGACGCAGTCGTTCGAAACCCAGCAACCGCAGCAGCAGGCTGCACCGCAATCCCCTCCGCCACCGTCATAATCTCTAGCGGCGCGCACACATCCTTCGTGCGCCGGAGATGGTGCGAGGAGCGACGCAGCTAGTGGACAACCGGCCAGTCGGCACACGCCAGGCGCGCGACCTGCTGCGAGTCGCGTTCGGGCCGTCGGCCATCGCACTGGCCGTCATCGCGGCCGTGGTGCTGGTGCAGTTGGTCATCGCCAACAGCGACCTGACCGGTGCGTTCGGCGCCATCGCGAGCATGTGGCTCGGCGTCCACGGGGTGCCCGTGTCGATCGGCGGTGCCGAACTCGGGGTCATGCCACTGCTGCCGATGCTGCTGATGGTGTGGGGGACCGCGCGCACCACCGCGGCGGCGACCAAGGCGGGAACGTCCTGGTTCGTCATCCGGTGGATCGTGGCGTCGGCTCTGGGCGGCCCGCTGTTGATCGCCGCGATCGCGCTCGCGGTGATCCACGACGCGTCCTCGGTGCTGACCCAGCTGCAGACGCCCAGCGCGACGCACGCGTTTGGGAACGTGCTGGGCGTCCATCTGGCCGGTGCCCTCCTGGGCGTCGGTCCACGGGTGGCCCCGCGCCTACTGAGGTTGCCGTACGTACCCCACTGGTTGCCAGAGGCGTTCCGTGCCGCCCTGGTGGGCGTGTTTGCGCTGTTCGGCCTGTCCGGGGTGATCGCGGCGGGGTCGATGGTCGTGCACTGGGGCACCCTGGACACGCTCTTCGGCATCACCGACTCGGCCTTTGGGCAGCTGAGCCTGACGCTGCTGTCGGTGCTCTACGCGCCGAACGTGATCGTCGGAACCGCGGCGGTCGCCGTCGGCTCCAGCGCCCACGTCGGGTTGGCGACGTTCAGCTCCTTCACCGTGCTGGGCGGCGACGTCCCCGCCCTGCCCATTCTCGCGGCGGTGCCGAGCCCGCCGCTGGGGCCCATCTGGGTGGCGCTGCTGATCGCCGCGGCGGTGGCGGCCGTGGCCGTCGGGCAGCAGTGCGCCCGCCGGGCCGAGCCCCTGCCCGAGGCCGCGGGCAAGTTGGTGGCCGCGGCTGCCATCGGAGCCGCCGCGATGGCGCTGCTCGGGCATGCCGGTGGTGGCCGGCTGGGCAACTTCGGCGACGTCGGCGTCGACCAGGCCACGTTCGGCCCCGCGGTGTTCCTGTGGTTCGTCGCGATCGGTGGGCTGACGGTCGTGATGAGCGGGGGCCTGCGGCGTCGAACCAAGACCCGTCCCGTCCCGGCCGAGGCGCCCCGGCCCAGCCCGGAGCCCGACGCCGAGGCGGAGACGGCGCCGGTGTCGGTGCCGGTGCCGGTGCCGGTGCCCACCGTCGAGGAGAGTCAGCCGGAGCCGGACCCCGAGGAGTTCGTCGATCCGGACCTCGAGCCGGACCTCGAACCGGAGGAGCTCGAACCCGAACCCGAACCCGACCTCGAGGCGGAGGTCGTACCCGTGCCGAGGGCCGAGCCCGAGGAGCGCGTGCCGCCCCGGCCCCTGCGGCCCACCCACCGGGACGTGTTCGACATCGACGACGACCCCGAGGCGCACTACTTCGCCGACGACGACCATTCGGCCGGTGAAGAGCACACCAGCGACGAGTCGCGCCGCGCTGACGATTAGGCTGCATCGCGTGCCGCCCCCGCTTCTCGTGCCCCCCAGTGCACCGGCTCGGCTGATCGTTCTGGCCTCGGGCACGGGTTCGCTACTGGAGTCGATCCTCACCGCGGCCGTCGGGGACTACCCGGCGCGAGTGGTCGCGGTCGGCACGGATCGCGACTGCCGCGCGCTGGAGATCGCCGCGGCCGCGTCGTTGCCGAGTTTCACGACGCGGCTCGGGGACCACGCCGACCGGGCGGCGTGGGACGCCGCGATCACCGAGGCGACGGCCGCGCACCAGCCCGACCTGGTGGTGTCGGCCGGATTCATGAAGATCCTTGGCCCGCAATTCCTCTCGCGCTTCCCCGGTCGCGTCGTCAACACCCATCCCGCGCTGCTGCCCGCGTTCCCCGGCGCGCACGCGGTGCCGGACACGCTGGCCTACGGTGTGCGGGTCACCGGATGCACGGTGCACCTCGTCGACGCGGGAATGGACACCGGGCCGATCTTGGCGCAGGAGGCCGTCGACGTGCTCGACGGCGACGACGAGGCCGCCCTGCACGAGCGGATCAAGGTCGTCGAGAGGCGACTGCTCGTAGATGTACTTGCCGCGATGGCAACTCGCGGTGTGACGTGGACAGGACGAAAGGCAGTAATCGGATGAGCGTGGACGTGGGTACCGGCGACGGCAGGCGGGCGATTCGACGCGCGTTGATCAGCGTGTACGACAAGACCGGCCTCGCCGAGCTCGCGAGTGGTCTCCACGAGGCGGGCGTGGCGATCGTCTCGACCGGATCCACGGCGAAGACCATTGCCGCCAGCGGAGTTCCGGTGACACCCGTAGAAGACGTCACCGGCTTTCCCGAGGTGCTCGACGGCCGGGTAAAGACCCTGCATCCGAGGGTGCACGCCGGCCTGCTGGCCGACACCCGCAGGGCCGAGCACCTCGCCGCGCTCGACGAACTCGGCGTCGCCGCCTTCGAACTGGTCGTCGTCAACCTCTACCCGTTCACCGAGACCGTCGAGTCCGGCGCCAGCGAGGACGAGTGCGTCGAGCAGATCGACATCGGCGGTCCGTCGATGGTGCGCGCCGCCGCCAAGAACCACCCCAGCGTCGCGGTCGTCGTCGAGCCTCGCGGCTACGACGGCGTGCTCGCCGCGGTGCGGGCGGGCGGCTTCACCCTCGCCGAGCGAAAGCGACTGGCGTCCTTGGCGTTTCGGCACACCGCCGAGTACGACGTCGCCGTTGCGAGCTGGATGGGTTCGGTCGTGGCGCCCGAGGACGACCCCTCGGGGCCACCCGAGTGGTTCGGCGGCACCTGGAAGCGCGCCGCGGTGCTGCGCTACGGCGAGAATCCACACCAGCGGGCGGCGCTGTACCGGGACGACTCGGCGTGGCCCGGCCTGGCCCAGGCCGAGCAGTTGCACGGCAAGGAGATGTCGTACAACAACTTCACCGACGCCGACGCCGCATGGCGGGCCGCGTTCGACTACGAGCAGACGTGCGTGGCGATCATCAAGCACGCCAACCCCTGTGGCATCGCGGTGTCGTCGACGTCGGTCGCCGACGCCCACCGCAAGGCCCACGAGTGCGATCCGCTGAGCGCCTTCGGCGGGGTGATCGCGGCCAACACGACGGTCAGCGTCGAAATGGCCAAGACCGTCGCCGAGATCTTCACCGAGGTGATCATCGCGCCGGCCTACGAGCCGGGCGCGGTCGAGATCCTAGCCGGCAAGAAGAACATTCGCGTGCTGGTCGCCTCCGAGCCTCGGGTTGGGGGCGCCGAGTTCCGTCAAGTCAGCGGCGGCCTGCTGGTCCAGCAGCGCGACGCGGTCGACGCTCCCGGCGACGACCCGTCGACGTGGACGCTGGCCACCGGCACGCCAGCCGATCCCGACACCTTCGCCGACCTGGTGTTCGCCTGGCGGGCCTGCCGCGCGGTGAAGTCGAACGCGATCGTGGTGGCCAAGGACGGGGCCACCGTCGGCGTCGGCATGGGACAGGTCAACCGGGTCGACGCGGCACGGCTGGCCGTCGAGCGCGCCGGTGACCGGGTACGGGGAGCGGTTGCGTCCTCGGATGCCTTCTTCCCCTTCCCGGACGGGCTCGAGGTGCTGACCGCGGCCGGTGTGACGGCGATCGTCCACCCCGGGGGGTCGATGCGCGACGACGTCGTGACCGAAGCGGCTGCCGCGGCGGGCATCGCGCTCTACCTCACCGGTGCGCGCCACTTCGCGCACTAGCCTCCGCCGCGAGTGGCCAGTCGTCCTACGCGAAACGCCCACGGGCGTGAGACAGGTGGCCACTCGGCGCGAGGCCTCGTCATGGCGCCGTAATTTCGCTTAGAGCACGGACCTGATGCCTCGTGGCGGTAACCGTCGTAGCGTGGAGTAGTGACATCACCTAACGATCTGCCCCGCACCGTCGGCGAGCTGCGCGCCTCCGGGCATCGCGAGCGCGGCGTCAAGGCCGAAATTCGCGAGAACCTGCTGGCCGCGCTCGGTGAGGGCCGCGACGTGTGGACCGGGATCCTCGGCTTCGAGGACACCGTCATCCCGCAGCTGGAGCGCGCGCTGATCGCCGAACACGACGTCGTGCTGCTGGGCGAGCGCGGTCAAGGCAAGACCCGTCTGCTGCGGTCCCTGGTCAACCTGCTCGACGAATGGACGCCCGTCATCGAGGGATCCGAGCTGCACGAGCACCCATACACGCCGATCACGCCCGAGTGGATTCGCCGTGGCGCGGCCTCCGGCGACGACCTGCCGATCACCTGGCTGCACCGCAGCGAGCGCTACACCGAGAAGTTGGCCACCCCGGACACCAGCGTCGCCGACCTCGTCGGCGACATCGACCCCATCAAGGTGGCCGAGGGCCGCAGCCTCGGCGATCCGGAGACCATCGCCTTCGGGCTGATCCCGCGGGCGCACCGCGGCATCGTCGCGATCAACGAGCTGCCCGACCTCGCCGAGCGCATCCAGGTCTCGATGCTCAACGTGATGGAGGAGCGCGACATCCAGGTGCGCGGTTACACGCTGCGTCTGCCGCTCGACGTGCTCGTCGTGGCCAGCGCCAACCCGGAGGACTACACCAACCGCGGTCGCATCATCACCCCGCTGAAGGACCGGTTCGGCGCCGAGATCCGCACCCACTACCCCCTGGCTCTCGAGGCCGAGGTCGGCGTCATCAAGCAGGAGTCCCATCTGCCGGCGGCGGTGCCCGACTACCTGCTGCAGATCCTGGCCCGGTTCGCCCGCTCGCTGCGCGAATCGCAGTCGATCGACCAACGCTCCGGGGTGTCGGCGCGGTTCGCCATCGCCGCCGCCGAGACGGTCGCCGCGGCCGCCACGCATCGGTCGGCGATCCTCGGGGAGCAGGATCCCGTCGCCCGGGTGGTCGACCTGGGGACCATCGTGGACGTCCTGCGGGGCAAGCTGGAGTTCGAGTCGGGCGAGGAGGGTCGCGAGCAGGCCGTGCTCGAGCACCTGTTGCGGCGGGCGACGGCCGACACCGCGCAGCGGCTGCTCGGTGGTCTGGACGTCGGTCCGCTGGTCACCGCGGTCGAGGAGGGCGCCCCGGTGACGACGGGCGAGCGCGTCTCGGCCAAGGACGTGCTGGCGGCGCTGCCGGACCTGCCCGTGGTCGACGCCGTCGCCGAACGGCTCGGCGCGCAGACCGACGGTGAACGTGCCGCCGCCTTGGAGTTGGCCCTGGAAGCCCTGTATCTGGCCAAGCGCATCGACAAGGTGTCCGGGGAGGGCGAAACCATTTATGGTTAAGCGTATTTCGCGGTATTCGCGCTACTCCGGCGGGCCCGACCCGCTGGCTCCTCCGGTCGACCTGCGCGAGGCGCTGGAGCAGATCGGTCAGGACGTCATGGAGGGCAGCTCGCCGCGACGTGCGCTCGCCGAGCTGATGCGCCGCGGCACGCAGAACATGCGCGGCGCCGACCGGCTCGCCGCCGAGGCCAACAGCAAGCGTCGGAAGCTGTTGCAGCAGAACAATCTCGACGGCACGTTGGCGGAGATCAAGAAGCTGCTCGACGAGGCGGTGCTGGCCGAACGCAAGGAGTTGGCTCGCGCGCTCGACGACGACGCCCGGTTCAACGAACTCCAACTGGAGGCACTGCCCCCGTCGCCGGCCAAGGCGGTCCAGGAGCTCTCCGAGTACGACTGGCGCTCACAGGAGGCGCGCGAGAAGTACGAGCAGATCAAGGATCTGATGGGCCGCGAGATGCTCGACCAGCGCTTCGCGGGCATGAAGGAGGCGTTGGAGAACGCCACCGACGAGGACCGTCAGCGCGTCAACGACATGCTCGACGACCTCAACGAATTGCTGGACAAGCACGCCAGTGGCCAGGACTCCCCAGAGGACTTTCAGGAGTTCATGGCCAAGCACGGCGAGTTCTTCCCGGAGAATCCGAAGAACATCGACGAGCTGCTCGACTCGCTGGCCAAGCGGGCGGCCGCCGCTCAACGCTTCCGCAACAGCCTCTCGCCCGACCAGCGCGCGGAGCTGGATGCCTTGGCGCAGCAGGCCTTTGGCTCTCCGTCGCTGACCAATGCGCTCGACAAGCTGGACCAGCATCTGCAGAACGCGCGGCCAGGCGAGGACTGGCAGGGCTCGGAGCGGTTCAAGGGCGACAACCCCATGGGCATGGGCGAGGGCGCGCAGGCGCTGGCCGACATCGGTGAGCTCGAGCAGCTCGCCGAGCAGCTGAGCCAGAGCTATGCGGGCGCACAGATGGACGACGTCGACCTCGACATGCTGGCCCGCCAGCTCGGCGACCAGGCGGCCGTCGACGCCCGCACGCTGTCCGAACTCGAACGCGCGCTGATGAATCAGGGGTTCCTCGACCGCGACGCCGACGGTCAGTGGCGACTGTCACCCAAGGCCATGCGTCAGCTGGGTCAGATGATCCTTCGCGACGTGGCGCAACAGCTTTCGGGCCGGCACGGGGAACGCGACACCCGTCGCGCCGGTGCGGCGGGTGAACTGACCGGGGCCACCCGGCCGTGGCAGTTCGGCGACACCGAGCCGTGGAACGTCACGCGGACGCTGACCAACGCCGTGCTGCGACAAGCCGGTACGGGTGTAGCGGAGCTGCCCATGCGCATCACCGTCGACGACGTCGAGATCTCCGAGACCGAGCAGCGCACGCAATCCGCGGTCGCGCTGCTCGTCGACACCTCGTTCTCCATGGTGATGGAGAACCGGTGGCTGCCCATGAAGCGCACCGCGCTGGCGCTGCACCAGTTGATCAGCACTCGGTTCCGCTCCGACGATCTGCAGATCATCGCCTTCGGGCGTTATGCGCGCACCGTCAGCGCAGCCGAACTGACGGGGTTGGAGGGCGTGTACGAGCAGGGCACCAACCTGCACCACGCCCTCGCACTGGCCTCGCGCCACCTGCGCCGCCACCCCAACGCCCAACCGGTGGTGCTCATCGTCACCGATGGCGAGCCGACCGCACACCTGGAGGACTACGGCCGCGACGAGGGCGGTACGTCGGTGTTCTTCGACTACCCGCCCCACCCACGGACCATCGCCCACACCGTCAAGGGCTTCGACGAGATCGCCCGACTCGGCGCGCAGGTCACGATCTTCCGACTGGGGAGCGATCCGGGGCTGGCACGGTTCATCGACCAGGTGGCCCGACGAGTGGAGGGCCGCGTCGTCGAACCGGATCTCGACGGGCTGGGGGCCGCCGTCGTCGGGGACTACCTACGTTCGCGCCGCCGGAGGCGATGACGTCACTGCTGGGCCTTGCGCTTCTTGCGCTTGATCCCGACGCTGCCCCACAGTGAGAATCCGCGGATCGTGATGTGGGGCGCACCGGGGGAGCCCTCGTCGCCGAGGTGCTCGAACGCGCCCATCACACCGACGCCGTGGACGTCGACGTTCAACTCGGGCGGCAGCAGGATCGTCTGACCGCCGAAGATGGAGTACGAGTGGATCTCGACGTCGGCGGTGGTGAAGTCGGCGTACCGCAGGTCGATCACGCCGCCGCCGAACAACGCCACCGACGTCAGCCGCTTGGGAACGTTCCAGCGGCCGCGCCGCTCGAAACCGCTCATGATCGCCAGCAGGAGCGTCGACGGTGCCGGCTGTCCCGGCCCTATCGCGGGCGCCGTGGTGGCGATGCCAGGCAGATCCGAGCTGAGCCGGTCGAGTTCGTCGAACGTCTGGGCCGCATACGCCTTCTTCAACCGATCCTCGTACTCGGTCATGTCGAGGCGACCCTGTGCGGCGGCGTCGGTCAGCAACTGCGCCACCTGAATGCGATCGGAGTCGGCAGCGCGCATCGACCCGTATCGCGACGCTCCATTGGTCATCGGGGTCGAGCCTACGACGATCGGTCAGACATGCAAGGCGCCGTGCACGGAACTGGGCTAAACCGTGGCTGCGTCGTCTCCGCCGAGCCACGTGGGTGGGCGCTTCTGAAGGAACGCCAGCATGCCTTCGCGAGCCTCGTCGGAGACGAACAAGGCCGCCGATTGCCTGGTCAGCGCTTCGGCGTGGGCGTCGAAGCTCGCGAGCAGCCCCGCCGTCGTCAACGCCTTCGACGCGGCCAAGCCCTGCGGTGACCCCTTCGTGACGTCGGCCACCAGCTGGCCGACGACGGCGTCCACGTCCTCGGCGGTGTCGGTTGCGACGGTTACCAGACCCACGTCTCGGGCCTCCGCGGGCCCGAATTTCTCTCCGGTGACGAAGTAGCGTCCCGCGGCGCGGGCGGACATCTTCGGCAGCAACGTCAACGAGATGATCGACGGGGCGACGCCGATGCGCGCCTCGGTCAGCGCGAAGGTGCTCGACGGTCCGGCGACGACGATGTCGCACGCGCCGATCAGCCCGAGACCGCCGGCGCGCACGTGGCCGTTCACCACGCCGATGACCGGAACCGGCAGCGCGACCACCGCGCGAAGCAGGTCGGCCATCTCGCGGGCCCGGTCGGTCGCCAAGTCCCCGGGATCGCGGCCGGTCGCCTCGCTCAGGTCGGCACCCGCGCAGAACGTGCCGCCGGTGTGGCCCAGGATCACGCACCGCACGTCCGGATTCGCCGCCGCCGAGGACAGCCCGTCGTGCAGCTGCTCGACCAGAGCCGTCGACAGGGCGTTGCGGTTGTGCGGCGAGTCCAGCGTCAGCCGGGCGACCGCGCCGTCGACCGTACGGCGAACGAGGTCTGCCATCAGTAGGACCGGGGGAGGCCCAGCGACGTCTGGGCGACGAAGTTCAGGATCATCTCCCGGCTCACCGGCGCGATGCGGGCCAGGCGCGACGCCGTCAACACCGAGGCGATGCCGTACTCCTTGGTCAGCCCGTTGCCGCCAAGGGACTGCACGGCCTGGTCGACCGCGCGCACCGACGCCTCGCCCGCGGCGTACTTGGCCATGTTCGCGGCTTCGGCGGCTCCGCCGTCGTCCCCGAGGTCGTAGAGGGTGGCGGCCTTCTGCATCATGAGCTTGGCCAGCTCGATCTCGATGTGGTTCTGCGCCAAGGGATGCGAGATGCCCTGATGCGCGCCGATCGGCGTCTTCCACACCTGTCGCGTCTTGACGTAGTCGGTGGCCTTGGCGATCGCGAAGCGTCCCATCCCGACCGCGCTGGCCGCGCCCATGATGCGTTCGGGATTCAGGCCGGCGAACAGTTGCGCGATCGCGGCGTCCTCGGAACCGACCAGCGCGTCGGCGGGCAGCCGGACGTCGTCGAGGAACAGCTGAAACTGGTTCTCCGGGCTGACGATCTCCATGTCGATCTTGGTCCACGACATGCCGGGCGTGTCGGTGGGCACGACGAACAGCGCCGGCTTGAGGTTGCCCGTCTTGGCTTCGGCCGTGCGACTCACGACGAGCACCGCCTGCGCCTGGTCGACGCCGGAGATGTAGACCTTCTGCCCGGACAGGATCCAGTCGTCGCCGTCACGGCGCGCGGTCGTGGTGATCTTGTGTGAGTTGGATCCCGCATCCGGCTCGGTGATGGCGAACGCCATGGTGATCGAACCGTCGGCAATGCCGGGAAGCCAGCGCTGCTTCTGCTCGTCGGTGCCGTACTTGGCGATGATGGTGCCGTTGATGGCCGGGGAGACGACCATCATGAGCAGTGCGCAGCCGCCGGCCGCCATCTCCTCCATCACCAGCGACAGCTCGTACATGCCGGCGCCCCCGCCGCCGTACTCCTCCGGCAGGTTCACCCCGATGAAGCCCAGTTTGCCTGCTTCGCTCCACATTTCGTCCGTGTGCTCTCCGGCGCGGGCCTTCTCCAGGTAGTACTGCGACCCGTAACTCGCGGACATCGCCGCGACCGCCTTGCGGAGCTGCTGCTGTTCGTCGGTCTCGGTGAAGCTCATGCGGGATCTCCTTCAGGGTTGTCGATGCGGGCGAGTACGGCACCGACGTCGACTTGTTGACCGGCCGTCACGTTGAGTTCGGCGAGCATGCCGTCGCCGGGCGCGGCGATGGTGTGCTCCATCTTCATGGCCTCCAGCCAGATCAGCGGCTGGCCCGCCGTGACCGTGTCGCCGACGGCGGCGGCGACCCTGGTGACCGATCCCGGCATCGGCGCCAGCAGCGACCCCTTGGCGACGGCCGAGTCGGGATCCGGGAAACGGGGGAGGGCCACCAGGTGCACAGGTCCCAGCGGACCGTCGACGAAGACGTGCTCACCGTAGCGCGCCACGTCGAACGGACGCTCGATCCCGCCGTCGCCCAGCACGATTCGATCTGGTGACGACGACACCAGGGTCACCCCGGCCGTCCCGTCGAGATCGAGGCCGGTGCGGCTGAATCGGTAGCGGACCTCGTGCTCGTCACCCGCGTCGTCGAGATAGCGCTTGGTCTGAAAGCCGGACGCGAGGTTTCGCCAGCCGCTCGGCACGCCACCCAGCACCCGTGCGGCACCGCGGTTGGCGGCCGCGTCGGCGAGTGCGGCCGCGACGGCGGACGCCGCGATCGCCGACGGGTCGGCCAGGGGTGTGGCCAGTGCGGCCAGCCCGTGCGCGTCGAAGAACGCGGTGTCGGTGGCCCCGTCGAGGAACGCCGGATGCCGCAGCACGTTCACCAGCAGATCGCGGTTGGTGCCGATGCCGTGCACGCGGGTGCGGGCCAACGCGTCGGCCAGAATGGCAGCCGCCTGCCTGCGGGTCGGGGCGTACGAGATGACCTTGGCCAGCATGGGGTCGTAGAACACCGACACCGCGGACCCGTCGACCACGCCGGAGTCGACGCGAACGCCCGCCCGACCCAACGGGGTGAACTCGGTGGTGGTCGACGGCACCTCGAAGCGGTGCACGCGGCCGGCCTGTGGCTGCCAGTCCCGCGCCGGGTCCTCGGCGTAGACCCTCGCCTCGATCGAATGACCGCGTGCGACTGGCGGTTCCGCGTCGAGCCGGCCGCCGTCGGCGACCAGCAGCTGCAGCTCCACCAGGTCCAGCCCGGTGGTCTCCTCGGTGACGGGGTGCTCGACCTGCAACCGGGTGTTCATCTCCAGGAAGAAGAACTCGCCGTCATCGTCTGCCATGAACTCGACGGTGCCGGCGCCGGTGTAGCCGATCGCCTCCGCGGCCAACCGCGCGGCCGTGAACAGCTTGGCGCGCATGCCGGGGGTGCGTTCGACCAGGGGCGAGGGCGCTTCCTCCACGATCTTCTGGTGACGGCGCTGAATCGAGCATTCGCGTTCGCCGACCGACCACACGGTGCCGTGCGCGTCGGCCATCACCTGGACTTCGACGTGGTGACCGCTGGCGAGGTAGCGCTCGCAGAACACCTCTCCGTCGCCGAATGCGGACTCCGCCTCCCGGCGGGCGGCCTCGGCCTGCGCGGCCAGCTGGTCGAGCTCGCGGACCACCCGCATGCCGCGGCCACCACCGCCGGCGGACGCCTTGATCAGCACGGGCAGTTGGTCGGCGGTGACGGTCTCGGGGTCGAGCTGCTCGAGCACCGGCACGCCGGCGGCGGCCATCATCTTCTTGGCCTCGATCTTGCTGCCCATGGCCTGTACGGCCTCGACCGGCGGACCGATCCACGTCAGCCCCGCCTCCAGGACCGCCGCGGCGAATTGCGCGTTCTCGGAGAGGAATCCGTAGCCGGGGTGGACGGCGTCCGCGCCGGCGGCCCGCGCCGCGGCGATCAGTTGCGCGGCGTCGAGGTAGCCGTCGCGGCCCTGTAATCGCACGCGGACGTCGGCCTCGGCCACGTGCGGGGAGCCCGCGTCGGGGTCGGTGTAGACGGCCACGGTGCCGACGCCGAGCCGGCGGCAGGTGGCGAACACGCGGCGGGCGATCTCGCCACGGTTGGCGACCAGAACTCGGGTGATCATCGCTCTCCTCCCGCGATTTCGGCGTGATCGGTCGCGCTCACCGTGACCAAACACGCCGAAATCGCGCTCATGGGGGCGCTCACATCCGGAAGACGCCGAAGTTCGACGTCCCCTCGACCGGGCCGTTGGCGATGGCGGACAGGCACATTCCCAGCACCGTGCGGGTGTCGCGGGGATCGATCACGCCGTCGTCGAACATGCGACCGGACAGGAACATCGGCAGGGACTCGGCCTCGATCTGGGCCTCGATCGCGGCCCGCAGCGCAGCGTCGGCGTCCTCGTCGACCTGCTGACCGCGAGCCTCCGCGGCCGCCCGGCTGACGATCGAGATGACCCCGGCCAGCTGCGCACCGCCCATGACGGCGGACTTCGCGCTGGGCCAGGCGAAGAGGAAGCGCGGATCGTAGGCCCGGCCGCACATGCCGTAGTGGCCCGCGCCGTAGGACGCGCCGAGCAGCAGCGAGATGTGCGGAACCGTCGAGTTGGAGACCGCGTTGATCATCATCGAGCCGTGCTTGATCATGCCGCCTTCCTCGTAGGCCTTGCCCACCATGTAGCCGGTCGTGTTGTGCAGGAACAACAATGGCGTGTCGGAGCGGTTCGCCAGCTGGATGAACTGCGTCGCCTTCTGCGACTCCTCGCTGAACAGCACGCCGCGGGCGTTGGCCAGGATGCCGATCGGGTAACCGTGCAGGGAGGCCCACCCCGTCACCAGCGATCCACCGTAGAGCGGTTTGAACTCGTCGAATTCCGAGCCGTCTACGATCCGGGCGATCACGTCGCGGGGGTCGAACGGAACCCGTAGGTCGGCGGGGACGATGCCGATCAACTCCTCGGCGTCGAACAGCGGTTCGGTCACCGGACGCGGCCGGGGACCGGCCTTGCACCAGTTCAACCTGGCCACGATGCGGCGGCCGATGCGGATGGCGTCGAGTTCGTCGTCGGCGAGGTAGTCGGCCAAACCCGAAGTACGGGCGTGCATCTCGGCGCCACCGAGGGACTCGTCGTCGGACTCCTCACCGGTGGCCATCTTCACCAGGGGCGGCCCGGCGAGGAACACCTTCGACCGTTCCCTGATCATCACCACGTGGTCGGACATGCCGGGGACGTAGGCGCCGCCCGCGGTGGAGTTGCCGAACACCAATGCGACGGTGGGGATGCCGGCCGCCGACAGCCGGGTCAGGTCGCGAAACATCTGGCCGCCGGGGATGAACACCTCCTTCTGCGTCGGCAGATCCGCACCACCGGACTCGACGAGTGAGATGACCGGCAGTCGATTCTCCCGGGCAATCTGGTTGGCGCGCAGGATCTTCCGCAGCGTCCACGGATTGCTGGTGCCGCCCTTGACGGTGGGGTCGTTGGCCACGACCAGGCACTCGACGCCTTCGACGACGCCGATGCCCGTCACCACGCTGGCACCGACGTGGAAGTCGCTGCCCCATGCGGCCAGCGGGCTGAGCTCGAGGAAGGGAGAGTCGGCGTCGACCAGCAGCTCGACGCGCTCGCGGGGGGTCAGCTTGCCGCGGGCGTGGTGGCGCTCGACGGACTTGGCGCTCCCGCCGGCCAGCGCCTTGGCGTGCTCGGCGTCGAGCTCGGCGAGCTTGGCGGTCATGGCGTCGGCCGCGTCGGTGAACGCGGCGCCCGAGGTGTCGACCAAGGACTTGAGCGGGCTCACGACTGATATCCAAGCGTCTTGGCGGCCAGTCCGGTGAGGATTTCGGTGGTGCCGCCGCCGATGCCGAGGATGCGCATGTCGCGATACTGCCGCTCGATCTCGGACTCGGCCATGTACCCCATGCCACCGAACAGCTGCACGCCCGCGTTGGCGACCCACTCACCGGCCTCCACCGCGGTGTTCTTGGCGAAGCAGACCTCGGTGATGAGGTTGGTGTCACCGGCCAGCTGACGCTCGACCAGATGGCGGGTGTACACCCGCGCCACGTCGACCCGGCGGGCCATCTCGGCGAGTGTGTTCTGTACCGACTGACGCGAGATCAGCGGTCGCCCAAAGGTTTCACGGTTCCGACACCACTCGACGGTCAGGTCGAGGCAACGCTGCGCGCTGGAGTACGCCTGCGCGGCCAGCCCGACCCGCTCCGAGACGAACGCTCCGGCGATCTGCAGGAAGCCGCTGTTCTCGGCGCCGATCAGGTTGGCGACGGGGACCCGCACGTCGGTGTAGGACAGCTCGGCGGTGTCCGACGAGCGCCAGCCCATCTTCTCCAGCTTGCGGCTGACCTCGAAGCCGGGCGTCCCCTTGTCGACGACGATGAGGGACACCCCGCCCGCGCCGGGGCCGCCGGTCCGTGCGGCGGTGACGACGTAGTCCGCGCGCACCCCGGAGGTGATGTAGGTCTTGGCGCCGTTGAGCACATACTCGTCGCCGTCCAGCACCGCCTTGGTGGTCAGGTGGCCGACGTCCGAGCCGCCGCCGGGCTCGGTGATCGCCAACGAGCCGATCTTCTCGCCCCGCAGGGTGGGCCGCACGTAGGTGTCGATCAGGCGCCGGTCGCCCGAGGCGACCATGTGCGGGACGGCGATCCCACACGTGAACAGTGACGCGAACACGCCGCCGGGCACACCCGTCTGGTGCAGTTCCTCGCAGATGACGACCGCGTCGGCGCCGTCGCCGCCCTCCCCGCCGACCGACTCGGGCAGGCTGGCGCCGAGCAGCCCGGCGTCACCCGCCTTGCGGTGCAGTTCACGAGGGATGTCGCCGGTGCGTTCCCACTCGGCCACGTGGGGCAGGATCTCTCGCTCGGCGAACGTCCGCACCGTCTTTCGGAGCTGCTCGCGCTCCGGGGTGGTCCACGCGTTCATGACAGGAATGCCTCCGGTAGGTCGACGTGGCGGGAGCGCAGCCATTCGCCGAGCCCCTTGGCCTGGGGGTCGAAGCGGGCCTGATGGGCCACCCCCTTGCCGAGGATGCCCTCGATGACGAAGTTGACGGCGCGCAGGTTGGGCAGCAGGTGACGTGTGACGGGCAGATCCCTTGTCTCCGGCAGCAATTCGCGTAGGGCGTCCACGGTGATCGTGTGCGCCAGCCAGCGCCATTGCTCGTCGGTGCGCACCCACACCCCGACATTGGCGTTGCCGCCCTTGTCGCCGCTGCGGGCGCCGGCGACGGCGCCCAGCGGTGCCCGACGGGTCGGTCCGGCCGGCGGCGGTGGCGGTAGCGGGGCGGGGTCCACGGGCTCGAGGATTCGGGTCGACGACGCGGCGGGAATCGACGTGCGGTGGCCGTCGGCGTGCACGGCAACGTGGGGGACGTCGGCGGCGTCGACGTAGCCGGCGGTGAACACCCCGTACACCTGACCGTCGCCCGGCGGTGCCGTCGTGGTGAAACCCGGATAGCTGGCCAAGGCCAATTCGACTGCAGCGGAGGAGAATCGTCGGCCGACGACCGTGGGGTCGGAGTCGCGGACCACGCAGCGCAGCAGTGCGCTCGCCGCCTCCTCGGTGTCCGCGTCGGGATGGTCGGTGCGTGCCAGCGTCCACTCCACCTCGGCCGGCCGCACCGTCAACCCCGCCTCCAGCTGGCGCTTGACCAGGTCGGCCTTGGCCTCGACGTCGAGACCGGTCACGACGAACGTCATCGCGTTGCGGAACCCGCCGACGGCGTTCAACGACACCTTGAGCGTCGGCGGGGGCTCCTCGCCGCGGACGCCGCGGATGCCGACGCGGTCGGGCCCGTCGTCGGTCAGCACCAGACTGTCGACCCTCAGCGTGACGTCGGGGTTGGCGTAGCGCTCGCCGCCGATTTCGTACAGCAGTTGGGCGGTGACGGTGTCGACGCTGACCCGACCGCCCGTGCCGGGGTGCTTGGTGATGACCGACGAGCCGTCGGCCCGGATCTCGGCGATGGGGAAGCCGGGATGCATCAGATCGGGGATCTCGGTGAAGAAGGCGAAGTTGCCGCCGGTGGCCTGGGTGCCGCACTCGATGACGTGCCCGGCGGCCACCGCGCCCGCAAGGGCGTCGTAGTCGGTGGGCGTCCACCCGAAGTGGGCGGCCGCGGGACCGACGATCACCGAGGCGTCGGTGACCCGCCCGGTCACCACGACGTGGGCGCCCGCGTCGAGACAGTCGACGATGCCCCAGGCCCCCAGATAGGCGTTGGCGGCGAGCACGTCGTCGGCGAAGCCGAACTCGGCGCGTCGGCCGATCAGGTCGTCCCCCTCGACGTGGCCGACGTCGACGTCCAGGCCCAGCCGCTGAGCCAGGGCTCGAACTGCCGCGGCCAGGCCCGCGGGGTTGAGTCCGCCTGCGTTGGCGACGATCTTCACGCCGTTGTCCAGGGCCGTCCCGAGGGTGTCCTCGAGCTGGGTGAGGAAGGTCTTGGCGTAGCCGCGTTCGGGGGACTTGGCGCGGTCGCGAGCCAGGATCAGCATCGTCAGTTCGGCGAGGTAGTCGCCGGTGACGTAGTCGAGGTCACCGCCGGTGACCATCTCCCGCATCGCGGCGTGACGGTCGCCGTAGAAGCCCGAGCAGTTCCCGATGCGAACCGGCCCGGCACCGCGGACCACGTCGCTCCTGCCCTGCGCACTCACCCACGAGCTCCCATCGCCGTCGACGGTTCAACCAACCGGTAGGCCGGTAGGTTAGCCGGTACCACCGGTTCCACGTCAAGGGGTGCGGCGGCGTTTTTGGAGGCTGAGTGGCTCTGCGGCTATCCTGAAGGGCAATTGCCGACGCCTTCGGAACTTTCGTACGAGCGCGGCATTCCAGAAGCAAGAAATTCAAGAGGAGAAGTTCCACCATGGCTGTGCCGAAGCGGAGAATGTCGCGGTCGAACACCCGTAGTCGGCGGTCGCAGTGGAAGGCCGAGGCCACCGGCCTGGTCAACGTGAACGTCGCAGGTCAGCTGCACAAGGTGCCGCGTCGGCTGCTCAAGGCCGCCCGTCTGGGCCTGATCGACCTCGACCGCCGCTGACCAACCCGTCGCCCCCTCTGGCGGCGCGCCTCTCAGGCCTGTCTCAGACACTGGGTTGAAACTGTGGCTGTGCGCATACTCGTGGTTGACGATGATCGCGCTGTGCGCGAATCCCTGCGCCGGTCCCTCGCGTTCAACGGATATTCGGTCGACCTGGCGCAGGACGGCCTCGAAGCCCTGGAACTGATCGCCAGCGATCGGCCGGACGCGCTGGTGCTCGACGTGATGATGCCGAGGCTCGACGGCCTGGAAGTGTGCCGCCAGCTTCGGAGCACCGGTGACGACCTGCCCATCCTGGTCCTCACGGCGCGGGACTCGGTGTCCGAACGGGTCGCCGGCCTGGATGCCGGGGCCGACGACTATCTGCCCAAGCCGTTCGCCCTGGAGGAACTCCTGGCGCGGATGCGGGCGCTGCTGCGGCGCCGCGTCCTGCCCGACGACGGTGACTCCGCGGCCCTGACGTTCTCCGATCTGAGTCTCGACCCGGTGACTCGGGAGGTGACCCGCGGCGAACGCCAGATCAGCCTGACCAGGACCGAATTCTCCCTGCTCGAGATGCTGATCGCCAACCCGCGCCGGGTGCTGACCCGCAGCCGCATCCTCGAAGAGGTGTGGGGGTTCGACTTCCCGACCTCGGGCAACGCGTTGGAGGTCTACGTCGGCTACCTGCGCCGCAAGACCGAGGCCGACGGTGAGCCGCGGCTCATCCACACCGTGCGTGGCGTCGGCTACGTGCTCCGCGAGACTCCGCCGTGACGCTCTGATGGGTTCGGTCAGGTCGCCCTTCTGGTGGCGGTCCCGCGAACGACGCGCAGCCGACGTGCAGACCTACGGCACGCACCGCGCCAGCTCGGTGTCGCTGCGGTGGCGGGTGATGCTCCTCGCGATGTCCATGGTGGCCATGGTCGTGGTGCTGATGGGGCTGGCCGTCTACGCGGTGGTGTCCCGTGCCCTCTACGACGACATCGACAACCAGCTGCAGATCCGCGCCCGGCTGCTGATCGAGAGTGGGCTGCTGGCCGTCGACCCCGGCAAGGCGATCGAGGGCACGGCCTACTCCGACGTCAACGCCATGTTCGTGATGCCGGGCCGGTCCATCTACACGGCCAACCAGGAGGGCCAGACGCTGCCCCTCGGCGACCCGGAGAAGGGCGTCATCCAAGGGACGCTTCGAATGTCGTTGCGCACGGTCAACTTTCAGCGCGTGCTGGCCGTTCACCTGCCTAGCGGCGACTCCCTGCTGATCTCGAAGAGCCTCGATCCGACGGGCAAGGTGATCAAGCGCCTCGGCACCATCCTGCTGATCGTGGGCGGCCTCGGCATGGCCGTCGCGGCGATCGCGGGCGGCACCGTCGCCCGGACCGGATTGCGCCCGGTGGCGCGGTTGACCGACGCCGCCGAGCGCGTCGCCCGAACCGACGACCTGCGACCCATCCCGGTCTACGGCAGCGACGAACTCGCGCGGCTGACCGAGGCGTTCAACATGATGCTGCGGGCGCTGACCGAGTCCCGGGAACGTCAGGCTCGACTGGTCACCGATGCGGGCCACGAACTGCGGACGCCGTTGACCTCGTTGCGCACCAACGTCGAACTGCTGATGGCGTCGATGGCGCCCGGCGCGCCAAGCATCCCCGAGGAGGAGATGGCCGGCCTGCGGGCCGACGTGATCGCCCAGATCGAGGAGCTGTCCACGCTGGTGGGCGATCTGGTGGACCTCAGCCGCGAGGACGCGGGCGTCACCATTCACGAGCCCGTCGACCTCTCCGAGGTGGTGGACCGCAGCCTGGAACGAGTTCGGCGGCGCCGCAACGACATCGAATTCGACGTCCAGACCGAACGGTGGCAGGTGTACGGCGACGAGGCGACGCTGTCGCGGGCCGTCCTGAACCTGCTCGACAATGCCGCCAAGTGGAGTCCGCCGGGCGGCCGGGTGGGCGTACGGCTGGAACAGGTCGACCCCAACTACGCCGAGCTGGTGGTCTCGGACCAGGGTCCCGGCATCCCGCCGAGCGAGCGCGAGTTGGTGTTCGAGCGTTTCTACCGGTCCACGTCGGCACGGTCGATGTCCGGCTCCGGCCTCGGTCTCGCGATCGTCAAACAGGTCGTCGTGAAACACGGTGGGACGCTTCGCATCGACTACGCCACCCCGGCGGCCGATCCGCCTGGGACGTCGATCTTCGTCCTGCTTCCTGGCAGGCCGCTGGTCGAGGACGGCTCACGGGCGAGCGCGACACGCGAGGGCGCTGCGTTGGACGAGGTGGCCCCCAGCACCGAGAATGGGTGAGCGGGGATTGGCTCTGCTCAGAACTTCTGGGCAAGTCCCGAAAGATCTCTAAGTGGATTCTCAGCCCAGGGGGGCACTGTTCGGGGGACATCTTTCGTTATCACGACGGACCGCTGACGCATACGACTCGAAAGAAGAGCCAACAGCCGCAATGACGAACCATCCGAGGTACTCGCCGCCACCGCCGCCCGGGCAACATCCCGGTGCGCACGAGGCCGCGGCGCCGGGCTACCCCGGCCAGCACCGCACCGGTGCCTACCCGCAGCAGTCCTACGACTGGCGTTACGCGACCCAACCTCCTCAGGCGCCCGCCTCGCATGCGTACCGGGGACCGCACGATCCGTACCGCGGCGACCCCACGCGGATGATGCCGGCGCCTCCGACGTCGCCGCGACAGCGGTCCCGAGCCGGCCGGCTGACGGTGGGCGCGTTGGCGATCGCGGTCGTGTCCGCCGGCGTCGGCGGCGGTGTCGCCACGCTGATGCAACCGGGCACGCCGTCATGGAGTTCGACGTCGTCGGGAGCGGCGCCGGGCGTGCCGGCGGCCAGCCTTCCGGCGGGTTCGGTCGAGCAGGTCGCCGCCAAGGTGGTTCCCAGCGTGGTGAAGCTCGAGACCGACATGGGCCGGCAGTCCGAGGAGGGGTCGGGCATCATCCTGTCCTCCGACGGCCTCATCCTGACCAACAATCACGTGGTGGCGGCCGCCAACGGCGGCCCCGGCGCACCTGCCGGCGCCGTGCAGACGAAGGTGACCTTCGCCAACGGTGCGACGACGACGTTCAAGGTCGTCGGCACCGACCCGAGCAGTGACATCGCGGTGGTGCAGGCCGTCGGTGCCACCGGGCTGGCTCCGATCGCGCTCGGATCGTCGGGGAACCTCCGGGTTGGCCAGGACGTCGTCGCCATCGGTTCGCCGTTGGGGCTCGAGGGCACCGTCACCACCGGCATCGTCAGCGCGCTGAACCGGCCGGTGGCCGCGGGCGGTGACGCACAGAACCAGAACACCGTGCTCGACGCCATTCAGACCGACGCCGCGATCAACCCGGGCAACTCCGGTGGCGCGCTGGTCAACATGAATGGCGAACTAGTCGGCGTGAACTCCGCCATCGCCACGCTCGGCGGCGACTCGGGGCAGTCGCAGAGCGGCTCGATCGGGCTGGGCTTCGCGATTCCGGTCGACCAGGCCAAGCGCATCGCCGACGAGCTGATCCAGAGCGGCACCGCCTCGCACGCCTCCCTCGGCGTCCAGGTGGGCAACGACGCGAGTGTGGACGGAGCCAAGATCGTCGACGTCACCGCGGGCGGCGCGGCCTCGGCCGCAGGCATGCCGGCCGGCGTGGTGGTCACCAAGGTCGACGACCGGGTGATCGGCAGCGCCGACGCGCTGGTCGCGGCGGTGCGGTCGCGGGCTCCCGGAGACAAGGTCACGCTCACCTACCTCGACACGTCGGGCAAGCCACAGACGGTCGACGTCACGCTCGGCAAGGCACAGCAATGACGGTCGCGCCGGGCCGCCCCGAGCTCAGGATCGCGTCGCCCGCGTCGGTGGCGGGATATACGGTTGCCATCATGGAACAGCCTGGTGAGTTGGTGGGTCGCGCCCTCGTCGTCGTCGTCGACGATCGGACTGCGCACGGAGATGAAGAGGACCATAGCGGTCCGGTAGTCACCGAGTTGCTGGGTGAGGCCGGATTCGTCGTTGACGGCGTCGTCGTCGTGTCTGCCGACGAAATCGAGATTCGCAACGCACTGAACACCGCCGTCATCGGTGGTGTCGACCTGGTGGTGTCGGTGGGCGGTACCGGTGTGACGCCCCGGGACGTGACGCCGGAGGCCACCAGGACCATCCTCGACCGCGAGTTGCTTGGCATCTCGGAGGCGCTGCGCGCCTCCGGTCTGTCGGCGGGCCTGGTCGACGCGGGGGTGTCCCGCGGTCTGGCGGGAATCTCGGGCAGCACCCTGGTCGTCAACATCGCCGGATCTCGCGGCGCCGTCCGGGACGGCATGGCGACGCTGGGACCCCTGGCAATCCAGATCATCGGCCAGCTGTCCAGCCTGGAGATCTAATCGTCGTGCCGTCCTCGGCGCCCACCGATCCCCGCGAGCCTCGCTCAGCGGGGCGGTCGGCGTGGGGTCGGCCTCGGGATCGGTTTCGCTGGATTGTGTTGCGTCAATGTGAACTGCTTCCCGCGCTCGAGTGTGATCTTCGTCACATCGGATCGTCATTGTGACCGACGATTCACGCCACAGACGCCTCTCAGTTAACAAGGTTTTCGGTGATTCCCTCCCCGAGACCACCAAGGACGAGTGGGACGACGACCCCTCCGACCGCCGTGACGAACGCGACGACTGGTTGCGGGAAAACGTCCCTCCGCACCACGGCTGAGCTGTAATTTTCCGCTAATCGCGGGCGATGTTCGTCGGGCGGCGACGCCTCCCACGACCCCGTGATGCGCGGGTTGCCGACGTCTCGCCGATGCGCTGCTGGGGGTGCTGCGCGACCAAAGCACCCGACTCGGTAGGTGGGGCAAACATCGCCGGTCGTCGTCCCACCGCCCCCACTGGCACCCGTACGCGTTGCCGGGTGGTTGCCTCGCCGTTATGTTTCTCGCTGTCTAACGATGAGCAATACGTAAGAACAGAATGTGGGATTTCTAATTTCCTCCACATCAACCTCTTGCGGAGTGTCAGGCTTAGCCGTAGAGCCGGGCACTCACAGGAAACGGCGGACGAACGTCCGTCACGACAAGCTAGGGAGAACATGAAGGCAATCAGTCGGGTGCTGGTCGCTCTGGTAGCAGCGTTCGCGGCGCTCCTCACCAGCACGGGCACCTCTCACGCAGGTTTGGACAACGA
>Ga0209051_1000638_pt1 | contig 40261 bp, 37 predicted proteins | sample AraplaCvi_mMS_r2_2_FD_184286 | JGI IMG/M metagenome (GOLD analysis project Ga0209051, IMG submission 184286) | Arabidopsis root microbial communities from North Carolina, USA - plate scrape MF_Cvi_mMS_r2 (SPAdes) (version 2) | ecosystem: Host-associated > Plants > Roots > Endosphere | place...
TCGTGGCGATGCCGCTGGTCACGGGCCTCATGAACTTCGTGGTGCCGCTGCAGATCGGCGCGCGCGACGTGGCCTTCCCGTTCCTGAACAACTTCAGCTTCTGGATGACCACCTTCGGCGCCGGCCTCGTAATGGCGTCGCTGTTCGTCGGTGAGTTCGCCAAGACGGGCTGGCTGGCCTACCCGCCGCTGTCGGGCATCCTCTTCAGCCCCGACGTGGGGGTGGACTACTACATATGGTCATTGCAGATAGCGGGGGTGGGCACGTTGCTGTCCGGCGTGAACCTGCTGGCGACCATCGTGAAGATGCGCGCGCCCGGCATGACCATGATGAAGATGCCCGTCTTCACCTGGACCGCCCTGTGCACCAACGTGCTGATCGTCGCCGCCTTCCCGGTGCTGACCGCCGTGCTGGCCCTGCTGTCGCTCGACCGCTACGTCGGCACCAACTTCTTCACGAACGACCTCGGCGGCAACGCCATGATGTACGTGAACCTGATCTGGATCTGGGGCCACCCCGAGGTGTACATCCTGATCCTGCCGGCCTTCGGCATCTTCTCGGAAGTGGTCTCCACCTTCAGCGGCAAGCGCCTGTTCGGCTACGCCTCGATGGTCTACGCCACGGTGGTGATCACGATCCTGTCGTACCTCGTGTGGCTGCACCACTTCTTCACCATGGGCTCGGGCGCCAGCGTGAACTCGTTCTTCGGCATCACGACGATGATCATCTCGATCCCGACGGGCGCAAAGATCTTCAACTGGCTCTTCACCATGTACCGCGGCCGCATCCGCTTCGAGCTGCCCATGATGTGGACCATCGGCTTCATGATCACCTTCGTGATCGGCGGCATGACGGGCGTGCTGCTCGCGGTGCCCCCGGCCGACTTCGTGCTGCACAACAGCCTGTTCCTGATCGCCCACTTCCACAATGTGATCATCGGCGGCGTGCTGTTCGGCATGCTGGCGGGCATCACCTACTGGTTCCCGAAGGCCTTCGGCTACAAGCTCGATCCGTTCTGGGGCAAGTGCTCGTTCTGGTTCTGGATCGTGGGCTTCTGGTTCGCGTTCATGCCGCTGTATGTGCTGGGCCTGATGGGCGTCACGCGCCGCATGAGCCACTTCCAGGACATGTCGCTGCAGATCTGGTTCCAGGTGGCGGCCTTCGGCGCAGTGCTGATCGCGCTGGGCATCGCCTCGTTCCTGATCCAGCTGGTGGTGAGCTACATCCGCCGCGATTCGCTGCGCGACACCACGGGCGACCCGTGGAACGGCCGCACGCTCGAATGGTCGACCTCGTCGCCCCCGCCGGCCTACAACTTCGCGTTCACGCCGCGCATCCACGACAACGACGCCTGGACCGACATGAAGCGCCGCGGCTACACCCGCCCGGTCGACGGCTTCACGCCCATCCACATGCCCAAGAACACGGCCGCCGGCTTCATCATCGCGGCCCTGGCCGGAACCTGCGGCTTCGCGTTGATCTGGCAGATGTGGCTGGTGGCGGGCGTGGCTTTCTTCGCCATGCTGGCGGCCGTGATCATCCACACCTTCAACTACAAGCGCGACTACCACATCCCCGCGGAAGAGGTCGTTCGCACCGAGGACGAACGCACCCGCCTCCTGGCAGCAGCCCATGTCTGATACCACCGCCCTCCACTCCCCCGCGGCCGGCCACGCCCACAGCGACGCCACGGGCAAGCCGCCCGTGTTCGAGCTGTTCCACGTCGGCAACGACCACCATCCGGAAAACGGCACGCTGCTCGGCTTCTGGCTCTACCTGATGAGCGACTGCCTCGTCTTCGCCTGCCTGTTCGCGGTGTATGGCGTGCTGGGCCGAAGCTACGCGGCCGGCCCTTCGGGCGCCGACCTGTTCGACCTGCCGCTGGTGGCGGTCAACACCTCGCTGCTGCTGCTGTCGTCCATCACCTATGGCTTCGCCGTGCTCGAAATGCAGAGAAAGCGCATGGGCGGCACGCTGGCCTGGCTGGCCATCACCGGCCTGCTGGGCGCGGGCTTCATCGGCCTGGAGCTCTACGAATTCGCGCACCTGATCCACGAAGGCGCGGGCCCGCAGCGCAGCGCCTTCCTGTCGTCGTTCTTCGCGCTGGTGGGCACCCACGGGCTGCACGTGACCTTCGGCATCGTCTGGCTCATCGTGCTGATGATCCAGCTGCCCAAGCATGGCTTCAGCGCCGCGAATCGCCGCCGCCTGATGTGCCTGTCGATGTTCTGGCACTTCCTGGACGTGGTGTGGATCGGCGTCTTCACCTTTGTTTATCTGATGGGATCGATGGCATGAGCACCGCCCACACCGAAACCGTAGCGCACGGCCATGGCGCACACGATGCGCACGACGACCATCACGACGACGGCCCCGTCAGCCACAGCACCTTCAAGGGCTACATGACCGGCTTCGTGCTGGCCGTGATCCTGACCGCGATTCCGTTCTGGCTCGTCATGGGCAACGTGCTCGGCAAGCCGAGCACCACCTCGCTCGTGATCCTGGGCTTTGCCGCGGTGCAGATCGTGGTCCACATGATCTACTTCCTGCACATGGACGCCAAGTCCGAGAGCGGCTGGAACATGCTGGCGCTGATCTTCACGATCGTGCTCGTCGTCATCACGCTGGCCGGATCGCTCTGGGTCATGTACCACATGAACGCCAACATGATGCCGATGTCGGTGCACGACATGAAGAACATGCCTTGACGCCCCCGCCGCCAGAGCCCAGCACCCACGACGCCACACCGGCCGGCCGCCCGCGCGGCGCGGCGGCCCGGGTGGCACTGGCGGTCTGCGCGGCCCTGGCCTTTGCGGGCTTCTTCGCGCTCGGCACCTGGCAGGTCGAGCGCAGGGCCTGGAAGCTCGATCTCATTGCCCGCGTCGAGCAGCGCGTGCATGCCCCGGCCTCCGAAGCGCCCGGACGCGAGCGCTGGCCGCAGGTCAACGCGGCCGACGACGAATACCGCCGCGTGCGCATCGCCGGCCGCTTCCTCCACGGCAAGGAAACCCTGGTGCAGGCCAGCACCCGGCTCGGCGCCGGCTTCTGGGTGCTGACGCCGCTGCAGGCCGCCGACGGCAGCATCTTGCTGGTCAACCGCGGCTTCGTGCCGCCCGAGGCGCGCGAGCGCACCGCCCGCGCGGCCAACGAACCCCAGGGCGAAACCACCGTGACCGGCCTCCTGCGCATCAGCGAGCCCAAAGGCGGCTTCCTGCGCAGGAACGAGCCGGCCGCCGATCGCTGGTTCTCGCGCGACGTGCAGGCCATTGCCGCGGCACGCGGCCTCCACGACGCGGCACCGTACTTCGTCGATGCCGAGGCCGCGCCCTCCCCGCCCGGCGCGGCCCCCGCCTGGCCCGCCGCGGGCCTCACGGTCATCGCCTTTCCGAACAGCCACCTCGTCTACGCGATCACCTGGTACGGCCTTGCGCTGATGGTCCTGGGCGCAGCCTGGTTCGGCTGGCGCGAGGGGCGCAGGCGCGCTGGCGGGGCCGGCGGCGGCACAGGCGAAAATACGGCCCATGCCGACGCCACCGCCCGCCCCGATGCCCGCCGCGACTGAAGCCGTCGCGGTCGCGGGCGAATTGCATCCGCCGCGCGCGGGCGTGGCAAGCCTGGACAACGCCACCGGCCACAAGAACATGCAGCAGCTGATCGAGCTGCGCTGGTTCGCGGTGGTGGGGCAGGTCGCCACCATCCTGGTCGTGCACTACGGCTTCGGCATCCGGCTGCCGCTGGAGCACATGCTGCAGGTGCTGACCTGCCTCGCACTCTTCAACGGCGTGAGCCTGCTGCGCTCGCGCAGCCCGCGCCGCGTGACCAACGGCGAGCTCTTCCTCGCGCTGCTGGTCGACGTGGCCACGCTCACGGCGCAGCTCTACCTGAGCGGCGGGGCCACCAACCCCTTCGTCTTCCTGTACCTGCTGCAGGTCATCCTGGGGGCGGTGCTTCTGAAGGCCTGGTCGACATGGACCATCGTGGTCGTCACCTGCCTCTGCTTTGCGGGGCTGGCGCTGTTCTCGCGCCCGCTCGCGCTGCCGCTGGACCACGACCGCGGGCTCTGGAGTCCCTACGTGCAGGGCATGCTGGTCTGCTTTGCGCTCAACGCGGCGCTGCTGGTGGTGTTCATCACGCGCATCAGCCGCAACCTGCGTGCACGCGACGCGCGGCTGGCCGACCTGCGCCAGCGCGCATCGGAAGAGGAGCACATCGTGCGCATGGGCCTGCTGGCCTCGGGCGCCGCGCACGAACTGGGCACGCCGCTTGCCACGCTGGCCGTGATCCTGGGCGACTGGCGCCGACTGCCGCATTTCAGTTCCGATCCCGAACTGCTGACCGAGGTGGCCGAGATGGAACTGCAGATCCAGCGCTGCAAGAGCATCGTGAGCGGCATCCTGCTGTCGGCCGGCGAGGCGCGCGGCGAATCGTCGGAAGAAACCACCGTCCGCACCTTTCTTGACGAACTGGTCGAGGAATGGCGCAGCACGCGTCCGGTCGAGGAATTCGACTACGAGAACCGCTTTGGCCAGGACCTGCCCATGGTCTCCGACTCGGCGCTCAAGCAGATGATCTGCAACGTGCTCGACAATGCGCTGGAAGCCTCGCCGCACTGGCTGCGCTTCGAGGTGGCGCACGACGCCGACGCGCTGACCCTCACGGTCACCGATGCCGGCCCGGGCTTCCTGCCGGCCATCCTGAAGGAGTTCGGCAAACCCTACCAGTCGAGCAAGGGCCGCCCGGGCGGCGGGCTCGGGCTGTTCCTGGTGGTGAACGTGGCGCGCACCCTGGGCGGCCGCGTCGCGGTGCACAACCGGCCCGAGGGCGGCGCCATCGTGGTCATCACGCTGCCGCTTGCGGCGGTCGTGCTCGAAGAGGAAGACGAGGAAGAAGAGACCCAGGCCATCGGCGCCGCCGACACCATCATCGATCGAAACGCAAGGCCATGACGGAAACCACCGAAGCCGAACGCCAGCTGCTGATCGTCGAGGACGACGCGGCCTTCGCGCGCACGCTCGGCAAGTCGTTCGAGCGCCGCGGCTATGCGGTCGCGCACGCCACCAATGCCGAGGAGGTCGAGGCGCTGCTGCAGGCCCGTTCGCCCGGCTATGCGGTGGTCGACCTGAAGCTCAACGGCGAGGCCTCGGGCCTGGCCTGCGTGCAGATGCTGCACCGGCACAACCCGAAGATGCTGATCGTGGTGCTCACGGGCTTTGCCAGCATTGCCACGGCCGTCGAGGCCATCAAGCTCGGCGCCTGCCACTACCTGGCCAAGCCGTCGAACACCGACGACATCGAGGCCGCCTTCGGCCGCGCCACCGGCACCACGGAGGTGGAGCTGACCAACCGCTCGACCTCGATCAAGACGCTCGAATGGGAGCGCATCCACGAGACGCTGGCCGAGACCGGCTTCAACATTTCCGAAACCGCGCGGCGGCTCGGCATGCACCGGCGCACGCTGGCGCGCAAGCTGGGCAAGCAGCAGGTGAAATAGCATGACTTCCAGAAAACCGATGTCTGCGGTCCGCGCCCAGACCGCGCTCGAAGAGATCTTCAATGCATTGAGCCACGGCCTTGGCCTGCTGCTGGCCATTGCCTCGCTGCCGATCCTGGTCTACAGCGCTGCCCAGAAGGGCCAGGCCGCGAGCGTGGTCGGCGCCTCGCTCTTTGCCGGCACGGCGATCGTGCTGTATTTGATCTCCACGCTGTACCACGCACTGCCGATGGGCCGGGCCAAGGCCTGGTTCAACCGGCTCGACCACGCGGCCATCTATCTGTTCATCGCGGGCAGCTACATGCCGTTTCTCTTCGGCGTGCTGCGCGGGCCCTGGGGCTGGATGCTGTTCGGCTGCATCTGCGCCGCGGCGGCGCTCGGCGTGGGCGCCAAGCTGTTCAACCGGCTGCAGCATCCGCTGTGGTCGACCGGGCTCTACGTGGCGATGGGCTGGATGGCGCTGATGGCGGCGGTGCCGCTGTACGAGCGCATGTCGCCGGCGGGCCTGGGATGGCTCGTGGCCGGCGGGCTGTTCTACACCGCAGGTGCGGTGGTCTTCCTGTTCGACAACAAGGTGCGCTTTGCCCATTCGGTGTGGCACCTGTTCGTGCTGGCGGGCAGCACCTGCCACTTCTTTGCGGTGCTCTGGCATTCGCACGGTTGATCTTGTTGGGGTGAGCTGAACGACGCTCTTGTTCCTGGCGCTGTTGTTCAGGGCGCGTGCACAGGCCACCGGGGACTCCCCTCCGCGAATGTCCCCCGGCCTGCGGCCTCCTCCTTGATTTCGCTGCGGGGAGCACCCGATGCCCTGTGCACGATGGGCGCGGCTGTGGTGCTGGCCGATCAACCACCGCTCTGAATAACGATCACGTCGATGGGGTGCCTTGCGCAGCGAAATCAAGGGGGAGGCCGCAGGCCGGAGGACATTCGCTTCGCCGCGTACCCCGTCGGCGGGAGTGCGCCCTGAACAATGCCCCCAAGCGACCAGACAGATCGCCGGACAACCGCTCAGTAATGCGGCGGCAGCTCGTCGCGCAAGTTGCGCGCCGCCCCGTCCTGCCCCGCATTCTGGCTCTGCTGCTTGAGCTGCGCGACCTGCAGGATCAGGCTGTCGATCTGCTGCTGTTGGCGGTAGATCGTCATGTTGAGCTGCTCCAAGAGGTCTTCGGCATAGCTCGACTTGATCTCGAGTTCGGTCAGGCGCTCTGCGAGTTCGTTCGGTGGATAGTCCATGCCGCTATTGGACAGGAAGATCCACCGTTTTTTTGTGACGCCGCGCTCCGCGCCTGACCCCGCCGTTCAACAGGCCGAGGACTCCAAAGCCACCGCCCCAGCCCCGGCGTGCGTCTCGCCCCGCAGGAACGCGAACACCACCATCGCCGTCAGCACCGTGACACCGGCCAGCACGCACAGCAGCGTGCCGAAGGCCGCGCCGTAGGCCTGCAACAGCGCCGCGCGGTCCACGCCCGGCAACAGCGCGAGGGCCTGCGACCAGTCGCCCGTCGTCATCCGCTGTGCCGCCTGCGATGTCGCGGCGGGATGCGCCGGCAGGCGGCCGAGCTGCCATGCGACCAGTGCCGTGAGCCCGGCGCCCACCAGCGCGAGTGCAATCCCCTCGCCCGCCACCCGCACGGTGTTGAAGATGCCCGACGCCATGCCCGCGCGCTCGCGCGGCACCACGCTCACCGCGAGCCCGTCCATCAGGCCCCAGGGCAATCCGATGCCCGCGCCGATCAGCAGCAGCGGCCACACGATGACGTGCAGCGGCGTGCCCGGCGCGCAGCGGCTGAGCCAGAACAGCCCCGCCGCGCACACCAGCAGGCCCACGGCCGAGATCGCGCCCGCCGGGAACCGGTGCGCGAGCGAGGCCGCGAGCGTCGGCACCACGAGGATCGGCCCCGAGAGCGCGAACATGAAGCTGCCCGCCTCGAGCGCGCTGCGCCCCTCCAGCCCGATGAAGCGGATCGGCAGCAGCACCAGCAGCACCACGAAGCCATAGGCCGGCGCTGCGGCCAGCAACTGCACGCCCACGAAGCGCGGAAAGCGCAACAGCGACAGGTCGAGCATCGGATGCGCCACGCGCCGCTCGATGGCAATGAAGGCCGCCCCCATCAGCATGGCGCCCGCCAGCGCGGCGATCACCCACGGGCTGCCCCAGCCGCTGTCGGGCGCCTGCAGCACGCCGAGCGTCAGCAGGCTCAGCGCGCCGGTGAACGTGACCGTGCCCGCCACGTCCAGCCCCATCGCATCCGGATTGCGCGACTCGCGCATGCCCGGCGCCGCGATGCCCAGCGCGATGAGGCTGATCGCGCCGGGGCTCAGCATCACCGAGCGCCAGCCGAAGGATTCGGCGAGCCAGCCCGAGAGGATGGCGCCACACGACAGCCCCACGCCGAACGACGTGCCGATCAGGCTGAACGCCCGCGTGCGCGCCGCGCCGTCGAACACCTGCGCCAGTGCCGCCGTGCCGGCCGCGAAGGCCGCGGCCGACCCCAGCCCCTGCAGCCCGCGTGCGAGATCGAAGACAGCGATGCGCGGCGCGAGCGTCAGCAGCGAACTGCTGAGCGCAACCACCGCCAGCCCCAGCAGAAAGACCCGCTTGCGCCCATAGGTGTCGGCCAGCGCGCCCGCCGCCATCAGCGTGGCGCCGAAGCTCAGCATGAAGGCGTTGGTCACCCAGTTGAGCTGCACCGGGCTGCCGCCCAGCACATCGCGGATCGCGGGCAGCACCACCGCCGGGCCGGTGAAGCTCAGCGGCATGCCCAGCGCCGCGAGGCAGACGGCGGCCAGCAGCCAGTTCTTGTGGAAAGACGAAGACATCGAAGGCTTTCACGCAAAGGGAGAACGAAGGCACAGAAGATAGGAAGGAATCAATGGAATGAGAATGGCGCCTTCGATCCTCACACTCCCAACCCAGGGTTGCCAATCCATGGACAGTTTCAGCGGACTCGAATCCTTCGTGCGGGCAGCCGACCTGCTGAGCTTTGCCAAGGCCGGCCGCCTGTTGGGCATCTCGGCCTCGGCCGTGGGCAAGAACGTTGCACGGCTCGAACAGCAGCTGGGCCTGCGGCTTTTCAACCGCACCACGCGGCATGTGCGGCTGACCGAGGAAGGCGCGATGTTCCACGAGCGCTGCCGCCGCATCCTCGACGAGCTCGACGATGCGCGCGCGATGATGCAGGACGCCGCGGCGGCCCCGCGCGGCCGCCTGCGCGTGAGCCTGCCGACCATCGGTTACCGCTTCCTGCTGCCGGTGCTGCCGGCCTTCAAGGCGCGCTATCCCGAGATCGAACTCGACCTCGACTTCAACGACCGGCTGGTCGACGTGATCGCCGAAGGTGTGGACGTGGCGATCCGCAGCGGCGAGCTGGGCGATTCGCAACTCGTGGCGCGCCGGCTCGGTCCGTTCTGCTTCGTGCTCGTCGCATCTCCGGACTACCTTGCGCGCCACGGTGTGCCGCAGGTGCCGGCCGACCTCGCGCAGCACAGCTGCCTGCGCTACAAGTTCGTGACCGGCGGCAAGATCGAGGACTGGGACCTGCCGGGCCTGCCCGCGCAGCTGCCGCCCGGGCTGCTCTGCAACAACATGGAGGCCATGCTCGGCGCGGCGGTGGCCGGCCTCGGCGTGGCCTACATGCCCGACTTTCTCGCGCGCGATTCGCTCTGCCGCGGCGAACTGCAGCGCGTGCTCGAAACGCACCTGGTGCGCCAGGGGCAGTTCTCGGCGCTGTGGCCATCGAGCCGGCAGCTGTCGCCGAAGGTGCGGGCCTTCGTGGACTTCGCGAGCGAGCACATGTTCAGGGAAGACTTGCCACCGGTTCGCTGACCTCGCGCGATCGCACCTCGACACGCGCAGTGCTCTCCTTTGGCTGCGGCTTCGCGGCCTCGCCCCCCATCCGGCTCAGCGCGAGCGCGGCCTGCAGCGGGTAAAGCGTGCGCGCGTCGCCCTCGGCCTTGTTGCTCACGGTGGTGCCGGCGGCTTCGCTCGTGCTGGCCGTGCGCACCGCGTCGGGCCGGTGCACGGGCACCATGAAGGGCGAGTGCGTGGTGTAGATGATCTGGTTGGCGAAGTCCTGCTCGAAGTGCGCGAGCAGGTCGGCCTGCGAGAGCGCATGCAGGTGCAGGCCGGGCTCGTCCAGCAGCAGCATGGCATCGCCGGCACCCTTCGTATCCGCGAAGAAGGTGACGTAGAACGAGAAAAACCACTGGAAGCCCCGGCTGCGCTCGTCGAGGTTCACTTCCACGTCGTAGGCGCGGCTCGGGTCGGACACCAGCGTGTCCATGTACGGTCCGTCGAGGTTGAAGCGCACCTTGAGCTCGCGGTCCTTCCAGAGCCGGCGGATCTCGGCGGTGACGACGGAGCCGGCGCGGTTGGCGAGCTGGTTGCGCGTGGCCTGGTCGTTCTTCTCCAGCAGCTCCTGCAGCTGCTGCGGATCGAGCCCCGCGGCCTTGCAGAGCTTCTCGAAGCTGCGCTGCGCGGGCGCGGCCTGCCCCCAGCCCTTGCGTGCGAGGTGCTCGGCAATGTTCTGCCGGCCGGGCAGCGCCGGGTACTCGTCCACGTAGATGAACCGGGGCAGCTTGTCGAGCACCCACTGCTTCGCCTTCGCGAGCGCCGGCGTGTCGTTGGCGATGGCGCGGGCCATCTCCTCGAGCTCGGCCAGCATCTGCTCCTGCTTGTCGCTGAGTTCGGCGCCTGCGGCAGCCAGTGCCTTGCGCAGCGACTGCAGTGCCGCCACCGCACCTGCAGACCACCGGATGTAGTCGGGGCTCAGGATCATCGCGGCGTCGAAGGCGTCGGCCGCCTGCTCCAGCATCGCGCGCACCTCCTCGGCGAGCTTCTCGGCCGCGGCCTTCACCGCGGGCACGATCTTGCGCACCTTGCCCTTGATGTCGGACACGTCGAGCGAGAGGTCGCCGAGTCCTTCGAGGCCGCTCCAGCGCGCCGTGCCGTAGCCCCGGCCCGCGGTGACGTGGCGCACGTTGGCCGCGCGCGGAAGCATCTGCACCAGCTCGGCCCGCTCGCTCTCGTCGAGGCTCCAGCGCGTCGCGACGACCGGCGTGTCGCCCTGGCATTCCTCCAGGCGGCGATGCCGCGGAAAGTCCTTGATCGGACTGAGTTCGGCCACGCCCTCGGCCGGGTTCAGGCTGTGCAGCGCGCGCAGCAGGTTCGACTTGCCGCTGTCGTTTCGGCCGAGGATCGCCGTGATCTGCGAAGTGTCGATGGAGCCGCTGTCGTTGATCGAGCGAAAGTTGGTGATCTGGAATGACGCCAAGCGCATGGAAGGGGGTTCTCTTCGTATGATGAATGCAGGGCCGGGGAATGTATTGCATTCCCCGGCCCTGCCCGCCCCTCGCGGAAAGAAAAATCTATTCCGCCGCGCGCCGCAGCGTGTCGACCACCGGCCTGCGCAGCACATCGCGCAGGCCCCACCAGCCCGCCGCCAGCGCCAGCACCGCGCCCGCGAGCGCACCGGCGATCGGCACGATGGGCGACGCCGTCCAGGTGAAGTCGAACACATAGCGCGCCAGGCCCCAGCCGATGGCCGAGGCCACGATGCTCGCGAGGAAGCCCGCCAGCAGGCCCACGCCCGCCAGCTCGGCGCGCTGCACCTGGCGCAGCAGGCTGGCCCGCGCGCCCACCGCGCGCATCACGGCGAACTCGCGCGCGCGCTCCTCGCGCGTGGCCGTGACCGCGGCGAACAGCACCACCAGCCCCGCCGCGAGCGTGAAGCCGAACAGGAACTCGACCGCGCGGATCACCTGGTCGAGCACGCGCTGCACCTGGTTGATGGTGGCGCTCATGTCGACGTTGGTCACGTTGGGGTAGCTGCGCACCAGCGCGTTGTCGAAGCCGCGGGTCTCGGGCGCGCGGAAGGCGCCCATGTAGGTCACCGGCACGTCGGGCAGCGCGGCCACGGTGTACATCACGAAGAAGTTCGCATGCATCGAGCCCCAGTCGACCTTGCGCAGCGAGGTGATGCGCGCATCGTTCTGCATGCCGCCGATGTCGAAGCGCAGCACGTCGCCGAGCTTGAGGCCGAGCGTCTCGGCCAGGCCTTCCTCGACGCTCACTTCGCCGGGCGCATCGGGCTTCCATGCGCCGGCCACGATGCTGTTGTGCGGCGGCGCCTCCACGCTGTTGCTGAGGTTGAACTCGCGGTCGACCAGGCGCTTGGCGCGGTCTTCCAGGTAGTCGTCGGGCGACACCGGCTTGTCGTTGACGGCCACCAGGCGGCCGCGGATCATCGGATACCAGTCGAACTTCTTCACGCCGGCATCGCGCAGCGACTTCTGGAACGCCGTGCTCTGGTCGGGCATGACGTTGATCACGAAGCGGTTCGGCGCATCGGGCGGCGTGGCCTTGCGCCAGCTCGCGACCAGGTCGGTGCGCAGCAGCACCAGCAGCACCAGCGCGAGCAGGCCCACGGCCAGCGCGCTGACCTGGACCACCGCGTAGGCCGGCCGCGCGGATATCTGGCGCGTGGCCAGCACCAGCCAGCGCGGCGCGGTGGTCTCATTGACGCTGCGGCGCAGCACCTTCACCGCGAGCCAGCTCAGCAGTGCGAACACGGCCACCGCGCCCGCGAAGCCGCCGACGGCGATCAGGCCCAGCTTCAGGTCGCTGCTGGCCGCGATCAGCAGGGCCGCAAAGCCGGCCACGCCAATGCCCAGCACCGCGAGCGACGCGGGCTTGAGCCCGCCGACGTCGCGCCGGATCACGCGCAGCGGCGGCACCCTGGCCAGCTGCAGCACCGGCGGCAGGCCAAAGGCGAACAGCAGCGTGAGCCCCATGCCCAGGCCGAAGGCCACGGGCCACAAGGTGGCCGCGGGCAGCGCCGCTTCCACCAGCCCCGCGAGCAGCACCACGAACACGTAGTGCACGCCAAAGCCGATCGCCACGCCGAGGCTGCTGGCCACGATGCCGACGACGGCAAACTCGAACGAATAGGCCAGCGCGATGGTGCGCTGGCTCTGGCCGAGCACGCGCAGCATGGCGCAGTCGTCCAGGTGGCTGGCCGCGAAGCCGCGCGCGGCCAGCGCCACCGCCACGGCCGACAGCAGCGCCGCGAGCAGCGCGACCAGGCTCAGGAATTTCTCGGCGCGGTCCAGCGTCTGGCGCATCTCGGGGCGGCCGCCTTCGAAGGAGTCGAGCCGCACGCCGCGCAGCTCGCCCTTCTTGATGGTGGCCTCGGCCCAGTCGGAAAAACGCTTGACGGCCGCGTTCTCGCCCGCCACGGCATAGCGGTAGCCGACGCGGCTCGCGGGCTGCACGAGGCCGGTGCGCGGCACGTCGGCCTGGTTGATCATCACGCGCGGAGAGAAACTCATGAACCCCGCTCCCCGATCCGGCTCCAGGGTAATCACGCGGCCGATGCGTAAACTACTGTCGCCAAGAAGAAGCACGTCCCCCACCTTGAGCGCGAGCGAATCGAGCAGCGAGGCATCGACCCAGACCTCGCCCGCCGGTGGAATGTCGCGCGTGATGCTGCCGGGCGCATCGGGGGCGCTTGCGGTCTGCAGGTTGCCGCGCAGCGGATAGCCCGCGGTCACGGCCTTCAGGGCCACCAGCTTGCTCGCACCGCCCTGGGCGTCGTCGGCTCGCGCCATGGTCGGGAAGCCGTAGGTGCCGGAGCCCTCGAGCCCGAATGCGCGGGCCTGCGCGATGAAGGTCGCAGGCGTGGGGTTGTCGCTCACGACCACCGCGTCGCCGCCGAGCAGCTGCCGCGCATCGCGCTGCAGGCCCCCCTTCAGCCGGTCGGCAAAGAAGCCGACCGCCGTGAGCGCGGCCACGGCCAGCACGACGGCAACGATCAAGAGGCGCAGTTCGCCGGCGCGCAGGTCGCGCCACAAGGTGCGCCAGCCAAGGCGGAAGGAGGCATTCATGGGCGAGACGATAGCCGACGTGCGTGCGGCCGGGGCCTTTCAGGGGCTTACCGCGAGTAGGGTGAAGGCCTTAGGCCGGACTGCGGCGCGCGAGTTCCGGCTGCAGCACCAGCCGGTCGACGCCCGCGTAGCAGACGAAGTGCCGGTTGGTCGCGCGGCCGATGGCGCACAGGCCCACGCGCGTCGCCACCTCATGGCCCATCTGCGTGATGCCGCTGCGCGAGACCACGATGGGCACGCCCATCTGCGCCGACTTGATCACCATCTCGCTCGTGAGCCGGCCGGTGGTGTAGAAGACCCGGTCGCCGGCCAGCGCGCCCGGCGGCTGCATGGCGCACCAGCCCGCGATGGTGTCGATGGCGTTGTGGCGGCCCACGTCTTCCACGAAGCAGTGCATCGTGGCCTCGGTGCCGCCGGGCTCGAGCGTGAACAGCGCGCAGCCGTGCACCGACCCGGCCGACTTGTAGGTGCTCTCCTGGAGCCGGATCGCATTGACCAGCGCATAGAGCTGTGCCTGCGTCATGCGCGTGGGCGGCAGCTGGAGCTTGTCGATGTCGGCCATCAGGTCGCCGAACACGCTGCCCTGGCCGCAGCCGGTGGTCACCACCTTCTTGGCGGTGCGCTCCTCGATGCGGTCGATGCCCGCGTGCGTCCTGACGGCGGCGGCGCCGACCTCCCAGTCGACCGTGACCGACTCGACGTCACTGGCCGCTTCGATCAGGCGCTGGTTCAGCAGATAGCCCAGCACCAGCAGTTCGGGCTGGGCACCGAGCGTCATCAGCGTGACGAGTTCGCGCCGGTCCACGTACACCGTGAGGTCGCGCTCGGCGGGAATGGAGACGGTGCCGCGCGCGCCATGCTCGTCGACGACCTCGACCTCGCGCGTCAGCGCGGCGCGGGCCTGGGTGAGACGCGGGAGCGGCAACGGCAGCGACGTCGTCACTGCGCCTTCGGCGTGGGATTGGTGGTGGCGGCAGGCTGCACGGTGCTGGGCGGCGATGCAGCCGTGGTGGCCGGCGAATGCGCGCCCGAAGCCTCGATGGGCTTGGCTTCCGCCGGCGGCGTGAAGGCGAAGGGGCCGGGGTCGGCGCAGGGCGGCGTGGCAGGCGCCGCGGGCACCGGCTTGCCGGCCGCGGCGGCGCTGGCGCGGTACTTGGCCGCGACGCGGTCCTGCGCCTGGCAGAGCTTGAAGGCATCGACCTTGCCGCTCCAGGCGGTCCTGGCCGCGGCTTCGGCGGCCTTGGCCTTGGCTTCGGGGGGGGCGGGCGGCGGCGGCAGCTTGGCCCATGCAACGGGCGCGGCCAGCGCGAGCACCAGCAGCGATGCGCAAGAGAGATTCAACGGCAGCTTCATGAGGGTGTTCCTTCGGCGGGTCTCACGGGCCGCGCGGCCGGTGCCGTGGCCGAGCCGGCCGGCGGCGTGCGCTGCGCCGGGATCTTGCCCGCGGCGATGTCGTCGTACCAGAGTTCGTGGTGTTCCCTGGCCCAGGTCTCGTCGACATAGCCGGTGCGCATGGCCTTGTAGGCGCCTGTCATGCCGAGCGTGCCGATGTAGATGTGGCCCATGATCATCGCGATCATCAACAGGGTTGCGATGCCGTGGACCATGTGCGCCACCTGCATCTCGCCGCGCGTGTAGACGAAGCCCGGCAGCAACTTGTCCAGGAAAAGCCCCGAGCCGATGACGAAGAGGCCGAGGAACAGCACGCCGCCCCAGAAGACCAGCTTCTCGCCCGCGTTGAAGCGGTGCGACGGCACTTCCTTGCCGCCGAACAGGCCGCCGAAGCGCGCGAGCCATTGGAGGTCGCTGGCACGCGGCAGGTTGTCGCGGATGAAGGTGAAGACCATGAACACCGTCGTCACCACGAACAGCGGCCCGACGAAGTTATGGACGTTCTTGAGCGCGTAGGCAATCCAGCCGAAGAGCGTGGCCCCCATCCACGGCATCAGGAAGAACTTGCCGAAGGCCATCACGATGCCGGAGAGCGCGAGCGTGACGAACGCGATGGCGTTCGACCAGTGCGTGGCGCGTTCGAACGGGGTGAAGCGCTCGATCTTGCGGCCGGTCTCCTGGCCGTGCAGTCGAATGGGGCCGCGCGTGAAATAGAAGATGGCCAGTGCCAGCAGCACGACGAACAGCAGCGCCGCACCGTAGGGAATGATCCAGTCGTTGCGCACCTGGCGCCAGGCTTCGCCGGCATTGGTGAGGCGCGAACCCGGGTACTGCACGAAAGGCTGGATCAGGTTGCCGGCCTCGGGCGCCTGGCTTTTCGGCAGGCTGCTGTAGCCGGTCACGCCCTGCCCCACCTGGCGCCACATCGGCGCGTTGTTGCCGGGCTGCACCTTCATGCGCTCGCCATTGGTCTGGTTCGCGTAGTTGGGGTCGGCGCTGGCTTCGGGCTTGACCTCGAAGATGTTCTGGCCGCGGATGCCGCCCGCGGCGGGTTCCGGCGCGGCGGCGGCGGCAGGTGCCGCGGGTGCGGACGTCGTTCCAGGGGCGGCCGGCGGCTGCGCCTGCGCGAAGGCCGTACCCAGCGCGGCAAGAAGAACGAGAGCGGTCAGCGCTTGCTTCATGGGCTCTCCGTTCAGTTCTCTTTGTTGTATTCGTTCTGCCCGTTCTGCGCGCGGGTCTTGAGCTGCTGCTGCCAGGCGGTCTTGTCGCCGACCTTCCAGCCGGGTGCGGTGAACACCGTGCCGACGTTCTCCTGGGTACCCGTGCCGCTCCAGGGCACGGCGTCATGCTTGACGCCCTGTGCGTTGGTCTGCGGCTTCTCGCCGCAGGCCGCGAGGCAGCTTGCGGCCAGCGCAGCGCCCGCGAAGACGAGGCCCGGCCGCCTCATTTGCGCACTCCGCCGGCCGGCGGGGTACCGGCCTGCTGCGAGCCGTAGGCGGTGCCCCAGCCCCAGACTTCGGCGCCCTTGCCGCGCTGGACCACGCGGGTGCGGAAGATGTCGGCCACCACGTCGCCATCGCCGGCCAGAAGCGCCTTGGTCGAGCACATCTCGGCGCAGGCCGGAAGCTTGCCTTCGGCGAGCCGGTTGCGGCCGTACTTCTCGAACTCGGCTTCGGAGCCGTTGGCCTCGGGGCCGCCGGCGCAGAAGGTGCACTTGTCCATCTTGCCGCGCACGCCGAAGGTGCCTTGCGACGGGAACTGCGGCGCGCCGAACGGGCAGGCGTACGAACAGTAGCCGCAGCCGATGCACACGTCCTTGTCGTGCAGCACCACGCCTTCTTCGGTGCGGTAGAAGCACTGCACCGGACACACGGCCATGCAGGGCGCGTCGGAGCAGTGCATGCAGGCCACCGAGATCGACTTCTCGCCCGGCACCCCGTCGTTGAGCGTGACCACGCGGCGGCGGTTCACGCCCCAGGGCACCTCGTTCTCGTTCTTGCAGGCCGTGACGCAGCCGTTGCACTCGATGCAACGCTCGGCGTCACAGACAAATTTCATTCGTGCCATTGCTTTACCTTATGCCTTTTCCACGTTGCAGACCGTGGTCTTGGTTTCCTGCATCATGGTCACACTGTCGTAACCGTAGGTCGTGCCGGTATTGATGGCCTCGCCGCGCACCACGGGGGCGGCACCTGCGGGGTAGTAGCCGAGCATGTCGGCGCCCTGCCAATGGCCCGAGAAGTGGAACGGCATGAAGACCGTGTCGGGCCCCACGCGCTCGGTCACCAGGGCCTGCACGTTGAGCTTGGCGCCGGTGGGCGTGTGCACCCAGGCGCGCTCGCCGTTGCGGATGCCCTTCTCGGCCGCGACCTTGGGATTGATCTCGATGAACATCTCCTGCTGCAGCTCGGCGAGCCAGGGGTTCGAGCGGGTTTCCTCGCCGCCGCCCTCGTATTCGACGAGGCGGCCCGAGGTCATCACGTACGGGAACTTCTCGGCCACCTTGTCGGCGATGTTCTTCTGCTGCACGCTCTTGTAGAGCGTGGGCAGGCGCCAGAAGGCCATCTTGTCGTCGTGCGTCGGGTACTTGGCCATCAGGTCGGGCCGGTTGCCGTAGAGCGGCTCGCGGTGCTGCGGAATCGCGTCGGGAAAGTTCCAGACCAGCGCGCGCGCCTTCGCATTGCCGAAGGGATGGCAGCCGTGGTTCTTCATGAACACGCGGATCATGCCGCCCGAGCTGTCGGTCTTCCAGTTCTTGCCTTCGGCCTTCGGCTTCTCGGCCTCGGTGAGCTCGTCCCACCAGCCCAGCTTCTTGAGCAGCACGTGGTCGAGTTCGGGGTAGCCGGTGGTGATGTCGGCGCCCAGCGAGTGCGAGCCGTCCTCGGCCAGCAGGTTCTTGCCGTCGCGCTCCACGCCGAAGTTCGCGCGGAAATTGCCGCCGCCTTCCATCACGTGCTTGGAGGTGTCGTAGAGGTTGGGCGAGCCCGGGTGCTTGAGCTCGGGCGTGCCGTAGCAGGGCCACGGCAGGCCGAAGTAGTCGCCCGTGAGGTCGTAGCCGTTGACCTTGTCCTTCACGCCGGCCTTCACCTTGAGCGTGCGCACGTCGAAGGCGCCCATGTTGCGCATGTGGGCCTGCAGCCGCTCCGGGCTCTGGCCGGTGTAGCCCACGGCCCAGCAGGTCTTGTTGATCTCGCGCAGGATGTCGTCGGGCACGGGCTCGTCCATGCCCTTGACCTTCTGCATCTTGAAGTTCTTGCTCAGTTCCTTGCCGAAGCCCAGGCGGTCGGCGAACTGCTGCATGATCATGTGGTCGCTGCGGCTTTCCCACAGCGGCTCGATCACCTTCTCGCGCCACTGGATCGAACGGTTCGATGCGGTGACCGAGCCGCTGGTCTCGAACTGCGTGCATGCGGGCAGCAGGTAGACGGCGCGGTTCTTGTTGAGGTCGTCGGGGTTGCCGGGCATCGCCGCCATGGCCGCGGTGGCCGAAGGATAGGGGTCGACCACCACCAGCAGGTCGAGCTTGTCCATGGCGCGCTTCATCTCGAGGCCGCGCGTCTGCGAGTTGGGCGCATGGCCCCAATAGAACACGCCGCGCAGGTTCGAGTCCTGGTCGATCAGCTCGTTCTTCTCGAGCACGCCGTCGATCCAGCGCGACACGGTGATGCCGGGCTTGCTCATCATCGCGGGCGATGCGAAGCGGCCCTTGATCCATTCGTAGTCGACGCCCCAGGTGGCGGCGAAGTGCTTCCAGGAGCCTTCGACGATGCCGTAGTAGCCGGGCAGCGAATCGGGGTTCGGGCCCACGTCGGTGGCGCCCTGCACGTTGTCGTGGCCGCGGAAGATGTTGGTGCCGCCGCCCGACTTGCCCACGTTGCCGAGCGCCAGCTGCAGGATGCACGAGGCCCGCACGATCGCGTTGCCGATGGTGTGCTGCGTCTGGCCCATGCACCACACGACGGTGCCGGGGCGGTTCTCGTTGAGCCAGGTCGCCACCTTGAGCACCTGGGCCTCCTTCACGCCGCAGGCCTCCTCGACCTTGTCGGGGGTCCACTTGGCCAGCACTTCTTCGCGCACCTTGTCCATGCCGAAGACGCGGTCGTTGATGTACTGCTTGTCTTCCCAGCCGTTCTTGAAGATGTGGTGCAGGATGCCGAACAGGAAGGCGATGTCGGAGCCCGAGCGGATGCGCACGTACTCGTCGGCCTTGGCCGCGGTGCGCGTGAAGCGCGGATCGACCACGATCATCTTGCAGCCATGCTCCTTGGCATGGAGCATGTGCAGCATGCTGACCGGATGCGCCTCGGCGGCGTTGGAGCCGATGTACATCGCCACCTTGGCGCCGCGCATGTCGTTGTACGAATTGGTCATGGCGCCGTAGCCCCATGTGTTCGCGACGCCCGCGACCGTGGTCGAGTGGCAGATGCGCGCCTGGTGGTCGCAGTTGTTGCTGCCCCAGAAGCTCACGAACTTGCGCAGCAGATAGGACTGCTCGTTGCTGTGCTTGGACGAACCGATCCAATAGACCGAATCGGGCCCGCTGGCCTGGCGCAGTTCCTTCAGCTTGGCGGTGATCTCGTCGAGCGCGGTGTCCCAGCTGATGCGTTCGTACTTGCCGTTGACCAGCTTCATCGGATAGCGCAGCCGGTATTCGCCGTGGCCGTGCTCGCGCAGTGCGGCGCCCTTGGCGCAATGCGCACCAAGGTTGATCGGCGAATCGAACACCGGCTCCTGGCGCACCCAGACGCCGTTCTCGACCACCGCATCGGAGGCGCAGCCGACCGAACAATGGGAGCACACGGTGCGCTTGATCTCGACCTTGCCGGCGCCGACCGCGGCGGGCCGCGCATCGCCGGCCGCCTCGGCCTTGCGCATCAGCGTGAGCTGGCCCGCGGCCAGGCCCACGCCCACGCCAAGCCCGGAGCGCCGCAGGAACGCGCGCCGGTCCATGGTGGGCAGCGCGCCGGAAAGGCCGCGCCGCAGGCTGTGGATGAAGGGGGAGGACGACTCGCGCTCCCCTTGCCGCGAGACACCGTTCGCGGGGGCTGTTTTCTTGGTCAGCAACATCTTGGATCTTCCGCTTCAGGCCGAAGCGGTCTTGTAATAGCGCTTGACGTGTTCGCTCAGCGAATAGCCGCCGCCTTTTTCAGGCGCGGGCTTCGCCGCGGGCGCAGCGGCTTCGACCGCCGCCGCGGGGGTGTCGGCCATCTTCGGAAGCACCGAAACCGCGGCAACCGCGGCACCGGCGCCGGCGGCACCTAGAAAGAAACCTCGACGCGAGGCCGGCTGGGTGCCGGCCGCTTGGCTGTCCTGCATGTGATCTCCAGGAGTGGCTGGGGGACAAACCAGATATGAACCGATTTGCATACATCTGGATACTAGTCGAGACCCTTATTCCCGACCATCAAGCTCTTCCTTTGAACGATCAACCGAGCATGTCGAAGCCCTGGACTTCGACCTCGGCGAAGGCCCGGGTAAAGCCGGCCAGCGACGCATAGAAATGCGCCTTCGGATGTTGGGCCACCGCATCGCACAGCGTCGGCAGCCACGACTGCAGGTGGGTGGCAAAAAAAGCCTGCTGCTGCGCGAGGTTGGCCACCGCCGCGTCGTCGCCGGCAATAAGGTAGCGCATCACCTCGAACAGGCAGGCAACATGGTCTTCGCTTTCGGACACGGCCTCGCCGCGCGCGAGCCCGAGCCGTGCCAGGTCGGTGCGAAGCTGCGCCAGCGGCTTGTCGTTGAGAAAGCCGCTCAGGTAGTGCGAGCCGAACAGGTAGATCTCGGGCTTGCCCATGCCGCCGAAGAGCGCGTCGTACTCGGCATGAACCGCGGCCGCGTCGGTGCCGCGCGCCGCGCCGACCAGCTGCCGCCAGGGCTCCTCGAGGAAGGCGCCGGCCGCGGGCGCCTCGGTGGGCGCCACGCCGAAGGCGCCGAGCAGCTCGGCGTCGGGCGCCGCATACCAGAGGCGCGCGAGCAGGCCGTAGACCTCGGCCCGCGCGATCTCCTCGTCGAGCGCCGAGGTCATGGGAGGAAATTCGCTCATAGCTGCGTGATCTTCATTTCGTTTTGCGCGCTGTACAGGTCGATCACCCGGCAGTCGCTGCACATCTTGAGCCGCTCGAGCGCCTCGCCCTGGAACATGGCGTGGCCCGCGAGCCTGCCGAGCATCGCCTCGATGGCCTTCTGCGTGCCGAAGGGCTTGCCGCAGCGGATGCAGGCCCAGGGCTTGGCCTCGTTGAGCACCACGGGCTGCTTGCGCTCGGGGGCGGCGAGCAGGCGCGGCACGAGCGCAATCGCGTTCTCGGGGCAGGTGGTTGCGCACAGCCCGCACTGCACGCAGTTCTTCTCGATGAAGCGCAGCTGCGGCGCATTCTGGTTGTCCTGCAGCGCGCTCGCGGGGCAGGCGCTCACGCAGGCCAGGCACAGCGTGCAGCTGTCCTTGTTGACCGTGACCGCGCCAAAGGGGGAGCCGGCGGGCAGTGCGATTTCAAGCGCTGCAGCGGCATCGGCAGGCGGCGCCGAAAGCGCCGGCGCCTGTGCCATCAGGTGGTCGAGCGTCATCTCGAGCGTGCCGCGCTTCTCGGCGCCCAAGGCAAAGCGCGCGGCAGCGGCGGGCACGCGCTGGCGCGTGGCGCGCAGGCCGGCCAGGGCCGCATCGAGCGCAGCCGGCGTGCCGGCCTCGACCAAGTGGAAGTGGGTGCCGGAGTAGCCCAGGCCCGTCAGCAGCGCCTGCGCGACGGCCATCTGCTTCTTCAGCGCTTCGAGGTATTGCGGCGCCTCCTCGCCGATGGCGAGCACCGCCACCTGCGAGGCGCCGAAGGCGATGGCGCTGAGCCACAGGTCGATGCCGGTGCTCGCAACATGCATGAGCGCCACCGGCAGCACGTGCGCGGGCACGCCGGCGAGACCGTCCCGCTTGCCGCGCCCCAGCTGGGCCGCGCGGCCGAGCTGTTCGATGAGCGCCTGCCCGCCCTCTTCGCTGTGCAGCAGCACCGTGGCGTCGCGGCCGCCGGCCCCTAGATAGGTGGCGAGCAGCGTGCGCAGCTTGCGGCCCTGGTCGGGCGTGCGCGGGTAGGTGTAGCCCAGCGCACCGGTCGGGCACACGGTAGTGCAGGCGCCGCAGCCCACGCAGAGCTGCGGATTGACGACGATGCGCTGGCGCTCCTTGTCGCTCGAGATGGCGTGCGCCGAACAGACCTCGACGCAGGCGTTGCAGCCCACCACTTCGTTGCGGCTGTGGGCGCAGAGCTTCTGCTTGTAGTCGAAGAACTTCGGCTTTTCGAACTCGCCCACCAGCTCGCGCAGGCGCAGCAGCGTCGCGAGGCCCTCGGCATGCGCGAGCCCGCCCGCCAGGTGGAAGTAGCCTTGCGGCGGCGCATGCCAGTCGATCAGCGCGTTCGCGCCCAGGTCGAGCACCAGGTCGAAGCCGGCATCGAGCGCCTCGGGCGCCCGGCCGAAGTGGATGGCGCCGGCCACGCCGCAGGCTTTTTCGCAGTCGCGGTGCGAGGTGCACTTGGCCAGGTCGATCTGGTAGTCGAGCCCGATCGCCTGCTCGGGGCAGGCGCCGAGGCAGGCATTGCAGCGCGTGCACAGGTCGAGGTCGATGGGGTTGTCGCGCGTCCACCGCAGCGAGAAGGCGCCGAGCCAGCCTTCGAGCGACGCGATGCGCCCCGCCATCACGGGCCAGCGGCGTTCCTGCGCGCCGCCGGCGGCGCCGGGGCCGGTGGAAAAGATCGAGACCTGCAGCGCGTCGGCCACCAGCGCGGCCGCCTGCTCGGCCTGGTCGAGCGGGCCGACGATCAGGAGCCGGCCCCGGCTCGCGTAGCTCACGGTCGCAACCGGATCGGGCTCGGGCAGGTGGGCCACGGCCAGCAGCGCGGCGATCTTGGGGCTCGCGCTCTTGGCGTCGCGGCTCCAGCCGCCGGTTTCGCGGATGTTCACGAAGCGGATCGGCGAGGTTGCGCCCTCGGTCTGTTCGGCCAGCTCGGTGAACAGCCGGCGCTCCTGCGTGCAGGCCACCACCACGTCGTCGCCCGAGCGGATGGCGCGCTGGAAAGCCGGCGCCTCGCGGCGGCACAGCGTGGAATGAAGGGGCAGCGGCTCAGCCAGCGCCGCGCCGAGCGTCTTCGGCTCGAGCGGCATCGTCTGGTTGCAGTCGCAGATCAGCGTTGTGGTCATCGGTCTTCTGGCTTGCGGGCTGCGCATCTGCAACCTGCTGGCTGGGGAGGAATTCCTCCGGAGGCTGGGACTGTGCCACGTCCGGCGGTGCGGCGCCTTGCGGGGTTTCCGCGGGGACAGCGGGTTCCTGCTGTTGCGCCTCGGCCTCTTCCTCGTGCTCGAACAGCCTGAGGAACTTGGCGCTGGCCATCTGGCGCAGCACGCTGTCGGGAATCGGCGTCGATTGGGAATAGTCGTCCACGTAGGTGTCCATGCCGTCCATCACGTTGAACTGCGGATCGGCAAAGAGCTTTCTGAAAGCCGTGTTTTTCACCTCGGGCGCGACGTTCCTGGCCACGAAGGGCCGGAAGTCGGACTCGGGCGTGAGCGCTTGCGCTTCGGCGAGCGTGGGCGGGGGTATTTCCGCTTGCCCTTCGGCGGGAAGGCCGGCCGCGGGGCTCGCAGCTGCGGTCACAGGCGTTGGGGTTTCGACGCGCGCACCGGCCGCCTCTTCCACCTCTTGCACGGCGGGAGGAGGCGAGAGCTCTTCGCGCGCTTCCTTCTTGCGGCGCGACCAGCGGTCGAAGAAATTCTCAGACATCGCCCGCTCCGCGCCCGCGCTTCTTCTCGGTCGACACGCTGGCCGCGTTGCCGAAGCGGTCGACCAGCGGACGGAAGCTCTCGGGCCGCTTGCGGCGCTTGGGCTCGATCACGTAATGCGCCTGCACGAAGCCGCGCATCCACTCGATCACCTCCTCGGGCGCGGGCACCTGCTCCACCGTTTCCTGCGCGTCGAGCCAGCGGCCGGCCTCGTTGTAGCTGAGGCTCACCACCACCGGCCGCGCGATCGGCTCGTCGGCCACCGTGGGCTCTTCCTCCATGCGCCACAGCACGAACCAGCAGGGCGCGGGCGTGGTGGCGTTCAGGTGGTAGCCCTCCACGTCGTCGCGGAACAGCTCGGTCTTGAAGCCGGGGTGCAGCCAGCGCTGCGCGCTCTCGTTCGCCTCGAGCAGGCGCGGCTCGGTGCCGAAGCCGGGCTGGTCGGGGCCGACGCTTTCGAGAATCCAGCGCCAAGACTGCCAGCGGCTCTCGACGCGCTCGCGGCGCATCACGACGGCAACATCGATGGAAGGATTCATGCGGCGATCGTAGCGCCGCCGCATGCCGCTTTCAGCTTGAGGGGCATCCGGCATCCTGCAGCAGCAGGCCGCGCAGCTTTCGATGCAGCGGCGAAGCCTCGGCGGCCGGCACGCCGCCCGCCTCGCGCAACGCGAAATCGCGGCTCTGCGCGTTGTGCAGGTCGATCTCGCGCACCACCTGGCCGTCGCTGTAGACGAAGGCCACGTCGGCCAGCGCCAGCACGTCCTCGATGTCGTGCGTGATCATCAGCACGGGAATCCCCCATTGACGGCTGACTTGCGCGAGTTCGCGGCGCAGTTCGCTGCGCAGCATGGGGTTGAGCGCGGCAAAGGGCTCGTCGAGCAGCAGCACCTGCGGCTGGCAGGCCAGCGCGCGGGCCAGCGCCACGCGCTGCTGCTGGCCGCCCGAGAGCTTCTGCGGCCGGCTGTCGGCAAGCGCCGCCAGGCCAAAGCCTTCGAGCAATGCCTGCACCCGCTCGGCCTCGCGCGGCGGCAGCCTGCGCCGGTGCCAGGCGGTCAGGCCGAACGCCACGTTCTCGCGCACCGACAGGTGCGGGAACAGCGCGTAGTTCTGGAACAGATAGCCGATGCGCCGCGCCGGCGCGGGCACGTCGATGCCGCGGGCGGAGTCGTAGAGCGTGCGGCCGTCGAGCCGCACATGGCCCGCCGACGGATGCAGCAGCCCCGCGATGGCCTGCAGCGTGAGCGTCTTGCCCGCGCCCGAGGGGCCGTAGAGCGCGGCAAAAGGCACGTCGGTCGCAAAGCGCGCCGCCAGGTCGAAGCGGCGGGTGCCGTCGGTGACCGTGAGCTTCAGGTCGACGTCGATCATGGCTTGCCGAAGCCGTGGCGCGCGAGCACCTCGCGCGCGGCGTCGCTGGAAAGAAAGGCCACGAAATCGCCGGCCAGGGCTTTCTGGCGGCTGTCGGCGACCACCGCGACCGGGTAGGTCACCGGCATGGTGGCCGCCGGCGCGAAGGCGACCCGGACCTTCTCGCTCATCACGGCCGCATCGGTGCGGTAGACGAAGCCGGCCTCGACCTCGCCGCGGGCCACGTAGTCGAGCACCTGGCGCACGCTGTCGGCCTGCACGAACTTGGGCTCGAGCACGCTCCAGAGCCCCACGCCTTCCAGCACCTGCCGCGTGTAGCGGCCGACCGGCACGGTGGCAGTCTTGCCGACGGCAATCCTCCGGACGCCCGCGCCGGAAAGGTCCTGCAGCGACTTGACGCCGGCCGCGCCCTTGCCCGGCTCGATCAGCACCAGGGCGTTGCTCGCGAAGTTGCGGCGCGTGGCCGCATCGATGAGCTTCTGTTCGGCGGCGCGGCCCATGGTCTCCTGGTCGGCGCTTGCGAACACGTCGACCGGCGCGCCCTGCCCGATCTGCTGCAGCAGCACGCCCGAGGCCGCGAAATTGAAGCGCACCGTGGCGCCCGGCGTCGCGGCCTCGAACTTCGGGCCGAGCTCCTTGAACGCGTCCGTCAGGCTGGCGGCCGCGGACACGGTGATCTGCTGGGCCGCCGCGCCCAGCGGCAGCACCATGGCCAGCACAAGAGGCAGAAGAAGACGCAACGCACGCATGGACGGGTTTCCTGGTTTTCCTGGTTGGGGAGTGGATCGCTCAGCGCAGCGAGAAGAAGCGGTTCGACAGCACCAGCACGGTGACCGACAGCAGCGAGGTCACCACCACCAGCAGCAGCGCGAGGTCGTCGTGGCCGGCCTGCACCGCGTCGTAGATGGCCATCGACAGGGTCTGGGTCTGCTGCGGAATGGAGCCCGCCACCATCAGCGAGGCGCCGAATTCGCCCATGGCGCGCGCGAACGCGAGCAGGGTGCCGGCCAGGATGCCGGGCCAGGCCAGCGGCAGCGTCACGCGCAGAAAAACCGAGAGCGGCGACTGGCGCAGCGTGCTGGCGGCGGCTTCGAGCGAGCGGTCCACGCCCGCGAAAGCGGCGCTCGCCGACTTCAGCACCAGCGGCAGCGCCACCACGGCCGACGCCACCACGGCGCCATGCCAGCTGAAGATGATGCTGTAGTCGAAATGCTCGCGCAGCCAGCTGCCGAGCGGGCTGTGGCGCCCCGCCGCCACCAGGATGGCATAGCCGATGACCGTGGGCGGCAGCACCAGCGGCAGCATGAACACCGCCTCGAGCACCATGCGGCCCGGGAACCGCTTGCGCGCGAACACCCAGCCCAGCGCCACGCCGGCAATGAGCGCCAGCAGGGTCGCGACCGCGGCCACCTTGAGCGACAGCACCAGCGGGAACCAGTCGGCCGAGGCGATGAGGGAGTTCGTCGTATTCATGAAGATACAACGCAATTGTTGCACGAACGGACTTTCCCCCATGCAGGGGCGTCCGTGGCAGGTGCAGGAGGATGGCGCCGATATCCCTTCGGATACAGCGCGTGGGACAGTTCAGGGTGCCAGCAGGCGCGTCAGCGCGCGCACGTCCGCCGCCGTGGCCAGGCGCGCGGCGTTCTCGATGGCGCGGTAGTGCTTGACGATTTCCTCGCCCACCGGGGTGAGCGCCGTGCCGCCGCCGCGCGAGCCGCCGGCCGCGGTGTTCACGGCCGGGGAGCTCAGGGCGTTGTTCATTTCATCGATCAGCATCCAGGCACGCCGGTACGACATGCCCAGCTGGCGCGCCGCGGCCGAGATCGAGCCGGTTTCCGCCACCGCCTCCAGCACGGCGATCTTGCCGGGGCCGAAGGCGATGCTGTCGTCCCTGTAGATGCGCAGGCGGAACTGGACTCTGGTTTTCATGCCGGTGGTGATGCGAAGGAACGGTGCGGGAGGAGCTTGGCGCCAAGGTTAAACCATGGCCCCCGCTTCCGCCTCCGCCCCGCCCTCAGTCCACCGCCGCGAGCACGCCCGAGCCGGTTCCGTAGCCGGCCGCCGCCATCGGCTGCCCGCCGCGCCGGATGCTCACCGCGCAGTACTTGAACTCGGGAATCTTGCCGAGCGGATCGAGCGCGGCATTGGTCATCAGGTTGGCCGCCGCCTCGTAGTAGGCGAAGGGAACGAACACCGCGCCGCTGGGCGTACCGTCGTCGCGTCGCACGTGGATGGCCACCTCGCCGCGGCGCGACTGCACGGTGATCACGTCGCCGGCCTCGAGCCCCAGCTTCTGCAGGTCGGACTGGTTCATGGAGGCAGTGGCCATCGGCTCGAGCGCATCGAGCACGGAGGCGCGCCGCGTCATGCTGCCCGTGTGCCAGTGCTCGAGCTGGCGGCCCGTGATGAGCACGAAGGGGTACTCGGCATCGGGCCGCTCGTCCGCCGGAATGATGTCGGCCGGCACCAGCTTCACGCGCCCGTCGGCGGTCGGGAAATCGTCGATGAACACGGTCGGCTGGCCCGGGTCGTCCTCGCTCAGGCAGGGGTAGGTCACGCTCGAGTCGCGCTGCAGCCGCTCCCAGCTGATGCCGCTGATGACCGCATGCATGGCCTGGCGCATTTCCTCGTAGACCGCGGCCACGCCCGATTCCTCGCCCTCGTAGTTCCACTGCAGGCCCATGCCCTTGGCGATCTGCTGGATGATCCAGAGATCGGGCCGCGCGTCGCCCGGCGGGTTGAGCGCGCGCTTGCCCAGCTGCACCATGCGGTCGGTGTTGCTCACCGTGCCGGTCTTCTCGGGCCAGGCGCTCGCGGGCAGCACCACGTCGGCGAGCCACGCGGTCTCGGTCATGAAGATGTCCTGCACCACCAGGTGCTCGAGGCTCGCGAGCGCATGGCGCGCATGGTTCAGGTCCGGGTCGCTCATGGCCGGGTTCTCGCCCATGATGTACATGCCGCGCACCTTGTGCGGATCGCTGTCGGGCGCCAGCGCCTTGTGCATGATCTCGACCACGGTGTAGCCCGGCGTCGCGTCGAGCGGCGTGCCCCAGAAGTTCTCGAACCACGCATGCACCGCCGGGTTGTCGACGCGCTGGTAGTTGGGGAACATCATCGGGATCAGGCCGGCGTCGCTCGCGCCCTGCACGTTGTTCTGGCCGCGCAGCGGATGCAGGCCCGAGCCTGGCTTGCCGATCTGGCCGGTGACGGTGGCCAGCGCGATGAGGCAGCGCGCGTTGTCGGTGCCGTGCACGTGCTGGCTGATGCCCATGCCCCAGAGGATCATCGCGCCCTTGGCAGTGGCAAAGGCCCGCGCCACTTCGCGCAGCGTTTCCGCCGGCACGCCGCAGATGGGTGCCATCGCCTCGGGGCTGTAGCCCTTGACGTTCTCGCGCAGCGCCTCGTAGTTGCTGGCGCGCGTGCGCACGAACTCCTGGTCGACCAGGCCTTCGTCGATCACGGCATGGATCAGCGCATTGAGCATGGCCACGTCGGTGTCGGCCTTGAACTGCAGCGTGCGCCAGGCATGGCGGCTGATGTCGGTGCGGCGCGGGTCGGCCAGCACGATCTTGGCGCCGCGCTGGGCGGCGTTCTTCATCCAGGTGGCGGCCACCGGGTGGTTGGCCGTGGGGTTGGAGCCGATGACGAAGATCAGCCCCGCATGCTCCACGTCGTTGACCTGGTTGCTCACCGCGCCCGAGCCCACGCCTTCGAGCAGCGCCGCCACGCTGGAGGCGTGGCACAGCCGCGTGCAGTGGTCGATGTTGTTGCTGCCGAAGCCCGTGCGCACGAGCTTCTGGAACAGGTAGGCCTCCTCGTTGCTGCCCTTGGCCGAGCCGAAGCCCGCGAGCGACTTGGGCCCGTAGCTGTCGCGCAGGCCCGAGAGCTTGCCGGTGGTGAGCGCAAGCGCCTCTTCCCAGGTGGCTTCGCGGAAACATTCGCTCCAGTCGTCCGGCCGCGGTGTGTCGCCGAAATCCTTCGGCACGCCGGCCTTGCGGATCAGCGGCTTGGTCAGGCGCTGCGGATGGTGCGCGTAGTCGAAGCCGAAGCGGCCCTTCACGCACAGGCGGTTGTGGTTGGCCGGGCCGTCGCGGCCATCGACGCTGACGATCTTTTCGTCCTTCACGTTGTAGGTCACGAGGCAGCCCACGCCGCAGAACGGGCACACCGAATCGACCTTGCGGTCCACCTGCTGCGAGCCAATGTGGCTCTTGGGCATCAGCGCGCCGGTCGGGCAGGCCTGCACGCATTCGCCGCAGGCCACGCAGGTGCTGTCGCCCATCGGGTCGTCCAGGTCGAACACGATCTTGCTGTCGCCGCCGCGCAGCGCATAGCCGATGACGTCGTTGACCTGCTCCTCACGGCAGGCGCGCACGCAGCGGTTGCACTGGATGCAGGCATCGAGATTGACGGCCATCGCGGGATGCGAGATGTCGGCCTTGGGCTGCTCGCGGCGCAGCGCCTTGAGTTCGGGCCGCACCGCGATGTCGAGCTTCTTCGCCCAGGCGCTGAGCTCGCCGTGCTGCTGGGTGGCGTCGTCGCCGATCCACTTGTAGCCGGCGTCGGGCATGTCGGACAGCAGCATCTCGACCACCATCTTCTGGCTCTTGAGCGCGCGCTCGCTGGTGGCCTTCACTTCCATGCCGGCCGTCACGTTGCGGCAGCAACTGGGCGCCAGCGTGCGCTCGCCCTTCACCTCGACCACGCAGGCGCGGCAGTTGCCGTCGGCGCGGTAGCCGTCCTTGAAGCACAGGTGGGGAATCTCGATGCCGTGGCGCTCGGCCGCCTTGTAGATGGTTTCGCCGTCGAAGGCCTGGATGGCTTGGCCGTCGAGCGTGAATTCGATGGTTTGCGGCATCAGCTCCGCGAGCTTGGACGGGGCGTTCATGCCACCTCCTCCGGGAAATATTGCTGGATGCAGCGGATCGGGTTGGGGGCCGCCTGGCCGAGCCCGCAGATGGAAGCGTCGCCCATGACCTGCGCCAGGTCTTCGAGCGTGGCGTTGTCCCACACGGGCGCATGCATCAGCGCCGCGGCCTTGGCGGTGCCGACGCGGCAGGGCGTGCACTGGCCGCAGCTTTCGTGCTCGAAGAAGCGCATCACGTTGAGCGCGGCGTCTCGGGCGCGGTCGTGCTGGCTCAGCACCATCACGGCAGCCGAGCCGATGAAGCAGCCGTAGGGCTGCAGCGTGTCGAAGTCGAGCGGAATGTCGTTCATGCGCGCCGGCAGGATGCCGCCCGAGGCACCGCCCGGCAGGTAGGCGTACAGCGAGTGGCCGTCGAGCATGCCGCCGCAGTATTCGTCGATGAGCTCCTGCACCGTGATGCCCGCGGGTGCGAGCTTGACGCCCGGGTGCTTCACGCGGCCGCTCACGCTGAAGCTGCGCAGGCCCTTGCGGCCGTGGCGGCCGAAGCCGCTGAACCAGGCCGCACCTTTTTCGACGATGTCGCGCACCCAGTAGAGGGTTTCGAAGTTGTGCTCCAGCGTCGGTCGGCCGAACAGGCCCACCTGCGCGATGTACGGCGGGCGCATGCGCGGTTCGCCGCGCTTGCCCTCGATGCTTTCGATCATGGCCGACTCTTCGCCGCAGATGTAGGCGCCCGCGCCGCGCCGCAGCTCGATGCGCGGCAGCGCGCAGGGCGGATCGGCCTGCAGCCGGGCCAGCTCGGTTTCGAGCAGCGCGCGGCAGTCGTGGTATTCGTCGCGCAGGTAGATGTAGCACTGCTCGATGCCGACGATCTGTGCCGCCACCACCAGGCCTTCGAGAAAACGGTGCGGGTCGCGCTCGAGATACGTGCGGTCCTTGAAGGTGCCGGGCTCGCCTTCGTCGATGTTCACCGCCATGAGCCGGGGCGCGGGCTGGTCGCGCACGATGCGCCACTTGCGCCCGGCCGGAAAGCCCGCGCCGCCCAGGCCGCGCAGGCCCGAGTCTTCCATGGTCTTGATGATGGCTTCGGCGTCTTCCTCGCCGTTGACGAGCGCGGATGCGAGCGCGTAGCCGCCGTGCGCGCGGTAGGTGGCGTAGTCGGTGAAGGCCGGCATGCGTTCGATGGCGCCGGGCAGCGGCGAGATGCTTTTTTCGGCGAACGCGGCCGCGTCGAAATACGCGACCGTGGCTTCGTCGGGGTCGGACTTCAGCGCCTGCAGCACCTTGGCCGTGGTCGCAAGCGGCACGGCCTGCCGGTCGACGGCCACTGCGGGCGCCTGCTCGCAGCGGCCGATGCAGGGCGCCGCAATCACGCGCACGTCGCCGCCCTCGACGCCGAGCAGTTCGGGCAGCCGCGCCAGCAGGTCCTTCGCACCGGCCAGCTCGCAGGCCAGGCCGTCGCACACGCGGACCGTGAGGCCCGGTGCCGCCTCGTCGCCGCGCACCACTTCGAAGTGGTGGTAGAAGGTCGCGACCTCGTAGACTTCGGCCATGGGAATGTTCATTTCCCGCGCCAGCGCCACCAGGTGGCGGTCGTGCAGGCAGCGGAAGGCGTCGTTGAGCTTGTGCAGGTGCTCGATGAGCAGGTCGCGCCGGTGGCCCTCGGCCGGAGGCGCGCCGATCAGCGTGCGCACTTCGAGCAGTGCCGCTTCCTCGGGCTGGCGGCCCTTGAGCTTGCTCTTGCGGCGGATGCGCTCGCGCATCTCGTCGGCGGTGGCGAGCGGCACGATGGTGTGCGTGCTGGCCGCTGCCTTTGTTGTTGTCTCGCGGGTCGTGGCTGGGTGGTTGTTCACTGCCTGGGCCTTTTTTCGATGTCTCGGAAATGCCCCAACAATGCTTGAGGCTGACCGAGTGTGTGGGGCGGCCCTGGGCGCGTCAAATTCGATCGGCACATCGATCGATTCAATAACTAAATGGCCGTCCGGGGCGGCCGCCGCACCGAGGCTATTCGCCGAGGGCGCCGCTGTGCAGCCGCACCTGCTCGCGCCATGCCGGCGTCTGCAGGAACACCAGGGCGGCATCGAGCGCGCGCGAGGGGCGCACGCCGGTCTGGGTCATGAAGCCCAGCGGGGTCTTGACCTCGGGGGCGACCAGCGGCAAGGCCTCCAGCTCGCGGTAGCTGCGCACGGCCGCCACCATCGACCCCGGCAGCACGCTGCTCACGGTGCCCGCGAGCACGGCCAATGCAAGGGTAAGTACCGAGTTGGTCTCGATGGCCGGCTCCAGCGCAATGCCGGCGTCGCGCAGCGCCTGGTCGATGATGGAACGGTTGTGCATGTCGGGCGTGAGCAGGCACAGCGGCCGCTGGCCGGCCTCGGCCCATGACATCGGCTGGCCGATGCGCAGCCGGTCGGCCGAGGGCCTGGCCGCGCGCCGCAGCAGGAAGTAGTGCTCCACGCTCTGCGGCCAGGCCGTGAGCTTGATGCCCGGCAAATGCATGCGCTCGGTATAGCCCAGCGCGAGGTCGACCGAGAGGCTTTCGAGCCCCGTTTCCAGGTCTTGCGAGCTCATCGACAGCACCGCCGGCACGATGCCCGGGTGCAGCTCGTGCAACATCGCGGCAAAGCGCGACAGCATCGGAATGGCGGTGGGCACCGCCGCCATGCGCAGCCGCCCGCGCGGATGGCCCTCTTCGCTGCGCAGCTCCTGCTGCAGCACCTCGTTGTCGCGCAGCATGCGCTGGGCCGTGGCCAGCACCCGCTCGCCTTCGTGCGTGAGCCCCACGTAGACGCGCGCACGCTTGACGATGACCACGCCGAACTCGCTTTCGAGCGAGCGCAGCGCGTTCGACAGCGCCGGCTGCGTGATGTGGCAGGCCTGCGCCGCGCGTCCGAAATGCTTGTGCTCGCTGAGCGCAACCAGATAGCGCATCGACGCGAGAAGATTCACGGGCGCGCCGCCGATCAGGTGTTCTTGCTGATGGAGATGGTCGGGAACTTCGCCGAGAAGTCCTTGGCCTTCTCGGCAATACCCACCGCCACCTGCCGTGCGACGGCCTTGTAGATGCCGGCCACTTCGCCGTCGGGGTCGGCCACCACGGTCGGCTTGCCGCTGTCGGCCTGCAGGCGGATGTTGATGTCCAGCGGCAACGCACCCAGGTATTCCATCTGGTACTGCTCGGCCATCTTCTTGCCACCCTCGGAGCCGAAGATGTGCTCGACGTGGCCGCAGTTGGAGCAGATGTGCACCGCCATGTTTTCCACGATGCCCAGGATCGGCACGCCGACCTTCTCGAACATCTTGATGCCCTTCTTGGCATCGAGCAGTGCGATGTCCTGCGGCGTGGTGACGATCACGGCGCCGGTCATCGGCACGCGCTGCGAAAGGGTCAGCTGGATGTCGCCGGTGCCGGGCGGCATGTCGACGATCAGGTAGTCGAGGTCTTTCCAGTTGGTCTGGCGCAGCAGCTGCTCCAGCGCCTGGGTGGCCATGGGGCCGCGCCAGATCATGGCCTCGTCCTGGTCGACCAGGAAGCCGATCGACATGACCTGCACGCCGTGGTTCTCGAGCGGCTCCATGGTCTTGCCGTCCTCGCTCTCGGGCCGGCCCTCGATGCCCAGCATCATCGGCTGGCTCGGGCCGTAGATGTCGGCGTCCAGCAGCCCGACGGCCGCGCCTTCGGCGGCCAGCGCCAGCGCCAGGTTGGCCGCCGTGGTGCTCTTGCCCACGCCGCCCTTGCCGGACGCCACCGCGATGATGTTCTTCACGTTGGGCATCAGCTGCACGCCGCGCTGCACCGCATGGCTGATGACCTTGGTCGTGATGTTGACCGAGACGTTGCTCACGCCCGGCACCGCCTTTGCGGCCGCCACCAGTGCCTTGCGCATGGCCGCGTGCTGGCTCTTGGCCGGGTAGCCGAGCTCGAGGTCGAACGACACGTCGCCCTCCGATATCTGCAGGTTCTTGAGCGACCGGGTCGCCACGAAATTCTTGCCGGTGTTGGGGTCTGCGACGGCCTTGAGCGCGTCCATGAGCCCCTCTGGGGTGAGTGCCATTGATCTAACTCCTGAATGGCGGGTAGTCTAGTGGGTCTCATGGCTCGCCCCCGGGTGCGCATGCATCGCCTTTCCCCCACCGGGGACAACAACACCAATCCAATGCCAGAGACACCCCCCGCCACCGGTCTCCTGCTCACCGGCGGCGGCGCCCGGGCCGCCTACCAGGTCGGCGTGCTCGAGGCCATTGCCGGGATCCGGCGCGCGGCGGGCCTGGCCGGCCGGCGCAATCCCTTCGACGTGATCACGGGCACCTCGGCCGGCGCGATCAATGCGGCCGCGCTGGCCTGCGGCGCCGACGACTTCGAAGGGGCCGTCGAGCGCATCGCGCAGGTCTGGCGCGACTTCCACGCCGGGCAGGTCTACCGCGCCGACTCGCTCTCGGTGCTCGGCAGCGGCACGCGCTGGCGCATGCTGCTCGGGTTCGGGCGCTTTGCCGCCAACTGGATGCGCATCAAGCCGCGCTCGCTGCTGGACAACGCGCCGCTGGCCGAGCTGCTGGCCCGCATGGTGCCGCTCGAGCGCCTGCCGCAGCTCATGCGGCAGGGCCACCTGCAGGCGCTGGCCGTGACCGCATCGAGCTACAGCTCGGGCGAGCATGTCACCTTCTTCGAAGCCGCGGTGCCGATGGAGCCCTGGGTGCGCTCGCAGCGGCTGTCGGTGCGCGACCGCATCAGCCACGCGCACCTGCTGGCCTCGTCGGCCATTCCCTTCGTGTTTCCAGCCACCGCGCTGCCGATGCAGGGGCATACCGAATATTTCGGCGACGGCTCGATGCGCCAGTCGGCCCCCATCGCGGCGGCCATCCACCTCGGCGCCAAGCGCATCCTGGTGATCGGTGCGGGCCGCATGCACGAGCCGCGCGACGCCGACGCGCCCAACACCTACAGCGGCTATCCCACCATGGCGCAGATCGCGGGCCACGCGCTGTCGAGCATCTTTCTCGACGCGCTGGCGGTGGACATCGAGCGGCTGCGGCGCATCAACCACACGCTCGGCCTGATTCCCGAGGAAGCGCGCGCATCGAGCACGCTGCGCCCGCTCGACCTGCTGGTGATCGCGCCATCGGAACGCCTGGACGTGATCGCGGCGCGCCATGTCGATGCGCTGCCCGGCGCGGTGCGCCATCTGCTGGGCGGCTCCAGGGTTGCGGCCGATGTGAAGGGCGGCGCGCTCGCGAGCTACCTGCTGTTCGAGGCGGGCTACACGCGCGAACTGATGGCGCTCGGGCGGGCCGACGCGATGCGCCAGCAGGGCGAGGTGCTGCGCTTCTTCGGGTGGGATGCGGCGGCCTGAAGCCGATCAGCGATCGCCGCCGCGGTCTGCGGACAGCCCCGCGAGCAGCAGATCCAGGCTCGCCTGGAACTCGCCGTCCGCCGTGCTGCCTGCGGCCGCATTGGCAATGTCGATCAGGTGCGCAAAGCGATCGGGCGGCAAGGCCCGGAACCGCGCGATGGTGAGTTCCGCCGACTCCGTGGCCTGCTGCGCCAGCAGACCGGCGAGCTCCGATTGAGCAAGCCCCGTGATCAGCCCGGACACGGCGCGGAAGGCCACGAGCAGGGCCTGTCCCGAGCGCCCGCTGCGGGCCAGCGCGCGCAGCAGGGCTTCGGTTACCTCGAACACGGCCGGCGAGCGGCTGCGGCGCGTGAGGATCAACGGGATGGCATGCGGATGCGCCCGTACCGCCTGCCACAACCCCGTGGCAATGGCCCGGACTTCGTCCTGCCATTGCGCATGGCCGGCAAGCGGCCAGCGCGCTTCGCCGATCACCGCCTCCACCACCAGCAGATCGATGTCCTCGCGCTGCGAGACATAGTTGTAGAGCGTCATGGCACCGGTGCCGAGCTCGCCGGCCAGTGCGCGCATGGAAAGGCCCGCCAGCCCTTCCCTGTCGACCAGCTCCAACGCCGCGGCCTGGAGTTGCGAATGCGTGAATTTGGCGGGTCGTCCCATGGAAGCGGATGTTGACGCAGTTTCGAAGGTGCGAGTATAGTTAATTACGTACATCGTACGTTAAAGGAATGGATTGCATGAAACTCGCACCTGGGAACACGGCTCCCGCCATTGCCGCAAGCACCATCCACGGCAAGCCCGTCCAGGTTCCGGACCCGCAGCCGCGCTACGTGCACCTTCAGTTCCGGCGCTTCGCGGGCTGCCCCGTGTGCAATTTCCACCTGCTCACCATGGGCAGGCGCCAGCCGGAAATTGCCGCGGCGGGCATTCGCCAGGTGGTCTTCTTTCATTCGTCGCGCGAGGAAATGCTCAAGTACCAGGCGCAGCTGCCCTTCGATTGCGTCGCCGACGCAGGCAAGAAGCACTTCAAGGCGTTCGGGGTCGAGACCTCCTTGCGGGCGCTCTTGCATCCCCGCGTCTTCTGGAGCGGGTTGCGGTGGATCCTGGCTGCCAGGCGCTTCTACACCAGGGCCGAGAACGGCGTCCTGGGACTGCCGGCGGACTTTCTCGTCGATGCGCACGGGCGCATCGCGGCCTGCAAGTATGGCGTGCATGCCGACGACCACTGGGAGGTGGACGAATTGCTGCAGTTGGCCCGCAAGGCGCAGCCTGCGCAGGCGAATCCGGGCGACGCGCCGGTCGTGCCGGCCTGACCGGGCGAGTTCAGCCGTTCAGCCGTTCAGCGCCCGCCAGATCGCCTCTTCCACCGGGCAGCGCACGGGCGACTCGAGACTGAAGGGCTCTGCGGGCAGCAGCGGCGGCTGCGCCATGAAGCGCGGATGCCTGCCGCGGTGCGGCTGCGCCGAATGCACGAGGAACGGGTGGCACAGGTACACGGTGCCCGCCGCGCCCGTCGCCAGCACCTCGGGCCACCCGGCGGATTCGGCAAAGCCATTGCGCGCCAGTTCCCCCAGCGACAAGCCTTCCTCGCCCGCCGGCGCCAGCATGCGGGCGATGTCGGCATGCGAGCCGGCGCGGATGCGCGTGGGTGCATCGTCCTCGCCCACATCCGAGAAAAGAAAGAGCATCAGCAAGGCACGCCCCTTCGAGCGGATGTTCGCCCGCCACGTCATGAAGTCGGGGTTCTCCAGCCCGAAGCTCGCGTCGATGTGCCAGCCGGCGTCGCCCGGATCCCCGGCCGAGGGTAAGCGCACGGGGAAAGTGCCCATGCTGCGGCACGGCTGCCACCGCCCCGGTCCGACGAGCAGGTCGAAGGCGCTGTGCAGGAGCGGCGTGTTCGCAGCCTGGACGAAGGGCTGCTGCGCGTACATGCCGAGCCGGACGACGGGCCTGGTCCATGTCGACGGATCGTCCGGATCGCATCCGGTGTCGCGCCAAAGGATTGCACGGGCCTCGGCCGCGAGTTCGCGCGCAAAGGCGTTGTCGATGCGCAGGAAGCCGTCGCGGATGAAGGCCTGCGCGCGCGCATCGTTCGCAGGAAAGATCGAATGCTCAGGCATGGGCTGTTGCCAAGCGCTAATCCGCTTCGGAAATCCCGAGCTCCGAGCACACCCGCCCCACCAGCGCCTTCAGCGATGCGAGCTCGGCCTCGAGCCGCGCCACGTTGGCCTTGAGGGCGGCCACCTCGCCGAGCGACGCATCGTGCGATGCATGCGCCCCGTCGGCCGATGCGCCCGGCCCGGCCGGTTCTTCCGCCGGCGCGCCACTCAAAAGATGCGCCCAGCGGCTCTCGCGCGCACCCGGCAAGCGCGCGAGCTTGACCACCAACGCGCCGGCCGGACGCTCGGCGAGCTCGTCGAGAAAACCCTCGACCGACGAGATGTCGGCGAAGTTGTGCATGCGGTCGCAGGCAATGCGCAGTTCGCCCGCCGTTTGCGGGCCGCGCAGCATCAGCACCGTGAGCAGGATCACCGACTGCGACGGAATGCGCAGCACGCGGTCGACGTTGTGCTCGTAGCGGAACGCCCGGCCGCCGCTGGTTTCGGCCACCAGGCTGTAGCCCTTGAGGCTGTCGATGGCGGCCTGCACCTGGGCCTCGCTCAGTTCGAGCACCGGGTTGCGGCTGGTCTTCTGGTTGCAGCCGGACACCAGCGAATTGAGCGTCAGCGGATAGCTGTCGGGCACGGTGCGCTGCTTCTCGGCCAGCACGCCGAGCACGCGGGTTTCGACGAGCGAAAGAATGGGAAGGGCCTGGGTCATTGCGGAAGGAATCCTGAATGAAAACGATGGCGGCAAGGGCCGCTTGTTCACGGCACCGCCACGCCGAGTATCGGTCCCAGCTCCCTGGTGAAGTCGCTGCGACCGAGCGCGGGCGAATGCAGCGCGGAGACGGTGCCGTCGAGATAGAGCGCGTCGCGCACATGCAGCACGTCGCGGAAATAGCGCGCGAACTCGTAGAAATTCACCGGCTGCTCGCTGATCACGAAGATTGCCGTGTGGCCCGACACGCCCACGCCGTTGCGGATCTTGCGCGAATCGGAATCCGGGATGAAGGCGGGATGCACCACGCCGCGGCGCAGCAGCAGCGGGCCCGACTGGGTCGCCAGCCGGACGCCCCTGGACAGCGCCGGGTACTCCGACGACTCGACCACGCGCGGCCGCCCTTCGTCCGACACCAGGAACACGCCGTTCGGCTTGAGGAAGAAGTTGCCCGTGCCGGCCGCCAGGTTGAGCGGCGCCACCTCCTGCCCTTCCTGCACCAGCAGGCCGACGGGGGAAAAATCGGCGTGGTACATGCCGGCGTTCATCGCGAACACGAGTTGCCGGTTGCGCGCGGCGAGCCAGGCTTCGAGGCGGTCGAGGCGCTTGAACGGGGCGCCCGTGTCGTCGCGCAGGAACAGCTCGAGCCGTTCCCGGCGCAGATCGATCTTCACGACGGTATAGCGCGGTTCGGCGGCTGCCGCGGAGGCCAGGCCGGCCGCACCAGCCACGCACAGGGCCAGCAGTAGCAGCAGTTTTCTCATCGAACCCCGCAGCCGCGGCGCACCTGCTTCAGCCGTTTTGAATGCGGCTGACCAGTGCCTTGGTGAATGCCGCCGTGCCGGCGCTGCCGCCGAGGTCGCCAGTGCGCACCTTGTCGATGTTGAGCGTGTCGTCGATGGCCTTGCGCAGGCGCGCGGCGAGGTCGGGCAGCCTGACGTGCTCGAGCATCAGCGCGGCGGCCAGCAGCAGTGCCGTGGGATTGGCGATGCCCTTGCCGGCGATGTCGGGCGCCGAGCCGTGCACGGCCTCGAAGATCGCCGCATCGGCGCCGATGTTGGCGCCGGGCGCCATGCCCAGGCCGCCCACCAGGCCCGCCACCAGGTCGGACAGGATGTCGCCGAACAGGTTGGTCGTCACCAGCATGTCGAACTGCCACGGATTGAGCACCAGCTTCATCGCGCAGGCGTCGACGATGATGGTGTCGAGCTCGAACTTGCCCTTGTACTTTTCTTCGTAGAGCCGCAGGCCCGTCTCCAGGAACAGGCCGGTCAGCACCTTCATGATGTTGGCCTTGTGCACCAGCGTGACCTTCTTGCGGCCGGTGGCCACGGCGGTCTCGAAGGCGTATTCGAGCAGGCGCAGGCAGCCCTGGCGCGTGTTGATGCCGGTGGCCATGCCCACGGCATGCGGGTCGCCGTCGATGCGCACATAGTGCTCGTGGCCGATGTACAGGCCTTCGAGGTTCTCGCGCACGACCATCAGGTCGATCTTGTCGAAGCGGCCGCCCGGAATGATGGTGCGCGCGGGGCGCAGGTTGGCATAGAGCTGGAATTCCTCGCGCAGCCGCACGTTCGACGAGCGGTAGCCGCCGCCCGAGGGCGTCTCCAGCGGGCCCTTGAGCGCCAGGCGGGTGCGGCGGATGCTGTCCAGCGTGGCCTGCGGCAGCGGATCGCCCGAGGCCTGGACGCCGCCAAGGCCGGCGATCTGGCGGTCCCACTCGAAGGGTGCCTTCAGCGCATCGAGCGCGGCCAGGGTGGCGTCGACGATTTCGGGGCCGATGCCATCGCCGGGAATCAGGGTTGCGGGAATGGGGGTGGTCATCGGAAACTCGCTTTCTGTATATCCATCTTGTATATCTCTTCGCCATATCAGGAGAGAGCGTCGGCGAAACGCGCGGCATGGAGCATACGTCGCGCCGGAGACACCCCGGCACCTTGCGGGTCACTGGGTCCGCCCGGCGCGGCAAAACCGCCGATGCAGGCGCCCGGATCGACGGCATTCGGCATGCCGCGGTGCTGCCACCTAAAATGCCCGGTTCCCGCAAGTTCGTTCGCCACTCCCCGAAAGCGCCCTCCCCGATGTCCGCCCCGCGCAAGCTCTTCGTCACCACCGCCCTGCCGTATGCCAACGGCAAGTTCCATATCGGTCACATGATGGAATACATCCAGGCCGACATCTGGGTGCGGAACCAGCGAATGAATGGCGCCGAGGTCAACTTCGTCTGCGCCGACGACGCGCACGGCGCGGCCATCACCATCGCGGCCGACAAGGCCGGCGTGACGCCGCAGGCCTTCGTGGCCGAGATCGCCGCGGGCCGCAAGCCCTACC
>Ga0209051_1000639_pt1 | contig 40255 bp, 33 predicted proteins | sample AraplaCvi_mMS_r2_2_FD_184286 | JGI IMG/M metagenome (GOLD analysis project Ga0209051, IMG submission 184286) | Arabidopsis root microbial communities from North Carolina, USA - plate scrape MF_Cvi_mMS_r2 (SPAdes) (version 2) | ecosystem: Host-associated > Plants > Roots > Endosphere | place...
GGCACGCTGGCCTTCGTCGGCATGCAATGTCTGATCGCGAGCCCGCGCCGCCGCTGGATCGTGCTGGCGACGCTGCTGGCCTATGGCGTCGGCATCGAACTGGTGCAGTCCCAGATTCCCGGCCGCGATGCCGAGGCGGCCGACGTGCTCGCCGACATGATCGGCGCCGTCATCGGCCTGGCCGTGCACGCGCTGGCGCTGCGTTTCATCGCGCCAAGGGCGGCTCCGGCTCGCTGAACTCGCGGCGCGACATCGCGATCGCGACCGCCTGGGCGCGGTTGTTCGCACCCAGCTTGCGCAGGATCTTGCGCACGTGATTCTTGACCGTGAACATGCTGATGCCCAGCTGGATCGCGATGCCCTCGTTGCTCAGGCCCGCGCGCAGGCCCTCGACGATCTGCTGCTCGCGCGGCGTCACCAGCGCGCCCGCGCGCCGCGGCAAGGCCTGTCCCCGCGACTGAAGCCGCGCCCGCCGCCACGCCGCGTGCAGCGCCGGCGTGAGCAGCTCCAGGCGCCGCACGTGCTCCTCGTCCCAGCCTTCGCCCGCCAGCAGGAACAGGCTGTGCGGCCGCTCGCCGTCGCCGGCGACGCCATGCAGCGCCAGATCCCGCAGGCCCGCCTCCAGCAGGGGCTGGAACAGCGCGGTGTCGGGTTCGCGCGCGAGGTCGATATGCAGCGGCCTCCGCCCCTCGCCCCAGCGCCGGATCAGCGACAGCCACAGCCCGTGATCGGGCGACTCCAGCTGCGTCTGCAGCAGCGCGCCGATCGGCTTCAGGTGGAACAGCTGCGCCGCCAGCCGCGGCGATGGCGGCTGGTCGCCGACACACACCAGCAGCCGGTGCGGCAGCAGCGCTTGCAGCCGGCTCTGGCTCCAGATGAAGAACTGGGCCGGCGTGGCCGGCTGGCGCGCGCTCCAGAGCGCCTCCAGCAGGCGCTCGACCAGCACATGGTCCTGCAGCCACGGCAGCGGGAGCGCGTCGCCATCGGCACCTCCGGCCGCCGGCGCGGGCGGCGCGAGAGCTGGCGCCAGCGGTGGCGCCAGCGGTGGCGCCAGCGGTGGCGCCAGCGGTGGCACAAGGGACGTCGGGATCGGAGAGGACATCGCGGGCGGCGTCATGGACATGGATGAGGGCGGTGAGCCGTGTCGCCGTGAGCCTGCCCGCGCGGCGTGACGTCCAGATGAACGGACCATCATCGTGGCGCGAGCGGGAGCCCGCCTTGCCCTTGCTGACACCGGGTGGCAGTTGCGCCCGCCCGTCCGGCCGCGGCGAGCGGCTCACGCCGGACGCGGTCATGGCAAATCGGCTACCGTTGCCGCTGGGCCCGCCTCCCCGGGCCCGCAGGAGTTGCTTGCATGTCGGATCACGATCTGCCGCCCGCGCGGCGCGATCTCGCGCGCCGCTACGAGGCGGTCCGGCGTCACACGCTGACGCTGGCCGAGCCGCTGTCGCCCGAGGACCAGGCCGCCCAGTCGATGCCGGACGCCAGTCCCGCCAAATGGCACCAGGCCCACACCAGCTGGTTCTTCGAAGCGCTGCTGCTGCGCCCCCACCTGCCGGACTACCAGCCGCTGGACGAGTCCTTCCACTACCTCTTCAACTCGTACTACGAAGGCCTCGGGCCGCGTCATCCGCGCCCGCAGCGCGGTCTGCTCACGCGGCCCTCGCTCGACGAGGTCCACACCTACCGGAGCCATGTCGACGAGCACATGCGTCAACTCATCGCGCGCTGCTCCGACGCGCAATGGACCGCCATCGCGCCGACGCTGGCGCTCGGCCTGAACCATGAGCAGCAGCATCAGGAGCTGCTGCTGACCGACGCGCTGCATCTGATGTCCTGCCATCCGTGGCGGCCGGCGCTGTTGAGCACTGCCCCCGCGCCGGCGCGCCCCGGCATGAGCGAATGGCTGCGCCACGACGGCGGACTCGTCGAGATCGGTCATGACGCCGCGGCGCCAGGGGCAGGCTTTGCCTTCGACAACGAAGGGCCGCGGCACCGCACCTGGCTGGAGCCCTTCGAGATCGCCAGCCGCCTCGTGACCTGCGGCGACTTCCAGCGCTTCATCGACGACGGCGGCTATCGCGAGCCGCGCTGGTGGCTCTCCGACGGCTGGGCCACGGTGCAAGCGCAGGGGTGGCGCGCGCCGCTGTACTGGGTCGAGGGCGACGACGGATGCTGGTCCGTCTTCGGCCTGCACGGCCTGCGGCCGATGGACGCGGCGGCGCCGGTGATGCAGCTCAGCTTCTACGAGGCCGCCGCCTATGCCGAATGGGCGGGCGCGCGCCTGCCCAGCGAGCAGGAATGGGAAGCCGCGGCCGCGCTGCCCGGCATCGAGCAGCTGGACGATCAGGCCTGGCAATGGACCCGGTCGGCCTACCACCCCTACCCCGGCTTCCGCCCGCTGGAGGGCGCGGCCTCGGAATACAACGGCAAGTTCATGGTCGGCCAACTGGTGCTGCGTGGCGGCAGCCTCGCGACGCCGCCGGGCCACACGCGGACCAGCTACCGCAACTTCTTCCCGCCGGCCGCGCGCTGGCAGTTCACCGGGCTGCGACTGGCCCGCGACGCGCACCCGCGCACGGAGACCCCTGCATGAGCAGTTTTGCCGAGGACCTTCACGCGGCGCTCGCCGGCCCCGAGCACGCGATCTCGCCCAAGTACTTCTATGACGCGCAAGGCTCGGCGCTGTTCGAGCAGATCTGCGAGCTGCCCGAGTACTACCCCACCCGCACCGAGCTGGCGCTGCTGCGCCAGCATGCCGGCGACTTCGCCGCGCGCATGGGGCCGGGCGCGCAACTGATCGAGTACGGCGCCGGCGCGCTCGTGAAGGTGCGCCTGCTGCTGGAGCGCGCCGTCCAGCTCCACAGCTTCGTGCCGGTGGACATCTCCGGCCCGCACCTGCTGGCCGCCTGCGAGGCGCTGCAGCGCGAGCATCCGCCGCTGCGCATCCTGCCGGTGGTCGCGGACTTCACGAAGATGCATGTGCTGCCCGATCCGCCGCCCGATGGCCGGCGCATCGGCTTCTTCCCGGGCTCGAGCATCGGCAACTTCGATCCGGCCGAGGCGCTCGAGTTCCTGAAACTGCTGCGCGCGGAACTGGACGGCGGGGCGCTGCTGATCGGCGTCGACCTGATCAAGGATCCGGCGCTGCTGCACGCGGCCTACAACGACGCGCGCGGCGTGACGGCGCGCTTCAACCTGAACCTGCTGCGCCATGCGCAGCGCGTGCTGGGGCTGGAGTGCGACGCGGACGGCTTCGACCATTACGCGTTCTACGACCCGCGCCGCCATCGCATCGAGATGCACCTGCTGCCGCGCGGCGAGCAGCACCTGCAGTTGCAGGGCCAGCGCTACACGCTGTCGCCCGGCCAGAGTCTGCACACCGAGAACTCGTACAAGTACAGCGTGGAAAGTTTCCAGGCGCTGGCCCGGGAGGCGGGCTTCAGACCCTCAGCACACTGGACGGACGAACGGCGCTGGTTCAGCCTCCACTGGCTGGAGGCCTGAGGCGACGCTCAGGCGTCGTAGCCGTAGACGTCGGCCAGTTTGCTCAGCAGCGCTGGCTCGTCCTTGGGCGAGAAGAAATACGGGAACAGCGTGCGCGAGCGGCCATCCTCGTTCATCGAGCCGCCGTACTTGCGCACCTGCGTCGCGCCGTAGGCCAGCGACAGGCTCATCAGCACAGCCGGAGCGCCGACGCTGCGGTGCAGGCGCTCCTCGCCATGCGGCTGGAAGTCCAGCATGCGGCGGTAGAAGGCCTTGTGGCGGGGATTGACCTCGATCACCAGGAATTCGGCCCCCCAGTGGTGCACCGCGTGCAGGTAGGCCAGGTGGAACAGGCTGGCCAGCACCAGCTTGGACGGGCCGTCCGGGTCGGCGGCCAAGCGGGTGAACTCGCACAGCTGCCAGCCCTGCTCGCGCATGCCGGCCATCTCCTTGGGGAAGCTCTGGTCGGCGGCCAAGCTGCCGGCGTCACGCCGCAAACCCAGCGTCGACACCAGCTTGCCCTCCCAATAAGCGCCCAGCGTCACGTCGGCCGAGCGGCTCAGGCGGTAACCGCGTGACGCGTACCGGCGCTCCAGCAACGCATGGCTGGTGCCGTCCATCAGCGCGCGGATCTCAATGCGGCCATAGTCCGTGTCGCGCGAAACGAGCTCGACGGAATCGGAGCGGACAAACGGAATCTCCGAGCGAAACGACTGCAGCGCCTGCATGGGGCTTGCAGGCGCTTCCATATCGATGTCCGTCACGCGAGATTCGTCGCTCATTCCCAACTCCAGACCGCTTGGTTATCAAGGGCGAGTCTATGGCCCACTCAAAGTAATTACCGACGGGGGCTACGATAGTTAACAAATGCGACTGCGACCTTACGGGTCTGTCCCGGTGTCGAACGACGGTCAATCCCTTGCCAGGGGGAAACCCCGCATTCGAGGGAATCCGGTTACATACCAGGCACCGTTTCGAAAACCAGTACTCCCCCTCGCGGGCGTTCGACTTACACGAATCTCTGCACAGTTCTGCACAACTGCGTTTTCTGCACCGTTGTTGCACATGTAACCAAATGCGTTGCGTTCAGTTGGCGAATTCAGGGGACATGGCCCCACGCGTTTTTGCGGAAATCCCTACGGAAATCCGGGGCAATTTGTCGGCAAGCGCGCGACAGGAACGCTGTGCGAGCGGGAAAGTTCGTATCTCGTTGCTTCCGGGCTGATACCGGAAAAGCGGTCCGCTGGCTGGCCGCAGGGCTCAGACACAGGGGGTGGCGGCGAGTGCATCCAGGCGCTGCCGCGCCTGCGCCATGAGCGCCTCGACCCGGCCATCCGCCTGTGCCGCGATGGCGTCGAGGTCGAACATCGCCGCCAGTTCGTCCGCGCTCAGCGCCGTCGGCGGCAGGTCGCCGACGTCGATGGCCGCATGCAGCAATTGTTCGAGCGTGCCCTGTCCCTGCCGCACCCGGTGGATCAGGTCTCGGATCACCGCGCCGGTGCGCTGACGGCCCAGCCGCGGCAGCAGCAGATGCTCCAGGCGCTCGCTGGCGACCAAGCCCTGGCGCTCGAGCACGTGGGCGCGCATGCGGTCCAGCCGGATGACCGGCTCGGCCAGCGCGCGGTTGAGCGCCTCGACGGCCGCGTGCGCGCCGCCCATGAGGCCGCCCCACTCGGCGAGTTCCGCCTGATGCTGCCCGAGGCCGCGCTCATGCTCCGGCGTCATGCAGCCCATCAGGCCCGCGACGCGCTGCGGCGCGCGTTGCACCGCCGCCATTGCCTGCAGCGCCGCGACCGGATTCTTCTTGTGCGGCATCGACGAGCAGGCGCCATAGCCCTCGCCGGGCGGCTCGTTGAGTTCGTCGACCTCCGCCTGCGCCATCAGCGCGAAGTCCTGGGCCAGCTTGCCGAGGCTGCCGCACAGCAGGCCGACTTCCAGGCCCAGCCGCAGCCAGCGGTCGCGCTGCGTGTGCCAGCACATGTCGGGCGGGGCGAGCGACAGTTCCGCGGCGACGGCGGCCAGCATGTCCTGAGCGCGCTCGCCCATCGCGTCCAGCGTGCCGACCGCGCCGCCCAGTTGCAGCAGCAGCGATTCGCGGCCCTGCCCGCGCAGCCGCTCGGCGCTGCGCAGCAGCGGCATCAGCCAGTTCATCACCTTGTAGCGCAGGCTGATCACCTGCGCGGGCTGCATCATCGTGCGGCCCAGCATCGGCACGGCGGCGTGCGCCTCGGCCAGCTCCAGCAGCCGGGCGCACAGCCGCTGCAAATCGTCATCCAGCAGCCGCAGCGCCTCCCGGGTGCGCAGCACCATCGCGGTGTCGATCAGGTCCTGGGCGGAGGCGCCGCGGTGCACGTACACCGCGGCGGCGGGATCGAACAGCGCGACCGTCTCGCGCAGCCGCTGCACCACCGGCACCGCCAGGTTGCCGCTGCGCGGCGCCGCGGCCACCAGCGCCGGCACGTCATAGAGCTCGGCGCGGCACAGGCTCGCGATCGCCTGCGCCGCGGGCGCCGGGATCAGCCCGGTGCGGGCCGAGGCACGCGCCAGCGCGGCCTCCACATCCATCATCGACTGCACCACCGCGGCCGGTGAGAACACCGATTCCATCGCGGTGGACGACAAAAAAGCCTCGAACAGCATCTACGTCCTCTCGGTCGAGGATGCTATCGAGGCTCCCGCGTACGCCGTACTCAAGCAAACCCGCTTGGGGTTTGTCTCGGCCGGTGATCGCCCGGCTTGATCGCGCGCGTTCCTGCGTCGCCGCTCAGTTCGCCGGCACGTACATCTGCGCCAGACGGCTCATCAGGCGCAGCGACTGGCGGTGCATCGTGATGACCTCGAGCAGGCCGTTGCGGTGCAGCTCGACGATCTTCGCGTCGGGCAGCTCGGCCAGGGCCTTCTCGTTGATCGTCATGAAGCCGTCGACGTCCAGCTTCTCGCCGCTGGGCAGTTGCGCCTCGAAGCGCATGTCCTGGAGCAGGTCCAGGTCCTGCAGCAACTCGCAGGCCTGGCGGGTGCGCTCGGCCTCGCGCTCGAAGTCCTCGCAGAACTGCTTGGCGTTGAGCAGCAGCTCCGACGCTTCGCCGTCCTCCTTGAACAGGGGCTCGCCCTCGGTCTCGGAGAAGGCGCCGGCGCCGGCGTCCAGGCACAGCGCCATGTCGTTCGAGTTTTCCTCGATGCGGGCCATCGCGAAGGGCCAGCGGCGCACGTAGGCCGGCACGTAGCGGCCGGTCCACTGGCCGTCCTTGACGAACAGGTTGCTGCCCTGCTTCAGACCGAACACCGCCAGCGGCGCGACGGCCGGGCGCTGGCCTTCCGGCGCGGTGCCGATGCGCACGAACACCACCGGGTATTCGGCGCTCGCGTCCGCGAACTCGGCCACGGCGATGAACAGCGAGTTCAGCGGCGCCACGCGGTCCAGCACCTGGGCGCCGACCTTCATGCGGGTGTTCTTGTGCTGGACCCGGTCCACCGGCACCAGGTTCTCATACATCGGGGGGTTGCTCATACATTCACTCCATCGTCCGCCAGTCGCGAGACCAGCACCTTGTCCACACGCTTGCCGTCGAGGTCGACCACCTCGAATCTCCACGCGTCCCACTCCACCACATCGGCCGTGCGCGGCAGACGCCCCAGCAGCAGCATCACCATGCCGGCCAGGGTGTTGTAGCGCCCACGGTCCTCCTCGGGCAGTTCCTTCAAATCCAGGCGGTCCTTCAGCTCGGTGATGGGGATCAGGCCGTCCATCAGCCAACTGCCGTCCTCGCGCTGGACCGCCCAGGCGTCCTCGCCATCGGACGAGTTGAACTCGCCGGCGATGGCCTCCAGCACGTCGCGCATCGCGACGACGCCCTGCACCTCGCCGTACTCGTCGACGACGAACACCAGCGGTGTCTCGGCCCCGCGCATGTGCGCGAGCAGTTCCATCCCGGACAGCGTCTCGGGCACGAACACCGGCGCATCCAGGCCCTGGCCCAGGTCCAGGCTCTCGCCGGCGAGCGCGCGCGCCAGCAGGCTCTGCGCGCTGAGCACGCCCACGACGTCGTGCAGCCCGCCGCGGCAGACCGGGTAACGGCTGTAGCCATGCGCGCGCAGGATCTGCAGCACCTGCTCGGGGCGGTCGGTGATGTCCAGCCAGGCGATCTCCGCGCGCGGGATCATCATGGAGCCGATCTGGCGCTCGTCCAGGCGGAACACGTTGCGCACCATCTGATGCTCGTGCTCCTCGATGACGCCGGCGTCCAGGCCTTCCTCGAGGCTGGCCGCGATCTCCTCCTCGGTCACCGCGCGGCTGGACTTGCCGCCCATGCCGAGCAGCTTCAGCGTGAACTCGGTGCAGAAGCTCAGCAGCTTGACGAACGGCCGGGTGACCAGGGACATGATCTCCATCGGCGGCGCCACCAGGCGGGCGACGTTCTCGGGGAACATCTGACCCAGGCGCTTGGGCACCAGCTCGCCGAAGATGATGGTCACGAAGGTCAGGATCACCACGACCAGGCCGGTGGCGGCGATCTCGGCGGCGCGGGTGGTCAGCGGGAAGTGGGCCAGCAGGATCTCGGCCACGGGGGCGGAGAACGCCGCCTCGCCGACGATGCCGTTGAGCACGCCGATCGAGGTGATGCCGATCTGGACGGTGGAGAGGAACTTGGTGGGGTTCTCATGCAGGTCCATCGCGGCCTGCGCGCCCGCTTCGCCGCTCTCCACCATCACTTGCAAGCGTGCCTTGCGGGAAGCCGTGAGGGCCATCTCCGACATGGCGAACAATCCGTTGAGCAGTATCAGGAAGAGAACTAGGGCGGTATCCATTGACAGCGCGGACCGGGTACTTACCCCGAGTCGCGCCCAAAACACAAGGCCGGCAAGGTTAGCAGAGGCTGTGTGACATCGACACCGCAAAATCCCGCTATGCACTACCTGATTGGCGACCTGCAAGGCTGTTGCGACGCGCTGGCGCGTCTGCTGGAGAAGATCGATTTCTCGCCCTCGCGCGACCGGCTCTACCTGCTGGGCGATCTGGTCAACCGGGGTCCGGATTCCCTGACGACGCTGCGCCGGCTGCAGTCGCTGGGCGACGCGGCGCAGTGCCTGCTGGGCAACCACGACCTGCACCTGCTCGCGACCGCCGCGGGCGTGCGCGCCCCGCACAAAGGGGACACGCTGGACGCGATCCTGCAGGCTCCCGACCGGGAGGCGCTGCTCGAGTGGCTGCGCCGGCAGCGGCTGGCAATGCGGGCGCAGGGCTGGCTGATGGTGCACGCGGGGGTGGTGCCGCAATGGGATGCGGAGCAAACCCTGACCCTGGCGGAGGAGGTGCACGCGTTGCTGCGCGGGCCGGAGCTGGCGGAGTTCCTGCCGCAGATGTATGGGAACGAGCCGGACCGCTGGAAGGAGGAACTCGAGGGCGTGGCGCGGCTTCGCTTCGTGATCAACGTGCTGACGCGGATCCGCTACTGCAATGCGAAGGGCAAGCTGGACTTCAAGACCAAGGAGGGTCTGGGCACGGCGCCGGAGGGCTATCTGCCGTGGTTCGACGTGCCGGAGCGGCGCACGGCTGGCCACCCGATCGCCTTCGGGCACTGGTCGACGCTGGGGCTGGTGCAGCGGCCGGACCTGCTGGCGCTGGACACCGGCTGCGTGTGGGGCGGCGAACTGACGGCGGCGCGGGTGGCGGACGGCCAGGCGCTGGAAATCATCCAGGTGCCCTGCGTGCAGGCGAGGAAGCCGGGAGCGGACTGAATCCGCTTCGTTCGAGCCGCTCCCGGGCGCGCTTAGAATCGCGGCTTCTCCTGTGAGAGGAGACGCGGCTCGATGATCTGATCGGCTGCACTGTTGGAAGCGTGGCCGAGTGGTTTAAGGCACTGGTCTTGAAAACCAGCGACGGGCAACCGTCCGTGAGTTCGAATCTCACCGCTTCCGCCACCCGTTTTCCCAGATCGAGCCGGATCGAGCCGGATTGGCCCGCCGAATCTCGCCCCGCAGCCGAGGAGCTCACCGATGGCCTCCACCTTTGACGTTGCCAAGTACATCACCGAGCGCACCGGGGAGGTCTCGGCGATGAAGCTCCAGAAGCTCATGTTCTACGCGCAGGCCTGGAACCTGGTGTGGGACGAGGCACCGCTCTTCAGCGAGGACTTCCAGGCCTGGGCGAACGGACCGGTCCTGCCCACGCTCTATCAGAAACATCGCGGCCTGTTCAAGGTCGACGCCGCGCTGTTCGCCAGCGCGGATAGCGCCGCTCTTTCGGAAAGCGAACGCGGCAACATCGAGCGCGTGCTGGCTTTCTACGGCGACAAGACGGCGCAGTGGCTCAGCAACCTCACGCACCAAGAAGCGCCCTGGAAGCAAGCGCGCGGCGACACGCCGATCGGCGAACCGTCCACGGCCGTGATTTCCCAGGGCGCGATGCACGAGTACTACTCCTCGCTCTGACTGATTGATCCCGTCCATGGGCAAGAAGAGCGAGGCGCGCGCGCAGAAGAAGGCCGAGGCCCAGGCCCGGTTCGAGGCGAGCAAGAAGGCGCTGCTCTCGAAGGTGGGAGAGATGGCGGCGCCGCGCCGTGCGCGCGAGCCCATGATCGACTCCTCGCCCCGTCTCGCGCCTCATCTTGAACGCGCCCTCGCCAACGAGCGCGTGCCCAAGGCCCGCGAGGACGGAGCCCGATTCAACGCCCGGATGACCTGGTGCATCACGCGTGCCGATGTGACCGACCATTGGTCGTGGGGAGAACCTCGCGCCTGGACGGGAGAGGAATGGACGGACACGATCCATCCGCCCATGAGCGAATTCGCCGCACTGACCTGGGGAGAGATCGACCGGCAAAACTCGGGCACCGGCCACAAGATGCATCACACGCATGAGATCGGCGATCTCATCGAGGAGGCGCAGACGCGTTGGCGGCGTCTCGAGCTGGAGCAATACGACTCGGTGTTCCGCTTCCGTCTGGGCGGTCAAAAGCGACGGGCCTGGGGCTTCATCGTCCAGGCGCACTTCCACTTTGTGTGGTGGGACCGCGAACACTCCCTTTATCCGACGGAGCCCCATTGAGTTCGAAGAAGAACGCCGGCACGGCGTCCCCTGCCCTGCTCGCCCTGATCGGCGGCAATGAGGACCGGCTCACGCCGGGGCTGGTGCTGCGCGAGCTGGTCGCGGCTTGCGCGGCCACCCGTCCGGGCGGCGCGCCGCTCCGGGTCCTCGTGCTGAGCACCGCCAGCGGCGAGCCCGACCTGCTCTGGTCCCAGTACGAACCCGCTTTCCGCTCGCTCGGGGCCACGCCGGCGTGGCTTGATCCGCGCGACCGCGCCGCGGCCAGCGCGCCGGCCGCGCTCGACGCGCTGCGCGACGCGGACCTGCTCTTCCTCACCGGCGGCGACCAGGAGCGCCTCGTCGACACCATCGGCGGCACGCCGCTGCACGCGCTGCTGCGCGAGCGCCATGCCTGCGGCGACCTCGCGATCGCCGGCACCAGCGCGGGCGCGTCGGCGCTCGGCGCGCACATGCCGGTCGGCGACCTCAATGAGCAGTTCGCCGGTCCCCCGCAGCCGCTGCATGCCGCCCTCGGACTGATGCCGGCGCTGGTCATCGATCAGCATTTCGCGCAGCGCAAGCGCCATGCGCGACTGCTGCAGCTGGTCTCGCTCGACCCGCGCCGCACCGGCGTGGGCATCGACGAGGACACCGCGCTGATCGTCCGTCCCGGCCACGACTTGCGCGTCGTCGGTGCGGGCGCCGTGACGGTCATCGACGGCGCGCGAATGACCGACCGGCGCGAGCCATCCTCCGTCATCGCCTTCGAGCAGCTCGGCTTCTTCCTGCTGCCATGCGGCACCGCACTGCGATTCAACGACCCGGCCACGCCACCGCATCTGCAGCGGCTGCTCCGCGTGATCGCCTCGCCCGCTCCGCTGATCGGCTGACCTCGCCTCAGCCGGCGACGTGGGCCTCGAAGCCCACGCGGCCCGGCGCCACGTCATCGCGCAGCTGATGCCCATCCGGGTAGTCGCCGCCGTTCTGTGGCCGGAAGGCGATGGGCGCTTCGTCGAAGACGCCGCCCAGGCGCTGACGCCACGCGTTCATGGCCGCCTCCACGCCTTCCTTCGTCATCTGGCCCGTGCCGTGCACGACATGCGTCTTCAGCACCGACATGCCGGGGAAGAACAGCATCCCATGCGTGACCGGAAACATCAGTTGGTCGATCGGCCCGTTGATGCCGCGCGGTCCGAAGTCGACCGCCGGACCGCCGGTCGTCACCGACACCATCGCGCGGCGCCCCGCGAAGCCGCCCTCGCCGAAGCGCAGCCGGTTGCCCTGGCCCTGGTAGCCATAGGCCAGGCCGCGCGCCCAGACGCGATCGATCCACCCCTTCATGATCGCGGGCATGCCGTACCACCACAGCGGGAATTGCAGGATCACCAGATCGGCGGCCAGCACTTTGCGCTGTTCTTCGGCGATGTCCGCGGCCTGATGGCCGTTCTCGTAGGCATGGCCCGACTCGCGTGTCAAATCCAGGCGCTTCGTGTCGAGCCGGTGCGGGAAGTCGTGCTCGTCATAGACCGCCTTCCATTTCATCGCGTAGAGGTCGGACTGCAGCACTCGATGTCCGGCGGCGCCCAGCGTCTCGGCGGCCACGCCCACCATCGTGCGGGTCAGCGAGCTCGGCTCCGGATGGGCGTGGACGATCAGCACGGTCTTGCCGGCGGCGTCGCCGCCCGGCGTGGCGCTTGAAACCAGGGAGGAAGGGGAAACGTCACTCATCGACAGCTCCTTCAAGGCAGGTGGGAACAGGGAATGAGCGTCAGTCTGGCGATCCATCCGCCATCCGTGAAATCGATTGTTCTCTGGCCTACCATCGACGCAATGGATACCAGCCGCCTCGACCTCAACCTGCTCGTGACGCTTGAAGCGCTGCTCACCGAGCGCAACGTGACCAAGGCCGCGGCGCGGCTGCACCTGAGCCAGCCCGCTGTCAGCGCGCAGCTGGCGCGGCTGCGCGATGTCTTCGAGGATCCGCTGCTGCTCCCCGCGCAGCGCGGCATGACGCCGACGGCCAAGGCGCTGGCGCTGCTCGAGCCGCTGCGCCAGGCGCTGGATCAGGTGCGCGGCGTCGCGACCTCCCATCTGCATTTCGATCCCGCGACGGCCGACCTCACCGTCACGATCGCCGCGTCCGACTACCTGCAGATGGCGGTGCTGCAGCCGCTGGTGCTGCGCCTGCGCCGCAGCGCGCCGGGCGTGCGCGTGGCCATCCGCCAGATGGATTCGCACCAGCACGCGGCGCAGCTCGCGCGCGGCGACATCGACCTGTGCCTGATGCAGCCGATGGAGGCCGCTCCCAGCCTGCGCATGCGGCCGCTGTTCCAGGAGTGCTACAAGCTGATCGCCCGCCGGGGCCACCCGGTGGTGACGGGCAAGCTCAGCGCGAAGGCCTTCGCCCGGCTCGAGCAGGTCGTCGTCTCGCCGGCCGGCGGCGCGTTCTCCACGCCGGTGGACCACGCGCTCGCGGCGCTCGGCCTGAAGCGCCAGGTCGTGCTGTCGGCCGCGTCCTTCCTGTTCGTGCCGGACATCGTCGGCCGTTCCGATCTCGTCGCGCTGGTCCCCGAGCGCCTGGTGCGCCATCGCGCCGCTGGCCTGCAGGTACTGGCGCCGCCGCTGCCCATCGATGGCTTCGAGATCGCCATGGTCTGGCACGAGCGCAACCACGGCCACGTCGCCCAGCGCTGGCTGCGCGACGAGGTGCATGCCGCCGCCGGCCCCCGCGCGCGGTCCGGAAGCGCCGCTGACAACGCTGGCGGCCAAGCGTGAAATCCGTCGCGCGCCAGGTGTTGCGTCTCGGCGTTTCTCCCAGGCTCGCCGTCACATCCTGAAACGAACATGCGGCCCGCGGGGCCGGTGCCGTCGTGGGAGCACCGCCCGTCCAAGGAGGGAGAACGACGATGACACCGCACCCCAGCACCGGCGCGCCGGCCGGCCATGGACCCGCCGCCGGCCTGACCGGCTTCCGCCGCATCTACGCGGGCTGCGACCGCGCCATGCTGCTGATCCTGGCGCTCAGTTGGCTGCTCGCACTGGGCCTGGGCTGGCGCTACGCGCAACTCGGCCTCGCGGCCGGCGTGGGCACCGCGCTGCTTGCCGCCGGCGCGCTGAGCTACGTCGCGGCCCCTGGCGCCTCCGGCACGCGCCTGACGCTCACCGGCGCGCAGGCCATGATGGTGATGCTGCACATCCATCTCGGCGGCGGCATGGTGGAGCTGCACTTCGGCGTCTTCGTCACGCTGGCCTATCTGCTGATGTACCGCGACTGGAAGGTGCTGGTGCTGGGCGCGGCGCTCTTCGCGGTGCATCACCTGCTCTTCGACCGGCTGCTGGCCGCGGGCCTGGGCACCTACTGCCTGAGCGAGCCCGACCTGGGCCGCATCGTGCTGCACGCGGCCTATGTCGTCGCGCAGACCGGCATCGAGCTCGTGATGGCCGTGCACATGCGCCGCAACACCAAGGAGGGCCTGGAGTTGCACGACCTGGTGCGCGCGCTGGGCAGCGACGGCGACCGGCTGGCGCTGGACGTCGCGCACGTGAAGGCCAGCACGCCGGCGGGCCGCCGGATCAAGGACTCGCTGCAGCGCCTGAACGCCGCGATGGCGCGGGTGCGCGAGGCCTCGCAGCACATCGGCAGCGCCTCGACGCAGATCGCGTCGGGCAATACCGACCTGTCGACCCGCACCGAACAGGCCGCCGCCAGCCTGCAGGAGACCGCCGCCTCGGTGCAGCAACTGGCCGCCACGGTGCGCCACACCGCCGAGGCCGCGCAGCAGGCGCGCGCGCTGTCCGACCAGGCGATGCGCGTGGCCGATGCCGGCGGCGGCGCGGTGACGCGCGTCGTCGCCACGATGGACGACATCCACCGCGCCTCCAGCCGCATCGCCGACATCATCGGCGTCATCGACGGCCTGGCCTTCCAGACCAACATCCTGGCGCTGAACGCAGCCGTCGAGGCGGCCCGGGCCGGCGAGCAGGGACGCGGCTTCGCCGTCGTGGCGGCCGAGGTGCGCTCGCTGGCGCAGCGTTCGGCGCAGGCGGCGCGCGAGATCAAGGCGCTGATCACCGCCTCGACCGAGCAGGTGGGCGCGGGCGCGGCGCAGGTCCAGGAGGCCGGCCGCACGATGGGCGAGATCGTCGGCGCGGTGCAGCGCGTGGCCGCGCTGATCAACGACATCGCCGACGCCGCCGGCGAGCAGCGCCGCGACTTCGGCCGCATCGACGCCGCGGTGAGCCAGCTCGACGAGATGACGCAGCGCAACGCGGCGCTGGTGGTCGAGTCGGCGTCCACCGCGACCGCGCTCGACGATCACGCGAGCCGGCTGAACCGCGTCGTGGGTGCTTTCGACCTCGGCGCGGCGTAGCGCGTCAACGACGCCACGACGCCTTCGCGACAACGCGCAAACACCTCGCCAACATCGATCAAACGGCTTCTTAACCTGAAGCTGTCCGCAAGCTGTCGAGCACCCGTCCGAGGGCCGCCGCTGCGCAGAAACGCGTACGACACGGCGGGTCGTCGCCGGAAACATGGGCACATCTCGGACCCTTCTGGTGTGCTGCATGACCCTCAACCGTTCGCTTGCGAGAGGCCTGTTCCTCGCCGCGGTGGCCCTGTTCTTCGGACTGGGCGCGCTGCGTTATCCCATTGGCCGCATGGACCACGCCGGTCCCGGGCTGTTCCCGCTGATGATCAGCGTCCTGCTGGGCCTGGTGGCACTGGCCACCATCGTGCGGGGTGTCGTCTCCGGCGGTCCGGGCCTGGACTTCAAGGTCAAGAACATCGGCCTGATCCTGGGCGCGCTGTGCGCGTTCTCGCTGGTCTCGCGCTTCCTGAACATGTCGGCCGGCATCGTGGTGATGGTCTTCATCGCGACGGCCGCGGGGAGCAACTACTCGTGGAAGCGGAACATCGCGATCTCGATCGGCCTGCTGGCGATCGCGTTCGTGTTCCAGAAGTTCCTCGGCCTGAACCTGCCGCTGCTGTAAGGAGGCCGCCATGGAGATCCTTCACAACCTGGCCTTCGGCTTCGAGCACGCGCTGACCTGGCAGAACCTGATGTTCTGCGCGATCGGCTGCGTGGTGGGCACGCTGGTCGGCCTGCTGCCGGGCCTGGGCCCGCTGGCCACGATCAGCGTGCTGCTGCCGCTGACCTACTCCATCCCGGTCAATGGCGCGCTGATCATGCTCGCCGGCATCTACTACGGCGCGCAGTACGGGGACAGCGTCAGCGCGATCACGATGAAGATCCCGCACGCGAGCTCCATCGTGGCCTGCATCGACGGGTACCAGATGACGCTGAAGGGGAAGACCGGGCTGGCGCTGTTCACGGCGGGCATCTCGAGCTTCATCGGCGGCACGGTCGCCATCGTGGTGCTGGCCTGCCTGGCGCCGACGCTGGGTGAGGTGGCTTTCCTGTTCGGGCCGGCCGACTACTGCTCGCTGATGCTGCTGGGCTTCCTGTGCGTGAGCTTCGTGACCACGGGCAGCCTGCTCAACGGCCTGGCGATGTGCCTGATCGGCGTGCTCTTCGGGCAGATCGGCACGGACGTCAACAGCGGCATGGAGCGCTACACCTTCGACATGCCCTTCCTGGCGGAGGGCGTGGGGCTGGTGAGCATCGCGCTGGGCTGCTTCGGCATCGCGGAGATCTCCAAGAACCTGGATGCCAAGAACGAGCGCACGCCCTTCAACGGCAAGATCCACCTGATGCCGACGTGGCCGGAGTTCAAGCGCATCATCCCGAGCGCGCTGCGCGGCAGCGTGGTGGGGTCGTTCCTGGGCATCCTGCCGGGCGGCGGACCGACGATCGCGCAATTCGCGGCCTATGCGGTCGACAAGAAGGTCAGCAAGTACCGCCATGAGATCGGCGACGGCGCCATCGAAGGCGTGGCGGGTCAGGCGGCGGCGGACGAGTCGGCGGCGCGCACCAGCTTCATCCCGCTGATGAGCATCGGCATCCCGGAGAACCCGGTGATGGCGCTGATGATGGCGGCGTTCATCATCAAGGGCATCCAGCCGGGGCCCAACATGATCGCGGGCCACCCGGACATCTTCTGGGGGCTGGTGGCCAGCATGTGGATCGGCAACGTGTTCCTGGTGGTGCTGAACGTGCCGCTGGTGCGCTACTGGCTGTCGGTCTTCAAGATCCCGTACAACGTGCTGTTCCCGTCGATCCTGTTCTTCTGCTGCATCGGCACTTTCAGCGTCAACAACAACCTGGACGACGTCTTCGTCACGGCGGCCTTCGGCCTGGCGGGCTACATCTTCATGCGGCTGGACATGGACCCGGCGCCGTTGATGCTGGGCTTCATCCTGGGGCCGATGCTCGAGGAGAACTTCCGGCGGGCGATGCTGATCAGCCGCGGCAAGTTCGACGTCTTCGTGCAACGGCCGATCAGCGCGACGCTGCTGGGGATCATGGCGGTGTTCATCGCGTGGCAGCTCATCGCGTTCCTGCTGGCGAATCGCAAGGGCGCCAAGAGCGGCAAGGGCAATGACCACGACCAGGATCCGGACGCCGGGACAGTGGCGCCGCAAGGAGCTTGACGCGCAGAGGGCTCCGGCACTGCCATCGCCGCTGGCCCTCTCCCCCGCGCTCTCCCGCAAGCGGGCGAGGGAGTAAGACAGCTGCGGTAGTTACTCGCGATGCGGATGGCCATCGGCCTCGTCCGCCGGCTCGGTGTCACGCCGCGCGCGATAGGCCGTGAGCTCGACGCCGATGCCGCCCGCGACCGCGGGTTCCCTCGCATTCCCCGCGAACTGCCGCGGTGGCGCGACCCCTCGCCGCTGCGCCTCCAGCGTCTGCAGCTCAATCCCGCGCGCATGCAGCGGATCGGTCCAGAACAGGTACGACGGCGCGGTCAACGCGCCGGCGATGAGCTCCGTCAGCCAGTCTGCCGCCCGCGGCGCGGCGGCCTCCCCCACCGCGGGCCTGAGCCATCGCGCGAGGGTCCGATCGTCCAGCAGCGAGTCGTAGAGCTGGTTGAAGCTCGACACGAAACTACCGCGCGACAACATCGTGGCCCAGTGTTCCGGCGTGCGCAGCGCCTGACGCAGGCTGCCCTGCCCGATGCGCATCGCCGGCTGCGTCCCCGTCCCATGCCGGCACAGGTGATGGAGCATCAGCAGTGTCCACAGATCGAGCGCCTCCCCGCCCCAGTTCGCCAGCCCGCGCAGCGCGAGGCCGCCCGGCAGCAGCACCTGGGCCGAGGCATCCATGTCCGGCGCCGCCGCGAACGCGCGGCTCACCGCCAACTGATTGATCGCATAGCCCAGGCCCGTGAGGGCGAGCGACGTCCGCGTCGGCCCGCTGTCCGGTGACGTCAGCATCGGCCAGCGCGCCTGCACGCTGTCGCGCAGCAGCGGATACAGCACCACTTCGGAGAAGCGCATGCCCGCGTTCAGCAGCGTGCCGGTGGCAGCGCCAAACAACCCGGCGCCGGCGGGCAGCGCCATCAGCACCACCCGCGTGGCGCGCGAATAGCGGGTGGCCTCGCCGCGCGCTTCATCGCGGATCAGCAGCACGGCCTGACCAACGACCGGCACCGCCAGGCACGCGCAGGACAGCAGCGTGCGCGCCGCCTCCGACACGCTGTGCTCGAGTGCCATGTCGATCGTCCGTCCGACCGCCTGCCGCGCCATCGTCGGCAATGCCACCGAGGCGAAATTGCGCGCGCCGCAATGCGCCGCATTGACCAGTGCCCGGCCGATCGCGGCGATCAGCGCGCGCAAGCGGCTGCTCGGGCACAGCGGCGACGGCTCGGCATCCAGCGCCCGAAGCGCGGCCGCCCGCAGCGCCTCCGGCAGCTGCGCGGCGTCGCCCTCGATGGCGAAGCGATCGATGCCGGCCGCCATCGAGCCCGGCGCCACGCGCAGATCGATCCCGTCGACGAGCTGCCGCGCCAGCCGGGCCGCCTGCTCGCGTCCGTCGCTGCCGATGGCCTGGACCGACGCCTCGATCAACGGCGCGTCGGAGACGGACGACATCGCCGACAACGGCGACTCCGATGAGGTGATCGACGCGGCCGATGCCGCCGGCGACATCGACGACATCGAGTCGGCGACACCCGGCCGCGGGCCGTGGATCGGAAGGACGAAGGGCTGCATCGCCGCTCAGTCCGCGTCACCGCCCCCGCGGGTTCTTCCCTCCTGCGGGCGTGGTCGCCGGACGCGGCCGGGCTCAGGCGCTGCCGAGCATCCCCTGCCGCTCGATGAAGCGGACCACCTCGTCCAGTCCGCTCAGCGTCTTGAGGTTGGTCATCACGAAGGGCCGCGTCGGACGCATCCGTTTGGTGTCGGCTTCCATGATCTCGAGATTCGCGCCGACGTGCGGCGCGAGGTCGGTCTTGTTGATCACGAACAGATCGCTCTTCGTGATGCCGGGCCCGCCCTTGCGCGGGATCTTCTCGCCGGCGGCCACGTCGATGACGTAGATCGTCAGGTCGCTCAACTCCGGGCTGAAGGTCGCGGCCAGGTTGTCGCCGCCGGACTCGATGAACACGACATCCGCATCGGGAAACTGCGCCAGCATCCGGTCGATCGCCTCGAGGTTGATCGACGCGTCCTCGCGGATCGCCGTGTGCGGGCAGCCACCGGTCTCGACGCCGAGGATGCGCTCCGGCGGCAGCGCGCCGCTGACCGTCAGCAGCCGCTGGTCTTCCTTCGTGTAGATGTCGTTGGTGATCGCGACCAGGTCCCACTTGTCGCGCATCGCCTTGCACAGCATCTCCAGCAAGGTCGTCTTGCCCGACCCGACCGGACCGCCGATGCCCACGCGCAGCGGCGGCAGACGCTTGGTGCGGCCGGGGATGTGATGCAGCGGGGAAGCGGTGGTGGTGGTGCTCATGATCGGAACAGTCTCGAGTATTGGGTTTCGTGGCGCGCGGCGAGGATGGACAGCCTCGGCGCGAAGAGCTGCCGCCGGGCGGGCGGCGTCGCGAGGGCCTCGGCCACCGCGGCGGGAATGCGGGCGGCCAGCCGCGTCAGCACGCGCTGGCCCGCGGTCTGGCCCAGCGGCACCGCCTTGAGCGCGGCCTGGACCTGGTTCTCGGCCCAGCCGAAGACCTGGGCTTGCAGCGCCTGCTCGATGGGAACGTCGATCGCCGCCAGCGCGAGCGCCATCACGAACGCATGCGGCGGCGCGTGGCCGCCGCAGCACTCGGCCAGCAGCGCGAGCTGGGCCGGCGTCGCCATCGGTTGCGCGCGCAGCCACACCAGCAGTGACTGGCCCATCTGCTCGCTCTGCAACCGCGCCTCGGCGCCGTCGCGCGTGACGCGCAGCCACAGCGCGAGTTCGCGCAGCGCGGTCTCGTCATTCGCGCGCCAGGCGGCAATGCCGTGAGCGATCGCCGCGAGGTCGCCGCGTGCGAGCAGGCCCAACTGCTGCTCCAGCCAATCCGCGGCGCTCGCGTCATCGCGCACCAGGCCGTGCTCGACCGCCGATTCCAGCCCTTCCGAATAGGAGAACGCGCCGATCGGCAGTGCGGGTGACGCGAGCCACAGCAGCCGCAGCAACGGCGCCACGGGATCAGTGATCGTGGCCACAGCCCGGGCCGTGCACGTGCGGCGCCGCGGCCGCCTGGATCGCGATGGTCTTGCGGCCGGCGTGCTTCTGCGCGCCGTCGTGCCCGTGATCATGGCCATGATCGTGCACATGGCCGTGTTCATGGGCGTGATCGTGCCCATGACCGTGCGAATGCCCATGACCGTGCGAGGGCCCATGACCGCCGGCCGCGTAGGCGCCGCCCTCGGGCTCGAAGCCTTCCTCGACCTCGCTCACGATCAGGTGCATCGCGCGCAGCAGATCGGCCAACACGTGGTCGGGCTCGATCTTCAGATGGTCAGGCTTGAGCTCGATCGGCACGTGGCGGTTGCCCAGGTGATACGCCGCGCGGACCAGGTCGAACGGCGAGCCATGCGCCGTGCAGGCCGTGATGCGCAGCAGCGGCTGCGGCGCGGCGAGCACGCGCACCAGCGAGCCGTCCTCCGCCACCAGCACGTCGCCGCCGCGCGCCGCGGTGCCGCGCGGCAGGAATACGCCGAGCTCACGGCCCAGGCTGTCGGTGGCCTGGAAGCGGCTCTTCTGGCGCGTGTCCCAGTCGAGCGTGACGGTGGCCGCGCGCTTGAGCAGCACCGGCGCCAGACCGGCGCCCTGCGCCAGCAGTTTGGAGACTTGGATCATTCAGAACAGGAAGTAGCGCTGCGCCATCGGGAGCACCGCGGCGGGCTCGCAGTGCAGCAGCAGGCCGTCGGCGCGCACCGCGTAGGTCTGGGGATCGACCTCCATCCGCGGGGCGTAGGCATTGTGGACCATGTCCTTCTTGCCCACGCCGCGGATGCCCTTCACCGCCACCGCCGTCTTGGCGAGTCCATAGCGCCCGGCCACGCCGCCCGCGATCGCGGCCTGCGACACGAAGCTCAGCGAGGCCCGCGCCAGCGAGCCGCCGAAGCTGCCGAACATCGGCCGGTAGTGCACCGGCTGCGGCGTCGGGATCGAGGCGTTCGGGTCGCCCATCGCGGCCATCGCGATCACGCCGCCCTTGAGGATCAGCGACGGCTTCACGCCGAAGAACGCCGGCTTCCAGATCACCAGGTCGGCCCACTTGCCGACCTCGATGCTGCCGACCTCGTGCGAGACGCCATGCGCGATCGCCGGATTGATCGCGAGCTTGGCGACGTAGCGCTTCACGCGCCCGTTGTCGTGGCGATCCGAATCGCCAGGCAGTTGCCCGCGCTGCTGCTTCATCTTGTGCGCGGTCTGCCAGCAGCGCAGGATCACCTCGCCCACGCGGCCCATCGCCTGCGAGTCGGAGCTGAACATGCTGATCGCGCCGAGGTCATGCAGGATGTCCTCGGCCGCGATGGTCTCCTTGCGGATGCGGCTTTCGGCGAAGGCCAGGTCCTCGGCGATCGCCGGGTCCAGGTGATGGCACACCATCAGCATGTCGACGTGCTCGTCGAGCGTGTTGATCGTGTAGGGCCGCGTCGGGTTGGTGGAACTCGGCAGCACGTTGGGCTCGCCGACCACCTTGAGGATGTCCGGCGCATGGCCGCCGCCCGCCCCTTCCGTGTGGAAGGTGTGGATGGTGCGGCCCTTGAAGGCGGCCACGGTGTCCTCGACGAAGCCGCTTTCGTTGAGCGTGTCGGTGTGGATCGCGACCTGCGTGTCGGTGGCCTCGGCCACGTCCAGGCAGTTGGAGATCGCCGCCGGCGTCGTGCCCCAGTCCTCGTGCAGCTTCAGCCCGATCGCGCCGGCCTCGATCTGTTCGAGCAGGCCCTCGGGCCGGCTCGCATTGCCCTTGCCGAGGAAGCCCAGGTTCATCGGGAAGGCGTCGGCCGCCTGCAGCATGCGCTCGATGTGCCACGGACCCGGCGTGCAGGTGGTGGCGAAGGTGCCGGTGGCCGGGCCGGTGCCGCCGCCCAGCATCGTTGTCACGCCGCTGGCCAGCGCCTCTTCGATCTGCTGCGGGCAGATGAAGTGGATGTGGGAGTCGATCGCGCCGGCGGTGACGATTGCGCCCTCGCAGGCGATGACCTCGGTGCCGGGGCCGATGACGATGTCCACCCCCGGCTGCGTGTCCGGATTGCCGGCCTTGCCGATGGCGACGATGCGGTGGTCCTTGAGCCCGATGTCGGCCTTGACGATGCCCCAGTGGTCCAGGATCAGCGCGTTGGTCAGCACCGTGTCGACGGCGCCCTGCGCGCGGGTGCGCTGGGACTGGGCCATGCCGTCGCGGATGGTCTTGCCGCCGCCGAACTTGACCTCCTCGCCGTAACCGCCGGCGCGCAGGGTCAGGTCCTGCTCGACCTCGATCACCAGGGCGGTGTCGGCCAGCCGCAGCCGGTCGCCGGCGGTGGGACCGAACATCTCGGCGTAGGCACGCTTGCCGATGCGGGCCATCAGAGCGCTCCCTGCACCAGGCCGCGGAATCCCCAGATCTCGCGGTGGCCGGCGATGTCGACCAGCTCGACGGTGCGCTGCTGGCCGGGCTCGAAGCGCACGGCGGTGCCGGACGCGATGTTCAGCCGCATGCCGCGCGCCGCCTCGCGGTCGAAGACGAGCGCGCCATTGGTCTCGGCGAAGTGATAGTGCGAGCCGACCTGGATGGGCCGGTCCGCGCCATTGACGACGGTCAGCGTCGCAGTGCGGCGGCCGGGATTGAGGGCGAGCTCGCCCTCGTCGACCAGCAGCTCGCCCGGGATGAGGCGCGCGTTCATGCGATCACCAGCCGGGTCAGCAGGCCCAGTCCGAGCAGCGCGATGGCGCCGCCGGCCGCGCGCGACCAAGCCGGCGCCAGCGCGCGCAGCTTCAGCCCAAGGGCGAGCCCGAGCGCATGCAGCAGCGCCGTCGCGGCGACCATGCCGGCGAGCGCGGCCCCGGCCTGCAGCTCCGCGCCATGGGCCAGGCCGTGGAAGACGGCGAAGGCGCCCACCAGCGCGGCCGAGGCGCCCGCGCCAACGTGCCAGCGCGCCGCGGCGATGAGACCGAGCACCAGCACCGAGGCGGCGACCGCCGGCTCCACGCCAGGCAGCGACACGCCCGCGGTGCCGATCAAGGCGCCCGCCAGCAGCAGAGCGGCGAAGGCCAGCGGCGCGGCCAGCATGCGGCGGCCGGTCTGCGTGAGCGCGCTCCACAGGCCGACGGCGAGCATCGCGGCCAGGTGATCCAGGCCGGTGAACGGATGCAGGAAGCCGGCCGCCAGCCCATGCTCGTGGGCGGCGTCGCCGGCATGGGCGAAGGCCAGGGCGGGCAGCGCGGCGAAGGCCGTCGCGGCCAGGGTGCGTCGGATCAGGCGTCGGCTCATCGGAGCTCCTCAGGGAATCGGTTGATGGACGGTGACCAGCTTGGTGCCGTCGGGGAAGGTGGCCTCGACCTGGATGTCGGGGATCATTTCGGGCACGCCGTCCATGACGTCGTCGCGGGTCAGCAGCTCGCGGCCCTCCTTCATCATCTGCGCGACGGTCTTGCCGTCGCGGGCGCCCTCCATCACGGCGGCGCTGAGGAAGGCGACGGCTTCCGGATAGTTGAGCTTCAACCCGCGGGCCTTGCGCCGCTCGGCGAGCAGCGCGGCGGTGAAGATCAGCAGCTTGTCTTTCTCTCTGGGCGTGAGTTCCATGACGGGCGGCAGTGGCGATCGATGCGCCATTCTTGGTTGCTGCCCAGGCTCTAGCAAGCCCCATGCCGGTGCGGGCACGGTTCATGCAATCGGAGCCTCATCCCGACCATGGACGCCCCGCTCCCCGCCCGCGACGCCCCGCAGCATGTCATCGCGCTGCGGCGGGACTACAACGCCTGGGTGGCGCGCGAGACGCTGGAGGACTACGCGCTGCGCTACACGCCGCAGCGCTTCCGGCGCTGGTCGCCCTGGCGCGTGGCCAACACCGCCTTCGGCGCGGCGTCCTTCCTGATCCTGGAGGCGGTGGGCGCGACGCTGCTGCTGCAGTACGGCTGGACCAATGCGGCGCTGGCGATCCTGGCCACCGGGTTGATCATCTTCCTGGCCGGCCTGCCGATCAGCGTCTACGCGGCCCGGCACGGCGTGGACATGGACCTGCTGACGCGCGGCGCGGGCTTCGGCTACATCGGCTCGACGCTGACCTCGCTGATCTACGCCAGCTTCACCTTCATCTTCTTCGCGCTCGAGGCCGCGGTGATGGCCTACGCGCTGGACCTGGCGCTGGACATCCCGCCGCAGTGGGGCTACCTGATCTGCGCGCTGGCGGTGATCCCGCTGGTCACGCACGGGATCTCCGCCATCAGCCGGCTGCAGCTGTGGACGCAGCCGCTGTGGCTGGCGCTGCTGGTGCTGCCCTTCGCCTGGGTGGGCTGGCGTCATCCTGGTGCGTTCGACGGCGTCACGACCCAAGTTGGGTCGCAATCGGGCACGGCGGCCTTCGACCTGCACGCCTTCGGTGCGGCGCTGACGGTGGGCGTCGCGCTGATCACGCAGATGGGGGAGCAGGCCGACTACCTGCGCTTCATGCCGCGCCAGACCGCCCGCAACCGGCTGGGCTGGTGGGCCGCGGTGCTGGCCGGCGGGCCGGGCTGGATCGTGCTGGGCGTGCTGAAGATGCTGGGCGGCGCGCTGCTCGCCTGGCTGGCGGTCAGCCACGCGGTGCCGCCCGAGCGCGCCGTCGACCCCAACCAGATGTACCTGGCCGCCTACGAGTACGTGTTCCCGCGCTACGGCTGGGCGGTGGCGGCGACGGCGCTGTTCGTGGTCATCTCGCAGCTGAAGATCAACGTCACCAACGCCTATGCGGGCTCGCTGGCGTGGAGCAACTTCTTCTCGCGGCTCACGCACAGCCATCCGGGCCGCGTCGTGTGGGTGGTGTTCAACACGCTGATCGCCTTCATGCTGATGTCGATGAACGTGTTCGAGGCGCTCGGCCATGTGCTGGGCCTCTACGCCAATGTCGCGATCGCCTGGATCATGACCGTCGTCGCGGACCTGGTGATCAACAAGCCGCTGGGGCTCTCGCCGCCGGGCATCGAGTTCAAGCGGGCGCATCTGCACGATGTGAACCCCGTCGGCGTCGGCGCGATGGCGCTGGCTTCGGTGCTGTCGGTGGCTGCCCATCTGGGCCTGATGGGGACGCTGGCGCAGGCCTGGTCGGCAGCGATCGCCATGGTGACGGCGCTGACCGCCGCGCCGCTGATCGCGTGGGCGACGAAGGGGCGCTACTACCTCGCCCGGCCGGCCGAAGAGATCCGCGCGGCGGCCGCTGGCGGGACGCGGCGCTGCGTCATCTGCGAGCGCGACTACGAAGGCCCGGACATGGCCCATTGCCCGGCCTACCGCGGGCCGATCTGCTCGCTGTGCTGCACGCTGGACGCGCGCTGCGGCGACCTGTGCAAGCCGGGGGCCAGTCTGGCGGCGCAGTGGTCCGCGGCGCTGCGGCGGGTGCTGCCGCGGCGCAGCTGGCCCTACCTCGACGCGGGCCTGGGCCACTACCTGCTCTTGATGGCCGTGATCACGCCGCTGCTCGCGGCGCTCTTCGGTCTGCTCCACCACCAGCAGTGGCGGCACCTGCGGCAACTGCCCTGGATCGACGCCGCCGCGCGGGAGGCCATGCAGTCGGGGCTGCTGAAGGCCTTCTTCGTGCTGCTGCTGGTGGCCGGCACCGTGGCGTGGTGGCTGGTGCTGGCGCGTCAGAGCCGCGAGGTCGCGCGCGAGGAGTCCCGGCGCCAGACGCAGGCGCTGATGCATGAGATCGACTCCCACCGCCGCACCGACCAGGCGCTGCAGGAAGCGCGCCAGCAGGCCGAGCGCGCGCGCGCCGCGGCGGAGGCGGCCAATCAGGCCAAGAGCCGCTACATCACCACGATCAGCCACGAGCTGCGCACGCCGCTGAACAGCATCCTCGGCTACGCGCAGCTGATGGCCGCCGATGCGTCGATGCCCGCGCAGCGGCGCCACGCCGTGCAGGTCATCCGGCGCGGGGGCGAGCATCTGATCCAGCTGATCGACGGCACGCTGGACATCGCGCGCATCGAGGCGGGCCGCTTCAGCCTGACGCCGGCGCCGCTGCGATTGGCCGAGCTGCTGCGGGAGCTGTCCGATCTGGTCGAGCCGCAGGCGGCGGCGAAGGGGCTGCGCTTCCGCTTCGAGACGCAGGGAACGCTGCCCGAATGGGTCCGCGCGGACGGACAGCGGGTGCGCCAGATCCTGATCAACCTGCTGGGCAACGCGATCAAGTTCACCACCACGGGCGAGGTGACGCTGCGCGCGCGGCACGGCCGCGAGATGGCGACGCTGGAAGTCAGCGACACCGGGCCGGGCATGGCGGCCGAGGAACTGACCCGGATCTTCGAGCCCTTCGCCCGCGGGGTGGGCGCCACCGCGGGCGCGCCCGGCGCGGGACTGGGTCTGACGATCGCGAAGATGCTGACCGAGCTGATGGGCGGCGAGATGTCGGTGGAGAGCGAAGCGGGACGCGGCTCGACCTTCCGCGTGCGGCTGTTCCTGCCGGAGCTGCATGGCGAGTGGCCCGTCTCAACGATCTCAACGATCTCAACGATCTCAACGATCTCGGCGGTCTCGACGGCCACGACCGGGGCCGCCGCGCCGACCGAACGGGCGGATCGTCCTGCCCGCGCCGAGCCCATCGACGTGCCGCCGCCGGAGCGGCTCGCCGGATTGCGCGAGGCGCTGCAACTGGGCTACTACCGCGGCGTGCTGCGGCAGCTCGACGAGATCGAGGCCGCCGATCCCGCGTGGCGCGGGTTCTGCGAGGCGCAGCGTCCGATGGCGTTGCAGTTCCAGTTCGAGGCGATGCTGCGCGGCCTGGCGCGTGGCGGCGATGCCGCGTGAGCGGTGGCAATGGACGACCGACGATGAACCCTCCGCTCCCCTCCTCCGTGGCTGCGCTGCTGGACCGCCAGGCTGGCGACCGCGTGCTGCTCGTGGACGACGTGCCCGACAACCTGTCGCTGCTGCATGACGCGCTGGACGAGCACGGCTACACGGTGCTGGCGGCGACCAGCGGCGAGGCGGCGCTGGCCTGCGCGGCGCAGGCGCGGCCCGACATCGTGCTGCTGGACGCGATGATGCCGGGCATGGATGGCTTCGAGGTCGCGCGGCGGCTCAAGGCCGATCCGTCGACGGCGCACATCCCGATCGTGTTCATGACCGGGCTGACGGAGACGGAGCATCTGGTGGCCGCGCTGCAGGCCGGGGGTGTCGACTACGTCACCAAGCCGCTCGATCCGCGCGCGGTGCTGGCGCGGATGCAGGTGCATCTGCAGGGCGCGCGGCAGGCGCGGCAGACGCGCCAGGCGCTGGACGCCTTCGGCTACGCGAGCATCGCGGTGCGGTCTTCGTCGGGCCGGCTGCTGTGGCAGACGCCGCTGGCGCGCGAGCTGCTGCAGCTCTACTACGGCACGGTGGCGCCGCAGACGCCGGCGCCGGTGCTCGCGTGGCTGCGCAAGTGCCTGGCGGAGATGGCGCCGGCCGGCGCGGGCGACGGCCCGCCGCCGCCGGAGCCGCCGCGGCTGTGCGCCGAGCTCGGCGCGCGGCGCCTGAGCTTCCGGCTGCATCACTGCATCGGCGCGGACGTCGAGCCGGGACTGGGCGGCGCGCCCGGCGGCGACTGGCTGATCGTGATGCGTGAGGTGTCGGACGTCGCGGTGATCCGCTCGCTGGGGCTGGCGTTCAGCCTCACGGGGCGCGAGGCGGAGGTGCTCTACTGGGTGGTCAAGGGGAAGATCAACCGCGACATCGGCGAGATCCTGGGCGCCAGCCCGGCGACGGTGAAGAAGCACCTGGAGCGCGTGCACGCCAAGCTCGGCGTCGAAACCCGCACCGCGGCCGCCGCGATGGCGCTCACGCGGGTCAGGGAAATGCACCCGCAGTGGGAGGTGTGAGGCGCCGGCGGCGCTCACGCGCCGCCGGTCGCCCGCTCCTCCTGAAGCCGCCGGACCGGATCCAACTGGGCCGCGCAGGCGGGCACCATGGCCTCGAGCAGGTCGGCATCGATGGCCTCGAGGATGTCGATGCCGTATTGGCGATGGGCCCGGCGCCCAGCGGAGCTCTTGGCGAGCTGGAAGACCCGTTGAATCGCCGTCCCGAGGCGGGCTGCGAACTCGGCGTTGCCGCACGCCTGCGAGAACAGAGCCGCCTTGGCGACCTGCACGGCCCAACGCGCCTGGGTTTCAACGTGCGAGCCCTTGCTGTCCCGGAGCCCCGCGAGGTTGTGAACGCGCGACTCCAGCACGTCGAAAGGGCTCATCACCCGCAGGACCTGTCCCTCGGCGATCTCGAAGCTCAGGCATCCGGCAATGACCCGCCGAGTGAACACCCCGCATTTCTCCAACCCGCCCGTGGCGAACAGCAGATGGAGGATGTCGACATTGCCCTCCTTCCTGGCCGGGGCCGGGATCCTGACCTGGGCGACCAGAGAGGTCCGCGCCGTCTTCCTGGGCAACTCCACGCGTCCGCCCAGACGCCTGGCCAGCTCGTGGGCATCCGCGACATCACCGATCACGTCAGCGTCAGCAGTGATCGCCGCGCCTTGCGCCGATATCCCGTAGCGCTTCATCCAGAAGCCCAGGGCCTGACCACCCACCAGGATGACGCCAGCCGGCAGGCTGGTGAGCACCCGATCGAGCAAACGCCCCTCGAGAGCAGCTTCTTCGTCGGGCAGTCGCGGGCGCGTCGTCATGGTCAGTACGGTGAGTCCAGGGCCTTCGCATTCTTGGCCCGCTCCTCGGTGAACAAGATCGACTCCGAGGGCTTGGACGCTCCGGACTTGATCGCCTCGATGTCCCGCGCTTGCTCGATCCGTTTGGCGGCTCGCAGGTCGTCCTCGATACGCGCCATGGCCTGCGTGCCGTGGTCCCCCCGCAAGAGCTCCAGCAGCAGCTGCGAGCGGACGCCGGAGTTCTCCAGCGCCTGGCCGATGCGCGCCCAGAACTCGACCTGCTGCGCTGCGGAACGGGCCACGTACTCGCCGGTCTCCTGGGCGTCCCGGAACAGCTGATTGCTGATCCTGATCGAATTCGAACTCATCGCACCTCCGCAGCAATCTGCACTCAAAAGATGCACTCTGCCACACTTCATGAGACCACGGCGCGGAAGCAACGAAGGCCCCTTGCGGGGCCTTCGTTGCTTCGTCCTTCATCGACAGGCGATCGTCGATCGCCTCCGCCGTCAGGGCAGGCGCAGGCGGTCGCCCTCGCGGACCACGGCCGTCTGCTCGCGGCCGCGGCCGATCACGTAGTAGACGGTCAGGACCTTGGGCTCGCCGTAGGCCGGATCGCTGTCCGCCAGGTCGTTGTCGACCCGCACGTCGAGGCGGCCGCCCCGGCTGATGTTGCGCAGGCGCTGCGTCACGTCCACGTAGCGGCCACCGCTGCCGTAAGTGGCCCGCACGATCGTCACGCGCTCGCTCGGCGGACCGTAGTCGTCGCCACCGCCCGGCCGGCCATCCCAGCCGCCGTTCCAGCCGCTCTGGCCCCAGTCACCCCGGCCCCAGCCCACGAACTGATTGCCGTCGATCCACGAGCCCTCGCGGTAGTCGAGGTAGCGCTCCTCGCCCGTGCTGCGGTTGCGAACGAAGATGCGCAGCGTCTTGGCGCGGCCCACCGCGGGATCGTCATCGAAGAGGCTGTTGGTCACACGCACCCGGGCGTCGCTCCGGGCGATCCGGCGCAACTCCTTCGTCACGTCGATGTGAGCGCCTTGCACGCCATAGCGGGCGCCCAGGATGACGTACGTGCCGTCGTCCCGGCCGTCGCCATACCCGTTGCCATACCCGTTGCCGTCACCCCGGCCCCAGTTGCCGTCGCGCCAGCCGACGAAGTCATTGCCGTCGATGATGCTGCCCTCGCGGAATTCGAAGGTCCGGGTCTCGCCGGCCCGGTTGCGAGCCTCGATGCGCAGCCTCTTCTCCTGGCCATAGGCCGGGTCCTTGTTGTCGAACAGCGCGTTGCTCACACGCACACGGTCGTCACGGCGCGCCAGCTGGCGCAGGGTGTCCGTCACATCGATGTTGCGCAGCGGCGTGCCGTAGCTCGCCCGCTCGATCATCCACTCGCCGTCATCGCGCGCGAAGGCTCGGGAGCCGGTCATCAGCGCCATCAGCGCGAGCAGCAGCATCAGCGCCGCCTTCAGCATCCGCGGCATCCGCGCCGGCGCGGTGTCCGGCCGCCAGGCCGGCATCAAGGTTGAAATCGTCATCGCGGAACCTCCTGCGTTCATCTCGTTGGGCTTTTTCTCGATCCCGTCCCGCCGATCGGCCTCGGCGGACAGGGTGTCGCATGTTGCCTCAACGGCGAACAAGATCAGGCGGTGGACGAACGTCCCTTCAAGGTGTTACGGCGAGTCACCGCCCGGCCGCCGCGGGCGGCCGCATACGCCATCCGCCGTATATCCCCCGCGGCGGCGCGTTCCTAGCATCCGGTCACTTCCCGAAGTCCTGCGAAGTCCGCTGAAGTCCCCTTCATCCACCGGAGCTCCCCCATGTCCTCGCCCTCGAAGAAATCCCCTCGCCGCCTGGCCCTCAAGACGCTGGCCGCGGCCGGCGCGCTGGCCGGCCTGAACCTGGCCGCGCTGCCCGCCTTCGCCGCCGACACCATCAAGGTCGGCGTGCTGCACAGCCTCTCCGGCACGATGGCGATCTCCGAGACGGTGCTCAAGGACACCGTGCTGATGGCGATCGACGAGATCAACGCCAAGGGCGGCGTGCTCGGCAAGAAGCTCGAACCGGTGGTCGTCGACCCGGCGTCCAACTGGCCGCTCTTCGCCGAGAAGACGCGCCAGTTGCTGACCCAGGACAAGGTCGCGGTGATCTTCGGCTGCTGGACCTCGGTGTCGCGCAAGTCGGTGCTGCCGGTGGTCGAGGAGCTCAACGGCCTGCTCTTCTACCCGGTGCAGTACGAGGGCGAGGAGCTCAGCAAGAACGTCTTCTACACCGGCGCCGCGCCCAATCAGCAGGCGATTCCGGCCGTCGACTACCTGATGTCCAAGGACGGCGGCGGCGCCAAGCGCTGGGTGCTGCTGGGCACCGACTACGTCTACCCGCGCACCACCAACAAGATCCTGCGCGCCTATCTGAAGAGCAAGGGCGTCAAGGACAGCGACATCGACGAGAAGTACACGCCCTTCGGCCACAGCGACTACCAGACCATCGTGGCCGACATCAAGAAGTTCTCGGCCGGCGGGAAGACGGCGGTGGTGTCGACGATCAACGGCGACTCCAACGTGCCGTTCTACAAGGAGCTGGGCAACGCCGGCCTGAAGGCCAAGGACGTGCCGGTGGTGGCGTTCTCGGTCGGCGAGGAGGAACTGCGCGGCGTCGACACCAAGCCGCTGGTGGGGCATCTGGCGGCGTGGAATTACTTCATGTCGATCAAGAACCCGACCAATGACGCGTTCATCAAGAAGTGGTCGGCGTATGCGAAGGCCAAGGGCATCCCGGGCCACAAGGACAAGCCGCTGACCAATGATCCGATGGAGGCGACGTACATCGGCATCAACATGTGGAAGCAGGCGGTGGAGAAGGCGAAGTCCACCGACGTTGACAAGGTCATCGCGGCGATGGGCGGGCAGACCTTCAGCGCGCCGTCGGGCATCACGTCGACGATGGACGAGAAGAACCATCACCTGCACAAGTCGGTGTTCATCGGCGAGATCCGCGCCGACGGACAGTTCAACGTCGTGTGGAAGACGCCCGCGCCGGTCAAGGCCAAGCCGTGGAGCCCGTACATCGCGGGGAATGAGGGCAAGCCGGACGAGCCGGCGAAGAAGTGAGCGCCCGATGAACCGGACCCTTCGCTGGCTGGCCGCATGCCTGCCAGCGGTCATCCTGGTGTGCGCCCCGGTGGCCCATGCGCTGACGCAGCAGCAGGCGCTGTCCGTCGCGCGGGGCGAGACCGACGATCGCATCGCCGCGCTCGGCCGGCTCGCCGCCGCGCCGGACCCGCGCACCGCCGCGTTGCTGCAGGCCATGGCCGACGAGCGTCTCAAGCTCGATGCCGGCCATCGCGTGCTCATCACCACCGAGGCCGGCTTCGTCGATGCCGCGACCGGCGCCGCGGTGACGCTGGCGCCGGACACGCAGGCCTCGCTCGAGGACGTGATGCTCAACAACCGCCTGCGCGGCGAGCTCGACGGCGCGCTCGCCGCGCTGCGTCTGTCCAGCGCGGACAAGGCCGAGCGGCTCGCCGCCGCGAAGGCGCTGCTCGACAGCGGCGGCGATGACGCCCGCGTCGCGCTGCTCGACGCCGCCATCGCCAAGGAGCAGGACCGCGCCGTCCTTGACGCGCTCAAGCTTGCCCGCGCCGCCGCGCTCGCCGCCAGCCCCGACGCGGCCAGGCGGCTCGACGCAGCCCGCCAGCTCGGCGAATCGCACAGCCCCGAAACCCGCCTGCTCCTGAACCAGCGCCTGGCCGATGAACAGGACCCGGCCGTGAAGCGCGCGCTGCAGCGCTCGCTGCGCGCGGTCGAGGACACGCTCGCCTGGGGCGAACGCCTGGGCTCGCTGTTCACCGGCATCAGCCTGGGCAGCATCCTGCTGCTGGTCGCGCTCGGCCTGGCCATCACCTACGGCCTGATGGGCGTCATCAACATGGCCCACGGCGAGTTGATGATGATCGGCGCCTACGCGACCTACCTCGTCCAGGTCGCCTTCCGCCAGTGGTTGCCGGGCTGGTTCGACGCCTATCTGCTGGTCGCCATTCCCGCCGCCTTCCTCGCCTGCGCGCTGGTCGGCGCCGCGCTGGAGCGCACCGTGATCCGCTGGCTCTACGGCCGGCCGCTCGAGACCCTGCTCGCCACCTGGGGCCTGAGCCTGGTGCTGATGCAGGCGGTGCGATCGCTCTTCGGCGCGCAGAACGTGGCCGTCGAAAGTCCCTCGTGGATGGGTGGCTCGATCGCGCTGCTGCCGGGCCTGGCGCTGCCCGCCAACCGGCTCGCGATCATCGTCTTCGCGCTCGCCGTGCTGGGCGGCATGTCGCTGCTGATCGCGCGCACGCGGCTGGGCCTGTTCGTGCGCGCCGTCACGCAGAACCGCCCGATCGCCGCCTGCATGGGCGTCCCCACCGCCCGCGTCGACACCTACGCCTTCGCGCTCGGCTCGGGCCTGGCCGGCCTGGCGGGCTGCGCGCTCAGCCAGGTCGGCAACGTCGGGCCCGACCTCGGCCAGAGCTACATCGTCGATGCCTTCATGGTCGTGGTGCTCGGCGGCGTCGGCCAGCTCGCCGGCACCGTGCTCGCGGCGCTCGGCCTGGGCCTGGCCAACAAGGCGCTGGAGGGCGTCGTCGGCGCGGTGCTCGCCAAGATCGCCGTGCTGCTGTTCATCATCGTCTTCATCCAGAAGCGGCCCCAGGGCCTGTTCGCGGTCAAGGGCCGCGCCCAGGAATCCTGAATGCGCGCCGATCCCGAGGTTCTCGCCATGTCTCCTGCGCAGCCCCCTTCGCAGCCTCCTTCGCCGCCGCTTTTGCAGCCTCTTTTGCGGCCTCAGGCGCTGCAGCTCCCCGCGCGCCCTCCCCTGCTCGGCCGCGCCGGCTGGCTCGCGGTGCTGGCCGCGCTGGCCGTCGCCTGCGCCGTCATCCCGGCGCTCAACCTGCTGGTGCCGGCCGGCAGCCCGCTGCACCTGGACGGCTACTGGATCAGCCTGCTCGGCAAGTTCTGCTGCTACGCGATGTGCGCGCTGGCGATGGACCTGATCTGGGGCTTCGCCGGCATCCTGTCGCTGGGTCACGGGCTGTACTTCGCGCTCGGCGGCTACACGATGGGCATGTACCTGATGCGCCAGATCGGCACCGATGGCCAGTACCGCAGCGCGCTGCCCGACTTCATGGTCTTCCTCGACTGGAAGGAACTGCCCTGGCACTGGGCGCTGAGCGACAGCTTCCTGGCGACGCTGCTGCTGGTGCTGCTGGTGCCCGGCAGCGTGGCCTTCCTGTTCGGCTACTTCGCGTTCCGCTCGCGCATCAAGGGCGTGTACTTCTCGATCATCACGCAGGCGATGACCTATGCCGCGATGCTGCTGTTCTTCCGCAACGAGACCGGCTTCGGCGGCAACAACGGCTTCACCGACTTCAAGCGCCTGCTGGGCCTGCCGATCACGACGCCGGGCATGCGCATGGCGCTGTTCGTGCTGAGCGCGCTCGCGCTGACCGGCTGCTACCTGGGCCTGCGCTGGCTGACCCGCGCCCGCTTCGGCCGCGTGCTCAGCGCGGTGCGCGACGCCGAATCGCGGCTGATGTTCTGCGGCTATCCGCCGCTGCCCTACAAGCTCGCCGCCTGGGTGTTGTCGGCGCTGATCTGCGGCCTGGCCGGCGCGCTGTACGTGCCGCAGGTCGGCATCATCAACCCTGGCGAGATGAGCGTCGCCAGCTCCATCGAGATCGCGGTCTGGGCCGCCGTCGGCGGCCGCGGCACGCTCTCGGGGCCGATCGCCGGCGCCTTCGCGGTCAACGGCGCGAAGAGCTGGCTGACCCAGTTCGCGCCCGAGTACTGGCTCTACCTGCTGGGCGCGCTGTTCGTCGCGGTCACGCTGTTCATGCCCGACGGCATCGCGGGCCTGCTCAAGCGCAAGCTCGGCCGCCGCGGCGCCGCCCTCGACGCGCAGGAGCAGGCATGAGCCCCGATCTGCTCGACCAGGGCGGCGAGCGCCTGCGCGCCGCGAGCGGCCCCGGCTACGGCCGCGTGGTCACGCCGGGACAGCTGGATCTGGCGCACGGCCGCATCCTGTACCTGGAGGACGTGCACGTCAGCTTCGACGGCTTTCGCGCGATCAACGGCCTGTCGATCGACATCGCGCCTGGCGAGCTGCGCTGCATCATCGGCCCGAACGGCGCGGGCAAGACCACGATGATGGACATCATCACCGGCAAGACACGGCCCGATCGCGGCACCGTCTACTTCGGCGGCACCATCGATCTCCTGCGCCATGGCGAGGCCGAGATCGCGCAGCTCGGCATCGGCCGCAAGTTCCAGCGCCCGACGGTGTTCGAGGCGCTCAGCGTCTACGAGAACCTGGAGCTCGCGCTGCAGGGCTCGCGCGCGTTGCGGGCCTCGCTGTGGGGCACGCTCACCGGCGCGCAGCGCGACCGGCTGGCGGAGGTGCTGACGCTGATCCGCCTGCAGGACCGGATGAATCGCGCCGCCGGGCTGCTGAGCCACGGCCAGAAGCAGTGGCTGGAGATCGGCATGCTGCTGGTGCAGGACCCGAAGCTGCTGCTGCTGGACGAGCCGGTCGCCGGCATGACCGACCAGGAGACCGAGCGCACCGCCGAGCTCTTCCTGACGCTGAAGGGCCGGCACAGCCTGGTGGTGGTCGAGCATGACATGAGCTTCGTCGGCCGCATCGCCGAGAAGGTCACCGTGCTGGCCGAGGGCGCGGTGCTGGCCGAGGGCACGCTGGCGCAGGTGCAGGCCGATGAACGCGTGATCGAGGTGTACCTTGGACGTTGAACTTCCACCCGGGGCCGCCACGGTCCCCGCCGCCGCGCCGATGCTGGAGGCGGTCGAGCTGCACCAGTACTACGGCGGCTCGCACATCCTGCGCGGCGTGTCGGTGAGCGCCGCGCCGGGCCGCGTGACCGTGCTGCTGGGCCGCAACGGCGTGGGCAAGACCAGCCTGCTCAAGAGCCTGATGGGGCTGGTGCCGATCCGCTCGGGCCGCGTGACACTGGCGGGCGCCGACATCAGCCGCGCAACGCCCTATCAGCGCGCGCGCGCCGGCATCGGCTACGTGCCGCAGGGGCGCGAGATCTTCGCGCGGCTGACCGTCGAGGAGAACCTGCGCATGGGCCTGGCCGGCAAGCCGGGGCGCACGCCGGTGCCGGAGTCGCTGTACGAGCTCTTCCCGGTGCTGCGGCAGATGCTGGGGCGCCGCGGCGGCGACCTGTCGGGCGGCCAGCAGCAGCAGCTCGCGATCGCGCGGGCGCTGGCGGCATCGCCGAGCCTGCTGATCCTGGACGAGCCGACCGAGGGCATCCAGCCCAGCATCATCAAGGACATCGGCCGGGTGATCCGGCGGCTCGCCGACGAGGGACTGGACGGCCATCCGGTCGCGGTGCTGCTGTGCGAGCAGTACTTCGATTTCGCCGCGGAGCTGGCCGATGACTACCTCGTGCTCGAGCGCGGCAGCGTCATCGCGCGCGGGGACCACCGCGACATGCAGTCGGCGCACGTCCGGGGGCTGGTCGCGATCTGAGCGGCGGAAAAACGGGAAAGGAGACACGCGCATTCAAAGGGTGTCGCACGGGGTCATTGCCGGAAGTTCACCACTCATGGGGCTTCCGACAACCCGTTCCCGAGTGCATCCCGTGCCCCACCAGATTCCCCTCGCAACGCAGCAGCCTCCCGCTCAAGCTCAAGTTCAACCGCCGTCAAATACCGCATGGACGTGGACGGCGCCGGAGCAGCGGCGCGATCGTCAGGGCCAGCCGAACTTCGTCAAGGGCGCCGAGGGCGACGCTGACGGCATCAACGCACTGCCCTCTCAAGGCCGCGTCAGACTGCTCGCGCAAGCGTTGTCCGATGAGGTGAGGCCCCAGTCGCCAGACGACGCGCTCGATCTGGCGACCGGTTCGTTCGAGCAGACCCTGGAAGACCTTTCCAGCAGCTGGATCGACGATCTGCTCGACGGCGTGCCGGCCCACCTGCTGAGCGACGGCATGGTCTCGGACGAACCGGCGACGGCCACGCTCTGGTACCTCCTGGCGCGTGCGAAGAGCGACAAGGCCTTGGAGGCCAGCACACCCGCGCAGGCGACAGGTTCGGCGCGGGAGGCGCTCAAGGACATCTTCAACAAGCCGGACGGCGTCGCTTACGACGACATTGAACGCGAGATCGACGCGCTGGGAAGGCGCTTGACCTCGGCGATGGAACGCCTCGACGCCCAGGAGATGTACGCGGTCTATCGCGACACCCACGCCCTGTTCTCGACGCTCGATGCGAACGACGTCGTGAGGATCCGTGGCGATCTCCCCGGCTGGTACGCCGGCCTGCGCAATGATCCGCGCAAGACCGGCGGCCTGAGCTACGACAAACCGCTGCGCAGGGCGGATGCCGCCTTCCTGGCCGCGATGTCGGACGCCGTGAATCAGATCGCCACCCAGTTCGGCGACGACCTTCCGGCCCGTCTGGCGCTGGCTCATCAACAGCTCTTCGAATCGGTGATCCTGTCGATTCCCTTCGTCATGGACGTGGACGCGTTGATGACGAAGGAAGCGAAGTCCGATCCTTCGCGCCAGATCGACCACTCTGTTCTTGAAGTGATCACCTCCGTGCATTCGCGGCTCTCGAGCCGAGGACTGCTGCCGCCCATCCAGTCCTCCTCGCAGGCCAAGGACCGCCATGCGGACTGGCGCGCCGGCCGCAACAAAATCGACCATGTCGATCTGCCTGCCGCGCGGCCTCCCGCCGCCGGGAAGCGCCCCTCGGCGGAGGATCCGAGGGATCTGCAGGTCGTCGAGACAGCGCCGCTGCAACACATCGCGGACTTGCTGCCGCGTGTGACGCAAGTGCTCGATCGGAAGCTCGGTTCCGTCGTGCTGACGTGGCGGGATGGCGGCAAGGGGGCGCGGATGACGGTGTCGTTCGACCCCGTCCCCGACAACGCGACACAGGCGCAGATTCAGGACCAGAACCGCCAGATCCGGCTGCTCGACGACTTTCTCCTCGCGCATTTCATCACCCGCGTGGACCTTGCGTACAACAGCTTGCCACCGACGATCGGTCTGCGCGATGGAGACATCGTGGTGGGCAGCTGGCGCGTGGCGACGCAACAAGGGGACCGCTGGGTTTACTCGAGCAGCGCGGTGAACGTCGCACTGAACGTCCTGACCATCCGGTCGCCAGGATCACGTCGCTTCACCGAGACCACCACCGCGGTGGAGCCCAGGGTCCAGGGGCCGCTGGCGAGGATACGTCTCCTCCTCCAGATGGGGTCGGACGATTCCTCGACGACGACCGCCAGGGGTCTTCAGGAAAATCGTCTCGATGAAACGGTCTGGATCCAGGTCCCGGAAAGTGGGCCGGTGACGATCGTTGCGGGGCGTGGGCTGCTGACGCAGGTCACCAGTGACACAGAAGTCAAGCTGGAGATCCTCGGCCATGGTGCACGCATCGACTCGACCGACGAGATGACACTGCAGGACTACTCGGCGGTCGCGCTGGCGTCCAGGGTACGGGAGGCGCTCGACACGGTGCTTCCCGGGCGCCGGGCCAGGGGAGTGACCCTGTTCTCCTGCCACCTCGATTCACCGGTCCTGAGCCGCAACTTCCCTGACGAGTTCCACACCGCGGCCCGCCACGCGGACCTGATCTCGCAGGACGCGGAAATGACGGCCTTCGCCGCTGGGGTTGCGATCTCCGCGGCGGGAGGGCGGTTCACCCGGCTGATGCGCGGGAACGACTTCGAGTACCACCACCCCGCCACGACCTTCGTCCATACGTTCAACAGTGAGACGAGTGCTGTCGAGCGCCGGGACAAGCATCCCAAATGGTGGCGCGCGCCACGGCAACGGCGGGATCCCATGAATCGGCCGATCTTCGAGAGGGCGTCCAATCAAGTCACCGCCCTCCTGCAGCTCCGGTCTGCTCAGGACCGCATCAAGCGACTCGCCGAAGCGCTTCACCTGAGCCGCCCTTCGTTCGCATCAAGCCTGGACCAGTCACCGGTCCGCCTGCGAGATCCGTTCGTGTTGGCGACACTCTGGCAACTCTTGGCATGGGACGTCGACACGCCGGCAACGGCCTCGCCCGAGCAGGCCCGGCGTGCGGCTCAGCGGGCAGTCGAGGCCAGACTGACCCCGGCACTGGTCGGGCAGATCCAAAGGCTGCTCACGGCGGCGGCAAGCCAACTGCTCGCGGGGCTGGGAAACAGCGATCCAAAGAAACTGTTCGACGCCTACACGAATATCTCCCAGGGCTTCGACTTGGCCAGACGCGGCCTGATGCTCCCGGTCGTGACGGTGCGTGGCGACCTGCCCGGCTGGTATCGGCCAGGGCAGACACCGGGATCCCCGGCCCCCACCTATGCAAAGCCGCTGGCGCTGGCGGATGCTGCCTTCATCGCCGCGATGCGGACGGTGACTGCACAGCTCCATCTGAAATATCGCCTTCGCCAGCCGGACCGGGTCTTGATGGCCTTCGCGCATGCGATGTTCTTCCAGTCCGGAATCCTGTCGACGCCCTTCGTGGTCGAGGACAGCGCGTTGGCGGACGGGCAATGGCGGGGGCCATCGACCACCGGGCAGACTGACGGACTGGAAACGATTCGCCAGGTGCATTCACAGCTCGTCGCGGAGGGACTGATACCCCGCGCTCTGACGGTCTCCGAAGCGCATCGCCGCAGCGCCGAATGGCTTTCCGGCGAGGGCCCGGCGCCGCAGACGTCCGATCCACAGCAGCCGGCGGGCGCGCAGAAGCGCAAGCATCCCGACAATGCGGCTGACGCGACCGGGTCTGCGGAAGAGCTCGCGGAACAGTCCGCGAAGCGTCCGACGGCTTGGATGAGCGGCGAAAAGGAGACGCCTTCGAGGCCTCGCACGCAAGGCGCGGACTCCGGCAAGGACGCCGCCACTCGCAGGCCGACCGTTTCGGCCCCGCTCGAAGAGCCGGGCCTCGCCGATGTCAACCGGTTGGCGACGGTCTCGATAAGCCCTCGCTCGCAGTTGCCACGTCCCCGTCCCGGCCGGGCGGGTGCGCTGTCAGAACTGGTGTCGACGCTGAAGACGACGCTGGAGCGGTGCGGCATCAAGGCGCGCGCGGCCGAGGCCCCCGATGGGGTCATCGACGCGGTGATGAAAGTTCTCACGCCCTACGACACCGCGGTCAACCTGAATGGCGACTTGCGGCACATCGCCGCATCGATCGCGAACGCAGTGTGGCGCAACGCGCCCGCGGAGCTTGGCGAGGCGTTCAATGCACTCGTCCGGCACTACCGCCCAGCAGGCGACCTCGTGGCGCTCACCACGTGGCGCGATCTGCCGATGGGGTTGATCGGCAAGGCACGGTTGCCGCTCGAGGAGCGGCAGAAGTATCCCGCCGCGCTCGACATGCCGATCGCCGAAGCGGCGTTGGTGGACAGCGCGGAGGAAGCGGTCGGGGCCATGCACAAGCTACCGGCCGGCGCCGGCTCGGGTCCGGACGATCTGGCGCGAGCCCGTCAGACCTTGGCGCTCGTGCAAGCGGCGTTGACCGGCAGGCCGTTCGCCGTCGATGTGGATGCCGTGGAACGCATGGCTGGATCCCACAGCCCGAACGACCATGCGGCGTTGA
>Ga0209051_1000641_pt1 | contig 40092 bp, 44 predicted proteins | sample AraplaCvi_mMS_r2_2_FD_184286 | JGI IMG/M metagenome (GOLD analysis project Ga0209051, IMG submission 184286) | Arabidopsis root microbial communities from North Carolina, USA - plate scrape MF_Cvi_mMS_r2 (SPAdes) (version 2) | ecosystem: Host-associated > Plants > Roots > Endosphere | place...
CCTGACCCACTCTTGTCCGATGCCCGGTTCGTGCAAACCAAAACGGTGATAGTCCTTCACGCTGCTGTACCAGCGCCAATTCTGCATTGGGCGACCTTTGTCCAGCCGGTACCCCCCTTCGTCTGGCTCACGCGGTTGTTCTGCTTGTGAGTGGGAGGCTGCCAGCATCATACCAGCAATTGCGAAAGCGACAGGCTTCATCAGATATCCTCGTTCATTGGACGAGGGCACCTAAGAGGCCATGCGGTTAACAGAGGTTTAATTTCGGGATGATGGCTTACAGCCACAGCACCTTCACCCCGGTTGTCTCCGAGTCGCCGGATCATGTCGGATTGATTTGCATTGCAAAAGGCGCACTGACGACCTCAGCAAACTGACCGCGTTCCAGCCCCATCCCTTGCAAATGACAGAGCCTCAACGCTGAGCGCGGAGCGGACCGCGGACATCAAAACGCGGCTGTGTTCGAGCGTTGACTCTGATTTACGCGTGTGTTCAATGGCTTGGCGGGGAGAGGATCAATTTTTGGCCATTGCGACAGACGTCATTTCGCAACTCGTTCGCGCCGCGAACGAGGTCGATAAGCTTCAGCCTGACGAGTTCAGTGGGCTGATCCATCGTTCGATTGTTCTTATCCGGGACCTCCGCGAGTCTGTCGGCATCCCAGGAAGCGGCACGCGGAACGATGCCATTGTCCTGCTTTGGGAGCTTGCAGGGTCGGCGCCCAGTCGAAGCAGGAGTGAACTTGGCGAGGCACTCCTCCAAGCCGCCGACATGATCCGCACGCTGCACATTGTCGCCGACAGCGGCGTCGCGATTGATCTAAAGGTCATGGAATAGGTGGACTGAACAGCCTCACATCAACAACTGGGCATAGGAATGTGAGCGCCCTTGGTATTGTCGACGAGGAAATGTCTCGGCGGGCATCCGTCTCGTCCATTTTTGCGAAGGCAACGTCTTGTGCTCGTCTCGGGCCGCTGACTGGCAAATTTGTGGTTTGTCGATCTGCCGGGTGCTTTCGGACAGAATCTGGTTATGTCAGAAATTGCAGCAGCTGAAGAGATGGATTCGTAAGCCAGTGACGATCGGGTTTGCCCACGCCGAATTGATCGCCGTCCTTGTTGCCGTTACAGGCAACGAGCCGCGTGTCATGACCATTCGCGCCGGCGAGGCATTGCCGTCGGGGCCCTTCGAGATGGGTCATAGAACCTTGCAAAGCGGGCTGCGTGAATGGGTTCAGGACCAGACCGGCCATCCGGTCGGCTATCTGGAGCAGCTCTACACCTTCGCTGACCGCGACAGGAACAATGAGATCCTTGGCGGCAGGACGATTTCGATAAGCTACCTGGGGCTTGTGCATGAAGAGGCCGCTCCGGGTGGTGGTCGGCCTGGCTGGCAGGGCTGGTACAGCTATTTTCCCTGGGAGGACCGGCGGTCAGGGCGACCAGCCGACACGGATCGTATCGAAGCTCGTCTGACGGCATGGGCCGAGCGGGATCCGCACCGGCAACAGGACCGAATGCGTCGAGCCCGTTTCGCCTTCGGGTTCAGCGGCGCGCGGTGGAATGAGGATCTTGTCTTGCAGCGGTACGAGCTCCTCTATGAAGCGGGTCTTGTCGCGGAGTCGGGTAGGGAGATGGATGCCCACGCCGGTCGGACAATGTTTGCCGATCATCGGCGTATCCTCGCAACGGGGATTGCGAGGTTGCGGGCAAAGATCAAGTATCGCCCCGTCGTCTTTGAGCTCATGCCCGAGAGCTTCACTTTGCTGCAACTGCAACGCAGCGTCGAGGCTCTCGCCGGGCTGACGCTCCATAAGCAGAACTTCCGGCGATTGATCGAACAGCAGGACCTTGTCGAGGAAACTGGCGAGACGATGAGCGAAACGGGCGGCCGGCCCGCGAAACTTTTCCGTTATCGCCATGCTGTGCGTGAAGAGCGCGAGCTGTCCGGATCCAGGCTTCCCATTTCACGCGGTTGACATATGCTCATAAGGAGAATATCTATTGCGTCCATGATATGCTCATTGAGAGTATAAATAGGAGCAGGCCATGAATCGCAACGTTTCCGCGTCCTCCCTTTATGAGCGCGTCCAGCGTGTCATTCCGAAAGCAGAGTGGATGTCGTTCGAGGACGACGTCGAGGCGATCCTCGATCTCAAGCGAAAACGCAACGCGGTCATCCTTGCTCACAACTATCAGACACCCGAGATTTTCCATGGTGTAGCCGACATCGTTGGCGACAGTCTCGCTCTTGCGCGCAAGGCCATTGACGTCGAGGCCGACGTGATCGTGCTGGCCGGCGTGCATTTCATGGCCGAGACAGCCAAGCTCCTCAACCCGGGCAAGACCGTCCTCATTCCGGATATGGGAGCTGGCTGTTCGCTCGCTGACTCGATCACGCCCGAGGACGTGGCGCTTTTGCGCAAGGCACATCCAGGCGTGCCTATCATTACCTACGTAAACACCTCGGCGGCCGTGAAAGCCGCGTCCGACATTTGTTGCACGTCGGGTAATGCGAAGCAGGTGGTTGAATCGCTCGGCGTACCGCGCGTGCTGATGATCCCGGATGAATATCTCGCTCGCAACGTCGCGCGTGAAACGGATGTCGAGGTGCTCGCCTGGCATGGTCACTGTGAGGTCCACGAGCTGTTTACAGCAGACGATGTCAGGCAACTTCGTGAAAACCACCCGGGCGTGACGGTTTTGGCACATCCGGAATGTCCGCCAGATGTCGTCGCGGCCGCCGATTTTGCGGGGTCAACTGCGGTCATGTCGGACTTCGTCGGCCAGCGGCGCCCGGCTCGCGTTGTGCTGCTGACGGAATGCTCCATGAGCGACAATGTTTCCGTCCATCATCCTGATGTCGAATTCATCCGCCCTTGCAACCTTTGCCCGCACATGAAGCGTATCACCTTGGCGAACATCCGCACAGCCCTCGAGCAGAATCGCCACGAGGTCACTGTCGACCCGGAAGTAGCCGTCGCTGCAAGGCGGGCCGTTGAGCGGATGCTCGCGATATGATCGGGCGGTTCGACGATTTGAACGGCAAGGTCGTCGTCGTCGGAAGCGGCCTTGCCGGCCTCATGACAACACTTACGCTTTCGCCACAGCCGGTCGTGCTCGTCACCCGTGGGGCAATCGGGGAACACACATCAAGCGCCTGGGCGCAGGGCGGGATCGCCGCAAGTCTCGGTAAGGATGACAGTGCCGATCTGCATCTCGTTGATACGCTCGCAGCCGGTGACGGCCTCTGCGATCCCTCAGTTGCCGCCGATATTGTCGCCGAGGGCCCGGCGGTCATTGCTAGTCTGGAGCGGGCAGGTGTCACGTTCGACCGGGACAGCTTAGGGCACCTGGTGTTGGGGCTCGAAGCAGCTCATTCCCGTCGCCGCATCGTGCATGCTTCCGGAGACGGATCAGGTGCGGCCGTCGTCGCCGCACTTCTTGAGGCCGTTGCCGCAACGCCCTCGATCACCGTTCTTGATGGGACCGAGCTGCGCTCCGTTCTCACATGTGATGGGACCGTCAGCGGCGTGGTCGTGTCCAGGGCTTCGCAGCTGACGGCCATCGCGACCAACCGGGTGGTGTTGGCGACCGGCGGGATTGGAGGCCTTTACGACTCCACGACCAATCCGGTCACCAACTTCGGTCAGGGCATTGCATTGGCTGCGAGGGCCGGCGCAATGCTTGCCGATATGGAATTCGTGCAGTTTCATCCAACAGGACTCGATTCCGCGCGGCGTCCGCTTGCCCTTGTGAGTGAGGCGGTTCGGGGCGAGGGAGCAATCCTCCTCAACGACCGGGGAGAGCGCTTCATGTCGGGTATTGCCGGGGCGGAACTTGCGCCGCGCGACGTCGTCGCGCGCGCCATCAGTGCCGAGCTGTCAAAGGGGCGACGCGTCTTCCTCGATGCACGTGGGGCGCTTGGCAATCGGTTCGCCACCCGCTTCCCGACCATCGATGCGCTATGCCGCGAGGCAGGCGTAAACCCGGGCTCTGACATTATCCCCGTTCGCCCGGCCGTTCACTATCACATGGGCGGAATTGCAACCGATGCGAGGGGGCGGAGCTCGGTTTCGGGGCTCTGGGCTGTAGGGGAGGCCGCGTCAACAGGTCTCCACGGAGCCAACCGCCTGGCAAGCAATTCCTTGCTCGAAGCCGCCGTCCTCGGCGTACGGGCCGCGCAAGATATCAGCGGCACCGTCGAAGGGGCCATGCGACAGGTTCGATCGACGCCTCCTTCTCAGGCGCCGGACGCGTCTGCTGTACGGGGTACCGTTTCGGCTAACCTCGGCGTCCTGCGCAACGCGGCCTCCCTTCGTGCGGCGATTTCCACGCTGTTGCCGATCGCCGAAGGCGCGGCTTCATCGGCCGATCCGGCCATTGTTGCCCTGGGGATTGCCGTCTTCGCGATGCTTCGCGAGGAAAGCCGTGGCGCGCATGCTCGAACAGACTTTCCATCAAAGCTGCCGGCTGCAACCCGCCGGTTCATGACGCTCGCAGACATTCTTGATGCGGCGCATGCCAATATCCAGTCTTTTGCCAGGAGTGCCTGACATGTCCCTTGCTCCCTTGCCCCGCATTGTCATCGAACCGATGGTGCGCGCCGCGCTCATCGAAGATCTTGGACTTGCGGGCGACATCACGTCGGCTGCGGTCATCCCTGCGGACCACCACTCGTCGTTCCTCATGGTCGCGCGGCAGCACGGGACAATAGCCGGTCTCGATGCTGCGGAACTCGCGTTCCAGCTCGTCGATCCGACGATTGCAGTGAGGCGCGAGGTGGAGGACGGTCGTCGGGTAAGTCCCGGTGATATGATCGCCACGATCAGCGGGCCATCGCGCAGCATCCTGACGGGTGAGCGCACGGCGCTCAATTTTCTGGGGCATCTTTCGGGTATCGCTACGGTGACGGCGCGCCTCGTTGACGCCGTTGCTGGGACAAAGGCGTCGATAGCATGTACACGCAAGACAACGCCGGGGTTGCGTGCCCTGGAAAAGTACGCAGTTCGCGCCGGCGGCGGAATGAACCACCGTTTCGCCCTCCATGATGCCGTCCTCATCAAGGACAATCACGTTGCGATCGCAGGTGGTGTCGTCAACGCAATTCGAAGTGCCCGCGCCGGCGTCGGACACATGGTCAAGATCGAGGTCGAAGTGGATACGTTGGAGCAGTTGCGCGAGGCCATGGAGGAGGGCGTCGATGCTGTCCTGCTCGACAACATGACGCCTTCACAACTCCGCGAAGCCGTCTCGATCATAGATGGGCGTGCCATTGCGGAAGCATCGGGGAGGGTTACGCCCGAAACCGTAGCGATGATTGCATCCTCGGGAATCGATCTCGTATCGGTCGGTTGGTGTACCCATAGCGCGCCGACGCTTGACATCGGACTGGATGCTCCGAACTGAACGGGCGACGTTCAAACGGGGCATCCGCGAGGCAGTCCTGGCCGTGTCGCGATGTATTCAGCATCAATTAGCCGGTCGTCGGAGGCGGATTGACAGTGCAGGCCCATCCGAGGTGACCGGAAACGCTGCTCGCGCTTCTGGGACAGTCACGATCTGGCCGCGAGGACGGTGCGGTGGCATTGGGAGATTTCGACTGTCAGCCGTGCTAGAATAAGGGCATGACCGTTGACGAAGACAAGATCGATGATGCTGTCTTGGCGCTCATGTGGCTCACCGTTCATGATGAACGGCGTGCGTGGAAGAGCTTCGACTGGGCGGTGACGGATCGGCTCTACAGGAAAGGACTGATCCACGATCCTGTAAACAAGTCGAAATCTGTATTCCTGACAGAGGAAGGGCTGGAGCGCTCGAGACAACTGTTTCGGTCAATGTTCACGCGCAAGCCGGAATAGCGCTTCATTTCCCATCCTTCTTTTAAATAAATCTCGCCAAATATCGGAAATATTTACAAAATATATGGCGACAATTTGGATGTCGGTGCGCATCATGATTTACCGAAACGACGTGATGCGGCTTGATGCGCCAGTTGCCCGATGACTTCTTTGTCGGACGGGCAAAACTGCCTCTTGCGAAACCGTCCGGTGCCACCGCATCTATAGGGTAGACTGCGAAGAGAGGTCCTTCATTGCAGGTAAATCTGGTTGCTTCCCTACCCATGTATGACTGGCCCGAGGTCCGTGACGAGACCAATGCACAATGGGAACGAATTCGCGAGGCGCTTCGCTCGCGCGGCGTAGCAGTGCCTGACCATCTTGCCCGAAACAACGGCGACCTTCCGTCCGTGTCGGGAGGCATCCTGGATGACGCCGGCAAGGTCATCGCTTCCGACCCGGCAAATCTTCCAGCCGACGAACTCGATTTGAACGGGCTCTGGTTGCATCCCGGCCTTTTCCTCGCACAGGCATGCTGGATGACGCCGGCAAGGTCATCGCTTCCGACCCGGCAAATCTTCCAGCCGACGAACTCGATTTGAACGGGCTCTGGTTGCATCCCGGCCTTTTCCTCGCACAGGCATGCTGGGGACCGCTGGAGCTCGGTGTTGCGGATCATGTTCAGATCGTTGGCCAGCCGAGCTACGAAGGTATCGAGGGAGGTTGCGGTCCGTTCTACTCAAGCGCAATCATTATGCGTCGGGATGGAAAAGACATATTGGCGTCGCTGGATGGTATCGCCCAAATTCCGATGAGTAAGCTGCGCGGACGCAGGCTTGCATTTAACGATCTCGGCTCCATGTCAGGCCTCCAAGCCCTGGTGTCTGACCTCGAGGCGATGGGAGAAACCATCGAGATCTTCTCTCAGCGCATCCAGACAGGCAGTCACCGCCAGTCGATCGTAGCTGTCGCCGAGGGGGGCGCAGATGTCGCTGCCATTGACTGCAAGACACTCCTTCTGGCGAAGCGGTTTGAACCAGCGACACGGGACGTCCAGGTCGTGGGATGGACGAAACCGCGTAAGGGACTGCCGTTCATTACCTCCCGGCACACTTCGGCAGAGGTCGTTGCATTGATGAGGGTGGTACTTGCACAGCTCGGATTGTGTGTCGACCCTGAGACGAGCCTCCCCCGTTTTAATCCGGCTAGACCAGAATTGGCCTGTTGCAGCTCGATTTTCAACGGAACGTTTGAAAAGCCGGTGCGTTGATCGACCCCTCCGAGGTCGCGGACGCGATCTTCTTTATGCTCGCCAGGCCCCGTAACGTCACAATCCGTGACGTCGTGTCCTGCCGAGCGCATTCGATATTTGAGGATGGATACCGGGGGACTGATGTATCATTCGTTTGGCTGCGATCAGTTACGCGACTGACGGGAGCCTCCGGTTCAAAGCAAGCCGAGTTGCACCACGCTCCGAGGAAAGAACGAAAAAAAGGGCCGACGGAAAAACCGCGGCCCATAAGGTGTGAAGGTCAAAAACCTCCAGAGGGGAACAGCTGCTGCGGCGGAACTGGGAGGAAAGCCGCCATGTGCATCAGCTGTGATCGTTATGCTGCTTTTTTGACCATTTGGAAAACAATTTTTGTGCAATGCAGCTATGCAGTGGCCGCGGTGCTCGCACAGGCAATAATCATTCCTGCCTTTGCGGACCGCCCCGGCTGTTGCCGCCACAGCGTCCCGTCAACGCAGAGATCTAAGGCGCGGTAGCCAGCGACGATCCCGATCATCGCGAGCCCCGGTCAGGTTCGCCGAAACCCGAGTTTGCACCAATGGATGTGGTTCGATTGCTTCGGGCGGGGTGTCGAGCGTCTGCGGACGGCACGAAAAGACCGCCTTCCATATACAACTACCGGCTATCTTCGAAGGTTTTACCTGTTCGTGCCTCCAGTCGATACCGGTTGCCGGGGTAGATAAGGCGAGCAGTGGAGACAACCTGTCGCCCGGACCATGTGCGGCGGCGGATTGCCAGGCACGGCTCGTTCTTGAGGATTGTCAGCAGTTTGCATTCCCAGGATTGGGGCATTGCCGCCTCGACAATGTGTTCGGATCCGCTGAGTGGTGCAGCTGTGGTCAGATAGGCGTTGGGCGTCAGTGACTTGAAGTCCTGAGCCAGGTAGTCGGGGGCTGCTGCCGGGTTTACGAAGCGGTCCTCGATCTGGACCGGGACGCCGTTTTCGCTGTGCACGATCAGGGAGTGGAACACGGGGGCCCCGATCTCGAGCTCGAGGGCGTCGGCTGTCTCCGGAGAGGCGGTTTCCCGCGCCAAAATCACCACGGATGCCTCGTGGGTATGGCCTCGCTCGGTGATTTCCTCGGCGATGTTGCGGACTTCGAAGAGTGCGGAATACCCCTTGCGCTCCGCGACAAATGAGCCAACACCCTGGATGCGGACAAGCTCGCCTTCACTGGCAAGCTCGCGCAGGGCGCGGTTGGCTGTCATCTTGCTTACGCCGAGTTCCGTCACGAGCTCGTTTTCGGAGGGGACGCGGTGCTTCGGGGGCCATTCGCCGCTATGGATACGGTCGAGGATCATCTGCTTGACGCCGGCGTAGAGCGGTGCGGTCTCGTTGTCCCGCTTCATCTCGCTTTGACGCTTCATTGGCTATTCCTTTCGCAGCGGCGGAATCCGCTCATGCCGTCGACTTTCCACTTGCATAACACAAAATATCACATATGGTACCATATACAACCTCTCGAAAGATCGACCAGATTAAGGTCGACATCGGGCAAGCCGGCGAAGAACGGTATCGGACCGCAAGGTCAACAGTCACTTCAGAGGAGAATCAACCAATGAAATTCCGCACGCTTCTTCTTTCTGGCGCTGTCGCGCTTTCTGCTTTTGCTGGTCCGGTCGCCGCCAAGGACTGGAAGACTGCAACGATCACGTTGGAGGGTGCCTATGCGCCCTGGAACATGACCAATGCCGATGGCACGCTCGGTGGTTTCGAGCCTGAGCTTGCAAAGATCCTTTGCGAGCGCGCCAAGATCGAATGCACGCTCGTCGCCTCCGACTGGGACGGCATGATCCCGGCACTCAATGCCGGCAAGTTCGACGTCATCATGGATGCACTGTCGATCACCGATGACCGCAAGAAGGTCATTGGCTTCACGATCCCTTACGCTGCGACGCCCGCAGCCTTCGCAACCGCCAAGGATAGCCCGCTCGCCAAAGCAGCCGGAACCGGCGCGACGATCAAGATGACGCCCGGCCAGACCGGCGTTAAGGAGGTCGATGCGCTGAAGGAAGCCTTCAAGGGCAAGACGATCGGCATTCAGGCGGCGACGGTCTATGCGAAGTTCGTCTACGACAATTTCGGCGACATCGCAGAAATCCGCGAATACAAGACCGGCGCAGACCGGGATCTCGACCTTCAGAACGGACGCATTGATCTCGGTTTCGATGATGCCGTCTATTTCGCCAATGCCTTCCAGTCCGCAAACGACAGCCTGACCTTCACCGGCCCTGAAATCGTCGGCCCGATCTGGGGCGAGGGCGAAGGCCTCGGCGTACGTCAGGCCGACACGGATCTCCGCGACAAGTTCAACGAAGCGATCAAGTCGGCGCTTGCCGACGGGACTGTGAAGCAGCTGTCGATGAAGTGGTTCAAGGTCGACGTCAGCCCGCAGAACTGATTTCCGGCCAAGGCCGGACATCTCGGTCTCCGGCCATGATGCCGGGGACCGCATGCTATTCTGACACCGCCGGGTTTGCGGCGGGCGCGGGGAACATGACATGGCAACACTGGAACTGATTGGATTCGGCTCGACCGGATGGGGTGCGCTTCTCCTGCTTGCAGCACTCATGACATTGTGCGTGACTGCAAGCGCGCTGGCGATCGGAGCTGTGCTTGGGGCGATCATCGCTGCCGCAAAACTCTCTGGAAAAGCGACTCTCGTTACCCTCGGGAACGTCTATACGACCGTTTTTCGCGGCGTGCCCGAACTCTTGATCATCTATCTGATCTATTTCGGGGGCTCGTCCGCCGTCACCTCGATCGGCAAGGCCATGGGCTATGAGGGCTTCCTGGGCATGCCCTCGTTCCTCGCCGGTGCGCTCGCGGTCGGCATCATATCCGGCGCCTACCAGGCAGAGGTGTTTCGCGGGGCATACCTTGCCATTTCCAAAGGTGAACTGGAAGCGGCCAACGCCATCGGCATGAATCGCAGCCTTCGGTTTCGCCGGGTCATCATCCCGCAAGTGCTGCGTTTTGCCATCCCGGGCCTCGGAAACGTGTGGCAGCTCAGCCTCAAGGATTCGGCACTGATATCCGTGACGGGTCTCGCCGAACTGATGCGCACCAGTCAGGTCGCGGCTGGTTCGACGCGGCAGTATTTCCTGTTCTTCATTGTCGGCGGCATCCTCTATCTCGTCCTGACGAGCCTCTCCGACCGCATCTTCAATGGCGCCGAGCGGCGCGCCAATCGCAGCATGCCGACAGCGGCCATGGGAAAGGCGTGAGGTGACATCATGGACTTTGCTTTTCTCCTCCAGACAATGACAACCCTGCTCAAGGCCGTTCCGATGACCTTGGCGCTGTTTTCTCTGTCTGTGTTTGTCGGTGGTCTTCTTGCGCTGCTGATTGTCTGGATGCGTGTCGGCGGCAACCCGGTACTCTCCGCATTTGCAAAGGGCTACATCTTCGTCTTCCGCGGCTCGCCGCTGTTGATCCAGATGTTTCTCGTCTTCTACGGCCTTGGCCAGTTCGGGTTCATCCGTTACTCCTTCCTGTGGCCATTCCTGCGCGAGCCGTTTGTCTGCGCCGTACTGTCTCTTGCGCTTTGCACCGCGGGCTACTCTGCCGAGATTTTCCGCGGAGGAATTCGCGCCGTCTCACCGCGCGAGATCGAGGCCGCCCGCTCGATCGGAATGTCCGGCGCTCTGCTCGTTCGCCGCATCCTGGCGCCTATTGCTTTCCGGCACGCGCTCCCGGCCTATTCCACCGAGATCGTCCTGATGATGAAGTCGACAGCGCTTGCAAGCCTGGTGACGGTCTGGGAGGTGACAGGCGTGGCACAGCGTCTGATCTCGCAAACCTATCGCACGATGGAGGTGTTCCTCTGTGCGGCCATCATCTACCTCGTTCTCAACTTCATCATCCTGCAGGCAATGTCCCTGCTCGAATATTCGCTCTCGCGTCATCGTCGTGCGGTTCCGCCGGCGCTGAAGGCCTGAGAGACTGAACGGACACGATTGGAGCTTCCATGCCAGGCGTTACCCGACTTTCCGTCCGCAACATCCGCAAGAGCTTCGGCACGCACGAGGTCCTGAAGGGCATCTCGCTCGATGCTCAGGATGGCGACGTCATCTCCTTGCTCGGGGCCTCGGGCTCCGGCAAATCCACCTTCCTGCGTTGCATCAACCTCCTGGAGACGGCAACCGACGGCGAGATATGGGTCGACGGTGAACAGATCCGGATGATCCACAAGGGCGGCACGAGCCGTCCTGCCAGCCAGAAACAGGTCGATCACATTCGATCGGAACTCGGTATGGTGTTCCAGTCCTTCAATCTGTGGTCACACATGACGATCCTGCAGAACGTCATCGAGGGGCCGGTGCATGTGCTCAAACGCCCTCGGGCGGAATGCATTGCCGAGGCGGAGGTCCTGTTGAAGAAGGTCGGCATAGCCGACAAGCGGCACGCCTATCCCGCGCATCTGTCCGGCGGCCAGCAGCAGCGTGCCGCCATTGCCCGTGCGCTTGCGATGAAGCCGAAGGTCATGCTGTTTGACGAGCCGACCTCGGCTCTCGACCCGGAGCTTGTTGGCGAGGTGCTGAGGGTCATGCGCGCTCTGGCGGAGGAGGGCATGACCATGCTTGTCGTCACGCACGAAATGAGCTTCGCCCGCAACGTCTCCAATCGCGTTGTCTTCATGAAGGAAGGGCTGGTCGAAAGCAGCGGCACCCCCGACGAGATGTTCGGCGGGAACGCAACCCCGGCTTTTCGCCAGTTCATCGGTCATTTCGGGACAGGGCAATGACTGTTGTCGTCGAGACCCGCATCGGCTGGCGTGACGTTTCGCGCGTTGCGAACGGGGAGGCGCTTGCATTGTCTCCTTCCGCCTTGGCACGTGTGGAGAGCGCCAGCCGGATCGTCGAGCGGATTGTCGAGACCGGCGTGCGCGCCTACGGCATCAATACCGGCGTCGGTGCCCTGTCGGATACAGTTGTCGACCGCAGCTCGCAGAGCCGCCTGTCGCGCAACATCGTGCTCAGCCATGCCTGTGGGGTCGGCGAGCTCTTGTCGCCACGCGAGGTTCGGGCGATCATCGCGGCTCAAATTGCAAACTTCGCTCACGGCCATTCGGGCGTCAGGACTGACATCCTCCGGTATCTGACTGCCTTCCTGGATCATGATCTCATTCCGGACGTGCCCTCGAAAGGCTCGGCCGGATACCTGACGCACAATGCCCACACCGCACTCGTTCTCATTGGCGAGGGAAGCGCAAAGGTGAGGGGGAAGACCCTGAAGGGTGGCGAGGCGCTCAGCGCTATTGGGCTTGCACCGCTCGTGCTTCGCGCCAAGGAGGGGCTCAGCCTCGTCAACGGCACGGCTTGCGCGACCGGCCTGGCAAGCGTCGCCCTGTCACGGGCCCTCCACCTGCTTGACTGGGCAGATGCGGTTGCCGCGCTGACCCTCGAGGCTGCCGGATGTCAGATGGCGGCCTTTGACGAAACCGTGCTGGCCCTGCGTCCCTCGCGCGGCATCGCCGAGGTCGGTGCATCGTTGCGCCGTCGACTGGCTGGCAGCGGCCTGGTTGCGGCGGCCCTTGGCAAGCGAACCCAGGATGCCCTCAGCCTGCGCTCGGTCCCACACGCGCATGGCGCCGCCCGCGACGTTTTTGCCAATGCGTCTGATGTCATCGATCGCGAACTTGCCTCGGTGACCGATAATCCGGCTATCTCGGGCACGCCTGAGGACCCGGTGGTTTCGTCCGAGGCGCACGCCGTCGCGCCCGCACTTGCGCAGGCATGTGATAGCCTTGCGATTGCCATCGCCCAGATATCGGCGATGAGCGAGCGCCGTATGGACCGGCTCGTCAATCCGCTTGTCAGCGGTCTGCCGCCGTTCCTGGCAAGTGACGCCGGCAGCAATTCGGGTTTCATGATCGCGCAATATACGGCCGCCGCACTCAGCAACGAGAACCGCAGGCTGGCGGCACCCGCTTCCACCGACGGCGGCCTGACGTCAGGTCTGCAGGAAGATTTTCTTGCTCATCCCACTGCAGCGGCAAACAAGCTCCTGCAGGTCATCGACAACGCCGAGTATGTCGTCGCAATCGAATTGATGGCGGCTGCCCAGGCACACGATTTTCTTGAGCCGACCGCAAGCCGGGCCGAGGGGACCGAGGCAATCCACCAAACGGCGCGCAAGGTCGTTTCGAACTATGGTGACGATCGTCCTCTGGCCGGTGACATGGAAGCCCTTCGAATGCTGATCCGCACCGAAGCGCCTCCGGACATGATTTAGGATACGGACATGACAGCTCAATTCGACGTAGCCGTGATCGGGCTTGGTGCCATGGGATCTGCCGCGCTCTCCTTTCTCGCCGAGCGGGGCGCCAAAACGATCGGCATCGATGCCTTTTATCCGGCTCATGCGCTGAGCTCTTCCCACGGAGACAGCCGCCTCATCCGGCTTGGCTACTTCGAGGATCCGTCCTACGTCCCGTTGCTGCGGCGCGCCTATCGAAACTGGAACGTGCTTGAAGCACGGCTTCGCGCGGAAATCCTGACAATCACCGGCGTGCTCCAGATTGGCGCAAAGGACAGCAAGATCGTGTCAGGAACCCGCGCCTCCTGCCAGATGCACGGCCTGGCGCACCAGGTCCTCGACAAGGAGGAAATGAACAGACGATTTCCGGCCTTCCACCTCGATGCCGAGGAGATCGCGGTCCTCGATCCGCAAGGAGGGTATCTCAGGCCGGAAGTGGCGGTCATGGGCTACCTCAAGCTTGCGGCACAGGACGGCGCCGTCCTGCATTTCGGCGAACGTGTGACCGCAATCGAACCTGACGATGCGGGCGTGACGATCCGCTCGGCAGATGGTCAGTATCGCGCGGGGAAGGTTGTGGTTGCCACCGGGTCGTGGATCGCCGAGCTTGTTCCGGAGTTGCGAACACTGGCGACCCCGATTCGCCAGGTGGTCGCATGGTATCAGCCGAAGGACGGCTTCGTGACCCAGCCGCAACGCATGCCATGTTTCCTGCGGGACGCGGGGGTGGAGGGCTCCTTCTTCGGATTCCCGGCAATCGGGGTCGACGGGGTCAAGGTCGGCCGGCACGCGCATTTCCGCGAGCCGATCGACCCCAACCAGCAAAATCCGCCGGTGAACGACAGAGATACGGCACTCCTCGACGGCTTCGTCGGCAAGCGCGTACCCGGAGCCGCAGGTCAGCGCGTGAACGCGGTGACCTGCCGTTACACCATGCTTCCCAGCGAGGATTTCCTGCTAGATCTTGCTCCGGGCAATCCGAACGTGGTGGTCGCCTCGCCCTGTTCGGGACATGGGTTCAAGTTCACGAGTGTGGTCGGCGAAATTCTTGCCGATCTGGCGCTTCAGGGAGAAACCGGTCTTCCCGTCTCGGCCTTTTCCTTCGAGGCCCTTAACCGCTTCGTGGCTACCGGCAAAGCCGGATCTGGGCCAGCGTCAGTTTAGGCGCAGTCCGCTCTCGGCGTCGAAGAGGTGGATTGCCTCTGCGGCGAAGGATAGCGCCAGCCGCTGGCCGTTTTCCAACAGGGTGCGCGGCGGCAGGCAGGCCATGATCCGCTGCGTTCCAGCAAGGGCGGTCACCACAAGTTCCGGGCCGGTCAGCTCGGCGACCTCGCATGTCGCCTCGATCGTATGCTCGGACGAGTCGGGTCCAAATGCTTCCGGACGAATCCCCGCAATCAGCTTCATTCCGTCGCCTGGCTTCGTTTCAAGGCCGCGCGGAATGGGCAGCACCATGTCGCTGCCGTCGACCTGAAGCTCGCTTCCGCGTGCGGTAACACGCAAGAGGTTCATCGGTGGTGCGCCGACGAAGGTGGCGACATAGAGGGTTGCCGGTCGGTCGTAGATTTCGGATGGCGAGCCGAGCTGCTCGATCCGCCCGTCACGCATCACTGCGATGCGGCTGGCAAGCGTCATTGCCTCGATCTGGTCATGCGTTACGTAGACGACCGTTGTCTTAAGCATCTGATGCAGGCGCTTGAGTTCGGTTCGCATCTCCATGCGCAGCTTCGCATCAAGATTGGACAGCGGTTCGTCGAAGAGGAAGACCTCAGGTTTGCGCACCAGCGCCCGGCCGATTGCCACGCGTTGGCGCTGCCCCCCCGACAGCTGGCTTGGCTTTCGCTCGAGCAGGCTTTCGATCTGCAGCAACTTCGCGGCATCGCGTACCGCACGATCGCGCTCCTCGGCCGGAACCTTCCGCATTTCCAGGCCGAAACCGATATTGCGGTGCACGGTCAGGTTGGGATAGAGCGCATAGGATTGGAAGACCATGGCGATGTCGCGGTCCTTCGGATGCACGCCAAGAACAGAGCGGCCGCCGATCCGAACATCGCCGCTCGTCGCCTCGGCCAATCCGGCGATGATGTTGAGCAAGGTGGACTTTCCACAGCCTGAGGAGCCGAGCAACACGAGAAATTCACCGCTTTCGAGTGCGATGTCGATGCCCTTTAGCGTTTCGACATCGCCGTATGTCTTGCGGATGTTTTTGATTTCGAGCGCGCTCATTGAGCCATGTCCTTGGATGCGGGTTCGCTGCCGTAGCTTCGTGGAAGGGTGGAAATGGCCCGAGAGGCAACCTGTGTCCCCATGTCCAGGCAGGCGGCAAGCGGCATCCCTCTCGTCAATGCCGCAAGAAAGCCGGCATTGAAGACATCACCGGCACCGATCGTATCGACGACCGTGACGATCGGGGCGGCCACCGAGATGCATTGTCCGTCGGCACCGATGGCAAGGGCGCCATCCGGGCCGCGTTTGACGACGACGATCCCGCCATCTGGCATATGGGATCGGATTTCTGCGGCTGCCTCCGCGGGATCTTCGAGGCCAGAAAGCGTCGTCGACTCCACCTCGTTGAGAAGAGCGATCGCGCAGCGCGACAGCCAGCGTCGCGTGGCATCGCAGTTTTCGCTGGTCCAGCCGTCGAGCGGCCAGCCTGTGTCGAGGGCAACGTCGATCCGATGCGCGTCCGCCCAATCGAAGAAGGCCTCGTAATCCCGTGTCAGGTCCTCCGTCAGGAACGATCCGCAAAGCAGCAGGCAGCCTCCGGCGAGCCCCTTGCCCTCGAGAACTGAAAGGACATCGGACAGGCTGAGGCGTGGGAGGTGACCGCGGGTCGTGAAGAAGGTGCGCTCGCCGTCGGGATGGGTGATGCCGACCGAAAGCGTCGTCTGCTCCGGGCGAACCGGCCAGTTCAGGGCGCGCTTCCCGAAAGCCTCGCTCAGCCATTTGCCGAACTGGTCATTGCCGACATTTGCGGCAATCTCGAAGGGAATGCCGAGCCCGTCCCAGGCGAGGGCGCTGTTGCCGGCTGCACCGCCGACACGCAATTCGTCATGGTCGACGATGATTTCGGTACCCGCCTTCGGCCAGGGGGCGGCCGGGCCAAGGATGAGGTCGACATTGACATTTCCGACGACGGCAAGCGGGCGCATCATTCGCTCCGGGTGATCTTGGTCGAGCGCACCGGCGTACCGGCGTTGTCAACACGGGCGTCGGCGAAGGCAATCATCAGACGCTGGGCTGTAGGCAGCATCGCAAAGATTGCGGCAAGACCGGCGGCAGGTTTGAAGCCGATGGTGACCGCACCCGGAACAGGGTCGTTTCCGGAGGCGTCGAAGATGACAACGGGTGCACCGGTCTCGACGGCTGATAGGGCCATGGCTGTCACCAGAGCGGCCGTGCTGTCCTGGCCCCTGAACAGAACGACGCCGATGGTCGCGTCGAGCATCTCCATCGGTCCGTGTCGCAACTGCCCGCCCTCCAGCGAAAAGCAGGGTCGACGGGAGAGTTCAGTCAGGCCGAGCGCCAGCGCCTCTGCGAGGCCCTGCAGCCGCCGGCCCGAGGTAACGACCGTAGCCACGCGGCTCAAGACGGTAAGGGCAGGATCTATGCTCGGCGCTTCCGGTGCGGCAAGTGCAGCGAGCGCTGCGGCGGGATCCTCGCCAAGGGCAGCCAGCACGGCAAGATGAAGGGCAAACGAGACCGTCAGGCTGCGCGTTGCAGCAAAGGCGAGTTCCGTTCCACCGGCGCCGACAAGGGACGTTGCGGTGCGGGCCAGGAAGGATCCTTCCTCGAGCGTCAGCCCGAACGTGTCGGGGCTGCCCCCGGTTTCAGAGAACCAGCGCACGACCTCGGCGCTCTCACCCGATTGAGAGGTGATGATGACGGTCCTGCCGTCAAGCGTCAGCGGCTGCCCGAGCTGCTCGGACAGAGGCAGGGCGATCGCATCGATGCCGATCACCCGGTAGAGCGGCTCGACAGCGCGCCCGACCGCATGTGATCCGCCCATGCCGAGGAGGAGGAGCCTTCCGGTTTTCTTCAACGATGCGGCGATGGCCTCTGCGGCCTCCCTGGCGCCATGAAAGGAGGCGAGGGCGTCGGAATGCTGGCGTTCCATCTCGCGATCGATCGCAATCAGGCCGGTGGTTCGTGTGGTTTCCATGGTGCTTGTCATCCCTTGACGCCGCCGCTCGTAAGCCCGGAAATCAGGGCGCGTTGCATGATTAGACCGACGAACACCGGTGGCAGGGCGGCGAGCACACCGGCAGTTGCGATCAGACCGTAATCCGAGACACGTCCACCTGCCAGATCGGCGATGGCAACCGTAAGTGTCTTGGCGCGCTGGTCGGAGGTGAAGAGAAGCGCGTAGAAGAACTCGTCCCAGCCGAGGAGGAAGGCGAAGAGTGCCGAGGTTGCGACCACGGGCATGGCAAGCGGCAGCGTGATGATCTTCCAGGTCTGGAACAGGCCGGCACCGTCGATCATCGCCGCGGCTTCGATCTCTTTGGGAATGGAATCGAACCCGGATTTCATGAGCCACGTCGTGAACGGCGCAAGGATCGTCAGATAGACGAGTGCAAGGCCAAAAACGTTGTTCAGCATGCCGAGATGGGCAAGACCCATGTAGAGTGGTACGGCAAGCGCAACGGGTGGCAGCATGTAGGTGGCAATCACCATCGAAAGCGACCATCCAACGGAGGGCGTGCGCGATACCGCCCAGCCCGCCGGAATGGCAAGCGCGATCGCCGCGATCGTTGCCATGCCAGCGACCTCGATGCTGTTCCTCAACGACGCGGTGAACGCCGCGCCGGCACTGTTTTCGAGGGTCGACAAAAGTACGCCGTATCGTGAAAAGTCGGCCGACTGCGGCCACCAGTGAAGCGGCTTGGCGGCGAGATCGGCAGCCGGCGAAATGCTCATGACAAAGAGCCACAGGACAGGCGCCAGGATGACGGCGGCAAGCAGCAAGGCACAGGCATGGATGAAGATCGAAAAACCCAGGCTCTTGCGTTCCATCAGGCAGCACTCCCGGCGGTCTTGCGCACCAGCGCCGCATAGGCGAGGGCAAGCAGTGTCACCAGCAACGTGACGATTAGTGCGAGTGAGGCACCAGAACCGGCGCGCTGGAACGAGAAGGCTTCCTGGTAGACCAGGATCGAGAGCGTCCTTGTGCTGTTGGCGGGGCCGCCGCGAGTCATTACCCAGATGATGTCGAACACCTTGAACGCCTCGATGGTCCGCAGAACCAGGGCGACCATCAGCGGGCCGGCGAGGTAGGGCAGGATCACGAAGCGAAACCGGGCAAAGGCGCCGGCGCCGTCGACGAGCGAGGCCGCCGTGACATCGCGTGGCACAGCCTGCAGGGCGGCAAGCGCAATCAAGGCCACCAGGGGGAAATTCTTCCAGCAGTCAGCGACGATCAGTGCGGCAAGTGCCGTTCCCGGTTCTCCGAGCCACGAGCGATAGGTATCGATGAGGCCGATTTGCGTCAGTGCCGCGTTGAGAGCGCCATATTCCGGATTGTAGATCAGTCGCCAGAGTGTTGCGTTCACGACTGTCGGCAGTGCCCAGGGCAGGATCATCAGCGCGCGCAACAAGGCCCGTCCCCGGAAATCCTGGTTCAGGAGCAGTGCCGCAAGAACGCCGATCACCATCTCGGCGGCAACGGAAATGACCGCAAACCAGGTGGTCGTGATCAGGGTCCGCTGGAAATTCGAACCGGACACCATCTTCACGTAATTGTCGACACCGACGAAATTGCCGGCAGTGCCGACAAGCTTGGCGTCTGTAAAGGAGAGGCCGACGGTGTCGACCAGGGGCCATCCGATGACGGCAATCATCACGACAAGCAGAGGCAACATCAAAAGCCACGCGCGGGTCGTCATCCAGGTGCCGGACATCGGGCGCCCTCTCAATTCGTCGGATTGGCAAGGTGAAGCCAGGCGGCATTGTGCCGCCCGGGTGTCGCTATCGGTCAGAGACCACTGTTTTCGGCAGCCGATTTCAGGGCATCTTCCGGCGAGGACTGGCCGAGAAGAGACTCCTGGATCGCCTGCTGGAGTGCCGTCGATAGCTCCTGGTATTTCGGCGTGGTCGGGCGCGGATACATGGCGGCAAGACCGACCTTGGCCGCAGAGATCAGTTCCTCCTGTCCTCTCGTGACAGCCGGGTCATCATAGGAGGATGCCCAGATCGGCAGGCTGAGCTTTGCGAACTGGTTCTGCGTTGCCTGGGAAGTCATGAAGGCCACGTACTTCCAGGCCTCATCGGGATGCTTGCTTGCCGTGGTGACGCCGAGGCCCATCGAGCCGTTGACGGCCGATGCTTCGCTCTTGCCGGCCACGCCCGGAGCTGGGACGACGCCGACTTTGCCTGCGACCTTGCTGTCCTTCGGGTCATTGGCCATGTTGTACATGTAGGTCCAATTGAGCGCGAAGGCGGCATCGCCGTTCTGGAAGACCTTGCGGACGTCTTCTTCCAGAAATTCCTTGGAATTCGGATTTGTCAGCCCGGACTTGTAGCTGGCGACCATGTAGTTCAGCGCATCGAGACCGCCGCCATTCTGGAAGGCCGGCTTGCCGTCCTTCAGGAAATCGCCCTTGTAGGCGCTGACGAGGGTGGTGTAGTCGCAGATCGCGGCTTCCGCCTGCGACCAGCTCCAGGCGATCGGCGTTGCAAGAATGCCCTTGTCCTTGATGGTCTTTGCCTGCTCGGTCAGTTCGTCCCAGGTTTTGGGCGGCGCCTTGATGCCGGCTTTCTCAAGGATTTCCTTGTTATAGAAAAGATACTTCGTGTCCAGGATCCACGGCAGGCCGTAGTATTTTCCGTCATACTGGACCGTTGTCCAGGCACCGGGAAGGACACCCTTCTTCATGTCGTCGGTTATGCGCGGCGTGACGTCGACGAGGACCTTGTTGGTTGCATATTCAGCTGGCCAGATCACGTCGAAGAGGACGACATCATAGCCACCGCCGGACCCTTGGGCGAGCACGGTCTTGTCATGCAGGCCTTCATAGGGGACGAATTCGAGATTGACCTTGACGTCCGGGTTTGCCTTGGAAAAGGCATCGGTCATGGAGCGAACATCGGCTTCGCTATAGGCCGCCTGCGCCATGAAGAGCGCGTTGATCGTGGTTTCGGCAAAGGCATGCGGTGCCAAGGACGCTCCGATCAATGCGGCGCCAAGCATCGTCTTGTGTAGTGATTTCAACATTCCAGCCTCCAGTTTTTGACATTCACCGTTTTCCAAGGGCGGCCGTCGCCGCCATCAGCGTTCGAACAGGCGCCGGCGAAGCGGCTGCCAGGTACGGAGCGTCGTCAGAGCATGTCGCTCTCAGCGTTCCCTGGAACTCTGTGGTTCCTTATTAAGTCAATTGTCTTGACTTATTTGTTCTTCAATATTCTACTGCTGTCAAGAGGAAATCAGGATGAACGATGCGCGGCCCATAAGGGCAAAGAGCGGCACTAATCATGAAGGCACCAGCGCCCATAACAGACGGGTGCTGATGGATGCGCTGCGGATGAACGGGGCCCTGTCGCGGGCGGACCTTTCTCGCGCAACGAAGCTCACGAAACAGACCGTCTCCAATATCATCGACGAACTCGAGCAGGAGGGACTGGTCACCGCGCAGGATGCGGTTCGCAAAGGCAGGGGACAGCCATCGACACCCTATAGACTGGTCCCGGAAGGTGCGTTTGCGATCGGACTGCAGATTGATCGGCACGTGACGCGGGCCATCGCCGTCGATCTCGTCGGCAACGTGCTCGCCCGGGCCGAAGCAAACCTGCCACCGATCGGTCCCTCCGGCGGTGTCGAGGTTATCTTGAAGCTTATCGAGAGGGTCCGCCTCGATCTTTCTGATATCTTTGATCAATCGGAGCGCCGGCTGGTCGGCCTTGGAGCCGCCATGCCCGGGCCGTTCGGCATCGAGGCCGCCGCCGACGATCCGTGGATGATGGCGGCATGGCAGGCATTCCCGCTGATCGAGACGCTTTCGACCGGCACTGGCCTAAGTGTTCGCCTGCAAAACGATGCGGCCGCATGTGCAACTGCGGAGCGCATGGTCGGTGTTGCGAACGGGCTTGATCATGCCGTTTGCCTCTATCTAGGCTACGGCATCGGCGCGGGTCTCATTCTGGGCGGGGAGCTTTATAGCGGCGCCAACGGAAATGCCGGCGAGATCGGCATGGCCCTGCTTTCGGCGAGCGGCAGCCCGACTCCGCTCGAGCATCGCGCCTCGCTCGCGTCGCTCTATCAGCATCTGGGGATCGACCCGGCGGACCCAGGCGTTTACGCGACGATCAACGCGCTGGCGCAAACGGACGACGCGAGAATTGAGAGCTGGATCGAGGAAGCCGTGATGGATCTGCGCTGGAGCGTCCATCTGATCGAAACCATCTTCGACCCGCAGACCGTCATACTCTGTGGAGGGGCACCGGAAGCCTTGGCGACGCGGCTGGTCGCGGCTGTGCATCCACTCTCGCCGTCCCTCGCAGATCGAAGAGGCCGGACCATTCCGCGGTTTCAACTCGGAATGACCGATCCCTGGGCCGTCGCACGCGGTGCGGCCGCCGATCCCATCAGTCGCGCGTTCGATCCGAGCTTTGCGGCCATCCTGAAGGGTTCGCTTTAGGATCAAGCCTCGTCAGCGGTACGACAGCCGGGCACCTCCGCCATTCGCCGTCTTTGCTGAGCCGGAGACTTGAAGATAACGCAAAAAAGAAACCCGGTGCCATAGGCATCGGGTTTCCTTCGACTGCAGTTGAGGGGACGCAGTCAGTGCAACGAGCGTTGCGCCAAGAGAACCCTCGTCCCCCGCATTGGTTCCAAAATAAAAACGATCTCTTGCAACAACCAGCATCCTGGCAATGGTGACTGTCGGGTGAGGGCGGAACGGGAGACCTGTCTTGCGCTCCCCTCTGCTGAGGTCGGCTAGACCAGATGCAGGTTGATCGCCTTTGGACCCTTGCCGCTGCGATCCGGCTCGGTGTCGTAGGAAACCTCTTGCCCGTCCCGCAATTCATAAAGGCCTGCGGCCTGCAAGGCGGTTACGTGCACAAAGACATCCTTTTCGCCGCCGTCTGGCTTGATGAAGCCGAAGCCCTTGGCGGAATTAAAAAACTTCACAGTGCCCTTGGCCATAGATCCTCCCATAGTTGAGCGAATTCTAACATAACGAGGGTTTACGGTTGCGCAAGCGAAAACGCAGGGTCGCGAAGTGCTGGCACATCATGACACGGAACGACGAGGAACGGATGACCAGCATGTCCCTAAAATGAATCCCAGATGAACGGAATCGCCAACGTTGATCAGACAATAGGAGTAGTGCCAACAATGTTGGCAGTTCAATCTTCCAATTTCGCAGTTCGCTCGAATGCCTTTGCCGGCATTGCGTCCATCGTTCGCGACGACCATCGCCTACTCGCCGGGGATGGCCGGCGCCTCGATCAAGGTCAGTGAGGCGGGCGGAATTCTCGTGCTCGAGGGGTCGCCCCGCTATCGGCCATGACCCTCGCAAGCGATATCGCAATGAGATTTGTCGGCACGCGGTTCTGCAACCTTATCAGTCCATTATAGGCGTTTGTTTCGACTTTGCTGGCGCGCTGTCTGACATCTTTAGCGCGAGGCTGTCGTTCTGGCTCAACATGGACGGGGGACGCTCAAGAAGGTTTGAGAACCGTCACGCTCCGGACCACGTGAAAGGATGATCGAGCTGTCCTGCCAGATGCGGAATCCACCCTGAAAGGCGAGACGGTTGTCGCCCCTAATGCAGCCGGTGGGGAGTTCGTCAAGCTGATCGATCTGGCCTCCACCGATCACGATGTAGTCGGGCAGCAAAGCGGCTTGAAGCCGTGCGACAACATCGAAAACGGACTCCTTCCACTTCTTGTGGCCGCGTCGGACGAGACCTCGCTTCCCAACATAATCCTCGAATGTCAGCTGCTTTCTATAGGGCAAGTGCGCGAGCTCCAGCGGTTGAGCCACGCTTTCCATCACCATGGCCGATCCCAGGCCTGTTCCGAGGCCGAGAAACAGCAGCCGGCCGCCCTTGTAGCTTCCTATTGCCTGCATGAGGGCGTCATTGACGAGCTTGACTGGCTTTCCGAATGCCTGGGAGAAATCAAAACCTTTCCACCCTGGCCCGAGGTTCGCAGGTTCCAGCGACGGACTGTTGTTGCGAACGGGACCGGGGTAGCCGATCGATAGCACGTCATAGTCGATGTCTTTCGCCATCAGCTTGATGGCATCGACCGCCTGCCGGGCTGAGAGTGCCGGTCCAGACTTGGTTTTTCGCTCTTCCACACCATGGGCAAGAATCTTCATGTTGTTGCCGCCGATATCGACGGCAAGAATCCGAAGTTCAATGGTTTCGATGTGGCTCGTCATGCTCGCCCTTTTTGCTTACCCGGCTTAATTAGATAACGCTCATCGCCGCTTGATAAAGGGGCCGCCTTCTCCAAAAAACGACATGCAAAAGTCAACGTGCGGTGGCCCGGAACGGGCGTCGCCGCTATGCGGTTGAGGGCGAAGAGACGGCAAGGCATGGCACTCGCCTGAGCTACTCTCACACTCCTCGATATGGAAAAATCGTTGACAGCACCGCGCTTGGCCGAAACATTAGCTCGGGCAACCGTTGGCGCGGGTTGCTGAAACAGGAGCACTTTCCGAGGAGTAAACCACACTCCGCCGTTCGATCTCAGCCGAAATTCAAGCCTTTAGCCGGTCTGGTGAACCATCTTCGACACCAGGACGCTTGCAAGTATTACCCAAGGGGGATGGAAATGACAGCAGATGAACGCATGATGTCACAGATGACCAGCAAGAAGGGCTTCATCGCCGCTCTCGATCAGAGCGGTGGGTCCACGCCGGCTGCGTTACGACTCTATGGCATCGCTGATTCCGACTACAGCGGCGAGGAGGAAATGTTTCGCCTTATGCATGCGATGCGTGTGCGCATCATGACAGCGCCCGCCTTCACCGGTGACAAGATCATCGGGGCCATCCTGTTTGAAAGGACTATGGACGGAGACGCCAATGGAAGGTCCGTTCCGTCGTTCCTGTGGGAGGATCGCGGCGTAGTCCCATTTCTGAAGGTCGACAAGGGACTGTCTGCCGAGGAGAACGGCGTTCAGGTCATGAAGCCGATGCCTGATCTCGACGTGCTCCTGGCCCGTGCCGTGAAGAAGGGAATTTTCGGGACGAAGATGCGGTCGGTGATTGCACACGCTGACCGGGCCGGCATCGCTGCCGTGGTACAGCAGCAATTTGACTTGGGTCGTCAGATACTCCGTCATGGACTTGTTCCAATCATCGAACCGGAAGTCTCGATCAAAAGCCCCACCAAGGCGGAAGCCGAGGAAATCCTGCGTGAAGAACTCGCCCGGGGGCTCGATGCGCTTCCAGCGGGCGAGCGGGTGATGATCAAGCTCACGATTCCGAGTGTCGCCGATTTCTACAAGCCTCTCGTCGACCACACGTCGGTGGTCCGGGTGGTCGCCCTTTCTGGTGGCTACAGTCGCGCCGATGCATGCGAGAAGCTCACCCACAATCACGGCATGATCGCGAGCTTCTCGCGAGCCCTGACAGAAGATCTTCGAAACACGATGAGCGACAAGGAGTTCGATGCGAGCCTTGCAAGGACGGTCGACGAAATTTACAGCGCGAGTGCGTCCAAAATCTGAACTGCCAATCTCACGAGCTGGCGGCTCGCAATAAGGGGGGCCGGCGGGAGATGTGCCATCGTTCGTCGGCCTGCGTTTAGTATCGGTCATCGGTCCGAGGAAGGTACACGATTAGAACGGGCCGCCCATAGGGGAGTGGTCAGGGCTTCGCCCAACGCTCGCTTCGCCAATAGAGCCGCCACGTCTGACCACTCGTAACGCAACGAGATTTCTGCGTCCGGAAAAGAAAAAGGCCGGTACCTCCCTCGGCACCGACCTCTTCGATCTGTCTCAATAGCAACTGCCAGTACATCCGTGGTCAATTGTTAGAAACATGATGGGTTGAGTTTATCGCAACTTTTTCGAGCGTCAAGTACGGCTTACAGATGGCTTTGCCATAACTGTCGGGTGCGACGTCATCGCACGGTCCGGCTAGACGTATCGGCCCTCAAAGACGTGTATATGCCGCTCCGCCCGCCGAGACCGGGAGGGCAGACGTGCACCCATGCCTGGTCGAAGAGGTTGTTGCGCGATCGGAAATGGCTTTCGCGTTCTACCAGTGCGCGTTTTTTGAGATACCCTCGGCGGCTCGGCAATCGTCGAGCCATCCTTGACTATGACGATCTCGCCGTATTGATTGCATCCCGATGGGTTAATCCTTGAGCTCGGGTGTCGAAGACGAACACCTCGGACGCCGGCAAGCTCCATCCCCTGGACAGGAATTCGGAAGCAAGCCCCGGAGATCGAAGGCGGATGACGGACGCGGCGTCGTATGCAAGAGCTTCACAGTCCTCAACCGTAAACGGAGTAAAGCCCGATACGATGTAGCGTTGTCGCCGCTCTCGGAAAACGACGAGCTGGGCCATTTTTCGCTGTCGGCGCTCAACTGAGAATGATCTAACCTCACAGGCTCGATCCCTATCAACATCCCTGGAGAGAAGATCGTGGTGAAGACGCGGTTTGCAATAGCGGCTGACGCTGCGCTCCTGCTGGCGAAAAGTGCCGCGCAGGTTCCTGACAACCACACCCTGGTTGCCCCAACGCTCCTGCGATCGCAAGTCTTGGCCCACCTCTATAAGGCGGTCCGCGATGGCGATCTCGACAAGAGAGAAGCGGACGTTCGGCTAGACTATCTTCGGGGTTTGAAGATTCGATTACTCGGCGACCGCGTGTTGCAGCGGTACGCGTGGAACATCGCCAGTCAGCTTGACTGGAGAGATACCTATCGCGCCGAGTACATCGCCGTCACGCAGCTTCAGGCGGACGCTTTGGTTACCCTCGACCCCGATCTTGCCGCCGCGGCGTGGTCCTTCGTCCGCGTTGGCTCGGTGGAGGATTTGCTGACAACAATCGCGTGAGGGTTCGGGATAGGCGCAGAGCGACTGCGGCGTCCCAATGCGGCCATTTCGCGAAATCGAATTCGCGCGATCTAGGTTCGAGCCCAAACGCCCCTCCGCTGCTGATTTCTGCACTCGGAGAATTACGCTGATATGTTCTTTCCCCAGCGGAGATCGACATCGTTGGACTTCCTTGCACACATGAAACGTCGGGCGTTTCGGAATGCTTGGCCGGAGTGGCAGCTGTAGCCGCGCTGCCCGCTGCCGTGTTTACGAATGTGCGAATGCGGCTTAGGCGCAAATTGCGTTTTGTGTGTTCGGACGCCCTGCTTAACATTTCTGATCGAACGCGCGACGAGCTGCCATCCTGGTTCACTCGTCTTGAATGAGGTGATCAGAATGCTTTCGGGTGGAGGAAAAGCCAGTCGTTGGCCGGAGCTCTTCGCTGCGTCCGGATGAACTCACGACCTCCACAGGTGTTTTCACGATGATCTCGCGGTGTGGGAATGGAATTGAAATACCCGCTGCCTTGAATGCATCCCACAAAGCCATCAGCACCTGGCCGCGGACGTTGGTCAGCCCGTTGCTCGGGTCCGAGATCCAGAATCTCAGTTTGAAGTCGAGCGAAGATGAGCCAAATGCGGTCATCCAACAGACCGGCTCGGCGTGAGCGCTGGCGACACGCGGAATCGTTTTCGCGGCTTCGATGGCGATGCAGGAAACCTCATGTGGGTCGCTGTCGTACGAGGTGCCAAAATCGACCTCGATGCGGACGTAATCGCTGGAAAAGGACCAGTTCACGACCTGCTGGGAAATGAAATCCTCGTTCGGGATTAGGTACTCCTTTCCATCTCTCGTGATGACCGAGACGAAACGCGAGCGCAGGTCGCGGATCGCGCCGAAGGTTTCACCAAGTGTGATCGTGTCGCCCGGTTTGATCGATTTATCGAGAAGAATGATGATGCCGGATATGAAATTGGAGACCACTTTCTGAAGGCCGAAACCAATGCCCACGCCGACGGCACCCGAAAAAATCGTAAGGGCCGTCAGGTCGATGCCCGTTGCAGATAGCGCGACCGCAATCGCCAGTCCGATCAATGTGATCTTGATGAGCTTGCTGATGAGAACCTTCAGAGAGGGTGTCAGATCCGCGGACTTCTGTATCCAATGAGACGACACGTTGCCGCTCAGAACAGCCAGCCAGATCAGCGCGGCAGAAAGGATCATGGCTTTCACGACCAGCAACATCGAAAGACGTGCAGCACCGAGGTTGACGGCAACCCCATCAAGGGCGATGAGGATCGCCTTGTCCAGTCCAAGTGCGTACAGTGCGAAGTAGAACCAACCGGCGACCGCGACGATCCTTGCGAGCATTTGGTTTCTGATTATGCGCGTCAACACCGCAATCACGAACCATGCCGCCACGAGCGTAAGCGCTGTGCTGACCAGCCACCGGTACGACGGCCATCCGAAGCGTGACAGGATTACATCGGCGATCCAGAGCCATAGGATCAAAAATAGCCATCGCAGCCGCCTCATGAAGGCGATGATGACGCGGAGCAGATCGGGGTTTCCCTTGATGGTGCGTGCGCGGCTCTCCAATGCCGGCTCGAGCCGTTTTGCCAGGATGCCGCACAACAGATACCCGGCAACAACCACCACGGCTTGGTAGATCGTCCACTCGTTCAGGAGGACGATTTGCAGCCAATGTCCGACAGCGTTGACCGCTTCCAGAAGATCCATTGCCTTTCTCGCCGCAATTTCCGCAAAGACAATCCGCGGTATCGACCTCTCTCAAGACCGAATTCTCTGACATTATTGAAACTCGAAGCAGGCGAGGATGGTTCCTGGATCACTTCCGCTGATGAAAACTGATGGTGTCAACGAGCGACTTTCGACCCTATTTCGCCCAAACGTCGAGCAACACGAATTTCTGGGAGAGACAGCAGCGTCCGTTATGACGCAGCCTTAACGACCGACAGCGCTCCAACTCTCGCTCCAAGGCGGGATCGGTCGCAAAACGTCTTGCCGCAGCCGTGATTGACCTCGATCACTCTCAAAGAGTGCGGCGCATTGCCCCTCGGCTCTCATCTGGAGCAACCATTGGGCTTCTGAATTTCCGGGGAGATGATTGTCACAATCCTGTTCGAATTGATGGCTAGATGGCGAAAAATCGAGAACGAGGATCGATAGATGGCAGAAGAGAAGCCCTTGGATTTTGCAGGAGAAATCGTCGACTTCGACGCCGGGCACGGCGAGGCAGCCACCGTCGTGATGGATGACTATTCCAAGAGTCTCGCTCAGGCCAAGGCGAAATCGGTCAAGCTCGTGGATGCGATCACTGGCGCAGCGCTGAAGAAGAAGGACGCCATCCATTTTGACGATATGCGCCCCGCACTGGCAGATTTCGTGCGGCAGAAGCACCCCGGCCTCCGCTCGGACGACTACATCAGTCGCAAGGTGGTGGATGACTACCGCGGCCAATACATTGCCGAACTGCTGCGCGACGAACGTGGCGAGCTCTCAAACCTCGAGGACGAAGTCGTAGAGAGCCTGAAAAGCCACGATACGCTTGCCGAAAACATCGAGGAGGACTACGAGGAACATCGCTCAATCGGCGATCGTGTCGCTGATATTGTTGCAACCTTCGGGGGAAGCTGGACCTTTATCATCTCGTTCTGTTTGTTCTTGGCCGTCTGGATGGGCATCAACCTGACCCTTGGCGAGAAGAGTGCGTTTGATGTCTACCCGTTCATCCTGCTGAACCTCATCCTGTCGACCATTGCCGCCCTGCAGGCGCCAATCATCATGATGAGCCAGCGCCGACAGGAAGCAAAGGATCGCTTGCGGGCGCTCAACGACTACAAGGTCAATCTCAAGGCCGAGCTGGAAATCCGCCACCTGCATGAAAAGGTGGATCATCTGTTGAACCGACAGTGGGAAAGGCTGACCGAGATACAGCAGATCCAGATAGAAATGATGCTGGAACAGGCCAAGGCGGCCAATCGCGCGCTGAAGATGAGCAAGGCGCAAAAATCGAAGACCAATGCGCTCAAGAACCTGTTCAGTACAAAGCCCAATGCGGACGAGAAAGACGAATAGGAAAACAGCCAGCCCGGGTTGATCTGCTGCTTTTAAGAAGATTGCCGGAGAGGCCAAGGATCGCGACACGTGCCAAGGGTCGCGTTTGCTGCGACTAGCCTAAAGTCACCTTGAGGAATTCAATCGTGTACGACAGGGCTAGCCGTGCCTTCGAGCTGAAGGGGTCAAGGGCATCGACTTCGGGATCGGGCGTGGCATGGCCTGGAGCCGGGGGGATCCGACCGCCACGCGCGATGACATCGTCGATATCGCAAGGTCGATGGCGCGGGGGGAAGCGGTGATCGTAATCTAAATGATCGCTGGACTGAGAATCTGAAGCGACCATGGTCGCAAGCTCATACAACGCAACAACAACCGGCTCGGAATCGCAGCGATTGTACGCGATCCTGCAGTCGACGAAAATGATGTCTGTCCCGCAGTTGGCAAAGAGGCCAGTTAGAACCGGTCGACATCATTCGCCCGTTTGCGCAAATACGCCGTCTCTCAGTGCGGTGCGTGCCGCAAGTCACCAGTCTCGGAACCCCAGCGGTCGCAGGCGCCTTTCACTCTTGTCTTGGCCTCGTCGAGAGCCTCTTCGCCATACAAGGATATGAAGCTCTGCTCATAGTATCCGTTGGCAGACAGTTTCTCATGAATATCCCTGGGGAGGGCCAGAGGGGACAGACGGCCGATTTCCTGGAAGTTATCCCTTCCCAGTCGCTCCATGAGGTGCAGGCTGTGTCTCGTCTCCACATTGACATTCACAAGTACCGTTTCTCTATCGGCACTTGGCTGGTCGGAAGGAACAATACGGCACTCGACAGAGATCTGTTCTGGCCACCCGTGCTGCTTGCCCTTTTCCGCCTCGGGAAAGAGGGAGTATTGCACCACGGTGCCAGTGGCGGTGGACTGTCTAAAGGAATGCTGGATCTGAGGCGCGGGATGCTCGCAAAGCAGTGCGTTCAATCGAGCAAGAATGGCATCTGCGGACCCAATCAGAGCCTGACTTCCGAGTATCGACAAGCGGAGTTGGCCGTCGCTGGCACGCGGCACGCTGAAGATGTAGTTGGGACTGTTGAAATTCCTTTGCACGATTTTAAACGCGATCTGGGAGTCAACAAGATCATAGAAGAGACTCGAGGGTATCATGGTCATTCTCCAATGAAAGAACACAAGGGGCAAAACACGGCCATTTGACGGCTTTTCCTTGAGTTCCGTTTCGTTCTGACCGGCATTGGCGCCGATCGACCAAATCTCTTGCTTCCGCTGGACAAATTGCTTCGCTGTCCTTCGGCTCTGAACCATTCTCCAATGCGTGACCTGATGCCTATGGCTTCGGCTTCGGTCACAGAGTGGCGTTCGGCTCCCGGTTTGTAGGATTTGTGATAATCGACGCCGATATGGTAATCATAAGAGGCAGTCATGCTTCCAACTCCCTTTTTGAGATCTGTAAAACCCCAACAGGATAGGCCGAAAGGCTGGAAGTGTGACTGTCCCTCGATAATATCTGCATCTCAGTGATCCGTTCTCTCAAAGAGCGCGGCCTCTTTCATGCCACCTCCTGATAGCTCTGGACTCAACAACGGGAAACGCGCGGTACGTTGAATCGCGGGAGGAAACTGTGCGATCCGAATCGCTGTTCCTTCAGGGTGTCTCTGGTGGACCGCGATGTCAAATTCATTGGTCCGGCAATCATGTGGGTCGGCTTGATTGATGTGTAAATGAACGACCCGTTCCAAGTCAGGCACCAAGTTCTTGTAAGCGATCAAGGGATCTCACTGCTTTTCCCGGCGCACCTCTCGCTGAGGGTTTCCTACGACCGTTGCGCCTTCTGCCACGTTACGGGTGACGAGAGAGCCGGCCCCGATGATGGCGCCATTGCCGATGGTCACGCCGCCGAGGATGATTGCGCCGCCGCCGATCCAAACGTCAGTGCCGATCGCCACCGGCCGGTCGATTTCCAAGCCGCTGCGCCTGATGACCGGATCCCGGTGATGGTCGGCGCAATAGATGTGGACACCAGGCCCAAGCATGGAGCCATCGCCAATCCGAACGCTTGCGGTGTCGAGGATGGTACAGCCGGCATTAAGATAGACACGATGGCCGAGCGAAATGTTCATGCCGTAGGCGCAATGGAACGGTGCCTCGATGAAGGCATCTTCGGGCGCATTCTCGAATAGCGCTTTCAGTGCTGGTGCAACATTGCCCCGACTGTCGGGGTCAAGCGTGTTATGCTGATGCACCGCCTTGCGAGCGAGCACGCGCAAAGCATCGAGTTCCGGATCGAGGCAGCAATACCACTCTCCGGCAGCCATCTTCTGTCGTTCGCTTTTGCTCATGGGACACTCCCTCAATTTCATGCCACGTGATCGATGATGGGCAAAATGCAAGCGACATCGCAAGTGCCGAAATCGTGACGCGCGGCTCGCTTGCGCAACGGCAGCATAGGCTTCCGGCTTAGCTGTCTCTCCTTCGCGAGGTTAATCCGGCCTTTCACCAAAAGGATTCCCGCATCTTCAAAAGGTTCTTATGGCACACGTGACGCGCCCGACAGCCAACCTCAAGTGCGATTGTGGCAGGGCGGTTTATTCTGAATTCGAGGCACCTCGACCACATTCGCAAACGCTGAGAGGGTACCCCATGGACGACTTCGTCGTGGTGGATGAAGATGAAGCTGTTTTGATCCCCGCAGCTTCGATTGACGAGGTTCTCGCGGAGGCTCCGGAACAGAAGCGAATGGAACCAGGATCATGACGGACGATCGTGGCGTGCCGTTGCCTGGTCTCCATCCGATGAATGCGGAAATCATGGAGCGCTTTCAGGCGTGGAAGGACAGCCAAAAATGACGTTCAGCACCGAAACCAAGGGCGTCTATGCGATCGCGACGACACCTTTTTTTGAGGACGGATCGATCGACTTCAACTCGATCGACAAACTCACCGATTTCTATCAGGAGAACGGCTGCACCGGCGTCACGATCCTCGGAATCATGGGCGAGGCGCCCAAAATGGAGCCGGAAGAGAGTCGCGCGATCGTGAAGCGGGTTGTCTCCCGCTCCAAAATCCCCGTCATCGTCGGCGTCTCGTCTCCCGGGTTTGCCGGCATGCGCTCACTTGCCCGCGACTCGATGGAAATGGGCGCCGCTGGGGTCATGATTGCACCGCCGCCGGCATTGCGAACAGACGACCAGATCGTCAACTACTTTGCCGGAGCCGTCGAGGCCGTTGGTGAAGATGTGCCCTGGGTGCTTCAGGACTACCCACTGACGTTGACGGTGGTCATGACGCCAGGGGTGATCGGGAAAATCGTCACCAATCACCCCTCATGCCTGATGCTGAAGCATGAGGACTGGCCGGGTCTCGAAAAGATCTCGAAGCTGCGCGCCTTGCAGAAAGCGGGAGAGTTGCGGCACTTCTCCATTCTCTGCGGTAACGGCGGTATGTTTCTTGATTTCGAGCCGGAGCGCGGCGCCGACGGAGCAATGACAGGCTACGGTTTTCCCGACATGCTCACAGAGCTTGTGGGGCTTTTTGCGGCCGGAAAGCGGGAGGAGGCGCACGACCTGTTCGATGCGCATTTACCATTGATCCGGTATGAGCAGCAACTCGGCATTGGGTTGGCAGTGCGCAAACATGTGCTCAAGCGACGGGGTGCGATCGCTACCGATGCACAACGCAAGCCTGCCCAGATGCTCTCGGCCACTGCCAAGGCCGAGGTCGATTATCTGCTGGCACGCGTGGGTAGGCACGACAAGAGAGCGGCGCTCTAGAAAGATCGGTCATCCGCGGCTGTTGTCAGCCGCCGCGGACAGCGTCAACTGCATTAGGGACCATGTTCCCACTTCAAGAAAGCACCACTGAGCCGATACGATTCCGTCGATCTGATGTTCGCGTTCGCCCCGCCCGCGACACCATCGCTCCCGATTGCATCCAGCGAGGCGCATTTTCCGGTCCACCGTATCTACTGCGTGGGCAGAAACTTCGCCGACCACGCGATTGAGACGGGACACGACCCGAATAAGGAGCCGCCGTTCTTCTTCCAGAAGAATCCGGACATCTGGCAGATCCTCAGCGGGTCGAGGACGACGGACGATGGATTCTATGAGGCTGCTATCGCCATGCCCGATTGAACACCGGTTGAACTCACCTCCTGCATTTCTGGTGGGGATGGGTTGGCACTGCTCGTGACGAATGCACGTCGGTGCGTTTTCTTCGTGTCTACTGCTTGCAGGTGCGGGGCGAGTGGCAGCAAAGCGAGGCATTTTTCCGTTCGGCGCGACGGCACGCCCGAAGTCGAAAAATGATATCTCGACCGCCACCGGAGAGAGGTCCATCCGGGGTACGACTAGGGTCCGAGTGGATTGCGAGCTTCACCTGGCGGCTTCGGTGAACTACTCTGATCTAGTTAGATAAGCCGGGGGGCATGGGCCATGACATTCGACCAACTCGCTAATCCTCCATTCAACCTCGATGGTGACGGCATCGCATGGGTCAAGGAACGTTTCCTCTCCTTGTCCGGCGAAGACAGGTTGCGTCAACTTTTCAATCTTATCCTCTTCGGGAGCGATCCCGACAACGTTGAGCGTCTGAAAGCCTTCCGGCCGGGTGGTGTCACGCGGTTCGGTGGTGCGGACGCGGCGACGGAGCGCGCCTTGATCGCTTCCTTGAACATCGACCTGCCGACGCCGCTCCTTGTCTCCGCCGATCTAGAAGGCAGTCGGCTCGCCCTTTCAGGGGCGGCGGAGATGCCGAACCCGCTCGGACTTGCCGCACTCGACGGTGTGGAGGCGACCGCCGAGGTGAGCCGGATCATGGCCGAGGAGGCGCGTGCTGCCGGCATCAACTGGTCCTTCACACCGGTCCTCGACATCAACGCGGCTTTTCGCAGCCCCATTGTCGCGACGCGCGGCTTTGGATCCGATGTCGCCGTGATCGAGCGGCATGCGATCACGCAGATGGAGGTCTTCCAGAAAAATGGCATTGCCTCGGCCGTCAAGCATTGGCCTGGGGAGGGGTTCGACGATCGCGATCAGCATCTGCTGACCACGGTCAACCCGCTTGGGATGGAAGAGTGGGAGAACACTTTTGGCCGGCTCTACCGGCGGGCGATCGAAGCCGGTGCGTTGTCGGTGATGTCGGGTCATATCGCACTTCCAAGTTTCGTGAGGTCGATCACGCCGGAGGCCGGGATCGAGGCCTTCCGTCCGGCATCGATCAGCCATTTGCTGAACGTCGAACTCTTGCGCAAACGTCTTGGCTTCAATGGTCTGATCGTGTCCGATGCCACCCCGATGGCGGGACTCGGCTCATGGTCGAAGCGTTCAGAGCATCTGCCGGAGCTTATCTCCTCCGGCTGCGACGTCATTCTCTTTTCCGACGATTGCGATACGGATCTCTCCTATCTCAAGGCAGCGCTTTCCGATGGCCGTCTGAGCGAAGGGCGCGTCGATGAGGCGCTGATCCGCCAACTGGGTCTGAAGGCTGCACTTGGCCTGCACCGACCGCAGCAGCAGGAGACGACGGTGGCAACGGAGAGGAACAAAGCCTATGCCGATGCGGTCTTGCGGCGAATACCCACTTTGGTCAAGGATGTCTGCGGCACCCTTCCGCTCGATCCGCGAAAGCATCGACGTGTCCTGGTCTTCAGCGGCGACATCGTCGTTCCGTTCTGGCCCGGGCCACAGCAATTTATGCTGCCGGAATTGTTGAAAGGTCACGGTTTCGAGGTGACGATTCACACGCCTGAAATGGTGGTCGATCCGGAGGATTTTGATCTCCTGTTGTACCTCCTCGGCGATGAAACACTTCTGACACGCGGGCGTATTTTTCTCGACTGGCTCAAGCTTACCGGCAATTTCGGCAACGCCATGTGGCGGGGCTGGCATGATGTTCCGACGGTCATGATCTCCTTCGGCTATCCGTACCTTCTCTATGACGCACCGCGGGTGCCGACCTACATCAACGCCTATTCGACCACCGAAACCATGCAGCGGGCAGTGGTGGACGCGTTGCTCGGCGAGGCGCCCTGGAACCGCAACAACCCGGTCGATCCGTTCTGCGGGTTGGGAGATGCCCGCTTCTGATGCGTACCTTGACGCGCGCCAACGTGCCGCAGCTCTGGCTAAGCTGCAAGCACGTGTGGCGTGGTCCTAACCGAAAAGGCCTGCAAGCCAGTAGAAGAGCGCGGAAATTGCTGCAGCGGCAGGCATCGTGATGATCCACGCAATCAGGATGTTGCTGGCCAGGCCCCACCGCACCGCTGACAGGCGGCGGGCGGCACCAACCCCGACAATCGCGCCGGTAATGGTATGGGTGGTCGATACCGGAATGCCGAGCCATGTGGCACCGAAGAGGGTCAATGCTCCACCAGTTTCCGCGCAGAACCCCTGCATTGGGTTGAGGCGCGTGATTTTCGACCCCATGGTATGGACGATGCGCCAGCCACCGAAGAGGGTGCCGAGTGCCATCGCGGTCTGGCAAGAGATGACCACCCAGAACGGCACGTAGAATTCCGAACCGAGATGACCCTGGCTGAACAACAATACGGCGATGATGCCCATGGTCTTCTGCGCATCATTGCCGCCATGCCCGAGTGAATAAAGCGAGGCGGACACGAACTGCATGACGCGGAACGTGCGATCGACAGCGAAAGGCGTCTGCCGCACGAACAGCCAGGACACGAGAAGCACCAGCAGCAATGCAAGGAAAAAGCCGATGGCCGGAGAGAAGAAAATCGCTCCGACTGTTTTCACGAAGCCGCTCCAGACTATCGAAGCGAAACCGACCTTCGCCCAACCTGCGCCGACGAGACCGCCAACAAGCGCATGCGACGAACTGGAAGGAATGCCGAAAATCCAGGTGACGACGTTCCAGATGATCGCCCCCATCAAGGCGGCGAAGATCACCTGTGGCGAGACGATGGCTGGATCAATGATCCCCGTTCCGACTGTCTGAGCCACATGCAGGCCGAAGAACGCAAAGGCAATAAAATTGAAGAATGCTGCCCAGACGACCGCGTATTGCGGACGAAGGACACGCGTAGACACGATTGTCGCAATGGAATTGGCCGCATCGTGCAATCCGTTGAGGAAATCGAAGATCAGCGCAATGATGATCAAGCCAACGAGCAGTGGCAAAGCTATCGAAACATCCATCAGACGTTCTCGATGACAATGCCGCTGATCTCATTGGCGACATCTTCGAACCGGTCGACGACCTTTTCGAGTTCGCCGTAGATTTCACTGCCGATCATGTAGGCCATGGCGTCGCCCCTAGCCCCGTGACGTCTGAACAGGTCTTTCAGGCCCTCGTCATGGAGTTCATCGGACCTCCCCTCGACGCGCGTGACCTCTTCCGCAATTGTCGAGAGTCGCTGGGCATTCGGGCCAAGCTTATCGAGAAGGGTAACGGCTTCCGCAATGAGCCTTGCTGCCTTGACGATCTCCCCACCCATCTGCTGCATCAGCGGATCGAAGCTCGATTGCTCGAACAATCGTATGGTTTTGACCGTCTTGTGCATCATGTCGATGGCATCGTCCATCGACTGGATAAGGTCCTTTATGTCGCCACGGTCGAAGGGTGTAATGAAGCTGCGCCTGACCGCAAGGAGTACCTCGCGTGTAATGTCGTCGGCCTCGTTCTCCAGCCCCACAATCCTTTGGCAATTTTTATCAAGGTCCTTGCCATTGAGAAGGTCGTTTAAAGCTTCCGCTGCATCGAGGACGACTTTCGAATGCTTCGAGTACATGTCGAAGAATCTGTCCTCTCGCGGCATCAGCTTGCGAAAAATGTTCATCATCAGGGGCCACTTCCAGGGGTGGGTGTAACTGTCATAAATCGGTAATAAATGCGGAGGGGTGCTCAGGGCAATGGGAAACCGATGGCGAGGTCAACTTAATCGTAGCAGCACGCAAACGCCGGCCACAGGACCACGGGTCCTCTTCATTGGGCGCGTACTGCGTCCGGCATTTCTGTGCGGGCGGATGAAAAGCAAGTTTCGGTGTCGGCGCCGGCGCACGGAACGATTTTCGACAAATTGCGTTCACCTTTGGTTCGGCAGGAGGGAAAATATTCCCTCCTCTTCGCTGGGGAGGAGGCCGTCATGAAAAAGCTAGCCGTCGTAGCGTTAGGCCTGGTCACAAGTGTTTCCGGAATTACGCCAGCTCAGGCGTTTCCGGCCATCAACCCGCCCGCGGTCGACATGCAGCAGCAGACAGAACCCGTACAATGGCGGCATGGAGGAGGCGGCCACTGGAATGGCGGCCATTACGGTGGATACTACCATCACCACGGATCTGACTGGGGCTGGGCCCTGGGCGGCCTGGCTGTCGGTACGATCATTGGCGGCGCTTTGGCACAGCCGTACTACGGCCCGTACGATGACACGTTTTACGGCTCTTCCTACGGCTATTATTCCCGTCCTTACGGCTATTACCGGCCGTACCGCCAGTATGAGCCTTCGGTCGCCTATGAAGGGGGCAGCCATGTCAGTTGGTGTTACGCGCGCTATCGCACTTACAGGGCGTTCGACAACACCTTCCAGCCCTACTATGGACCCCGTCGTCAATGTGTCGGACCTTATTGATGGGTTCCCTGTAGGACGTTTCGCAGCCGAACACCTGCTGTGACCGGTGGGGCGGACCGAAACTGTCATTGTTCCTTCGAACGAAGCTCGTCACCTCATGAGGTTACGTGCGATTTGCACCAGTGCGCCATCACTGGTGTCGGACGACTGTGCGGATTGGTTTCCGGCATTGAGCCAACATTGGTTCATCATCGCCAGAATTTCTTCATCGGACTGGACTATGCCCGCTGCGTCGAAATCGCTACGAATCTTGGCAAGAATATCATTTTGATTGACGTCGAAGGCCGCCTTTGCAAGGTCGTCCGAGTAGGTCTTCGTATCGCTCTCTATCAGGTTCAGCTTCTTGGCAGCCCACATGCCGACCAGCTTGTTTCGTCTGGCCATTCTCATGGTGTCGATGCGCAGATTAGACATTGAAGCTCTCCCGTTGCGTTTAATTCCACCGAAATCGAAAGATACTGTGTCGAAGTGCTAGACGTTCGTGGTCTCCGCTCGCGCAAGCCCAATTGAGCAAGGCAGACCAGGCCATTGCCTTGTCGAAGAACGACGTGCTGTTGGCATGAACGTCTAACTGCTAATCAGTTGCCGCGCTCTTCTCCGCAATGGCGGAAGCATAGCACCCAAATCAAGTTCTTGCCTGTAGTTTCACTGCCAAGGGTTGGCAAGGGACTGGCTGCACGGGGGTAAATGCGTGTGCCGCAAGGCCCGAACATGGTGACGCATTGGCGAATGTGCCTCGCGGGGAGCGGGAGCCAGCGTTCTTGGGCCCTGCCCAACAGAGGAGGACGCACTTCGCCTCCCGGCTGACGAGACGTCCTAGGCTGTCGTGCGGGATCTAAATTTGGGTGGAGGTGGTCCGAAATTCGAGATCGCGCGTCGACTGCAGAAGAGCGGCGTGCTGCAATAACCGATCGCCCTGTGGGACGCCGTCGAGGAAGTGAGCAGGCTGTAAAAAGAGACAGTCAAATCAAGTCAACGCCGGTGCGAAACGGCCAAATTTATCGCCTTCGTAGGTTCGATCGAGCTTAACCTAGCGTGTCCCAACGATGACTGTGGCAGTTGAACGAAGTTGCACCTGGCCATCTTGAATGAAGCCTCGCGCCAGGGCCAGAACCTCGCCGCGGATTTGGGCTTGCGTCGCGGTATCGGCTTTAGCGAGCCCCGCCACGACAGGTGCCGCGATGTCGGTCATGAAGTCCCAGTATTTCTCGGGAGACGCGTGGCTCATGGTAGATGAAACGTCCTCCTCGTGCAGATCTGTCAGGCCAGCGTCTTCGAAGGCGGTACGCATCAATCCGGCCGGCGCGCAACGAAAAAGTCCGGGTGAGCCGGGGGGCGGGGCGGGCATCTCGATGTGACGCGAGATCGTCGACATGATCGTCGTTGCCCAGGGGTTTTTGTCAGGGCCGCTCCAGACGGCCGCGCATATCCGTGCTCCTGGCTTTGCCACACGTGCAAATTCCCGCGCGGCGACCGAGACTTCGGGAAAGAACATGAAGCCGAAGCGACACAGAACGTTGTCGAAGGACGCATCTGGAAAAGGCAAGGCGCCGGCATCGCAAACTCTCGTCGTGAAATTCGTCAGGCCACGGCGAGAGGCGTTCTCAGATGCTACTGCCAGCATACGCTCGGAGAGATCGGTCACCGTTACATTTCCATGCGGCACCATTGTTGCCGCGGTGAGCCCAGGCTCGCCGGTTCCGGCGGCAACGTCAAGGACATGCGCGTCTTCCCTGAGGTGGGAGAGCCTGAGCATCGCATCGGCGAACGGGGCAAGCCAGCCAAGAACCAACTCGTCCCACTTCCTCCAGCCGGTGGAAAAACGATCCCATGTGTCTCGTTGCTGTTGGCGGATCTCGTCGACGGTTCCAGGCATGGCTGTCACTCCGTGATAGACTTTCCATCGTCCATACTTCCTCACTATGAGCCGTCTGGCTCACGATGCAATCCAACAGAGGTGTGCATCGCGTCTCGCGGGAAGGACATTTGATCGTAGAATCCGGTGATACCCAGCACACACCGCCTGACACGAGCGCAC
>Ga0209051_1000642_pt1 | contig 39944 bp, 40 predicted proteins | sample AraplaCvi_mMS_r2_2_FD_184286 | JGI IMG/M metagenome (GOLD analysis project Ga0209051, IMG submission 184286) | Arabidopsis root microbial communities from North Carolina, USA - plate scrape MF_Cvi_mMS_r2 (SPAdes) (version 2) | ecosystem: Host-associated > Plants > Roots > Endosphere | place...
TGGCGTGCCGGTCGGTCGCCCTGGTGAGTACCTGTCCCGAGCGGGGTTCTGGCACGGGGCCATGGGGGTGGCGGCGTGCTGGCTCGGCGGCGCTCGCGGCGTGGCGGCCCCGCTCTACCGCTCGGTGGCCGCAGAGCACGACGGCAAGGCACCCGACGAACATGCCCGCGCCCATCTCGGTGCCGTGGACGCGGCGCTCGCGGCCGCGGAGGCCATGCTGGTCTCCGCCGCGTGCTACGTGGACGCCGAACCCGATGGCGGTCGCGCCGAGCTGATAGCGCGACGCGTCCGTGCCGTGGTCGAGTCGGCGGTCGACGAGGCCGTCGTCCGCACGGGGCGGGCCCTCGGACCTGGACCGCTGGTGCTCGACGCCGGACACGCCAAGCGGGTTGCCGACCTGACCGTCTACGTACGACAGAGCCACGCCGAGCGCGACCTCGCGGCGCTGGGAAGGTTGGCGGCCAAGTGACCTCGACGACCTCGGGCAACGGCTACCGGTTCGCGGCGGAGCCCATCGCCGGCGGCGGCACCCCGACCGCCGACTGGCAGGAGTGGATCGGGGGTCTGCCCACGCTGGACCTCTCCACCTGCCCCGCGCTCGTCGTCGTGGCGCCCCACCCCGACGACGAGACGCTCGGCTTCGGTGCCACCGCCGCTCAGCTGCATGCCCGCGGCGTCGACGTCACGGTGGTCGCGGTCAGCGACGGCGGCGGTTCGGTGCCGGGGCTGTCGGCCGTGGAACGGCGGTGGCTGGAACGCGAACGCCGCGACGAGTTGCGTTCTGCGACGGCGATCTTGGGACTGGGGGAACCGGTCGCCCTCGGGCTACCGGACGGCGAACTGGCCGAGCACGAGGACGAGCTGACGGCGCTGCTGGCCGACGTCGTCGCCGGGTGCCCGGCCGGCACCTGGTGTGCCGCGACCTGGCGCGGCGACGGTCACCCCGACCACGAGGCCGTCGGCCGCAGCGCGGCCGCTGCCGTCGCGACCGCCGACGCCACCCTGTTGGAGTTCCCGGTGTGGATGTGGCACTGGGCCAAGCCCGCCGACGAGGCGGTGCCGTGGCACCGGATGTCGGTGGCGCCCCGTGACGAGGCTGCCGCGGAGCGCAAGCAGCGGGCGGCTGCCGCGTACGCCTCGCAGATCGCCCCGTACCGCGCCGGCGCGGACGTGGTGCTGCCGCCGTTCGTGTTGCAACGGCTGTTCGCGGTGGGAGAGATGGTGATTCGGTGACCGATCGGCTGCCCGACGGGTACTTCGACGACGTGTACGCAGACTCGGCCGACCCGTGGGGGATGGCCGAACGGTGGTACGAGCAGCGCAAGTACTCGATCACCATGTCGATGCTGCCCGACCAGCGGTATCGGCACGCGTTCGAACCCGGCTGCTCCATCGGCATGCTGACCGAACGACTCCTCGAGCGCTGCGACCACGTCACCTCCTACGACGTGGCGCAGGCGGCGCTGGACACCACCCGCGGTCGGCTCGGGGACCGAGGCGATCTGACGCTGGTCCGCTCGTCGCTCGACGCGGCGTGGCCGGGCGAGGACGTCGACCTGGTGCTGATCTCCGAGGTCGCGTACTACCTGTCGGAGGCGACGCTGCGGCGCGTCTTGGACCGCGAGTGTGCGCGCCTGGCCACCGGCACCACTGTGGTCGCCGCGCACTGGCGGCACCCGGTCGAGGACTACCCGCTCACGGGTGACCGGGCGAATGCGGTCATCGGCGAGACCGCCGACCTCACCACCATGGCGCGCTACCTCGACGAGGACGTCGTCGTCGAGGTGTTCCGCAAGGGTGCGACCGAATCGGTCGCGGTCGGCACCGGCGTTCCCGGCGCGGTGCGGCGAGGCTAGCGGCTCGTCACCAGACGGAGGTGACTGCGCGGGGGACGGGTGACGGTGGCGATCGCCGATTCCATCGTGTTGGCGACGGGAAGCCCGCCGTCCGGGTCGCACACCCGAAGCACGCGGTTGACCTCCGTGCCCGCCAGCACCACCCAGTTGACCGCGTGTCGCGAACACATCACGTTGATCCGATGCAGGATCGAAAACCCTTGAACGGCAAAGAAGTCGAGCCGGCGCAGGTCGACGACCAGGCGGCTCGTACTTTCCAGTTCGGCCTCGACGTGCTTCCCGAGCGACAGGGCGTTGGCGGCGTCGACCTCGCCCTCGGCGGACACCACCAGGACTGGGGATCGACTGGACGAGGTGTCGAACCGAACGCGCTCGCGCGGACGACCGCCGTTGTCGGGGCGAACGTCGGGGGCTAGGGACACGATGACCTCCACTGCTTCTAACACGCGCGTCTGAGACTTGACGTCAAGGGAGGGGCTTCGTATGCGGCAGCCGTGACCGGCTACCGCTCGCATCACTTGCCGGGCACTGATGACGTTGGAGGCTGTCAATTCAACCTGAGGTTGACACTAGTACCGCCCCAGCGGAGGAAACAATGGCCGCATCCTGAGAGCTTCCCGTGTTTCTGGCCCTCGCGCGGAGGCCGCGTAGCGAGTTTCTCGAACGCCGGCCGAGGGTACAGACCCGGCAGGCAAGGGAAAGTGAGAACCGACCGTGGCCCCGAGGCACCTCAAGAAGACGCGTAGTTCCACACTGGCGAACTCGCTGGTCATCACGTCCATCGCGGTGGCCTTCGTGGCGATCGTCGCGGCGCTGGCCGTCCACGTCCTCGACGGCGGCCCGACGGCGTCGCAAGAGGGCTCGCAGCTCGCACGGGTGTCGCAGCAACAGCCCGTCAGCCAGGTGGGTCGTCTGGTGGCCGTCACTCCGACCACGGTCACCGCGGAGAGCGTCGACGGTTTCGCGCGTACCTATGCCATCACGCCGGAGACCAATGCGATCACCGCCGCAGGCAGCGCCGTCGGCGGCACGGCGACCTCGTTCGCCGTCGACGACGAGGTGTCGATCGTCGGCGTCGTGCGCGACGGCAAGGCCATCGCCACGGCGGTGGCCCACCAGCAGGTCAGCAACCTGAACGGCCCGCCGATGGACGGCGTCTGAATCGACCGTCTCCCCACCGGTATTCCCGTAACGTCGTCGACGTGGCGGGATCACGGACTGTGAGCGCCGAGGAACTGGCTGCCCTGACGTTCTTCGCGGGTTGCCCGGTGGCCAGTCTGGTGCCGCTGTCGCGCCTCCTGCAACCACTGACCGCGCCGCCGGCACAGGTGCTGATGCGCCAGGGTGAGCATGCCGATTCCTTTCTGCTGATCGGCTCGGGACGGGCACGGATCCGCCACACGGGCGCCGACGGTGAAGTGGTCGAGGTCGACGTGACGCCCGGCCTCGTCGTCGGCGAAATCGCCCTGCTGCGGGACGCGCCACGGTCGGCGACCGTCACGGTGGTCGAGGAGCTGAGCGGGTGGATCGGCGGTCGGGAGGCAATCGCCGCCATCCTCGACGTCCCCCGCATGATGGAGAAACTGGTGCGCACGGCGCGCCAGCGCCTCGCCACCTACGTCACCCCGATCCCGGTGGTCCTGCGCGACGGCACCGAACTGCACCTGCGGCCGGTACTTCCCGGCGACAACGAACGCACCCTCCACGGACCCGTCCAGTTCTCCAGCGACACCTTCTACCGGCGGTTTCAGACGTCGAGGACGCCCACGCCCGCGCTCATGGCCTACCTCTTCGAGGTCGACTACGTCGACCACTTCGTCTGGGTGCTCACCGACGGCAAGGCAGTCGACGCGCCGATCGTCGCCGACGCCAGATACGTCCGCGACGACACCCAGACCGCCGCCGAGATCGCGTTCATCGTCGGTGACGACTATCAGGGCCGTGGCATCGGCAGCTTCCTCATGGAGGCGATCGTCGTCGCCGCGCGGAGCGAGGGCATAAGGCGTTTCACGGCCAGGGTGCTGGCGGACAATCTTCCGATGCGATCGATTCTCAACCGCTACGGCGCGCAATGGCACCGCGACGACCTCGGGGTCGTCACCACAGCCTTCGACGTTCCCGTCATGCGCGAACTGACGATGCCGACCGAGCTGTATCGGGAGATCCGCGCCGCCGCGCGGCAGGTGATTCGGGCGGTCGGCTGATGGGCCGGCCGCCGCTGAACAAGGACACCCGGCTGTGCATCTCGCTGGCCGCCCGTCCCAGCAACATCGGCACCCGGTTCCACAACCACCTCTACGAGGTGCTCGGCCTCGACTTCGTCTACAAGGCGTTCACCACCACCGACATCGCCGGCGCCATCGGAGGTGTGCGGGCACTCGGCATCCGTGGCTGCTCGGTGTCGATGCCGTTCAAGGAGGACGTCCTGTCCCTGGTCGACGAGGTCGAGCCGTCGGCTCAGGCGATTCATTCGGTCAACACGATCGTCAACGACGACGGATACCTGCGGGCGTCCAACACCGACTACCTCGCGGTGCAGCGGCTGATCGACGAGCACCAGCTCGACGCGGCGGGCCGGGTCATGATCCGCGGCAGCGGCGGCATGGCCAGCGCGGTCGGCGCCGCCTTCCGCGACCATGGCTTCGGGTCGGGCATCGTGATCGCGCGCAACGACGACGCCGGACGCGCGCTGGCCGACCGGCTCGGCTACGACTACGCCGGCGAGGTTGGCGCTCACGTCGCCGACGTCATCGTCAACGTCACGCCGATCGGGATGGCCGGCGGCCCGGAATCCTCCGAGCGGGCCTTCGACGACGCCACGATCGCCGCGGCGACGACGGTGTTCGACGTGGTGGCGCTGCCGTCGGAGACCCCACTGATCCAGGCCGCCCGGGCCGCGGGCGTCGACGTCGTGACGGGCGCCGAGGTGATCGCCCTGCAGGCCGCCGAGCAGTTCGAGCGCTACACCGGGGTGCGGCCGACGGCGGCGCAGGTGTCGGAGGCGTCGGCGGTCTCGCGGGCGTGATCCGTCAGGGCGCGTTGACAACGATGATGGGCCGGCGCACCCGCTCGAGGGAGTGCCCGTTGAAGCCCCGGTACATCAGCCGGGCCTGGACGAACCAGTTGATCGACGAGTGCACCGCGGCGGCGGTCGGCGGCGCGTCGTCGGGGAGTTCCAGCTCGAACGCCAACGTCACCGGCGTGCCCGCGCGCAGCTGAATTCGCTTGTCCAGCTGGACGATTCGGCCGTCGAGTTGGCCGCCGGGGCCGGGCGTGCGGGTCAACGGGTGCGACTCGCGCTCGCGCTGCCACGACACCGCCAGGTCGCCGTCGGGCAGGTCCGTGCTGGGCACGAGGGTCACGTGCCCGGTCACCGTCTCGCCGGCCCGCCAGACGGGCTTGGTCAACGACACGTCGACGACGGTCTCGGCGGCGCCGGAGACGTGCTCGAGCGGTTCGACGTAGGACTCCACGTCGCCGGTGCCGATCTGCACGACGAACTCGCCGCGGGCCGCAACGTCGCGACCCTCGCGGTCGACGGCGAGCCGGCATTCCCAGCGGGCGATCGCCTGCGACGACGCCGGCGCCCAGGACGGGATGCGGAACGACGACGCCGCGCCGTCGAACACGCTCGCCGCGATCGGCAGGTCCTCGACGACGACGCTCACCCAGTCGTCGGTGTCGCGGTCACCGCCGTAGTTGGTGCCGACCTGACCGGCGGTCCACATCGTGTCGTTGCCCTCGGCGGCCACGGAGTCGACGCGGCCGGCCCAGTGGTACTGGTAGAAGTTCACGTAACCCCAGTCCAGGCGGGCGGACCGGACCCTGCGCACGGGTTCGTCGACGACGACCGTCGCCTGAACCGTCTGTCGGGGGGTCACGACGCCCGGGGTGACGACGACGGACGCGCGTTGAAGGAGACCCACTACCGCTCGACCACGTCTATGTCTCGTACCACTTCTTGTTCGCGTACTTCGCCCGGTTGGCGGCGTACTCCTCCGGATTGTTCTTCTTCTGATACGCGCGCACCGGCCAAAAGAGAAGCCACAGCAGCGGATAGACCGTCACGTAGAACGCGAGCTGGAACAGGCCGCCGACCAGGACGGCGAACACCCAGGCCGGATAGATCAGGATGAGGCAAAACTGGAGGAACTGCTTGACCACCACGGGGTAGCCGTCGGCCATCGACCAGACCAGGCGCGGACTCATCAGGTGCAGGAACCGCTTCCACGCCGACGTCTGCGCCTCGGCCTCGGCCTGGGCCGCGCTGACGTCGCGGCCGCGTTCCTCCCGGGTCAGCCCGCGCGGCGGTGGGGGAGGTTCGCCGGCAGCGGGTTGCTGGGCATGGCTCATGGCGCCTCTCCTCGGGGTCGTACGACTGAGGGTGTGCACCGGATCTTAGCTGCGCGGTCAGGGTGTGATGGTGGTTTGCTCGTCGATCTTCGAGGTGGCTTCCATCAGCGGGTTCATCTGGTCCTCGGTGCCGCTGGCGTTGAGCTGCATGACGAAGATCCCGTTGCCGTCGGCGGCCGGAATCACCACGGTCTTCTGCGCGACGAGCGTCTTGGTGCCGTCCCTCAGGTACGTCGCGCCGATCTGATAGGCGTCGAAGCCGCCGAGCTTGGCGTCGCCGCCTTCGCCGGCGCTCTCGTAACCGGGGAGGTTCTTGAGCTCCCCTGGGGCGAACTTGAAGATCTCGGCCGGGTCGACGTTGCCGGTCAACTTCGACATGACCGTCACGATCGTCGGCGGGTCGGCGGCCATCGCGGGATCGGTGAAGATGATGGCACCGTAGGCGCCCGGCGGGGTCTTGGTGCCCGCGTCCGCCCAGCCCGCGGGGGTGGGCAGGTTCACCGTCGGCGTGCCGGGGTCGCCGCGCTTGACCGGGGTCTCGGTGATGCCGTTGTCCTTGATGTAGTCGGCGATGGTCTCGTTGGCACCGGCCTGCGTCGAGGTCGGAGCGGCACTGCTGGTCGAGGCACTGCTGCTGGCCGAGCTGCTCGACGACGAGGACGAGGACGTCGCCTCGGTCTTGGAGTCCGAACCACACCCCGTGAGCGCCAACCCCAGGGCGATGACGGCGGCCGCAGAGCCTGTGACCGTGCTGTGCATTCTCATGTGATCCCCTGTTCGCCGACGATCTGAAGGTACACGTCACATGGGTCGCTCCATCAGAATCCGATGCCGCGCGCCGTGAAACTCTGCGTCACGTTGCCCGCCAACGACTCGTCGTAGGGGTCGACCGCCGTCACCGGCGCACCCTCGTCCAGGTCGAGACCGTCGAGCCCCACCCAGATGAGGCTCGGGCTGGTGGTCAGCTCGAAGAAGTACCGGCGGTTGGTCAGGTCGCAGACCGACCGGTACTCGGTGTTGTAGACGCCGAATTCGGCATAGGGCGCGCCGAACGGAACCGACACGTTGCGCATGATGGCCATCACGCTGGCGACGGCTTGGCGCTCGTCGGCTGGCGAGGGCAGCAGGGCGGAGTAGTAGGCCGCGCGCTGGAACCTGTCCACGGCGTTGACGTTGCCGGGCAGCGGCATGTCCCTGCTTGGGTGGGAGAAGTCCTGGGCGGCAAGCAGACTCAGCTGTTCGTCGTAGGTCGGATCGTTGGTCATCAGCGTGAACTCGCGGCCGTGGTGGACGACCAGCTCGCCGGCCGCGAATTCCAGAATGGCCGAGTCGCCGCCGGCGTCCTCGACGGCGACGTGAATCGTCGCGTCGAATCCGTGGGCGCTGACCATGACCAGCTGAATGTCCTTCATCAGCGCCAGTGCTTCGGAGACCGTCGCCGCCTGGTCGAGCAGGTACTGGATCCACAGCCCCGTGTGCAGGCCGGGTAATTCGGGCTTGCGTGCGCCCAGTTCGGTGGCCTTGAGATAGAGCCCGTGCGCTGCGAGGCCCCGCTCGTTGAGGCCGTCGATCGAGCCGATGCCGTAGACGGTCGTCACCAGGCTGGCGTAGGTACTGGTCCACCGCAGTGGATTCTCGGCGACGACGGTTTGGCCGGCCATCAGCCCGCCGTCCCTCGCGTGGCCGCGGGGAAAGGCGACCAGGAGCGGCTCGGTCGACTCGGGCCAGTCCATGGAGCGGCCGGCGAGAACGGCGATGTCGTTGTCGTTCCACAAGACTCGGGTGCACATGGCGGATCCTCTCGGCGCGCCCACCTGCGATGTGGGCGAGCCGCCAGCGTAGCCGTGATACCAAGGTTCCGTGCGCGTGTTCGCGTGGTGGCTGGTGATCGCCTGGTGCTGTGCCGCCTGCTCGCCCGCCGACGCGCCTGCGCCGACCAGCACGACGAGTACTCCGACGGCGAGCGCGGGGGTGGACCCGACCCGGGTCGAGCGCGTTCGTGCCGATCTGCCAACGGGTTACGAGTTCACGCCGCTGCCCGTCCGTGCCGAACCGGCCGCCCTGTGGGGCCTTGGTCCGCAGTGGACCGCCGACCCGCCGGCGTGCGCAGAACTCGGCGACCCCGCCGGTGGCGCCGCCGTGCACGGCTGGTCGGCGTCGGGTCCGGGCGGGATCGTCTACGCAGCGGTGGCCGACGCGGCGGTTGCCATGGACCCGGCGGCGGTGGACGCGTGTCGGTCGTGGCGACTGTCGGCCGGGCACACTGCGGGGGTCGTCACCGTCGTCGACTCGCCCGCGGTCGGCGGTGCGCCAACACTGGGCTTGTCCGCCGACGTCACCACGACCGTCGAGGGTGGCACCGAAACCCGTTCCCACTCAGAGACGTTCATGGCCTATCTCGGTCAGCACGTCGCCTACGTCACGGTGGTGACCGACCCGGGCTCGTCGGCGCAGACCCTGGGGCGGGACTTCGCGTCGGACCTGCTCGCCAAGACGGTGGCGGCGGTTCGCGGCTGACGGCCTCCGGCCGGGTAGATTGGCGGCGATGTCCAGGACGCCGCTCGTGACCCTCTCGTGCTGGGCCGCCGTCGCGGTCGCCGTGGCCGGGTGCTCCAGCCCTCCGCCGCCCACGGACGAGTCGAAGGCCGACATCGCCAAGGTGCTCGAGGTGAAGTCCACCTTCGGTCCGCAGTTCAAGGTCGGAACCGTCGCACCGACGGGCATCGACCCGCGTCTGCTTGCGCAGCAACCCCTTCCGCCCGGCGCAGTGTTCGATCCGCCGGAGTGCTCGAAGGTGGCGCTGGGTACGACCGTGCCCCCCGGGCTCAAGGGCAACATGGCCGCGACCACGGCCGAAGGCGACGGCAACCGGTTCATCGCGATCGCCCTCGAGACCTCCGAGGTGCTGCCCCTGCCCGACCCGGGCGACGCGTGCAAGAAGGTGGCCTTTGCCGGTGGCGGCGTCCGCGGGTTGGTCGAGGTCGTGGAGTCGCCTGCCATCGACGGTGTCAAGACCCTCGGCACACATCGCGTCGTGCAGACGATGGTCGGCGGCAAGCCCGCCACGGGCGAGCTCTACAACTACCTCGCCGACTTCTCGACGTTTCGGGTGATCGTCACGGCCAATCCGCTGGTCGAACCCAACAAGCCCGTGGTGCCGGTCGACGTGCAGCGCGCCAGGGATCTGCTGGCGGCGGCGGTGAAGGACGTGCGGGGGAGTTAGCGCACGTCGCGCGGCCGGAACTGGATGCTGATCCGAGGACCGGTGGGTTTGGTGGTCTTGGGCACGGCGTGTTCCCAGGTGCGCTGGCACGAGCCGCCCATCACCACCAGGTCGCCGTGGCTCTGCGGCAGGCGCAGCGATCGGCCTCCGTTGCGCGGCCGCAGCGCCAGGACGCGGGTCGCGCCGAGGCTGAGAATCGCGACCATGGTGTCCTCGGTGCTGCTGCGGCCGACGGTGTCGCCATGCCAAGCGACGCTGTCGTTGCCGTCGCGGTAGAGACACAGCCCGGCCGAGGTGAACGGCTCGCCGAGTTCGCCTGCGTAGATGTCGTTGAGCCGAACCCGCAGTCGCGCGATCTCGGCGTGCGGAGCGGGCCCGGACGTCAGGTCGTGGAAGCTGACCAGTCGTGGCACGTCGAGCACCCTGTCGTACATCTGGCGCCGCTCGGAACGCCAGGGAATCTGGGTCAGCAGATCGTCGAAGAGGTCCTCGGAACGCTCGTGCCCGCCGGAGAGCCAGCCCGCCCGGACGTCGACCCACGCGCCGTCAGTCAGTTCGCGCCGCTCGTCGTGACCGAACAGTGCATCCTGAATCGCGAGATCGATCCCAGTCACGCATGCAGTTTATCGCACAGGCGTTCGAATCTACAGACGTGCCGCGCCGGGCCCGGTGTTGGCGAGGACGTCACCGGGATTTGTCAGCGCGCAGGTCTTGAGGCTCATGCAGCCGCAACCGATGCAACCGGTCAGATTGTCGCGCAGGCGCTGCAGGTGCAGGATCCGTTCGTCGAGGTCGGCGCGCCAGCCGGCCGAGAGGCGAGCCCAGTCCCTGCTGGTCGGAACGCGATCGGCGGGCAGCGTGGCCAGCGCCTCGCGAATGCGGGCCAGCGGGATGCCGAGGCGCTGCGACATCCGGATGAACGCCACCCGGCGCAGGGTCTCGCGGGCGTACCGGCGCTGGTTGCCCGACGTGCGCCTGCTGGCGATGAGTCCTTCGCGCTCGTAGAAGTGCAGTGCGGACACGGCCACGCCGCTGCGGTGGCTCAATTCACCGGGGGTCAGCTCGACCACGTCCATGACCTAAACAATAGTTGGGCCGAGGATTCGCGTTACGGTGCTACGCATGACAGCAGCCACGACGCTGGGCGCGAATTCAGAGGTAGGACCGCTGCGGGTCGTCATCCTGCACCGTCCGGGGCCCGAACTTCAGCGACTCACCCCGCGCAACAACGACCGGTTGCTCTTCGACGGGATGCCGTGGGTGGCTCGGGCGCAGGAGGAGCACGACGCATTCGCGGCGCTGTTGCGCTCGCGCGGCGTCGAGGTGCTGCTGCTGGCGGACCTGCTGACCGAGGCGCTCGCCAGCGGTGCGGCGCGGATGCACGGGATCTCCGCAGCCGTGGACAGTCGGAGGCTGGGACTGCCTCTGGCGCAAGAGCTCTCGGCCTATCTGCGAACCCTCGACGTCGAGCCGCTGGCTCGAATCCTGATGGCGGGCATGACGTTCAACGAGCTGCCGTTCCTCGGCGGTGAGCTGTCGCTGGTGCAGCGGATGCACCACGACGCCGACTTCGTGATCGACCCGCTGCCGAACCTGCTGTTCACCCGCGACTCGTCGTTCTGGATCGGGCCGCGGGTGGCCATCACGTCGCTGGCCCTGCCGGCACGCATTCGCGAGACGTCGTTGACCGACCTGATCTATGCCCACCATCCGCGCTTCCTCGGGGTGCGGCGGGCCTACGAGTCGCGGTCGGCCCCCGTCGAGGGTGGTGACGTCTTGCTGCTGGCGCCGGGCGTGGTCGCCGTTGGCGTGGGGGAGCGGACGACGCCGGCCGGTGCGGAAGCGTTGGCGCGCAGCCTGTTCGACGACGGCCTGGCGCACACGGTGCTCGCGGTTCCGATCGCGCAGGAGCGTGCGCAGATGCACCTCGACACGGTGTGCACGATGGTCGACGTGGACGCGGTGGTGATGTACCCGAACATCGTCGACTCGTTGTCGGCGTTCACCATTCGGCAGAAGTCCGAGGGGGTGTCGATCACCAGCGCGGCGCCGTTCGTCGAGGCTGCGGCCGACGCGATGGGGATCGGAAAGCTGCGCGTGATCGACACGGGGTTGGACCCGATCACCGCCGAGCGCGAGCAGTGGGACGACGGCAACAACACCTTGGCCTTGGCGCCGGGTGTGGTGGTCGCCTATGAGCGCAACACCGAAACCAATGCCCGCCTTGCCGATTCGGGCATCGAGGTGCTGCCGATCTCGGCCTCGGAACTCGGCACCGGCCGCGGCGGCCCGCGCTGCATGTCGTGTCCCGTCGCCCGCGACCCGCTGTAGTCGTTTCGCCGAGACAGTAACCACGGTCGTCGAACGACTACCTCAACGACCGTGGGCGCTGTCTCGGCGGGCTGCCCACACCTGGCCCACCCGCCGGAGAATCTCCGCTGGTCTGTCTTCGGAGATCACCTTGACGTGGAGCCAGCCCAGTTCGTCCAAGAGCCGCAGCCGTTTGACGTCCCAGGCGTACCGAGCACGGTCGGTACGATGCTGATCGCCGTCGTATTCCACCGCAATCATGGCGTCCTCCCACCCCATGTCGAGGTATGCGAATTCGCGTCCGAACTCGTCGGCGACCGGGATCTGTGTGCGCGGTCGTGGGTATCCGGCACCGATCAGCAGCAGTCGCAACCACGTCTCCTTCGGCGACTGCGAGCCACCGTCCATCAGGTCGAGAGCCCGCCTCAACCGTCGAACATGGCGGGCGCCCGGGTACCGGTCGAGCAGCGGTGACACGTGTTCCGCGGCGAGGCCGGTGGCGCGTGACAACGCGTCGAGGTGCACGACGGCTGCGGCGGGCGACAGGTGTCGGCCGAGATCGTAGGCCGTCCGCTGCGGGGTGGCGACCGCCATGCCGTCCACTTCGACCACGTCGTCGTACGAGAAGTGGTCGTTGCGGGTGATGATTCCTCGCGGCGGCCGGTTGTTGGGCCACAACAATTCAACGGGCGCGTTCTCGTCGACCCATGTCGAGCCATGGATGGCTGATGCGGCCCGACCAGTTATCGGTGCGCGCCTGCCCGACCACAGCCAGGCCCCAACAGTGTTGGCGCGCAGCGATGGTTCCGCGAGCCGAGGCGCGTACACGTTCGGATAGATGGCCCGGTACCTGGATCGCAATTGCCCCCAGGTGAGTTCGTTGCGGGCCAGCGCTTCGCTGCCCAGAAAGACGATCCCCATCACAGAAGAGTGGCGCCGGGATCTGACAGTTCCCGAGGCAGTAGCCACGGTTGTCCACAGGGCGCCTGCGCGACAGCCAGTGCTGTCTCGGCGAGGGCGTCAGCGCCAGCTGGGCAGCCAGATCTGCATGTGCCACGTCGCCTGCGAGATTGGCAGGCCGGTCAGGATCGGGTACATCCACGCGAAGTTGGTGATCACCGCCGCCACGTAGAAGCACACGACGAGCAATCCCAGCGTCCGTCGCTCGGCGTTCTGCCGCGGCGCGTAGAGCACGTCGCCGAGGATCAACGCGATCATCATCACCATGAACGGCGCCATCGGCGCGGCGTAGAAGAAGTACATCTGCCGGTCGATGTCGGCAAACCACGGCAGGAAGCCCGCGCAATATCCGGTCAGGGCCACCGCGTAGCGCCAGTCGCGCTTGACGAAGGACTTCCACACCGCCCACACCAGGATCGGCACCGCGAGGAACCACATCGCCGGCGTGCCGACGAGCATCACCGCCTTGACGCACGACTGCGCCCCGCACCCCGCCACGCCGTCCTGGTCGATCGCGTACAGCACCGGCCGCAGCGACATCGGCCACGTCCACGGCTTCGACTCCCACGGGTGGTGGTTGCCGGCCGCATTCGTCAGCCCGGAGTGAAACTTGAACGCGCCGTAGGTGAAGTGCCACAGCGACCGGATCGCGTCCGGCATCAGCCCGCCCTCGGCGAACGACTGGCCCTCTTCGTGGCGGTTGATGCCCGTCTCCGAGGCAATCCACGGCGCATAGGTCGCCAGATAGACGCCGAGCGGGATCAGACCGAATACGTAGACGGCTGGCGCGAAGTCCCGCCGCAGCGTGCCCAGCCACGGCCGTGGCACGCGATAGTGCCGCCGTGCGTTGACGTCGAACGCCAACGTCATCAGGCCGAAGAACAGGATGAAGTACAGACCCGACCACTTCGTCGCGACCGCCAGACCCAACAGCACGCCCGCCCCGAACCGCCACCACCGCACGCCGAGCCGTGGACCCCACGGCGTGTCGGCGATGCGGCCCTCGAACTGCGCGGTGTGCATCCGGGCGCGCATCTGGTCGCGGTCGACGATCAACGCGCCGAACGCCGCCACCACGAACACCACCAGGAAGATGTCCAGCAGCGCCGTGCGCGCGGTGACGAAGCTGACGCCGTCGGCGACCAGCAGCAGGCCCGCGATGCCGCCGATCAGCGTGGACCGGGTGATCCTGCGGACGATGCGGGCCACCAGCACCACCAGCACCACGCCGCAGACCGCGCCGGAGAATCGCCAGCCCAGTCCGGTGTAGCCGAAGAGGGCCTCGCCGATCGACAGCAGTTCCTTGCCGACGGGTGGGTGCACGATCAGCCCGTAACCCGGGTTGTCCTCGACGCCGTGGTTGCCCAACATCTGCCAGGCCTGCGGCGCGTAGTGCTTCTCGTCGAAGATCGGTGTGCCGCCGTCGGTGGGCGAGCCCAGGTTGAGGAACCTGGTCAGCGCGGCCAGGGCCATGACGACCGACGTCATCGCCCAGCCCTGCATCCTGTCCAGCGGGCCGAAGTCGCCAAGGGGGACCAGGGGGCCCGGGCTGACGACCGGTACCGGTTGCTCTCGGTCGACGGTCGGGGCGGTCACGTCAGCGATCGTATTCTGTTCGGTGTGACACCCGGTCGACTGCTCCTGGCCGCCACGCCGTTGGGCCAGGCTGGCGACGCCTCCGCACGCCTCGTCGAGGCGCTGGGCAGCGCGGACGTCGTCGCCGCAGAGGACACCCGTCGCATCCGGACGCTGGCCCAGAGCCTCGACGTCGTGCCCAGGGGCAAGGTGGTCAGCTTCTTCGACCAGAACGAGGCGGCCCGCGTGCCGTGGCTGGTCGAGGAGATCACCGCGGGGGCGACGGTGCTGGTGGTCAGCGACGCGGGCATGCCGCTGATCAGCGATCCGGGGTATCGCTTGGTCGCGGCGTGCGCGGCGGCCGGGCTGACCGTCAGCTGCCTGCCCGGCCCGTCGGCGGTGACCACGGCGCTGGCGGTGTCGGGCCTGCCGTCGGACCGGTTCTGCTTCGAGGGCTTCGCGCCGCGCAAGCACTCCGCCAGGTCGTCGTGGTTGGCGACGCTCGCCGGCGAACGCCGCACGTGCGTGTTCTTCGAATCCCCGCGCCGGCTCGCCGAATGCCTCGCCGACGCCGTCGACCGGTTGGGCCCCACCCGGTTGGCGGTCGTCTGCCGTGAGCTGACCAAGACCCACGAGGAGGTCAAGCGCGGCACCCTCGCCGAGCTGGCCGCCTGGGCCGCCGACGGCGTGCTCGGCGAGATCACCGTCGTGGTGGCCGGTGCCGAGCCGCGGGCCGATGTGGACACGCTGGTGGCGGCGGTCAACGATCTGGTGGAGGCCGGGGCCGGGGTCAAGGACGCGTGCGCCGAGGTGATCGCCGACAATCCCGGGGCACCGTCACGGCGTGAGCTCTACGACGCGGTGCTGCGCGCCCGAGGCTGAGCGGTGCACGATCGTCGCCGCCTTGTGAAGACACTCCTCCCACTCGCCGTCGGGGTCCGAGTCGGCCGTGATGCCGCCGCCGACCCCGAGTACCGCGCCCCCTGCGTCGTCGAATTCGACGGTCCGGATCGCCACGTTGAGCTCGGTGCCCGCGACCGGCGACGCCAAACCGACCGTGCCGCAATAGATCCCGCGCCGGCGGGGTTCCCAGTCCCGAAGTAGTCGACGGGCGCGACCCTTCGGCGTGCCCGTCACCGACGCCGGCGGGAACGTCGCGTCGAGGAGGGCGGACATGGGTAGGTCGGGGTCGACGCGAGCCGCGACCGTCGACACCAGGTGCCAGACGCCGGGGGCCCGCCGCACCACCAACAACTCGGGAACCGTCACCGAACCCGTGACGGCGACGCGGCCCAGGTCGTTGCGGACCAGGTCGACGATCATGATGTTCTCTGCCACGTCCTTGACCGAATCGCGCAGGGCAGAGGGTGATTCGTGCAGCGGCAGCGTGCCCTTGATCGGGCTCGACGTCACGACCCCGTCGACGCGGCGCAGGAAGAGCTCCGGGGACAGCGAGGCCACCGCACCCCAGCGGCCCGAGACGAACGCCGCGCGCGCCGGGGCCGTGCGCGCAGCGGCCTCGGCGAAGAAGTCGACCGGGGACCCGATCGCCGTGCCGACGATCTGCGTGCACACGCACGCCTGGTACACCTCGCCGGCGGTGATGGCGTCCAGACAGGCCAGCACGCCCGCCCGGTGGGCGTCGCGGTCGCCGACGCCCCAGTCGACGTGACATTGCGTCGGAGTCGGGTCGGCGGTCAGTGCGTCCACGATCCAGTTGGGAGTGGTTGCGCCGGAGAGGTTTTCGTACCACCAGTGTCCGTCGGCGTCCAGCCGCAGCACGTCGTCGGTCCAGCCGCCCGCCGCCTCGGGGATTCGTGGGCCGACGCCGTCGCGACCGGAGTCGGGGTAGGACAGGTAGCCGATCCAGCCGCCGCCGACGGCATCGCCACGGGCACCGCGGCCCGGCTGCTGCGCGACGTCGAAGACACCGGTGGTGGCGACGGGCTCGACGGCGACGCTGGGCGCGACGACGGCCCGGGCGCCGAACCAGTCACCGATCAGCGCCGCTGGCGGAGGCAGGCCGAGGCGCGTCGTCGCGGCGGCCAGGCACCGCAGCACGTCTGGGGTGCTGCGGGACGGGGAGATCCGCTCGGTCCGCACCGCCACAGCCTGTCACGGACACACCTAGCGCGCGATCTCCCTCCGCACCGTCACCCCGCGCAGCTTCTCCGGATTGCGCATCGCGTAGAAGTGCGTGATCAGACCGTCGGTGATCTCGATCGCGACCACGCCCTCCAAGCTGTCGTCGAGATACAGCACCAGCGCGGGTGCGCCGTTGTAGAAGGCGGGTTCGACGCGGCCGCCCTCGGCGTTGAAGCGGAGCAAGCCCAGGATGAGGCGGGCGACCTTGTCGGCACCGGCGACCGGCCTGCGGGCGGCGCTCGCCTTGCCGTCGCTGTCGGCGGTCCACACGACGTCGGGTGCCAGCATCGCGATGAGCGCGTCGACGTCGCCCGTCGACGCGGTCGCGAAGAACTGCGCGGTGATCTCGAGGGACTGCTTGGGGTCGGCGGGCTCGAACCGTCGGCGTCGGGACTGCACGTGCTCGCGGGCGCGGTGGGCCATCTGCCGCACCGCTGCGGTGGACTTGCCCAACGTCTCGGCGATCTCCTCGTGGCCGAAGCCGAACACCTCGCGGAGTACGAACACCGCACGTTCGTCCGGGCTCAGCGTCTCCAGCACCACCATCATCGCCATCGACACCGACTCGGCGAGGACGACGTCCGACGAGGCGTCGGCGGCGTCGACGAGCAGTGGCTCGGGAAGCCATGGGCCCACGTAGGTTTCGCGGCGCCGGGACTGTGCACGCAACGCGTTGAGGGCCTGGCGGGTGACGAGCTGGGCGAGATAGGCTTTGGTGTCCCGGACGACGGCCAGGTCTACCTCGGCCCACCGCAGGTAACTCTCCTGCAGCACGTCGTCGGATTCCGTTGCCGTGCCCAATATCTCGTAGGCGATGGTGAACAGCAGCGGCCGCAGGTTGGTGAACCGGTCGGCGTGCTCGCTGGCGCTCATCGGACCGCCGCCGCCACCTGCTCGGTCCGCTTGCCGCCCTTGAGCCAGAAGTACGAGCCGGGCTTGCGGGCTTCGGCGCCGAGCTGCCACACCGTGCCCTTGCAGACGGCCTCCTTGATCGACGCCGCCGCTCGCCCACCGATGAACAGCCGGGTGGGACGGTCGTCCAGATGCGCGAGCTGGATGACCCCAGCCTTGCGGCCCAGGCTGACGCACTGACCGGTGAAGGCCTGGTTCACCGCGGCGGGTACGTCACCCGCGATGCGGCTCAGCACCGTGTTGGCGGCCTGCGCGCCGAGCGGGATCGCGGCCTGGCAGCTCATCCGCAGGGGGGTGTTCGACGGGGCGACCGCATCCCCGGCGCCCACGATGAACGGGTCGTCGACGCTGGTCAGCGTCTCGTCGGTGAGCAGCCGACCGATGTCGTCGGTGGCCAGACCACTTCGCCTCGCCAGGTCGGGCACCCCGAAGCCGGCCGTCCAGATGGTGACGGCACCGGGCAGCTCGCGGCCGTCGGCCAGCAGCACCGAATCCTCGCGCACCTCCGTGACCGTGGCGCCGGGTCCGTCGACCACGGTCACCCCGAGCCTGCGCATCCGCTTGGTCACGGCGCGGCGGGTGGACTCGCTGAAGTACGGACCGAGGACGTCGCCGCACACCAGCGTGACCGACTGTCCCTGCTCGCCGAGTTCGGCGGCGACCTCGAGTCCCGTCGGCCCCGCGCCGACGACGACCACCGCAGCGGCGGGATGCATCGCGGCGAGCGCCGCGCGCAGCGGTTCGGCATGCTCCAATTCCGATATGGGGTAGGCGAATTCGGCCGCCCCGGGAACCGTCAGCGCGGCGCCGGTGCTGCCCAGGGCGTAGATCAGGTAGTCGTATCCGATGGTGTCACCCGACGCCAGCGTCACCGTCCGCGACGAAGGGTCGACGAGCTCGGCCGTGTCGACTACCAGCCGAACGTCGGCGGACAGCACGTCGGCGAAGTCCACGACGGCGTCGTCGGACCCGGTGACGAACTGGTGCAACCGAATGCGTTCGACGAACTGTGGTCTCGCGTTGACCAGCGTGACGGCGACGTCGCCGTTGACTCTTAGGCGGTTGGCGGCCAGGACGCCGGCGTACCCGCCACCGATGACGACGACCCTCGTGGACTGCTCGTGTGTGCTCATGCCATCAAGACACCTCCGATCACCGAAGTGTGACACGGCGTGACGCAGGTCACTCGATCGCCGTCACTCCACCTGATAGCGAGGGAAGACGCCCTCCGGTTTGGGCAGTTCGGTCCCGGGTGCGAGGCGCGTGCCGACAGCGGTGAAGCCCCGCTGGTCGGCAGGCTGGCCGAGCAGGTCGAGCAGCTTCGCGGCCGAGTCCGGCATCACGGGCTGGATCAACAGCGCGGCGATGCGGACCACCTCGAGGGTGGTGTACAGCACGGTGCCGAACCGCTCCTGGTCGGCCGCGGCGTCGGACTTTCGCAACACCCAGGGCTCCTGGCCGGAGAAGTACCGGTTGGCGGCACCGAGCATCAGCCAGATGGACTCGAGGGCCAGATGCATGGCGGGCACGTCGAACTGGGCGCGGACCTGCTCCAGCAAACCGTCGGCCAGGGTCAACAGTTCGAGGTCCTCGGCGGTGAACTCTCCGGGCTGGGGCACCCGGGCGTCGAGATTCTTGTTGACCATCGACAGTGAGCGCTGGGCCAGGTTGCCGAGTTCGTTGGCCAGATCGGAGTTGATCCGACCGATGATCGACTCCTCGCTGTAGCTGCCGTCCTGGCCGAAGGGCACCTCACGCAGCAGGAAGTAGCGCACCGCGTCGACGCCGAACTCGTCGACCAGCGCGATGGGGTCGACCACGTTGCCGACCGACTTGCTCATCTTTTCGCCTCGGACGTTGATGAATCCGTGGGCGAAGACCCTGCGCGGCAGCTCGATTCCCGCCGACATCAGGAACGCGGGCCAGTACACGGCATGGAACCGGATGATGTCCTTGCCGATCATGTGGAGGTCGGCAGGCCAGTACTTGCGGAAGGACTCCGAGTTGGTGTCGGGGAAGCCGGCGCCGGTCAGGTAGTTGGTCAGCGCGTCGACCCAGACGTACATGACGTGGTCGGGGTGGCCGGGTACGGGCACGCCCCAGTCGAACGTCGTGCGCGAGATGGACAGGTCGCGAAGGCCACCGGAGACGAAGCTGACCACCTCGTTGCGCCGGACGTCCGGGCCGATGAACTCGGGGTGCGCCTCGTAGTGCGCCAGCAGCCTGTCGGTGTACGCCGAGAGCCGGAAGAAGTAGGTCTGCTCCTCGGTCCACGTGACCGGGGTTCCGGTCTCGATCGAGTACCGGACGCCGTCGGCGCGCTCCTCGAGCTCGTCGTCGGCGAAGAACCTCTCGTCGCGCACCGAATACCAGCCCGAATACGAGTCGAGATAGATGTCGCCTGCGGCGTTCATCCGGTTCCAGATCTCCACCGACGCGTCGAGGTGGTCGGCGTCGCTGGTGCGGATGAACCTGTCGAAGGAGACGTTGAGCCGCTCCTGCATGGCCTGGAAGGTGTCGGAGTTGCGCAGCGCGAGCTCGGCGGTCGGAACGCCCTCCCGCTCCGCGGTCTGCGCCATCTTCAGGCCGTGGACGTCGGTCCCGGTGAGGAACCGGACGTCGTATCCGTCGAGCCGCTTGAACCGTGCGATCGCGTCGGTGGCGGTCTTCTCGTACGCATGGCCGATGTGCGGCGCACCGTTGGGATAGTCGATGGCCGTCGTGACGTAGTACCCGGGGGTGCGCGTGCCCGCGCCGGTGGAAATGTTCGGCTCGCTCATTTGGACTCACCTTATTGTGTGGTGTGAGTTCAAGACGCGAGAGGCCGCCGGCGCCGGAACCCGTCGGCAACCTGGTCGACGCCCATACCCACCTCGACGCATGCGGTGCCTCTGACGCCGGCGACGTCCACGCGATCCTCGACCGGGCCGAGGCGGTTGGCGTGACGGCCGTGGTCACCATCGCCGATGATCTGGATTCGGCCCGCTGGGCGGTTCAGGCGGCGGACTGGGATCCCCGCGTGTACGCCGCGGTGGCCCTGCACCCGACGCGCGCCAACGCGCTGACCGAGGACGCGCGGGCGGAAATCGAGGATCTCGCCGCCCACCCCCGCGTCGTCGCGATCGGCGAGACGGGCATGGATCTGTACTGGCCCGGCAAGCTCGACGGCTGTGCCGAGCCGGCCGAGCAGCGGGAGGCGTTCGCCTGGCACGTCGACCTCGCCAAGCGCACCGGCAAGCCGCTGATGATCCACAACCGCGACGCCGACGCGGCCGTCCTGGACGTGTTAGCCACCGAAGGCGCCCCGGAGTCCGTCATCTTTCATTGCTTCTCGTCGGGGCCGGACATGGCACGTACGTGCGTCGACGCCGGCTGGCTGCTGAGCCTGTCTGGCACCGTCAGCTTCCGCAACGCTCATCAGCTGCGGGAGGCCGCCACGTTGATCCCACCGGGGCAGCTACTGGTCGAGACCGACGCGCCGTTCCTGACGCCGCATCCGTATCGTGGGGCACCGAACGAGCCGTATTGCCTGCCGTACACCGTGCGGGCGTTGGCCGAGGTGGTGGGCAGATCGGCCGCCGACCTCGCCCGTGCCACGTCGGAGAACGCGCGTCGGACCTACGGAATGAGCAGCTGAACGCGAGTTGCTGCCACCAGGGGACTTCGTTACCGTCCTGTAATAGGTGTGGTCGGCCCCGTTTCTTCGCAGGTCGCCGATCCGACAGTCGGGAAAGTAATCGTTGAACTACTTGCACAGGCTTCATGAAGCGCGCTCACCGCATCTGCGGCTCTTGGTCGGCGGCCTGCTGGTCGCGCTGACGTTTGCCGGCGGGTACGCCGTCGGCACCCACAAGACCGTGACGCTGACCGTCGACGGCACGTCCATGACGGTCTCGACGATGAAGTCGCACGTCATCGACGTCGTCCAGGAGAACGGATTCCAGGTCGGAGAACGCGACGATCTGTTCCCCGCGGCAAACGAGCCCGTCGAACAGTCCGAGACGATCGTCCTGCGGCGCAGTCGTCCGCTGCAGATCTCGTTGGACGGTCGCAACAGCCGCGAGGTCTGGACCACCGCGTCGACCGTGCAGGGCGCGCTCGCGCAGTTGTCGATGACCGACACGGCCCCGGCCGCGGCCTCGCGGGGCAGTCGCGTTCCCCTGGGCGGGATGTCACTTCCGGTGGTGGGGGCACGTACCGCCCAGGTCGACGACGGCGGCGTGGTCAAGACGGTCCGCGTGGCGGCGGCGAATGTGGCCGGCTTCCTCGAGGCCGCCGGCATGCCGCTGCAGCAGAGTGACACCGTCGTCCCCGCAGCGAACTCACCGGTGTCCGACGGGATGCAGATTCAGGTCACTCGCGTCCGTGTGGCGCGGTCGACCGAGCGGGTGCCGCTGGTCCCCACGAACGACGTGGTCCCCGACGTCACGATGAACATGAGCAGGCAGGTCGTCGACGACCCCGGAACCCCGGGTCTGCAGGACGTCACCTACGCCGTCGCGACGGTCAACGGAGTGGAGACGGGGAGGCTGCCAGTAGCCAATGTCGTCATCGTTCCGGCCCGTGACGGCAAGATTCGCGTCGGCGCAAAACCGGGCACCGAGGTGCCCGCGGTGTCACAGGGAGAGACGTGGGATGCCCTCTCACGATGTGAAGCCGGAGGTAATTGGGCTATAAACACCGGTAACGGTTTCTACGGTGGAGTGCAATTCGACCAAAACACATGGGAGCGCAACGGCGGTTTGCGGTATGCTCAGCGGGCCGATCTGGCTTCGAGAGAAGAGCAGATCGCGATTGCTGAGGTCACCCGGGCGCGCCAGGGTTGGGGTGCGTGGCCCGTGTGTAGTGGAAGGTTGGGTGTGCGCTGACGATTCGGCTACTCGGGCGGACCGAGATAAGGCATCTGGCAAAGGAACTCGAGTTCCGGCCCCGGAAGGCGTTTGGACAGAATTTCGTCCACGACGCCAACACGGTGCGTCGGATCGTGTCCGCGTCGGGGGTGAATCGCAATGACGTGGTGCTCGAAGTGGGCCCGGGTCTCGGTTCGTTGACGCTGGCGCTACTCGACCGAGGGTCAAAGGTGACGGCGGTCGAGATCGACCCCGTTCTGGCGCGTCAGCTCCCCAAGACCGTCGCCGACCACTCCCACAGTGAGATCAACAGGCTCGTCGTGCTGAACAAGGACGTCCTGGATCTGATGCCGTCGGACGTGGAGGATCAGCCGACCGCGGTCGTCGCTAACCTGCCCTACAACGTCGCGGTGCCCGCACTGCTGCACCTGCTCGCGCAGTTCCCGACCATCCGGACCGTCATGGTCATGGTCCAGCTGGAGGTGGCCGAGCGACTCGCGGCCGAGCCGGGTGGCAAGGACTACGGCGTGCCCAGCGCGAAGGTGCGCTTCTACGGCAACGTCCGCCGGCACGGCACGGTCTCGCCCACGGTCTTCTGGCCGATCCCGCGCGTGTACTCCGGTCTGGTCCGCATCGACCGGTACGAGACGTCGGCCTGGCCCGTCGAGGACGGGTTCCGCAAGAAGGTCTTCGAGCTCATCGACATCGCGTTCGCGCAGCGTCGCAAGACCTCGCGCAACGCCTTCGCCGAGTGGGCCGGCTCGGGCAACGAGTCCGCCGAGCGCCTGCTGTCGGCGAGCATCGACCCGGCCCGTCGCGGTGAAACGCTCGGCATCGCCGACTTCGTTCGACTGCTTCAGCGGTCGGGCCAGGTCGAGTCAGCCCCCCGGCAGCCGAACGTCCGCGTGTACTGAGGCGCCTGAGCGCTCAGCACACGCGGACGGTCCCAGCCGTCAGCCCTGGTCGTTCTTCTTCTTGGCCGCGTCGCGCGCCCGAGCGTCCTTGGCCAGGAATTCGTCTTGCAGCGGGGTCTCCGCGTAGATCGGGTAGTTGCCCGTGATCCCGACGCGTTCCTGAGCCACCGCGAGCACCCGACCTCGCACGGCGTACCAGCCGCCGATCAGTGCGGGCACGATGATCACCAATGCGATGGCGTTCCAGTAGTTCTCGATGCACATCAGCACGGTGACCGACGCCAGGAACAGCAGCGTGGCGTAGCTCGTGTAGGGAGTACCGAAGAGCCGGAAGCTGGGCCGTTCCAAGATGCCCTTCTGCGACCAGCGGTACATCTGGATCTGGCAGATCACGATGGTGGCCCACGACGCGATGATGCCGAGCGCCGACAGGTCCAGCGCGATGTTGAAGGCCTCCGCCGGCACCACCAGGTTGAGGAACACGCCGACGACGGTGAAGCACGCCGTCAGCGCGATGCCCGCCCATGGGACGCCCTTCTTGGACATCTTCGCGGTGAACTTCGGTGCGCTGCCGTTCATCGACATCGACCGCAGGATGCGGCCGGTCGAGTACAGCCCGGCGTTGAGGCTCGACAACGCCGCGGTCAGCACGACGAAGTTCATGATGTCGCCCGCGGCCGGAACGCCGATGCTGGAGAAGAAGGTGACGAAGGGGCTGGTGCCCTGCTTGTACGCGGTGTACGGCAGCAGCAACGCCAACAGGACCAGCGAGCCGACGTAGAAGATCGCGATTCGGAAGATGACGGAGTTGATGGCACGCGGCATGATCTTGGCCGGGTTCTCCGTCTCACCTGCCGCCGTGCCGACCAATTCGACTGCGGCATAGGCGAAGATGACGCCCGAGGTGATCACCACTAGCGCGATGAGTCCGTTGGGCAGCAGGCCGCCGTTGTCGGCGATCACCGACGGGCCGGTGCTGGCGCCCTCGACCTTGAAGCGGCCCGCCAGGAACACGATGCCGACGACGAGGAAGGTGACGAGCGCGACGACCTTGATCAGCGCCGCCCAGAACTCCATCTCACCGAACCACTTGACCGAGATCATGTTGATGGTCAACACGATCACCAGTGCGATCAAGGCGATCAGCCACTGCGGTATCGCACCGAAGGTGCCCCAGTAGTGCATGTAGAGCGCGATGGCGGTGACGTCGACGATCGAGGTGCACGCCCAGTTGAAGAAGTACATCCAGCCGGCGACGTATGCGGCCTTCTCGCCGAGGAATTCGCGGGCATAGGACACGAACGACCCCGACGAGGGGCGATGGAGCACCAGTTCGCCAAGTGCTCGCAGGATGAAGAAGACGAACACTCCGCAGACGGCGTAGACGATGAACAGGCCCGGTCCGGCGCTGGCGAGCCGGCCGCCGGCCCCCATGAACAGGCCCGTGCCGATCGCGCCACCGATGGCGATCATCTGGACCTGACGGGGCTTGAGGCCCTTTTCGTAGCCCTCTTCTTCATGTGCGAGCGCGGAATTGTCGTACGCGCTCGGGGATTCGGTGGTCATTTGTCGAAGCTAGCCGCCGCCGACTTGGAGCGTCGCGGCGAGGGGTAAAGATTGAGTTACGGAAAGCCGGTGGGTGTGCTCACCCAATCGCGTGCGTGATCAACGAAATGAACTCCGAGCAGGACTGATATCGAAGATCAGGCGACTTGGCCATCGCCTTGGCGAGGATCGAATCGAACGCCCGTGGCAACCAGTCGACCCGTCGGGAGTACTTCGGCACTGGACTGTTCAGGTGGGCGTTGACCAGGGCCATCGACGTATTGGCCTGAAACGGCGGTGATCCGGTGAGCAGTTCCACGGCCGTGCAGGCCAGCGCATATTCGTCCGACGCCGCCTCCGGCGGATGCCCGTGCAGCACCTCGGGCGCCGCATACGGCAGCGACGCCTCGACGTGGGTGATCCGGTGCCCGCCGTCCTCGGCGACCGCGCGGGCGATGCCGAAGTCGACCAAGATCGCTCCGCCAGCGGAAAATGGCTCGGAGACAAGGATGTTGGACGGCTTTACGTCGCAGTGCACGATGCCCAGGGCGTGGACGTGGTCGAGAGCGTCGGCGATCTGGGCGAGCGCGGCCAGGCGCAGGGCTCGGCCGGGCAGGCTCGTCACCGTCCCGCCGGTGATCAACTGCATGGACAGCCAGCCCTCACCGTGGTCGTACACGGTCACCACGTGGGGATGGGAGGCTCGCTCGGCGAACTCGAATTCGCGGGTCAGCCGCGCCATGTGCACTGCGTCTCGGTGGTGCCCGTCGAGCACCTTCAGGGCGACCGGACCGGACAGCCCACTCGCGTGGTGAGCCCGGTACACGGTGGCGGAACCGCCGTGGCCGACCACGCCGTCGATGACGTAGTCCCCGAACGTGTCCATTGTTGGGGGCATTCTCGCAGACCGAACCGTGACGCGGGGATCTCGCCACTTCCTTTTCCGTGGCGGCCGCGCTTCGTTACTGTCGGTGCGTGCCCCGGTCCGACGCAGCTGCCGAATGGGTGTCGACGGGGTCGGTGACGGTTCGCGTGCCCGGCAAGGTCAACCTGTACCTCGGGGTGGGCGATCTTCGCGACGACGGCTATCACGAACTCACCACGGTGTTCCACGCCGTGTCGTTGTTCGACGAGGTCACCGTGCGCAACGCCGACGTGTTGTCCCTCGAGTCGACGGGCGACGGACTGGGTGCCGGTGGCGCGTCACTGCCCCTGGACCATCGCAACTTGGCGTGGCGCGCGGCGGAGTTGATGGCGACCCACGTCGGCCGTGAGCCGGACGTGGCGATCACCCTGGACAAATCGATCCCGGTGGCCGGCGGCATGGCCGGTGGCAGTGCCGACGCGGCCGCCGTCCTGGTGGCCATGAACGCGCTGTGGGAGCTGGGGGTGCCGCGCCGGGATCTGCACGCGCTGGGCGCCGAACTCGGCAGCGACGTGCCCTTCGCCCTGCACGGTGGCACCGCGCTGGGTACCGGCCGCGGCGAGCAACTGGCAACGGTCTTGTCGCGCAACACCTTTCACTGGGTACTGGCGTTCGCCGACGGCGGTCTGTCCACGCCGAAGGTGTTCGCCGAGATCGACCGACTGCGGGCCGACGCCAGCAAGGCTCAGCCCCCGCGCCTCGAGGACCCCGAACCGCTGCTGTCGGCGTTGGCCTCGGGCGACCCGTTCGAGCTGGCGCCGCTGCTCGGCAACGACCTGCAACCGGCGGCGCTGAACCTCGACTCCGGGCTGCGCAGGACGCTTCAGGCGGGGGTCGAGGCCGGCGCGCTGGCCGGAATCGTGTCCGGCTCGGGGCCCACGTGCGCCTTCCTGTGCCCGACGGCAGGCGCCGCGATCGACGTCGGCGTGCAGCTCTCGGGCGCCGGAGTGTGCCGCACGGTGCGGGCGGCGAGTGGCCCGGTGCACGGCGCCCGGGTGGTCCAGGCGCCCTCCAACACGGTGTGACCCACGCCTCAATTGGGCCAGAAGTTTGGTAGTTACTTAAGAGTCTCTTAAGATGATCGGCGGTGACAACGAGCGGTTTCACGTGCGGCGCGACGACGTCCCCCACCGTGGTCTTCGGTGGGCGATCCGGCAGCGGCGGCGCCGATCAGGCCCGGCCAGCCGGAGCAAACTTCACCGCACCCGTTTCGAGACGTAATCGCACCCCAATCGTGTGCACGTTCCTCTCGGAACGCGCGCGCGTACGGGTGGAACATGGAACAGCGCGTGTTGGCTTCACGTCCAGCACTGGGGCCCACGGCGGGCTCCCCAGATCCAGGAGGTTGTCGTGAGCAGGTTTACCGACAAGATGTACCGCAACGCTGCGACCGTCAGCACGGGCATGGTGACCGGCGAGCCGCACGAGCCGGTGCGACACACCTGGGGTGAGGTGCACGAGCGCGCCCGGCGGATCGCGGGTGGGCTGGCCGCGGCCGGCGTCGGTCCCGGCGACGCGGTGGGCGTGCTGGCCGGTTACCCCGTGGAGATCGCCCCGACGGCGCAGGCGCTCTGGATGCGCGGTGCCAGCCTGACCATGCTGCATCAGCCCACGCCGCGCACCGACCTCGTCGTGTGGGCCGAGGACACCATGAACGTCATCGGCATGATCGAGGCGAAGGCCGTCATCGTCTCCGACCCGTTCCTGGTCGCCATCCCGGTGCTCGAGGAGAAGGGCATCCTCGTCCTCAAGGTCGGCGAACTGCTCGAGGCCGAGCCGGTCGACCCCGTCGAGACCGACGAGGACGACCTCGCGCTGATGCAGCTGACGTCCGGCTCGACCGGCTCGCCGAAGGCCGTCCAGATCACGCACCGCAACATCTACTCCAACGCCGAGGCGATGTTCATCGGCGCCGAGTACGACGTCACCAAGGACGTCATGGTCAGCTGGCTGCCCTGCTTCCACGACATGGGCATGGTCGGCTTCCTGACGATTCCGATGTACTTCGGTGCCGAGCTGGTCAAGGTCACGCCGATGGACTTCCTGCGCGACACGCTGCTGTGGGCGAAGTTGATCGACAAGTACAAGGGCACCATGACCGCGGCGCCCAACTTCGCGTACGCGCTGTTCGCCAAGCGGCTGCGCAACCAGGCCGAGCCGGGCCAGTTCGACCTCTCGACGCTGCGGTTCGCGCTGTCGGGCGCCGAGCCCGTGGAGCCGGCCGACGTCGAGGACCTGCTGGACGCGGGCAAGCCGTTCGGTCTCAGCCCCAAGGCCATCCTGCCCGCATACGGCATGGCTGAGACGACGCTCGCGGTGTCGTTCTCCGAGTGCGGTGCCGGCCTGGTGGTCGACGAGGTCGACGCCGACCTGCTGGCCGCGCTGCGCCGAGCGGTGCCGTCCACCAAGGGCAACACGCGGCGGTTGGCGTCCCTCGGCCCGCTGTTGCGCGACCTCGAGGCCCGCGTCGTCGACGAGCACGGCGAGATCATGCCCGCGCGCGGCGTCGGCGTCATCGAGCTTCGCGGGGAGTCGCTGACCCCCGGCTACATCACCATGGGCGGTTTCCTGCCCGCGCAGGACCAGCACGGCTGGTACGACACCGGCGACCTCGGCTACCAAATGGAGAACGGCCACATCGTCGTGTGCGGCCGCGTCAAGGACGTCATCATCATGGCGGGCCGCAACATCTACCCGACCGACATCGAGCGCGCCGCCGGCCGCGTCAAGGGCGTCCGGCCCGGCTGCGCCGTGGCGGTTCGGCTCGACGCCGGGCACTCCCGCGAGACGTTCGCCGTCGCGGTGGAGTCCAACGCCTGGGAGGACCCGGTCGAGGTGCGCCGCATCGAGCACCAGGTCGCCCACGAGGTCGTCACCGAGGTCGACGTGCGACCCCGCAACGTCGTGGTCCTCGGGCCCGGCACCATCCCGAAGACGCCGTCCGGCAAGCTGCGTCGCGCCAACTCGGTGTCCCTGGTCACCTAAGGCCTCGGTGTGCCGAACGTGGACTTCCGTCACGCCGGCGTGCGGACACCCGTAGCGAAAGTCCACGCTCGGCGGTGAGTCGGCGGCACGCCGGATCGGTCGTGCAGAACGTCAGGGAACGCCGTTGATTCCCGGGTGGCGTCCGCCGGGAACGTTCGGCGCGGGGTTCGCCGTCACGTTCGGCGTGAAGAGATTCCCACCGCCGGGGCTGATGCTCTTCTCGGTCGGCGACGCCGAAGTCGTCGCAGGGACCGGACTGGTCGTGGTCGTCGTCGTCGTGATTGGGGGGGCTTCGGTGCTGCTGCCACATCCGGCAGTCAACGCCCCGGCCGCGACGAGCGCGACGGCACCGACGGCCGCCATTCTGCGGCGGCCCTTGCATGACTTGGTCATCTCTGTTGATCCTTCCGGTTCGTCAACCGTGCGCGGGCCGATGATGGCGAATGACTGAGTGTTTAGTGCCCGTGGCGGTGCACCCCGGGCGGCTCCGTCGGTGCCGGCGGCGCCAACACCTGCGGAGAGAACAGGTTTCCACCGTTGGGGTCAAGCCCCTTCTCGCTGGGGGCGACCGTCGAGGTGGTGGTCGTGGTCGTCGTCGGGGTGGATGGCGCTTGGCTTTCGTTGTCGCCGCACGCGGCGGTCGTCGCGCCGACGCAGAGGAGGACCGCTGCGCCCGCTACGGCCGTCAGTCGGCGGCCACCACGTCTGGAAATCATGAGTCAACTCCTGTCGAAAGTGGTTTGCCAACAACATGTCTGGACGTTTACTGTGAGTAAGTAGGAAATTGGGACAAGTAACCCATAATAACATCGACGAACCGACCGGGGAAGATACGTCCGGGAGAATTCCGCGGAACGACGGAGCTGGGCGTCGGCGCCGCGGGGGTGGACGGCGGCCGGTCGGCCGCCATTCGTCATCGCACTTGTGTCACCCACGCCGGCATCCTAATATGGGATATTAAACCCATAAATGGGAAACCTGCATCAGGGGGCGCCTCGAGTCGCCCCCACTTTGGAAGCTAACTCCAAGCCGACGGGAGACGTCCATGATCAGCGGTGCCGGCGGACCGGGCGGTGAGCCAGCCGAGCGCTCCACGCCGGGTGAAACCTTGTTCAGCCCGACATGCGTTGGTGACGTGGAACTCTCGAATCGCGTCGCCCTGGCGCCGATGACCAGGGTAAGTGCGACGGCCGACGGCATTCCCACCGCTCGCATGGGCTCCTACTATCGCATCTTCGCCGAGGGTGGGTTCGCCCTGTTGATCACCGAGGGCACCTACGTCGACGACGCGGCGAGTCAGGGCTACCTCTTTCAACCCGGCCTCGCCAATGCCGCCCAGTCCGCAGCGTGGCGGGAGGTCGTGGACGGTGTCCACTCCACTGGGGCAAAGTTCTTCGCCCAGCTCATGCACGCGGGCAGCCAGTCGCAGGGTAACTCCCACACGGGTGCCACGTGGGGGCCATCGGCGGTCCGGCCGAGAGGCGAGCAGCTCGAAATCTACCGCGGCTCAGGACCCTTCAAGACGCCCGAGGCCATGACGGCCGAGCACATCAGGCACGTGCGACGCGCATTCGTCAACGCGGCACGGCGCGCACGGGATGCCGGATTCGACGGCGTGGAGATCCACGGCGCAAACGGCTACCTGCTCGATGCCTTCCTGACCGACTATCTGAATACCCGAACCGACGATTACGGTGGCAGCGTCGCCAACCGCGTCCGGTTCGCCGCCGAGGTGTGTCGTGACGTCGTGGCAGCCGTCGGTGACGACCTCGCCGTCGGCATCCGCGTCTCGCAGGGGAAGGTGTCGGACAACCACCACAGGTGGGCCGGTGGCGAGGATGATGCGGCAGTCATCTTCAGTGCACTGGCGGACACGGGCGTCGACTTCATGCACACCACCGAATACCGCGCCGTGGCTCCGGCCTTCGGCGACGGCGGCAGGACCCTGGCAGGACTGTGCAAGCTGTATGGCGGACTGACGGTCATCGTCAACGGCAATCTCGACGATCCGGCAGATGCCGCGTCGCTCATCGAGTCCGGCGACGCCGACGTCGTCGCGCTGGGAAAGCCTGCGCTGGCCAATCGAGACTGGCCACTTCGGGTTCAGGCAGGCGAGCCGTTGTCGCCCGACGTGCCTGCCGAGCTGTTCGGGCCGATTGCCGACGTGAAGGACTGGGAAATCGTCAGCGGGCAAGTCCCCTCCGCACGGTCGTCCCGAAGCTCGTCGAGGACCCGGAGAACGTCGTCGACGTCGTGATCAGCGCCAGCTGATACGGATACGTGGCGGATGACGTTGAGCGGATCGACGATGAAGACTGCGCGGTCCGCCACCCCGGCGGCGCCGAGGACTCCGGCGGCACGGGTCAGCACCTGGTTGAAGTCGCTCAGTATGGGAAACGGTAAGCGCTTCAGGTCTTCGTGGGTGACGCGCCAGTGGAAGTGGGTGTACTTCGTGTCGACCGACACCCCCAAGAGCTGGGCGCCGCGAATGGCGAAGTCGGCGTGCCTGATTCCGAAGGCTGCCACTTCGATCTGACTCGATGGCTGAGAGTCTCTGGGCCAGAACAGGACCACCCGCCAGTAATGAGACGCATCCTCGTCCGAGGCGGTCATGAAGTAGTCGTAGGGATTCTCGGGATCGGCATCGCTGAGATCGCCGCCCATCACTGCGGTGGCGCTGTAGTGGGGGAAGTGATCGCCGACTGTCCGGAGCGACGTCATTGGTGTTCTCCCTTCTCGGGTCTGCCTACGTCAGTGCACCGGGTGGCGTGTTCTCCGTTCATTGTCGCCATTGTCTCTGGAATGCGAACGGGCGTCTCGTGTTCGCCGTCATGGGGCGGATGCACGAAATGCATTGCTGCTGACCGATTCCTCCGACTCCCAACACCTCGGGCTAATTTGGCTCTGGACAAAATGGGCTAAATATCCCAAAATGTGACGACCGGCCCGCCGCATGGGCACCGAGGCGCGGTCGAACGGATGTCAAGAGGCACGAGAGGCGGCTGCCATGCTCCGCATTCGGTACCACGGGGTGGAGGAATACGAGCAGCTGCCGAGGTTCGAATGCCTGGCCGGCGGGGTGCTCGACGGTGACGATCTCGGATGTCTCAGTGAGCTGGGAACCCTTCTGGCCATTGCCGACTCGTGGCGTAGATTCGCCGTGTGCTTGTTGCACAAACACGTCGTGCCGCGACACGGTGAGCTGTTCGTAGAGCAATCGGTCGCCGGTGAGAAGCGCACCGAAACCTCGCCGGTGCGCAGATCGACGCTGGGACGGCCGGTGAGCCCGGTGACGATTCGTTTTCAGGACTGTTCGGGACCAGCACCTCAGATCGTCGGCCTGGAGTATGCCGATCTTCATCCGTGGGAGCCCACGGCCGCCTTCTGCGACGAGGACGAACCGGTTCTCGCCGGAATTGCGCACCGACTGCGTGAATACGACAAGTTGGACCGGTTCGGCCTGAAGTTGATCCGAAATCACCTGCACATGGACGTCTCGGAGCTGGTCTTGGAGACCTGCGACAGCGGTACTCGGGCCGTACATTGTCGCGTGGTGCCGAGGACGGCTCTACTGGCTGCCGGGTCCACCGTCGAGACCACCTGGCAGTGGCGCGTGGCGGGTGGCGGGCCTCGGGTGGTGATCATGCGCGACTGCGTCGCGGCCTGCGTCCCCGTGCCGGGCGCACAGGGCCCCACTCGAGCCCTCAATTGCGCGCCTGAACGGGTGTTGTCTTTGAACGCCGATCAGAGTAGATACATGGGTACGGTTCAGAAGTGCGGTGACCATTCGACCACCGCGGCGGGCCCGATGTGACGATGCCCGCGTTGGGAATTGCTGGGACGCGATGGCGATGACGGAGTCGATGCGGCGGCTACTAGCCGAATATCGAGCCTGGGTCCAACGGGTGATCCTCACCCGCGACGCGGTCCGCCACGCATACGGACCTCGCGAGCTCGGCTACCAGTTCGCCGACGACGTGTCGTGCCGCCGGGTCCTCCAACTGCTGAAGCAGCCGGCCAACTTTCCGAACACCGAAGTGCTCCATCCAAGCCGGCGGGGTAGGCCGATATTGCGGTTGATGACCGACGACCTCGAACGTCTGGAGTCGTCCCGGTCGGAATCATGGGAGCGAATCGAGCACTACCTCTTCAGCTGCCCTGAGCACCTCCAGGCGGCGGTGGTGTGCGCGTTCGTACACGGGGACTCGATCAGCGAGATGACCCGACGCACGGGGTGGAGCCCTGAGCAAGCACGCCGGTTCCGCCAGGAGTCAGTCGAGTACCTGCGCAACGCCGAGCAGGTGGTCAGCTCGAACGACCGTCCGCCGACCACTGGACTCGAGCAGCGCTCCTACCCACCGTCGACGGCGTTCTCCTCACACGCCAATGCCGGGCCGGAGATCTACGAACGGGCCGCCAGGGATCGCCTGGCCTTCTGGGCTGACGAGGCGCGGGAGTTGTGGTGGGACCACGAGTTCGATCAGGTACTGGACTGGTCGAATCCACCGTTCGCGCGGTGGTTCGTGGGTGGACGAACCAACGTGGCAGTCAACTGCGTCGACCGTCACGTGGACGCCGGGCATGGCAGTCGAGTGGCGATCCACTGGGTTGGTCAACCCGGAGAACGTCGCGACATCACCTACCGCGAACTGCAACGGGAGGTCGCCAAGGCCGCCAACTTCCTGACCGACCAGGGGGTGGTTGCCGGTGATCGGGTCGCCATCCATCTGCCGATCGTCCCGGAGGCGATCATCGCGATGTTGGCGTGCGCGCGGCTGGGTGCCATTCACGTGGTCGTCTTCGTCGGCTGTACCGCAGATGCGCTGCGGGCCCAGCTGGAGGACGCCGGGCCCGCGGTCGTCGTCACCTCCGACGGCCAATATCGGCACGGCGCGTCGGTGCCGCTGAAGAGCGTCGTCGACGAAGCCTTGGCAGCCAGGGGCGCGTGCGCGACCGTACGCAAGGTCATCGTGGTCGAACGCACGGGACGCCAACCGCAGGCCAATTGGGTCGAAGGCCGCGACGTGTGGTGGCACGAGACCGTGGGCGTGGCCGGCGACCGGCACCAGGCCCAGTCATTCGATTCCGAGCATCCCCTGTTCGTCCTCTACACCGCGAACTCCGAAGGCAAGTACAGCGGCATCGTGCATTCGTCCGGCGGCTACCTCGCCCAGGTCCGCTACACGTTCCATTACGTGTTCGACCACAGGCCGGGCGAGGACGTGTTTTGGTGCGTCGGCGAGTTGGGCTGCATTGCGGGACATTCCTATGTCGTCTACGGCCCGCTCGCCGACGGAGCGACATCGGTGGTCTACGAGGGCGGCGCCGACTACACCAACCAGGGTCGGCACTTCCCGATCATCGAGGAGTACGGAGTCACGACCTACTACGCGTCGTCTGCGCTGGTCCGCATCTTCGTCGCAGCCGGTCGAGAGGCGGTCGAAGCGCGAAACCTGTCCTCGCTTCGCCTCCTCGGCGTCATGGGAGACCGCATGAATCCCGAGGACTGGCGGTGGTACCGGGAGGTGGTCGGGGGAAGTCGCTGCCCGATCGTGACCACGTGGTGGCGGGCCGAGACCGGTGCGATCATGATCGCGCCGCTACCCGGAGTAACGGCGGCGCGGCCTGGTTCGCCCGTCGCGCCGCTCCCTGGCGTCAGTGTGCACATCGTCGACGAGGATGCCGACCTGGTTGCGCTCGGGGAGCAGGGCGAACTCGTGCTCGACCGCCCGTGGCCGTCGATGATGAGGGGGATCTGGGGTGACTCCGACCGCTTCGTGGACAGCTATTGGTCGCAGTACGCCGGGCGTGGCTGGTGCGTCACGGGTGTGGACGCTGGCTACGACGACGAGGACACCATCTGGATCCTCAGCCGCGGGCACGACGTGTTGACCGTGTCCGGCCATCACATCTACACCGCCGCAGTCGAATCCGCCCTCATCAGCCACGGTGGGGTGTCCGAGGCGGCGGTCATCGGTGCCGCCGACGAGGACACCGGCCTGGGGATCGTGGCCTTCGTCATCCTGCGCGACGGCAGTGCCACGGCGAATGAAACGCTGCTCGCCGATCTGCGTTCGCGTGTCGTCGCAACCATCTCCCCGGACGCCAGCCCGCGTGAAATACGCTTCGTGCCGGAGCTGCTGAAGACACGCTCGGGCAAGATCATGCGTCATCTTCTGACCGACGTCGCCGAGGGCCGCACGCTCGCCGACACGTCGGCCCTGGTGGACCCGGCCGCCTACGCGGCGGTCGGCGGACGCACGCACTGAGGACGTGATCCGCGACCCGCATCTCGGGCTAGGCGCGCACGCGCCCGGTGGCGGCCATCCGGTCGTAGACGCGCCACACCAGCATTTCGTGCTCGACGGGCTGGATCTTGCCGGCGGCGAGTCGGCCGTCGGCCTCGGCCAGTTCGTGGGCCAACACGTAGAACTCGAGGAACTGCTCGGCGGCCACGGGGTCGTCGACCCCCGCCCGCCGGATCGTCGTCATGGTGCGGACGTGCCCGCGGCTGCCCGTCGTCCTCGCCATGACCAGCGCGCCAGCACCGAGGAAGACCGTGGCTGAGATCCACAGTGCCGCAACGGCTCCGATCGCAGGCACCAGCAGGATCTCGAGGATCAGGAAGGTGGCCATGCCCCACGTCGGCCAGGCTCGCCAGATGCGCAGCAGCACCCGGTCGTCGGAGGAGATCCCCGGCGGGAACACCACCAGTCGGAATCGGGTGATGCCGTATCGGGTGGGGGACACCTCGAGCGAACCCCAGGTGTGCCCGCCGTCGAGGAGTCGCCGCCAGCGAGGCGTGGTCGTCGTGTCGTTCACGAGTTCAGGTCTACGCCGGCTGGCCTGCCGTGGCGACGGTCTCTACGCAATCCTGACGGAGTCCGGGCCGATCCTTACGGATGCTAGATATTGTGTACTATACCCAGCATGACGGATCGAGTGGCCGGGCGGATCGCCAACCATCCCACCGTGCGAAAGGTGCTCGCCAACAAAGCGGAACCGCCACCGGCGGTGATCGACGCAGACTGGTTGCGCGAGCTCTGCCTGTCCGCGGGCGCCGACGACGTTGCGTTCGCCAGTGTCGACGATCCCGCCCTGGCCTCCGAACGCGACCACGTCGAGTCCGCCTTGCCCGGCACCAAGACCTTCATCTCACTGGTCGTGCGGATGAACCGGGACAACGTCCGGTCGCCGGCGCGCAGCGTGGCCAATCAGGAGTTCCACCGCACCGGCGAGATCATCAACGAGGCCGCCCACCGGATCACCCGCGCCCTGCAGGACGTCGGCCATCGCGCGCTGAATCCGTCGGCCACCTTCCCGATGGAGATGGACCAGTTCCCCGGCCGGATCTGGGTGGTGGCGCACAAGCCCGTCGCGGTGGCGTCCGGGTTGGGGGTCATGGGCATCCACCGTAACGTGATCCACCCGAGGTTCGGCAACTTCATCCTGTTGGCCACCATTCTCGTCGATGCCCCCGTCACCAGTTACGGTGAGCCGCTTGACTATTCGCCGTGCCTCGAGTGCAAGCTATGCGTCGCGGCCTGCCCCGTCGGCGCCATCGGCAAGGACGGCGAATTCGACTTCGTGGCGTGCTCGGTGCACAACTACCGCGAGTTCATGGGCGGCTTCACCGACTACGTGCAGACCATCGCCGACAGCACCGACGCCGCCGACTTCCGCTCGCGCGTCACCGATTCGGAGAACGCCTCGATGTGGCAGAGCCTGTCCTTCAAGGCGAACTACAAGGCGGCCTATTGTCTGGCCGTGTGCCCGGCGGGGGAGGACGTCATCGAGCCGTACCTGGAGGATCGCAAGGGCTTCATGGATTTGGTGCTCAAACCGCTTCAGGCCAAACGGGAGACGCTGTACGTGCTGCCGAACTCGGCCGCCAAGGCGCACGCCGAGAAGCGTTACCCGCACAAGCCGGTGAGGGTGGTCGACAGCGGCATCAGCGGCCGCGGCTGACGTTCGCGCCCGTCCTTCCCGCCGTGGCGGTAATGCCCACACGTGAGAGGATGGTGACGCGGTCGGCGCGCGTCGGCCGGATCGGAGTTCCGGTGTCACAGCGACCCCATCGCGTGGTGGTCCTCGTGCTCGAGGGAGCCCTCCCGCTGGACGTGGGAATAGCCGCGGAGGTGTTCCACCCGGAGTCGGGGTTCGGATACGAGGTGTCGGTCTGCGGGGTGACGTCCGGAACGGTGCCGTCCCACGGGGCTTTCGGCTACGCGGTCCCGCGGGGCCTGGACGCACTGGCCGACGCGGACACCGTCGTGGTCCCGGGATACGCGCCTGCGGGTCGACCGATACCGGTGCAGGTGCGAGAAGCGCTCCGCGGCGCCGCTTCCCGCGGAGCGCGCATCGCGTCGATCTGCTACGGCGCATTCGCCCTCGCGGAGGCCGGCTTGCTCGACGGCCTGCGCGCCACGACGCACTGGGATGCGGCGGAGAAGCTCGCCGAGCGGCATCCTCGCATCACGGTCGAGCCGAACGTGCTCTTCGTCGACGAGGGAGCCATCCTGACCTCGGCGGGGGCCGCCGCCGGTCTGGACCTGTGCCTGCACATCGTTCGGCGCGACCTCGGCGTGAGCGCGGCGAACGAGATCGCGCGCGGGCTCGTCACCGCGCCCTACCGGACCGGTGGTCAGGCCCAGTACCTGCCGAAGACCAGCTCCGCAGCCCACGGCGACACGCTCGCCGCGACCAGGGCATGGGCCATGGCGCGGCTCGACCAGCCGCTCACCATCGCCGAACTCGCGGCACACGCCCGGATGTCGCCACGCACGTTCCTGCGCCGCTTCGCCGACGAGACCGGCAGCACCCCGCTGCAGTGGATCCTGCGGGCGCGGGTCGACACCGCCCGCGAGCTCCTGGAGAGCACGAAGCTGTCGGTCGACCGCGTCGCCGAAGAGGTCGGCCTTGGCACTGGATCGAACCTCCGACTGCACTTCCGCCGGCTCCTGGACGTGTCCCCGTCGGAGTACCGCGCCACCTTCGCCGGGCGCAGCTGAGCGCCGCGATCAGATGCGCGGGGGAAGTGCGACGGTGTCGCCCGCCACGTCGATCACGACCTTGCCGCGCAGGGCATACGACCGCCGGTTCTCCAGGATCTCGTGAGCCTCGCCCGTCCGGGCCAGCGGAAGCGTCGCGCCGATGACCGGCTTGACGAGACCGCGTTCGACCAGCGCGGTGAGCGCGTCGAGCTTTCCTCGGTTCTGTCGCGTGAAGACGAAGTGGCAGGCGGCGTTGCGCCCCCACGCCTCGATGAGGTTCTGCGGCTGCGCGATGTCGACGATGCTGATGACGCGGCCAAAGTCGGCCAGCGTCAACGGACTTCGCGTGAGCGCGTCGCCCCCGATCGTGTCGAAGACGACGTCGACCCCCTTGCCGTGCGTCAGCTCGGCCACGGCGTCGACGTAGTCCGACGACGCGAAGTCGATCGCGTCGTCCGCTCCGAGAGAGCGCACGAACTCGTGGTCGCCGGCTCGGGCGGTGGTGATCACCCGTGCGCCGATCGCCTTCGCGAGCTGGATGGCGATCGTCCCGACACCACCGGAGCCGCCGTGGACGAGGATCGTCTCCGCCACGGTCAGCTGAGCGCGCGTCACCAGCGCCTCCCAGACCGTGCCGCCGACGAGAGTCAGGCTCGCCGCCTCCAGGTGGCTGAGGTTCTCCGGCTTGCGGCCGACGAGGTCGACGTCGGCGACGTGCTGCTCGGCGTAGGAGCCGGGGCCGCCGAAGATCTGGGGGGTGTAGTACACCTCGTCGCCGACGCCGAACTCGGTCACGTGTGATCCGACTTCCTCGACCACGCCGGAGACGTCGTGCCCGCTGATCGCCGGCAGCGGAACCTGATCCGCGTAGTCTCCGCGACGGATCTGGAGGTCGAGCGGGTTGACGGCGGTCGCATGGACGCGCACCCGCACCTGGTGGGGTTCGACGTGCGGCACGGGGACCTCGCGCAGCTCGAAGGCGTCGACCCCGCCGAATCGGGTGAGCACGACGGCCTTCATCGCATCGGTCATGGCGGAGTCCTCATCGTGGGTTGGCGACGCGCCCTGACGGCGGGCGCTCACCCAGTGTCGCGCCCACGGTCGGAGCACTCCAGTGGCGACAATGCCATTATCCGCGAGGATAGTGACAACCCCTGGCGGGCGAGCCTCGCCGCTACCAGGCGTGGACCGTGTTCTGCGCCGTCTCCAGCCCCAACTCGATCAACAGTTCGGTGGCGTCGGCGGCCTGCTCACAGATCAAGCCGACCTCGGGGCGTTCGGCAGCGGTGAAGTTCTCCAGCACGAACGTCGCGGGGTCCTTTCGGCCGGGTGGCCGGCCGACGCCGACGCGCACGCGCTGAAAGTTCTTGGTGCCCAACGCAGACGCGACCGACCGCAACCCGTTGTGGCCGCCCTCGCCGCCGCCGAGCTTGAGCCGGATCCGACCGAAGTCGATGTCCAGCTCGTCGTGGATGGTGATGACGTCGGCGGGGGCCACCGAGTAGAAGTTCGCCAGTGGACCGACCTGGCGCCCCGACTCGTTCATGTACGTGCGCGGCTTGGCCAGCACCACCGACCGGCCGCCGAGGCGGCCGGTCGTGACTTCGGCGCCGGACTTCTTGTGCACCTTGAACCCCGAGCCGATGCGATCGGCCAGGATGTCGGCGACGAGGAAGCCCAGGTTGTGCCGGGTCGTCTCGTACCGCGGTCCGGGATTGCCGAGGCCGACCACCAGGAGGGGTTCGGCCACGGAGACTACTCGGACTCGGACTCGGCGGACTCGTCCTCGGCCGAGGCCTCGGCGTCGGCGGCGGGCGCCTCGACGGCTTCGCCGGCACCCTCGGCCTCGAGGTCGGCGGCGGTCGGCGCCGGGATCACGTTGACGACCAGCAGCTCGGGATCGGAGATCAACGTGACGCCCTCGGGCAGCGGCACCTGCGAGGCGAGGAACTGCGTGCCCGCCGAAACGCCCTCGACCGACAGGGTCAGGTTTTCCGGAATGGACATCGCGTCGGACTCGATCTCGATGGTGTTGGACTCCACGTTGACCAGGGTGTCCGGCCCGGCGTCGCCCTCGACGTTGACGTTGATCTCGACGGTGACGCGCTCGCCGCGGCGGACGATGATCAGGTCGACGTGCTGAATGTTGCGACGGATCGGGTGGATCTCGATGGCCTTGGGCAGCGCGAGCGCTTCGGTGCCGGCGATGTCGAGGGTCAGCACAGCGTTGGTGCCGAAGTTGCGCAGCACGGCGGCGAATTCGCGGGCCGGTAGCGTCAGGTGCTGCGGATCGGCGCCGTGGCCGTAGAGCACCGCGGGCACCTTGCCGTCACGACGGGCCTGACGCGACGCGCCCTTGCCGGTCTTCGTGCGGACCTCAGCGGTCAGATTGTTCGAT
>Ga0209051_1000643_pt1 | contig 39847 bp, 33 predicted proteins | sample AraplaCvi_mMS_r2_2_FD_184286 | JGI IMG/M metagenome (GOLD analysis project Ga0209051, IMG submission 184286) | Arabidopsis root microbial communities from North Carolina, USA - plate scrape MF_Cvi_mMS_r2 (SPAdes) (version 2) | ecosystem: Host-associated > Plants > Roots > Endosphere | place...
GGACCTTCGATCCGCTCCTACGCATGCGCACGGATCTTTCCGAGGAAATGCGCAAGGCGCGCTTCAGCAAGCGCGAACTCGAACGTCACGCCCAACGCATCGAGCATCATCTTGAGCGGTTGGAAAAGCGGCCGTCAACGGACATTTTGGGCTCGATGCTCCGGGCCCGCATCAAGGCCATCGCGATCGCGATCAGCGAAACGGACGCCAAGATCAAGGCCAACGAACGCGCCTGCGAAATGATCTACGACTACAGCTACGAAGTGGACGTCCAGGAGCTCGAGGATGGCCTTGCGGTCGAGGACCAGTCACCCCCTGCCATACGCAAGCGTGAGGACCGGCCGCTCTGGGTCGTACCCTCCGCAGCCCAGGAGGGCTGAGGACCAGACCAGGGCGGGTGGCCTGGCCAACAAGCCACGATCAGGGGCTTCGTCCCTCAGGCGGCACGCTGCTCCGTGCCCTGGATCGAAGCGAGCTTCCACTCTCCCGCGCCCTTGCGAAGGAATGTCCAGATTTCGGTCGTCTCCGTCGGGCGGCTGTCATCGCCGCTGACGAGTTTGCCGCTGCCCCGCTCGACGAGCGAATCAATCGAGGAGTAGCGCATCGCAAGCGTTGCGTAATCGGCGCCATCCTCGCGCCAGGCTTCCGCGATATCGCCCTGCAGCAGCTTGACGCTCGAGACCTTGTTGCGCACGCCATTCGTGGCGTTCTCGCCAAGCTCCTCGGCAAGGTAGGACATCGCCTCGGGCGTCGTCAGTCGACGCAACGTGCCATAGTCTTCAGCCCCATAGGCCGTCTGGATTTCCGTCAGCAATTGTTCGAAGCGATCAAGGTCGCCCTGGCCAAGACCGACCTCATCGCCAGGCTTCGCATTCGTCTGTCCGCCGCCGTAGCCCGCGCCTGAGCCGATCGAAGGAATGCGGAACGAAGAGGTGTTGCCACCAGCCGCCATGGGGCTATGAGGGGCCGGACCCGCCGCTGGGCCATAGGCAGGCTGGCGCCGGTTGGCAAAGAAGCGCATCGCAAAGGAAATCGCGATCCCGATCAGCACGATCTGCAGCAACATGCCGAGGAAGCCGAAGCCGCCACCAAAGCCATGGCCGAGCAGCATGCCGAGAAGGCCGCCGGCGACAAGGCCACCGATCATCGACCGCCCGAAGCCGTTAAACAGGCCTGGGCGCTGCGTATTAACGGGCGATTGGCCTGCATAGGGAGCAGTGTTCTGGGGGCGCGGCGTCATCGACCGCTCGATCGGAGCAGCCGGTGCCGGCGCGGTCCTCGTCACGGGCGGCGCCTGGAACGTCCTCGTGCCACGGCTGCCAAAGCCGGAGCCGCCGGCGCGACGCGCGTCAGCATCCCCGATCGAGGCAAAAACGGTAGCGCCTGTCAGGACGGCAATCGCCGCGAACTTGGCAAAACGCGAAACGGCACCGGGCATCAAATCTTCTCCTGTCGTGACGACCAACTGATGTCAGGGGGATATATAGGGACTGCTCGGCCGGTTTGAAGCTTTTGGCCGGTTCAATGTCTATTGGCAGACATCCACCCATGTCGCGCCGGTGATGTCTGCCAGGCGTTCGCTGGAAATTCGAACGGCCGAATTGGTTGAGCCTGCAGCCGGCACGACCACGTCAAATCGCCTGAGTGAGATGTCGCAGTAGACCGGCAATGTCGTCGGGAGCCCGAACGGGCAGACCCCACCGACCGGATGGCTCGTCACATCCATGACTTCATCCGGGCCGAGCATCCGGCCCTTGGCGCCGAACCGGTCCTTGACCTTCCTGTTGTCGAGCCTCGACAGGCCGCCGGTCACAACGAGCATCGTCTCTTCACCCACCCGCAGGCAGATCGTCTTGGCAATCTGCGCCGGATCGACCCCATGCGCCTCGGCCGCCAGCGCCACGGTCGATGAACTCTCGGCCGTTTCGATGATTTCTATATCGGGAGCGTGGGCGCTGAAAAACGCGCGGACGGTTTCTAGACTCATGACGGGAGGCTAGCCCAGGATCTGCGGCAAATGAACCCCGATTTGACAGTCTCTATGCACGAGCTGCCGATGTCTCGATCAATTTCACGCTATTTTCCTGACAGAGACGTCGAATAGAGGGGGTGATGCAACGATCGGTGATGAAGGTATGCACCTGCGGTAGCTGAGCGATTCGAACCGGCGCCGTGCGCTCGAATTTCGTCGAATCAGCCACAAGAATGACGTGGCGGGCATTGGCGATGATTGCCTGCGCGACCTTCACTTCGCGAAAGTCGTAGTCAAGCAGGGCACCGTCCTCATCGATCGCCGAGGTCCCGATGACTGCATAGTCAACCTTGAATTGCCGGATGAAATCGACCGCCGCCTCTCCAACGATACCGCCATCCGACCCTCGCACCACACCGCCGGCGATCACGACCTCAATGGTCGGAAACAGTCGCAGCCGATTGGCAACATTGATGTTGTTGGTGATCACCATCAGTTCCTGGTGGTTGGTGAGCGCTTCGCCAACCGCCTCTGTTGTCGTCCCGATGTTGATGAAAAGCGAGGCGTTGTTGGGAATGAGCCCGGCCGCGGCAACACCGATGGCCTGTTTTTCCGACGCCGCAATCTGGCGCCTCGCTTCGTATTTCACATTTTCCGTGCCACTCGGAAACGTCGCGCCGCCGTGGACACGGGTCAGGATCTGTGCGTCACAGAGATCGTTGAGATCCTTTCGAATCGTTTGCGGGGTTACCGAGAAATGTGCCGCGAGCTCCTCCACGAACACGCGTCCATCCGACCTTGCCATCCCGACTATTTCCGTTTGCCGATCGCTCAGGAACATGCGTGCGGTCTCTTTCGTTTCCGTTTCGGTTCACATGGAATGCTTAGCAGAGGCGAAGACGCGCGCAAGACAGATGATGATAAACAGGCCGCAGCAAATGTCTGACCCGACAGCGCGGACAAAAGCTGGTCTAAATCCGCAGCCCTGAAAACTGTACAGGGCGATGGTATCGGGGCTTGCAATGGCTTGCCAATCCGAGGATAGAGACTTCGGCGCGCCTTGCGGTCGCGGGCACCGACGCTTCCTCGATCCCTGCCACGCGGGCCGGAGCACGATCCGTCACAATTGTGGACACACACGCAGAAGGTGTTGTAGATAAGAATGGTCGGAAATACTATGGATTGGCGCCATCAACGGCAGACGACACGATGATGAGTCTCGATTTCCCTGAAACGCGGAATACGTCAATCGTGCATCATGCCAAAAAAGACGCGGAATAGATGCTGGAACTGACTACGGCAACAGGACAGAGGCGTTTGCAACGGTCGATCGGTGCGTACGTGATCAACATGGACGGCTCCTCCGATCGGTGGGCGGAAGTGTCGTCGCAGGCAACCTTGGCCGGCATTCAGATTGATCGCGTCCCCGGCGTCGATGGACGCTCTATTCCTGTCGTGGAGAGATCCGGCTTCAACGAGAAGAAGTTCCTGCGCCGGAACGGCCGGCAAATGCTTCCCGGCGAATATGGCTGCTATCGTGCCCACATGAGGGCACTGCAGGCTTTTCTTTCGAGTGACTACGAAAACGCCATCATCATGGAAGATGACGTGGAACTGCGGCAGGATTTCACTCAGAGGGCGGCGGCGATCCTGCAGGCTGTTCCGTCCGCCGAGGTGGTCAAGTTGCTCAATCACAGGTCAAAATGGTGCCGCACGGTGGCGGTCTCCGAGTACGGAGACGAAATCGGGCGTTGCCTGCACGGCCCGCAAGGATCCGCCGCCTGCTATCTTGTCACGCGCGAAGGCGCCCGAAAGCTGCTCCGAAGCGCCAACGACATCGAATTTCCCTACGACATGACCCTCGAGCGCGGATGGAAGACAGGCGTCAGCATCTACACCGTCCGTCGCAACATCGTTGAACTCTCCGAGCGCTCCACCGTGAGCCAGATCGCCAACAGGGCTGAATACCGTGCCGTCAAGTTGCGAGGCGTCCGCAAGATCGGAACGCATTTGCTTCGTATGCTCGAGTATGCGCGCCGAATACGGTATGCACTATCATGACAATGCCCATATCCGGCACCCAGGTGAAGTCGACAGGCCTTGACGTCGTCCTCGCCATTCTCTGGCTCGGAATGATGTCGGTGACCGTGATAGAAAGTGATTTCTATCGCTACGCTGCCCTCCTCCTCATGGGCTTGACCCTCGCCTATCGCAGGGCGCCCATCCGCGCCAATTCAGGCGACTGGCTGGCGATCCTCTGCGTCGCCTGGGGTGCTTTCGCGTTGGTAAGGTTTCTTTTCGGGTTGATCGTGGACCATGAAAAGGGCGCGTCCGAGTGGCTCTACGCCTTCGCGATCTTCTTTCCCGCGATGGGCATGGCGCTCAATGCAAGCTGGCACCTGGTCAGGCCGATCCTCCTGGCATTCTTCTGCACCGTACTGGTCGTCCTGATCATATCGACACCCTTCTCCATGCTGCTTTCCGGAGAGCGGATCTCGCCCGCCTTCCACCATAATTCGATCCACGGCGCGGTCGGATGTGGCTTTCTCTTCATCGGAGCCTTCTACTGGGCCCTGCACCAATGGGAGATCGGAAGCTCGGCGCGGACCAAGTCGATCGTCTTGGCGATTGCCGTGGCCGTGATCGGACTTGCAATCCTCAACGTCTATGGCGCCAAGTCCAAGGGAGTATGGGTTGCCCTGCTTCCAGCCCTTGGGCTGATGTTTGCCACAACATTGTTCTACCTCAGGCGCAAGACCGTCTTGCTGGCCGCGATCGCCGGGCTCCTGGTATTATCATGGGGCGCCTATGAGGTTCGTGGCAATGTCGCGCATTTCGGAGCCGCCACGTTCGATTCCGTCATGAGTATCGCCAGTCGGGTAGAAAGCGGCGTTTCCGTCGAACACGTCATGCAGGACGCTATCGCTTCCCCGGATACGCCGCCGTCCCTGGATGAGCGGCTGCAGCTCTGGGCCAACGCGATCGATGTCATATCTGTCGCACCGGTCTTCGGCAGCGGCAATGGTTGGCTGGCGATCTGGCAGACCACGCCGTACCGCGGTGTCACCTACACGCTAATGCACAATGGATATCTCGAGATCCTCATCCGCTATGGTTTCGTTGGTCTTTCCATTCTGGCGGTGATCGTCCTTTCAGGCCTTTACCGTGTCTATCGGGCTTGCGCGGCCGGTATCGTCAGCAGGAGCGCGTTTGCCTGCCATCTGACATTCGCGATCTACTTTGCCACCACGATTCTCAGCAATTCCAACAACCGACTTGCGATCGGAGAATCCTACGCGCTGCTTTTCGGGGCCATATGTTTTGCCTGCTCGATGAAGCTTCGCTCGGCCCCCATTGCCGACCGACGTAACGGGGCCTCGCTTTCTGGCGGTTCGTCGATGCCGCAGCCGGTCGGGGGCTAAACCGGATGCGGGCGGTTTCCGACAAATACGTCCAGAGCATTCTCGACTTGCCCAGGCCAACAAAGCGCGCATTGGCGGTGCTGGTCGATTGCTGCCTGTGCATCCTGACGATCTGGCTTGCCTTCTGCTTTCGTCTCAACGACTGGGTGACCCTTACTGGCCTGCAGCTGCTGACGATCCCCGTATCGCTTGTGATCGCCCTGCCGATCTTCATTACAATGGGTCTCTACCGGGCGATCTTCCGTTTTCTCGGCTGGTCGGCCTTTATTACTGTCATCAAGGCGATCACGATTTATGGTCTCGCCTTCATGGCCGTGTTCACGGCCATCAGCTTTCCCGGGATACCGCGCACGATCGGGATCATGCAGCCACTGCTGCTGTTGCTGGCAATTGGCCTGACCCGGTTCATGGCACGCTATTTCTTTAGCGAGGCTTACAAGCGGATCCTGCGGCAGAACAAGCAGACGAACATGCTGATCTATGGTGCCGGATCCGGCGGCAGGCAGGTTGCCGGCGCGCTCAGCGGCAGCGCCGATTTCAAGGTCGTCGGCTATCTCGACGACGACAGGAGCCTGCACGGCAGCCTGATTGGCGGTGCAATGGTCTATGATCCCGAGAAGATCGTGGAGCTCAGCTCGCGGCTGAACGTCCGCACGATCCTGCTTGCTCTTCCGAAGATCGATCGCTCACGCCGCAATGAAATTCTCGAGAAACTTCGGGGAGCCCGCGTTGCCGTGCGCACCGTTCCGGATCTGAACGCGCTTGCGGGCGGCCAGGCGGAATTCACCGACCTGCAGGAACTGGATATCGAGGATCTGCTCGGCCGAACACCGGTCAAGCCGGATGCGGCTCTCCTGGAGCGAAACATTCGCGGCCGGGTGGTTCTGGTGACAGGTGCGGCAGGTTCGATCGGCAGCGAGCTGTGCCGGGGTCTCGCCAGGCTCAAGCCAGCCACGCTCCTCGTTCTCGACCAGAACGAATATGGTCTCTACGCCCTCGAAAACGAGTTGCTCGACAAGAATCCGGATGGCGCTGTCCAGATCATGCCTCTTCTTGCCAGCGTGTCCGACGAACAGCGCATTCGCAGGATCATGGCGACGTGGAAGCCCGATATCGTCTATCACGCCGCAGCCTACAAGCATGTGCCGCTGGTCGAGAAGAACCCGGTCGAGGGTGTGAAGACGAATGTGTTCGGCACGGTCACGGTTGCCAGGGCAGCGATCGACGCGGGTGTCGAACGATTTATCCTGATCAGCACGGACAAGGCTGTCAGACCGACCAACATCATGGGCGCCACCAAACGGCTTGCGGAGATGGCTCTCCAGGGACTGGCAGCCGAGGGCGCGTCGACCATCCTGACGATGGTCCGCTTTGGCAATGTGCTCGGATCATCCGGTTCGGTCGTTCCGCTGTTTCGCCAGCAGATCAGGCAAGGCGGACCGATTACCCTGACGCATCCCGAGATCACGCGCTTCTTCATGACCATCCCGGAAGCGACCGAACTCGTGATCCAGGCCGGTACCATGGCCAAGGGAGGCGATGTCTTCGTCCTCGACATGGGCGAGCCCGTCAAGATCATCGATCTCGCAAGGCGCATGGTCGAACTGTCAGGCCTGACCCTCCAGGATGAACGCAATCCGTCGGGCGACATCAGCATTGTGACGACCGGCCTGCGCCCGGGCGAAAAACTCTACGAGGAGCTGCTGATCGGTGACGATCCCCAGCCGACGGCACACGCCAAGATCATGCGGGCGCGGGAGCGCTTCATAGCATGGAAGACGCTGACACCGAAGCTGGAGCAATTGAGCTCGGTCGCCGAAGAGGGAGATGCCGACGGCTTGCGGCGGGTCTTGAGCGAACTCGTCCAGGACTACCGTCCGTTCGATGTCGTCGTCGACCTGGTGTCGCTCCGCCAGGGATTAGCATCATGACGCGATCCTCTGCCGATCTCGGCGCCACCCGACAGCCGGCCAGGAGCTGACGATGCTGCTCGTCACCGGTGCGACCGGTTTCGTCGGTCAGGATCTGCAACAGGAATTGTGCACGCGCGGCACTGCCTTTAGGGCGGCAAGCCGTTCCAATCGGCATGGATACAGCCCCGTCGGCGACATCAACGGCGCCACCGACTGGTGCGCAGCGCTCTCGGGCATCGAGATCGTCATTCATCTTGCCGCCACCAACCAGAATGTCGTCGCCGGATCCGGAGAGGATCGCGCGCTCCTTCGGACCGTCAATGTCGAGGGAACCGTCAATCTTGCCCGACAGGCTGCCGCGTCCGGCGTCAGGCGCTTCGTCTTTTTGAGCACGATCAAGGTCCACGGCGAACGAACCGCTGAAGGCCATCCCTTCAGGCAGGATGACGTGCCGAACCCGGTGAGCGGCTACGCGGTCTCCAAGCTCGAGGCCGAAAGAAGCCTGATCGCGCTGTCCGGTTCGTCGGGCATGGAGATCGTCATCATCCGTGCGCCTTTGGTCTATGGCCGCGACGTTGGCGGCAGTTTTCGCGCCCTGACGAAGCTCGTCAAAAGCGGGATACCCCTGCCCCTTGGGTCGATCCGCAATCGCCGATCGATGGTCTATGTGGAAAACCTGTCCGACCTCATCCTCTCAGCGGCGCTGCATCCGGCCGCCGCAGGACAGATCCTGCTGGCTGGTGACGAAGAGGCAGTCTCGACGCCGGAACTTGTCAGGCGCCTTGCTGCCGCAACGGGATGCCCGGCACGCCTGCTGCCATGTCCTACGCTCGCCTTGCGAGGCCTAGCAGCGATTGCCGGCAAGACGGAACTCGTGTCGCGCCTGACCGACTGGCTGGAAGTTGACATCACGCCGACGCGCACGCTCTTGGATTGGACGCCCCCTTTTGATATGGGGCAAGCGCTGAAGCGCTGTTTCTAGGCGTTTCTGGTCAGTAAACTTTGACGGGAATACAATTTTTTCATGCTCCACGGCTTTAACCGACTCTTGAAGCGGCTGTTCGATATTTGCGCGGCATCGTTCGGACTGATCCTCCTGTCACCGGTCTTCCTGGTTCTTGTGATCCTTGTGCGCCGATCATCTCCGGGCGGGGCGCTTTTTCGCCAGGAGCGAGTTGGGCGCTATGAGATGCCATTTGTATGCATCAAGTTCCGGACGATGGCGGCGGGGACGCCCAATGTCGGCTCCCACGACGCGGCGGTTTCCTGGATCACGCCGCTCGGCAAAAGGTTGAGGGCCTACAAGCTTGACGAATTGCCGCAGCTCATCAATGTGCTCAAGGGCGAAATGAGCCTCGTCGGTCCGAGGCCTTGCCTGCCGACCCAAGGCGAGGTCATTGCTGCGCGCCGCAAATACCGCGTCTTTTCCGTGCGCCCCGGCATAACCGGCCTCGCCCAACTCCAAGGGATAGACATGTCGACGCCGGAGGCACTCGCGCAGGCGGACGCCCGCTATATCAGGAAAGCCGGGTTCTGGCAGGACATCGTTCTTGTCGTCGGCACGCTTCTCGGCCGGGGAACCGGTGACGCTGCCGTCAAGTGAAGGCTTTCGTTCAGTAGCCGTACAGACAGCCGACGACGTACAAGCGAGGCTCGCGCCCTATTTCTTTTGAACGACCTGCGTTAGATGTTCTCGGGGCAAGTCCTCGGGAGAACGTCAATGGCAACGCCCACCGATAACCTCGCATCGGGCCCGGCTACCCGCGGCTCGTGTCATTGCGGAACGGTCCACTGGGAATTCCGTGGTGCAATTCCTGACGCTACGATTCGCAATTGCACGGTCTGCCGTCGCTATGGCGTGCTTTGGGCATATGACTATGACGGTGAGGGAATTACAGTCGAAGACACTTCCGGAGCGCTGACGGCCTATACCTGCGGTTCACGCTCGCTCTCATTCAACTTCTGCAGTCGCTGCGGAAATCTCGTGAGCTGGCGCGCGCTGCAGCCTGGTCGCGATCGGCGCACCAGGATCGCTATCAACCTTCGCCTGGCCGAGCCCGATGATGTTGCCGGAATCCGCCTGCAAAGGTTCGACGGGCTCCACAGCTTCGAGGATCTCCCGCCCGACGCCCGTACCGTCGCCGACGTCTGGTTCTGATTTCCGGTCGTGCGAAGGACCGAGGCCGCTCTGCGCTTGAGCCCGTGGCGCGGTAGTGCCTTGGCCCCGCGCCGACCCTTCATTCCTCGACCAGCGTAAAGACCGCACAGGGCTTGGCTATCCCCCGTAGCTGGTGCTCTCCGGCAGCGACAAGGGGCATCACAACCTCGGCGGCCACAGCTCCTGAAACCAGGACACTGTGTCCCAAGGGTTTGCACAGTCCTTCGAGGCGACTGACAAGGTTCACTGCCGGCCCGATCGCCGTAAAATCGAGCCTATCCGCAGCACCGACATTGCCCCAGAGGATTTCCCCGAAATGCACGGCAATTCCGAATGGAAGCGCTGGTGCCCCCTTATCCTGGCGCAAGGAATCGAGATGAGCCATGCCGGCGCGTGCCGAGGAGACAGCGCGCAGTGCCGCTTCGCACGCGGATCGTGGCGTGCTGGTGACCGGAAAGATTGCAAGCACACCATCGCCCATGAATTTCAGCACCTCGCCGCCAAACGCATGCACCGCACCGGCAATCCGGTCGAACCACGCGTCGAGCGTCGCGATCATCACGGAAGGCTCGGTTGCCTCGGAAAGAGCGGTGAAGTCGCGCAGATCCGCACACAGCAAGGCAGCCTCTATCGTTTCGCCGACGCCACGGGTCATCGCTCCGGCCTGTACGCGCGCGGCACTTCTGCGGCCAAGATAAGCTTCGAGAAGGGCAGTCAACCCTGCCCTCGCCGAAAGCGCAGCGATGGACGGTGCGGCGAACCGTGTCACGTCCTTCAGGCAGAGGCGCTCGCTGTCGGCAAACGGCCGGGCTCCCGCCCATCCAAGGGTAGCGTAGCCTGGAGGTTTGCCGACAATGCTTTCCTCAACTGGTCCGAGTCCCGAAAGCCACTGACCTTCGGCCTCCCCCAACAAGGCGTTGGAAAAGCTGAGAGCCTCGATGACCTCTCCCTTTTCGGCACGCCAGAGCCAGGTGCGACGCGTGATGATCGGGTGTGGCGCAGCAAGGGTCAGTGCGCCACCCGCAATCGGCATGCCATCGAGAAGAAGCCTGCGACCCAGTTCCGCGAGGAACCACTCGGGACTTGGCGCAGTGCCAGCCTCATCGAGAAGCCATGTGAGGGAGGGTGAAAGCTCCATATCTTCATGCCGTCATCGCGAGACCATCGTCCGGTCCGGGGTAAGGTCCACATTCAGCGATAGACTGGCGGCCCTCCTGGTTGCGGCCATCAAACCCGGCCTCTCCAGGGATCCGGATCCAGTGTGCGTCCGGCTGCGCATTCTGCAAGCCGTCCCAGATAATGCTCCCAGCCTTCCGAATGGCCGGTGCATTGCTCTGCGTTGGGCAGCCCTGAATGGGTCAACTTCAAAAGCGTCCCGTCCGGCTTTTCGATCAGATCGATCTCCACCAGACTTGAGCCGGGTGGCACGATCTCGCTTCCATCCCAGCCGAAGCTGTAGGCAAGCCGGTGCACAGGTATCACCTCCCGAAACGATCCCCTGGCGAAACGAGAGCCGGTGACGTTGACGAGGTAAAGCCCGCCCGGTTGCGGTTCGACCTCGGCCTCAGTTCCCATCCATCGCAGGATCTTTTCAGGATCGGTCAGCAAGGCAAAAACGGCAGATGGCGGCGCCGGGATGTGGGCTTCACGGTGAACGACTGTCTGCTCCTGCATGGTTCCTCCCGTTTCGGCCAGGGCCGCCCGCGCAACCCGATGACCTCTACATGTCTCTTCTCATCAAGCACATAGGAGGCCAGCCGAGCGCAACAAGCTCATAAGATCGCCGGCAAGCTATTTTGACGTCACAATGCGCACGTTGCCGGAAGGGAGAAACAACGCTCTCCTGTCACCGCCGGTGTTGGTCGAACCGTCGTGGAGTGTGGCTCGCAAGCTCTCGGGGGACGGGGACAGTGCGGTCCCTGTCGGCGGTCGCCACGTCTTGATCATTGCAATCAATGTCTGAGCCGTGCCTTCAACGCGCTTTCGGCATGTGGATCGAAATAATGGTAGAGCGCGGTCGCCCTGACGGTTCCGGGATCGCAAGGCTCGTTCGCATGGATGCTGCGATAGCCCCAGAAGAAATAAAGGGATCCGGGGACCATCCTTATCCGCGTGAAGGACGTCGGATCCTTCTCGGCACGGTCTCTCAGGGACTTCTGGCGGACCTTGTCCACCAGGATCTTGTCGAGGAGGTTGCCGACATAGCTGGCGCGAACGGGCCGCCTGTTCGGGACCATGTAAAGATCGCCGGGCCTGCCTGCCGTCGGTATCACGATCGGGATCAACGCCGTTATCAGATAGGAATCATAGTGGAAATTGAGGGAGTGCTCGGTCATGCCTTTTCCGGTGAGGCATCGCAACACCTGATGGAATTCGACCGGAGGGGCCGGCCTTCTTCGGCTCGCCTCGTAAAGACGTGTGAAGATCGACTGAAACCGGCCCGACTGTGCCAGTTCATCCAGTCCCGATCCCCTGACCGCTTCGCTTCCTTGAAATGCGACGTATTCGTGCTTTGACCCGGTTACCGACGACGCCACAAAAGCCTGCATGGTCGAGAGGCTTGCTGCGTCCACGAAATCTGGAATGCAGCAATAACCGTCGCGTTCCATCGCCGCGAAGAGCGTCTGCAGGTGGCCGTCGGAAATATCGGGTGTCCTGGCATCAAGCGCATTGGCGGTATCCATTCCGGACCTCGAAGCGTTTGCAGCTGGTCCACGGATCATAGTGCAGTGCAAAAATTTGTCCAGACGGGATAGCGACTGAGCGCCCCCCGTTGGCACAATCGTTCGCGAGCCACGATGACCGTCGAGAGATCGCATCGCTTTAGCGGTACCTTGCCATTCGAAGGTCACGGCCACGCCATTACCACTAACGATGGGAGTGGACGGAGCCGTCGGCTTGTGGCGTATACTTCCAGGCACAACGAGGGCGGAAGGATGGATCGGGAAGCAGCCATGCAGCAACGCAGAGGGCTGGCGTCGATACGCCGTGAATGGCTCCTTGCGTTCGGTCTTCTGACGAGCGTCGTGTTCCTGATATCCGGTCAATCGATCTTCGTTCTGCTTTCCAATCCCGTGTGTTTTGCATGGCTGTTTTCAGTCGTCCTCGGCTGCGCATTGTCGGTCGTTCGCCATGCCGACGATCTCGCGGAACGACTGGGTGAGCCCTACGGGACGCTCATCCTGACGCTTGCCATCACATCGATCGAAGTCATGGCGATCACGGCGGTCATGCAACATGGCGAAAACAACCCGACCCTGGTGCGCGACACACTCTTTGCCGTCGTGATGATCATCCTCAACGGCATGGTCGGACTGTCACTGCTGGTTGGCGGCTGGCGGCGCCATGACCAGCATCACAACCTCCAGGGCGCCAACGCCTATCTCGGTGTCATCGTACCACTGGCCACGCTCAGCATGATCATGCCGAATTTTACCCATTCGGCGAGCGGACCGCCCTACTCCTTCGTCCAGCAGACAGTCCTCGCCTTTATTTCGGTCGGTCTCTACAGCGTGTTTTTGAGCTTGCAGACCGGACGCCATAGAGAATTCTTTGTCGACGATACCGGCGAAGCCCACGCCGAGCACGTCGAAACGGAAGAAGGAGGCCTGCTTCTTCCCGTCATCCTGCTGGTGGCCTACATGGCACTCGTCGTCTTCCTGGTCGAGGAACTTGCTGCGCCGATCGATTACTTCATCGAGACGTTGCATGCCCCCGCAGCATTGGGCGGGGTGATCATGGCAATCCTCGTCGCTACACCCGAGGCAATCAGCGCGGTCAGGGCATCGGTCGCCAATCACCTGCAGCGATCCGTCAACATTTTCCTGGGATCGGTGCTCTCCACGATAGGATTGACCGTCCCGGCAATGCTGGTGATCAGCCACGTCACCGGGCACCCTGTCGTGCTTGGTCTGGAGCGCACGGATTCCGTCATGCTCATCCTGACGCTCGCACTCAGCATCATCACCTTCGCAAGCGGGCGCACGCATCTGATGCAGGGGGCCGTGCACCTTGTTCTGTTCGTGGCCTATTTCCTGCTGATATTCGAAACCTGAGGTAACGCTTCCCGCCGGCAGGATGTATTGCGCGGTTCATCCCAAATCGATGCCGGAGGCCTTCAGCCTCGTGCCATACGTTTTTTCAGGGACGCGGCACTAAGCGCGAGCGCCTCAACCTTGGCCAGCTCGATCAGTCTTTCGCGGGCTGGCATCGGTGTCAGATTATGGTCTGCATCGGGAAAGAGGTGGAGCGCCACGTTGGGATAGGCCGACAATCTTTCGCCCGCATCGCCGAAATTGACCCTGAACATATCCTGGCCCTCGTCCCCTTCGGTGTAGACGATTGCGAGCGGCATGCTGCGATCGGCAAGAACCTGGAAATCACGGTGCACCTGCCGGGTCAGTTGCGTCAGTGGCTTGGCTGGCGCAAAAACCGACGACAGCCGGCCCGCCATTCGGTCAACGAGACGCACGGAAATGTTCCTGGTCACCGCGCGAAGGTCGAGATCGCCCGCCCACAGACGGCGCAGGCTTTCCAGATCGAGGGCATTCTTGAGATAGGACTTCAGGGTCTTGGGAAGCCCCCTGAACCGCCACCGGAACGCGACCGGGTTGACGAGGATGCAGGCGCCCCAGCGAGGATCGGCCAGGACGCTGCGGAACGCGACGTAGGCACCGCTGCAACGTCCGATCAGGATCGTGCTGCCACCTGGGCCATGCTGCTCGAGAAAGTCTCGCGCCATTATGACATCGTCCACCTGCGCCTCGTCATAGAGAACCTGCCTGCGCCGACCCGGCACCGGCGGACTATCCCCAACGCCGGCGCTGTCAAATCTGAACGATGCCACCCCGGCGGTTGCTAGCGCGCGCGCAAGCTCGACCGAGGACCGTCCCCAGCCCGCCGCATGATCATACGCCGTCGTCAGAATGACCGCCGTTGCACCGGCGAACGCATCTGTCGGCTCGCACAGGATGCCATGGAGCCGCTCGTCCGGACCGAACCGAACCGTGGTTTCGCGAATGCACCTTGATCGAACCGATGCGACGGGCATCGGCATTGTACTCGCCGAAAGGCGCCCGCTCCGGTAGCCGGGAAGAGACTGGACCCAATCGATCAGATCCCCGGCCACGGCGTCAGGAATTTCCTGATTGAGGGGATTGGACACAAAGGCATCATAACCGGCAAAATCAGTCGCACGCAGCCGGCATCCGGCCGCTTCCAGCTGATGACAGAGGGTGACGTCGCTTTCGAGACCGGGGCGAACGGCAAAGAACAGATCAGGGGGTGCGTCGATCTCCAGCTTCGTGAGGTCCAGGCGCCTGAGGTCATCAGCAACGGCCCGCGGCATGCGTATCCCGGCAATCGATCCGGCCGCGTTGTCCCGCAACTCGGGCTTGATACCGAGCCCGTCGTCGATGAGCCTGGAATAGAGCGACAGCTCGCGGAGATAGGCCCGCCCATTCAGCACAGGCGCCAGGAGGGCAAGGGCGTCCGGCGACGGCGACTTATCGGCTGATAGAAGGGCGAGGCTCGCACCGATCCCCTGTCCGAGGAAGACGAGACTGCGTGCTCCAGAAAGCTCCCGGAGGGTCTCCGCGGCCGTTGCAACCTGCTGCTGCCAGACCGAGAGTCCGCGTTCGCAGGCGGTTTCGTCGAGCGAATTCACCGTGCCCGAATAGTCGAACCGAAGGCTGGCCACGCCGATACCCGAGAGGCGCTCGGCCAGAATCCGGTAGAACCTGCGCGTGCACATCTCCTCGATCCCCCAGGGATTGAGAAGAAGCACGGCCACGCCACTCGGTCGCGTGCCCTGATCCGCTTCGGCATACAGGCCGATGCTTGATCCGAAGGCGACCGGCCTCGAGGCGCAGCGCGCGCCTGTGACCGAATTCGCCCCATTCTCTGTCATTGTCGTCATCCCATGCCCCAGCCCGGCCCCCGCCGTGCGTCCTTCCCCGGCCTCTTCCTTAGGTGGTAAGGATTAGCGGATTCTGTACGGAGTGCGCCTCTTCCCTTGCATTGCCGCCAATCACGCAAACGTGTTCGTCCTCAGGCAAGTCGCAGCCGCCTCGTCAATGCGACGCGGACCCCGGCGAGATTGAGTGCAATGCCGGCAAGCGTGTAGACGACGACGCCGGTGATGATTGGCGCTGCGAGGTCAAGCACTGCATTACCGGTCGGGTGCCGCCCGACGATGACGGTCGGCACGGCCATCGTTGCGGTCGCGAGGCTGACCCTGAGGATCGGTCTGAGCTCAAATGGCAGGCGGTGAGCCCGATAGGACAGGAAATAGCCCGCGATCGCGCCGCCTATCTCGGCAATCAACAGCGCGTAAGCCGCCCCGACCAATTGGAACCGCGGGACAAGGACAAACATGGCGGCAACGTTGATCGCCAGGATGATCAAGCCCTGGACACCCATCAGTCCCGGCTTCTTTGCCAGCTGGAAACTGACGTGAACGAACTGATAGGAGATCGATCGGAACAGCCAGGCAAAGACCAGGATCGGCATCAGCATCGCGGCAGCGTCCCGAAACTCGGGCCCAAGGATCAAGGAGGCGAACCCTGGCGCCACCAGCGCCAGCCCGACGACCATCGGCATCAGCACGGCCAGAAGCATCTCGGCTGTTTCCGTCAGATGCCGGTTGGTGGCCTCGCGGCCGTCCTGCGTCAACAGCCGGATCGCCACAGGGATCGTGGCAGATCCGATCGCGACGCCTGGAAACAGGATGATCTGACGCACCAGATCGGCAGCAGCGCCATAAACACCGGCGGCCGTCTCGCCCATGTAGGTCACGATGATCATGCGGTCGAGGACGGTGTGGAGGACGAAGACGAAGGACGACGCCGTCATCGGAATCCCGAAGCGCAGCATATCCTTCAGCAGATCGACATCGAAGGGATGGCGAGGCCGACGCCAGACGCCCGGCGCGTAGACGAGGAGTGTTACGAGGTAGGAGCAGGCGACGCTGACGAGCAGGCCCTGCCCTCCCATGCCAAACAGCATCACAAGGCCAGCCGAGAATATGACGGTCAGTACCGCACGCAGAATGACGGACCACATGTAGGCTCCCGTCCGCTGGCGTGATCTGAAGATCTCCTGGACGAATTCGAAAAGCCCCACCATGAACGCGACGAACACGGCTGGTACGACATAGGTCGATGAATTCTCGGCGATCAGCCACGTCACGGCAACGACCAGCGGGCTGACCAGCATGAGCCCGCCATAGGCATAGAGTGCTGTTGTGCGGACATCCTTGCTGCCGCCCTCGGATTCGAAACGCAGTACCGAGAATTTTATCCAGCCGAAGAGCAGCGTCGAGATGACACCCGCGACGCCCGTTCCGACAACATAGATCCCATATTCATGCGGGCTGAGCATACGCGTGAACAGCACGACCGAAACGAAGCCGAAGGCTGCGGATACGGCATTCGCGATCATGTAGGTCGAAATCTGGCGAAACATCATTCAGCCGCGCGCGTGAACTCGTCGATCACTTTCATCAACGCCTTCGGTCGGTACGAGGCATCAAGCGGCAGCGGTCGGTTCAGCTTGCCGTCCGATCGCTTGAACCACATCGGCACCCAGGTATAGCGATCCGTAATCCCCCAGGTGAGGACGGCGCTCGGACGCGCAGCCTCGCCGATTGCCGCGAGGAAATCACCCGCACGCCTGGCTACGATCCGGTCGCGGTCATACTCGTTGGCGGGCAGCGTGTCGTCGATGACGTCGAGCTCGGTGACGAGAACCTCGAGCTGCATTCGCTTCACGTCTTCCACGAACCTCGACAGTCCTTCCCTGTCGATCTCCATGTCTCCCGGCAGGTGCCCCTGTATTCCGACAGCATGGAACGGAACATCACGATCCTTCAGGCTGCGCAGGAGATCGAGCAGGGCCTTGCGCCGGTCGCGGCATTGGGATGTCGGGTTCTCGATGTTGTAGTCGTTGATGACGAGCTGGGCCGAGGGGTCGACCGCGGCCGCGGTCCGAAGGGCAATTTCGATATAGCGGGGGCCAAGACGTTCCTGCCAGACTGAATTGCGTATGACAGAGCCGCGCATCGGCGTTTCGGCAATCGCCTCGTTGACGACGTCCCAGCTCGGGATCCGTCCCCGATAGCGTCCGACGACGGTCGTGATGTGATGGACGAGCTCGCGTTCGGCTTCATCAGCACTGGCAATGGTTTTCGTCCAGTCCGGCATGGCGCCATACCAAGCAAGCGTATGCCCCCGCATCTGCATCCCGTTGCGGTCGGCAAAATCGATCAGGCGATCGGGCTGGTCGAAGACGAACTGCTCCTGGCTCGGTCGCACATCGATCCATTTGAGGCCGCCTTCACCGACCACGATCTGACAGTGATCGATAATGGCTTCCTTGTAGTCTAACTCCGTGTCGAGGAGGTCCGTGCGCACCGCCGCGCCGTAGGGAATGCCGCCTCTTGCGAATGCCGCCTGCGCGGTGATGTCGTTTCGAACGAGGCTATCGAAGGCGCCCGTTGATGCCAGGCCGGCACCCAGGGCACCGAGAACGAAATCCCGCCTGCGCATTGATCAACATCCTTCGATTTGTCTTCAAATGAGACAGGGTTCGGCCGGGCGCGCCAGCCAAGCCTTGAGAGTCCGGCTTTTATCGAACGCCTGTGTCGCGCGCACGCAACAAATGAAATCGCCATTAATGGATAGTTAAGGAAAATCAGGTCTTTTGACCGTATATTTCGCGTTGTTTCGCGCCGTGTCACTCAGATCTCGCCGCCATGTACGAAGCCGCTACCAGACATCAGACTCCGGTCATCAGCACGCGCGGCTGGACGACGCGCCAAGAGGGGCATGTCGGGCAAGCCCGGCCAAGCCTGACCCTGGTCGAACCGACTCCGCCGCAGGGCCGGCTGGCCGTGGTCCAGGAACTCCTTCAGTTCGATCTGACGCGTATCCTAACCTGGCTCAGGAAAGGCACCATTTTCATCATCTCGTGTGCGCTCCTCGGAGCGGTCGCAGGCTATGCCGTCGTCTTCGTCGTCAAGCCGCGCTATACCGCCGGCATCGACCTCCTGGTCGACCCGTCGAACCTTCGCGTCGTTGCCGACGACATCTTTTCCGAGAGCATGCAGAGGGACACCCAGCTCCTGGATGTCGAGAGCAAATTGCGCGTCCTGACCTCAGGCAACGTGTTGAACCGCGTGGTTCGTGACCTGAAGCTCACCTCGGATCCGGAATTCGCGTCTCAGACATCGAAGGATCCAGGCTCCGACGCGCTTCGCACGCTCGCCAAGCGCGTCACTGCCCGCCGCGACGAACGATCCTTCCTCGTCAACGTCGCCGTGTGGACGCAGGATGCCGCCAAGTCGGTCACAATCACCAACGCGATCGCATCGGCGTTTCAGGAAGAACTTGCCACGGCGGAGTCGGAAGGCGCTGGACGGGCGGCCAGTTCGCTGTTTGCGCGCCTCGGCGACCTGAAGGCGGAGGTTGCCAAGGCAGAGGCTGCCGTCGAGGTGTTCAAGCGGGAACAGGGCCTGCAGTCGAGCTCCGGCGAACTGGTCAGCACCCTCATGTCGAACCAGACGAACACCCAGCTCATCGATGCCAAGGCGCGTCTCATCCAGGCGCAGTCACGCTACAACGAGCTCGTATCGACCAATCCGAAGAACCGCCTGAACGCATCGGCCCTGCAGTCGGAAACGATGACGATGCTGCGAACCCAGTATTCGACGTTGCGCCAACGGGTGACATCGCAATCGACGATCCTTGGACCAAAGCATCCGATGATCGTCACGCTCCAGCCGCAGCTTCGTGCGCTGGAGGGCCAGATCGATGCGGAGACCGCACGGATTGTGCAATCGGCGAAGGCAGAGCTTGATCAGGCGAAGTCGGCCCTTGACGCACTCAATACGGAAGCCAACCAGATGAAGACATCCGTCTTCCAGGATACGGCAGCGCAAATTCATCTGCGTGAACTCGAACGCGAGGCACGCGCCAAGGCAACGGTCTACGAGGCTTTCATGGCAAGGGCCGGCGAAGCCGCCGAGCGCCAGCAGATCGACACGACCAACGTCCGGATCGTCTCCCCCGCCGTTGTGCCGACAGCGCGAAGCTTTCCGCCGCGTGGCTATGTGCTGTCCGGTGCGGGCGGCATCCTCGGCCTCGGACTTGGGATTTTCGCAGCGCTTTGCTCCGGTTTTTGGCGGGACTATCGACGGCTGAGCGACAGCGAGGCCAAGACCCATGACTAAGGTCGTCGGGGCCGTGTCGAGCCGAGACGGCCGCGGCTTCACCGCCTTCCTGTTTCTCCTGATCCTCGGCTACTTCTGGATCGGCCTGAACCCCTTTCCCGACCCGAACGCCACCAGCCTCTCCACGCCCTATGGCGCGAGTTCGAACATCTTCAACCAGTTGATCGTCGTCGCCATGTCGGCTGTGGTACTGGTTACGGTCCTGCGAAACCCGGCCCGCCACCTGATGCTGCGCCCGCATGGCCTGCTGGCCTGCCTGCTTGTCTGGATGCTGTTTACGGGCCTGTTTGCCGGTGATCCGGCCGCAGCCTATCGCCGCATTGTCTTTGCGATACTGGTCTGCCTGTGTGCCAATGCCATGCTTCTCATTCCGCGCGATGGCCGGCAGTTTGCAGGACTGATGTCGATCGGCCTGGGTTTCGCGATCGCTCTTTCCTATCTCGGCGTCATCGCCCTGCCTCACCTTGCAATCCACCAAGCGACCGACGCCCTCGAGCAATCGCTTGCGGGCGACTGGCGCGGTCACTTCGGCCACAAGAACGTCGCTGCCGCCGCCATGGTCTATGCCGTTTTCTTCGGTCTCTATGCGAGAAAGGCCGGGCACATCAGGCTTGGTCTGCTGATGACCCTGTCGGCGGCATTCTTCGTGCTCCACGCCGGCGGAAAGACCTCTGCAGCCATGCTGCCGGCAATCCTTGTTCTTGCCTGGACATTCGAACGTTGGCCGAAGGCCGGTGCCGCCATGCTGCTTGCGGGCCTCATAGGCCTGAACCTCATCCTGTTGACCGCAGCCGTATCGACGTCCTTCAGCACTCTGCTCGCCTCTGCCGGAATCGATCCGACGTTTACGGATCGTGGTTCGATCTGGCGCCTGGCACTGTCTGCGATCGCCGCGCGGCCGGTCATCGGCTATGGTTTCCAGTCGTTCTGGCAGACCGAAGCCTTGTTCAACAGCGGTCAGGCGATGACGACATGGGCCGTGACCGCGGCCAATTCTCACAACGGCTATGTCGAACAGCTGATCAATGGCGGAATCCCGGCTCTGGCGATGGTGTTTGTCTGGCTTGTCATCCTGCCGATAGGATACGCCCGACGCGCCTTGAAGGGACGAAACGACCCGGCATTGACCCGGCTTTTCCTGCGGATCTGGCTGTTTTCCCTGTTTCTCGCCTGCCTCGAAAGCCCGTTCTTCGGCAATAGCGGACCGATCTGGTTTACGATGCTTGTTGCCGTCTTTGGCCTCCGCCTGCAGGCAAATGCCGGTCTGGTCAGCGAGGTGGCGCCTATACCAACGCTACCCGCAAATGCTGCGGCGCCGACGGCAGATCGGCGTCGACAGAGCCTGTTAACCTCATGATCAGGCACTGATTGTAGATTATCCCGCAGAGGGCTAGAGCTTCGCCGTCGTAGGCGTAACACCCGCCTGGATCGGCCAACTGGACGGCCTTTAATGCGACCGGGATTTGGAGCATGCAGGAAAGCAAGATGTCCGTAGAGGCCGTGGTCTGCATCCCGACATTTCGACGACCCGCCTGGCTTGCCCGGACGCTGCAATCCGTCTGTGCCCAGGAAACCGATTTTCCCTTTGCCATCGTGGTCGTTGACAATGACGCGGCGAACCCGGTGGGTGCGCGCTATGCACGCGAATTCCTCGCCAGCCAGTGCCACCCATCCCTGGTGCTGACGGAGGAGCGGCAAGGCAACTGTCATGCCATCAACCGCGCGTTCGGCGAAGCCATGGACGCATTTCCCGGCGCCGAGTTCCTGCTGATGATCGACGACGACGAGATCGCCCTGCCTGGCTGGCTCGCGGCAATCGTCGGCACGGCAAGGCGCGAGAGGGCCGATATCGTTGGCGGACCGGTCGTACGGGAGTTCGAGGTGCCCGTGACCGACGCCGTCACACGGCATCTTCTTTTCGGTTCGATCGAGGGCACGACGCGCCAAATTGACCAGATCCACGGCTCCGGAAACTGCCTCATCCGCCGGCATGTGTTCGAAGGTCTCGCCTCGCCGTTGTTTGATGTGCGCTTCAACTTTCTCGGCGGCGGAGACATGGAGTTTTTCACGAGGTGCCGACGGGCAGGCTACAAGAGCTGGTGGTGCGCGGAGGCGGTGATCCGGGAATTCGTTCCCGAGGAACGGGTTTCGGCCCGCTTCCTGATGACCCGATCCTTGCGAACGGGTAGCATCAACTATGTCATCGATCGGATGCATAGCGGATCCGCCGGAAGAGTGATCGCAAAGAATGCGCTCAGTCTCGGAGCAGGTGCGATGCGCTCGCTGACGCTGCTCATCAGAACCCGACGGCTGCTGCCGGCAAGCCATCCGCTTCTGGTGTCGATCGGTCGAACGCTCGCGAGTCTCGGCTTCCTTCCGACGCCCTATCGCTCCAGCAACTAGGCCGCCGTGCCAAGCGCGACTTGGCGGATCACCTCGATCGGTGTTCGCGTATGCGATTGGACGGCAATTGTCGTCTGTTCGGGCGTCATTTTCCCAATGAGCGCGGAGAGACCCGCCTGGTCGAGCGCTGGTCCTTCCCAGTATGTCAGACACGGGCTGTGCGAAACACGCACGTGCCTGTTGGTCAGCTCTTCATCGTTTGCGACGGCAACACCATAGAGCAGGTATTCCGAAAAATGCCTGACGCGAGCGAGCGCCTGCCACCATGGAAGGCGGCTCGCCGCCTCGACGCGTTTCGTCATGATCTCGACGGTTCGCCGCTCCCAGAGCACCATCTGGCTGATGAAATCGTCGCCTGGCAGGGCGGGTGGCGTCAGGCCAAGCAGCCGATGGGCATTCTGCCACCAGCGGACATGGCTTGGTCGTGATGAATTGACGTCGCCGGACGCCACGAAATGAGCGACTTTCGGCTCCTGCGCCAAGGCCCCCAGGTCGAGGGGTTTGCAGAAACAGTTGTCGGAATCGATGCACATGACCCGATCGCTGCGCTGCGCGAGGGTCATGGCGATCTTGCGCAACTGTTGCAAATGCCAGCCATAAACCGGAAGGCGCATATATGGGGCCCACCAGTAGTGCCGGCCCCGCCATTTTGGAAGGGACCACAGAGGCGGCAACAGGCTGGACGAAACAACAACGTGGCGCTTTTCCCCTTCGAACCCGGCGAACGCGTCGGCATCCTCGTCGCCAACCACGATGTAGTGGGTGTCGTAACCGGTGACATAACGGTCGATCGAGTCACACAGCAGCCGGCATCTGTCGCGATCGCCACGATAGCTCGGCGTGATGAGCGATATCGAGGGTTTCATGATCGGACGTCCCTTCCGTCAGTGGCTGCGCCTGGCAACGGCTCGCAGCATGGCATAGATGGCAACCGGATTGCTGGTGAGGTAGCGCACCGCGAGGCGCCGGGGTTCAAGGATCATGCGATAGAGCCATTCGAGGCCGAGCGTCTGCATCCAATGCGGCGCACGGCTCTTGCTTCCGGCCAGAAAGTCGAAGAGACCGCCTGCCGTCTTGATCAGGCCGACATTGTGTAGCCGCTCAATGTTGCGGACGACAAACTGCTGCTCGAGCGGAACGCCAAAGCCTATCCACAGAATGTCGGGCGCGGCTGCGTTGATCGCTTCGATGACCGCGTCTTCCTCGGCGCGATCAAAATAGCCGTTGCGCCGTCCGGCAAACCGAAGCCCGGGATAGGCCTTCGTCAGGTTTTCGACCGCCCGCGCATTCACCTCTTCGGTGGCGCCCAGAAAATAGAAACTGACACCCGTCTTGGCAGCGCGTGCCGCTACTGCATGGACGAGATCGGTGGTCGCGACGCGCTCCGGCAGCGGCTCAGTCGAGGACAGCTTTGAAAAGAGCACAACCGACATCCCGTCGGCGTGGATCTGGTCGGCCTGGCGGGTCAACGACCGAAAATCGGCATCCTGCTCGCAAAGCGCGATCACCTGGCCATTGGCGGATGTCGAATAAAAAGGACGCCCGCCAATGCCCCGCCGTTCCAGAGCCAGCCTGATGAAGGCGTCCGCGGAGTCGTCCATCCCTGCCCGCACGATCGGAAGGGTTCCAAGCCGATTTGTCGGCCAATCCACCATCGAGTAACTCAGAGGCGCCGACGCACCGCCATGCCTAGCCATTCAAGCACCTTCGAAAACCGGCAACGGTCAAGAACAAGGCTCTCAATTAGCGCTTTTAGCGAGCAACTGCAGCAAAACCTCGCGCTATAGTTAACCGTCGTTACTGGTGACGGGACTGGCGTCACACTCATGTTTTTGAAGCCAAAATCGTAAGTTGGCCTTTACGAAAAAGCGGTATCAACGTCTTTAACCGTCGACCACCGCGCAGAAAGTCCGAAATGTCCAAGCGTCGCTATCTTGCACTCGTCTCTGACGCTGCTCAGACCTGCGGCGTCGAGGAATTTGCCCGCCAGACAGCATCAAGACTGGGAATGAGGGGCCGTATGCATCTTCTCGACGGCAACATCCGCACGCTCGTCTCAGCCCTTGATGACGCCGACGCGGCGATCCTCAATTTCCCTGTGGTGGCCTGGAAACGGAAACTCGCGGAGCCTGTTTCCGTCGCGTTGACAACCCGCCTTCGGGGGAAGGATCTCGTCGTCGTGCTGCACGAGTGGGATGCGCTGGATTGGAAGCGCAGGCTTGTCCTTGCCCCTGTCGTGCTCCTTGCAACCCATATCCTGTTTTCGGCGCCCGAAGTGGCCGATGAATTTTCGATAAGTCCCCTGTCGGCCCTTGCAACCCGCAAGCGGGATGTCGTCCCCATTCCGCCGAACCTCGCCCTGCCGTCATCGCTCAGATCAGGTTCGGTTGCCCAGGCCCTCAAGGATCAGCGCCGGGCCGGCCGCCTCATCCTCGGACAATTCGGTTCAATCTACCCGAGGAAACAGTCGACCGCAGTCCTTGAGGTTGCTGCGCACCTTTTGGCGCTCGGCCATGACGTCGGCGTCGTCTTCGTTGGCTCATTCATCCGCGGCCTCGACCATGTGGAGCGCGATTTCTATGCTCTTGCCAACAGGCTAGGCATTGCCGACCGTGTCACGGTGACCGGCTATGTTGCGAATGCCGAAGATATTTACGGGATCCTCAACCACGTCGACGTGTTTTGCTACCTGTTCTCGGAAGGGCTGACGGCTCGCCGGGCAAGCGTGCTGGCCGCAAGCTTCGCGGGAAAGCCGATCGTCGTCAATGCGCCGCGACAGCGCAATGCGCTTGCTCACCACAGTCTGTTTCGCAAGCTGATTGACCGCGGATTGGTGCGGCTGGTGGCTACGGATGCAGGCGTGGGCACGATGGCGGAGGCGGTGTCGAAGGCGCCTCGCGGCGGTCTTGCGTCACTTGATGCGACAGCAGAGATTGGCGCTCTGTGGGAATCGGTAATCGACGCACTCGATGCGTGTGCCGCCGCGCGCTGATCATTGCTTCCTATGTCTTGCTCAATTCGAGACCTGTCATCGACGCCCTCGGCGCTGTGACGGCAGATGTCAAAGCTTGTTCAAGCAAACAATGAGCGACCTAGACCAATATCAGAAAATCTAGCCGCAACTCATTGATATAAAGAACACTTTAAGATGCATCTGTCTCCGGCGTCATCAGACAGCACTGCTGAGAGCCTCAAATCAATCAAACAGCATGCATTCGCTCCTGAGTATGCCATTAGGTTCGACGGGGGTTGTGTCGTCCGAAACCCATGCCGGGGAAGCGCCAAAGGGAGCTGCTTGGCGGCCAAACCTGGTCGGCCGCCAAGTCGTGTCAGTCAAGCCGCAGCTTGGGGGCGTTGCGCAAACCAGGTTTTGACATCCAGTTTGCCGAGCTTGGCCGGTCCGAGAGGAACCAGAGACTGGTCATCGACAAGCGAGCCGAAATACCGGGCCTGGCCATCGACAACGACCGTTCGCTTGTCGCCGGTAGCGGTGAGATAGCCTTTCACGAAATCACTCATGGGCTTCTTCTCAGGTCCGGCGATTTCGATGGTCCGGTTCTCGGGCTTGCTGCAAACCGCCTCGGCGACGAAGCCTGCGACATCGTCAGCTGCGATCGGTTGAAAGGCGCCGTGCGATACATGGACTTTCCCATCGACGGTCGCACTGTCGGCGATCCCGCCCAAAAACTCCATGAACTGGGTCGCCCGTACGATCGTGTAGGGGACGCCGCCCTTCTTGATGAGGTCTTCCTGAGCGACCTTGGCGGGGAAGTAGCCATTGTCCGGCGATCGCTCAATGCCGACTATGGAGAGTGCGACATGATGACGAAGTCCGGCCTCCCGCTCAGCCTTGAGCAGGTTGGCGGTCGATGTCTGGAAGAACGACAGGACGGCACTGGGTTCGAAAGACGGCGAGTTGGTGACATCAAGGACGACGCTTGCTCCGGCAAGGACGCCTGCAAGGCCTTCGCCCGTCAGGGTATTGACCCCGGTGGACGGAGAGGACTGCACGACGTCGTGTCCTTGCGTCCTCAGCCGCTCCGCCACTTTCGTTCCAATGAGGCCCGTGCCTCCGATGATGACGATTTTCATGGTTATATCCCTTCTGCTCCACTCGATAAGCCAGGTTTTGAGATTGGGTCGTGGCCGGAGGCATCTTCTGTCACCTCCCGCAACTCCTGCAGCGCAAGCCTACTCGCCGGGAATAGCTCGCCTAGTCTGGGCCTTGTTGGGCGGTATTGTACGAGGAAAGTCCTCAATAGTCCCAGAAGACCGGCACCCAACGAAAGTCGTCGCCATCGACCGCCACGTGGCCGACGGAGGGGAAAGGCAGATGCGTGGCCACCAGCAGCCCGCCGGTCTCCGTCAGTTCCCGCAAGAGTCTGACCCGAACACGGGCGGCTTCCTCGGGGTCGTGTTCGAAACCGTTGAACCAGTCGGGATGTTCGAACCCGACCGCGAAAACGGCATCGCCGGCGAACATTAGCCGATCATCGCCGGACACCACGCGGACCACGCTATGCCCAGGGGTGTGACCGCCGGTGCGGGAGACGACCACGCCCGGTGCCACCTCGCGCTCCTCGTCGAAAAGCTGGAACTGGGCCTCGTACTCTTTTCTGAACCGTTTGGCGGTGGACCGAAGCGCGTCCGGGAATCCCGGCGGCATCGCAACGTGGGAGAAATCGGGCGCCTCCCAGAACTTGACCTCGGCGGCCGCCACGTGAATCCGCAGGTCCGGGCGCAGCCGCGCCTTCACCCCGTCGACGAGCAACCCACCAATGTGGTCCATGTGCATGTGGGTCAGCACCACATCGGTTACGGACGGAAGGTCAATGCCAGCGGCTTCCAGTCGCTTGATCAACTGCCCAGCCCGCGGCAGGTTCAGGTCCGGGTCCAAGCCGAGCCCTGCATCAACGAGTATGGTTCGGTCGCCGCTTCGCATCAGGACCACGTTCAGCGCCCAGTCGAAAGCGTCCCGCGGCAAGAACATGTCGTCCAGCCAGGCCGCACGGGCGGCCGCGTCGGCGTTGTGCCCCAGCATCGTGGTTGGGAGCGGCAACACCCCATCGCTAATCACCAGAACCTCGATCTCACCGATCCGAACTGCGTAGCGCGACGGAACCAGGTCTTCAGATCCAGAACTCCCGGGCTGTGTGGCATTGGTCCGGGTCATGCCTGTCTCCGGCTGGCCAATCGCACGTTCTTTTGTGTCTGCTTGTGACATGATGCACTCCTGTTTTGCATGATCGAGACATGTCGGATCACCACACAGAGTCTATGTTGGAGCTGGTTGGGGGTCGAGGTACACCTAAGTTTGGGGCAGCCAGTGCTCCTGCGGGACGGCAGCGAATTGAAGCTCAAGCGGATGGTTTGGGAGGTCGTCCTCGCGCCCAGGAGTCGTGCAGCGCTCGTCGTCAGATTTAAGCCAGAGCCTCGATACCCGCACCGCAATGGCGGTGCTTCGACAGCCCGCTCACCGGCGAGCGGTCGCAAATTACACGCTGGAGCGGTTACACTTGCGTTAGGGCGGCGTTCGGCAAGAGCTGTACGCCGCGTGGTCAGAGGTTGGTTTGAAGAAGACGACCGTCGCCAGTGCGGCGGAAACGTCCACTCCAACGCAGCGCTGACCACGAGCGATATTGCATTGCGTGACGAAACACGCCAGGTCGCGACATTTGGATCGCCTTGAGGCCGGTTGGAGCTATCGACCGTCGCCCTGCTCCGGCGAGTGATAACCGTTACGCTGCGCCGCGGGGTCCGGATTCCTTACCGGGCGCGGAACCTTTCAACTTTGCGCACCAGGTCGGCCAAAGACCGGCTCTCCATTTTACGCATCACACTCATCCGGTGGAGCTTCACGGTCATTTCACAAATTCCGAGGTGATAGGCGATTTGCTTGTTCATGAGGCCGCTGACCACGGCGAGCATGACTTCCGTTTCCCGGGGCGTCAGGGTCTCAACGAGCGCACGTATCTTGTCGTGTTCGGCGTCGGCCTGGCGACGCTGGCTATTCAGCTGGATTGCGTTGTCCACCGCATCAAGGAGGTCCTGATTGATGAAAGGCTTTGTGATGAAGTCGGTTGCCCCGGCTTTCAAAGCCGTGACGCTCGACGGGACATCCGCATGCCCAGTCAGGAAAATGACCGGCATCTTGCTCCCCCGCGAGGTCAAATGGCTTTGCACCTCGAGGCCTGTTTCCCCCGGCATGTGGAGGTCCATCACGATGCAGCCAGGCGCGCCCATGTCGGCGCTCTCAAGGAATTCAGCTCCGCTCGAATAGGCGGATGCCCGCTTGTTGGTCACCATGAAAAGGTCGAGAAGGGATTCTCGCACTTCCCCGTCATCATCAATGACGTAAACGACTGGTTCGGCGGCTTGATCCGCATTCAATTTCAGGTTTCGCATGAGCCCGCCTCGATCAGTTGAATTCTGCCTGGGAACCTCGGCTGAAGCATCGTCAACAGGTCCCAGTCCGGTCGTTTCAAAGCTTACCATGCTTGGTGGGGCGACGGATGGTACACCTTGGTTTACCTCCGAACGGTCGGCGAAACCGGCGGCAACGTCATGGCAAGGTCCGGGCGACCGCCAGACCTTGCTGAGCGAAGATTGAGTTCATTTGAGTCGACCGCCTTGAAGACTTACGATCGATCATCGTTGCAAATTTCGAAGTCGATCCTGAACCAGCTCTAGTTCGCCGGTATGACCAGCTCCTTTTCGGTGGTATCGAGAACAAACACGGCCAGGAGCTTTGCGGGCTTGCTATCGCTGGCATTTGCGCTCACGCGGTGATGGTCGCCGGGAACCTCGATCCAGTTTTCACCCGTCTTGTAGACTTTAACCTCGCCATCGTTGATTTGGCTCTTGATACTGCCTTCGATCACGGTCGCGTAGATGAAAGCGCTCTTGGGATGGGTGTGTGAGGGGTTATGCCCGCCGGGGCCATATTCGACCAGGACACCGCGCATGCTTTTTCCAGGCACATTCGGAAGCACGTGATCAAATACGAGGGTGACCTTGGCATTATGGGGCTTATCGGCGGCTGCTGCGGGGACCGTGATCAGCGCCGCAAGCAGCAAGCCACTCGCAAACGTTCGCATGGATGGCTCCTTCGTTAACGTTATCGACAGCGTGATCGTATGGGTGGCGTGGGCAGAGAACTAGATATACCTAAGTTTGCAATGCTGACCGTCCGTGCACCCCGGTCGCGGAGCCCAATCTACCGGTTGACCTCATCAAATGTGCGCACGACGTCTGCGACCGAGCGAGCCTCCAGCTTTTTCATCATCCGACCCCGATGAAGTTTCACCATGATCTCCGTTATATTCATCTCGTGTGCGATCTGCTTGTTCATCATTCCCCTTGCCACAAACCCGAACACTTCTGCTTCGCGGGGTGTCAGACTGCCGACCGTCGTCTGGGCGTGAAGCGTAGCAGCCTGCTTCGCACGCAGGTCCGCATTGCGTTCGAGCGCAAGGCGCAAGAGCGTGACAAGACTTTCCGGCTTGAACGGCTTCAAAAGGAAGTCGAACGCTCCGGCCTTCATGGCCGAGACGCTTGTCGCGACACTCGGGTCGGCGGTCATGAAGATGATCGGCAGTGGATATCGAAGCTCGGCCAATCTTTCCTGAAGCTCCAAGCCAGTCATTCCCGGCATCTTTACGTCAAGGAGAACGCATCCCGGCTGCGTGAGATCAGCATGCCTGATAAAGTCGTCAGCGCTTTGGAACGTCGTAGCAGGCATGCCGAGCGATGCGAAGAAATCGAGTAGCGACCCTCTCAGATCGGCGTCATCGTCGATGATGTGAATGGTCGCCGTCAGGTATGGATCCGTAACCCTCTCCATCTGGTTCTCCCGGTTGATCCTCGACAGGCACATTCCTTGGATGTCCTCCTTATACTGCATTCTGACCATCCATCGAACCGGAGACTGAACCCGCTGTCTTGATGGTCAATAAATGCTGCGTGATTAACTCGACGGTGCCGTTGCGGGTCGATCGTGGAAGTGTCCGCATAGGGGCTGCTGCGCCTTGACCGACAGCGATTTGAGCTTCCACCGCCTGGATGAGGGCGTCGTCTTCCTGGTACCCTTCTGTCCTTTCAAGATATACCTGCGTTGGGGATGCGGTCGCCTACTTATTGGCGTCATATGTAGTTTGGTGAAAGTATGCGTTGTGGCAGAGGTCCGCCGAGAGAAGTTAGCGGGACGCATAAACAACCAGAGACCAATCTGTCGTGACGAGAAAGTTATGAAAAGGTTTTCGAGGCTCATTGCGGTCGTGGACGATGATGAAGCCGTGCGGGAATCGCTGCTGGATCTTCTGGAGGTGTCCGGCTACTCGGCCGTGACATTTGCGTCTGCGGCCGAGTTCCTCCTGTCACCCCAGATACCCGATATGAGTTGCCTCGTGCTCGACATTTCCCTGCCAGGCATGAGCGGCATTGATCTTAGCAAGGAGCTTAGGCGTCGGAACATCGCGATCCCTGTGGTGTTCATGACCGGCCACGCTCAGCAGTCCCTCATTGACGAAGCGAAGCGAACGGGCGCTTGCCTCTTCAAACCGTTTGTCGGTGCGGAACTCCGTTCGGCGATTGAAAGCGCGGTGGCCGTTTGACCAAGTAAGGCCCGCTCGGGATTCCACCAGGCTCGGGATAATTCATGCGGGTGACAGATTGGGCAAACCCGTCGATTGAAAGCCACTAAAGCGCAAGTTCAGTTGCGCCCGCCCCAGGTGAGGTTCGGAAGCAACGAGATCGAGATTAACCGCGCCGTTGTGAGGACCACTTTCTTGCTCAGGCCTCCGCGCCGCCGGCTCGCGATCTCGATCCTCCGACTAGGCCTGTTCACTAGGAAGCCCGACAGGGAGCGCGAATATGAACGTCGAACCATTCGGGACATTTCGCTCAACCCAGATTTTTCCGCCGTGTGACTCGACGATAGATCGGCAGATCGCCAGTCCCATTCCCATGCCCTGTCCTTTGGTTGTGTAGAATGGCTCAAAGATCCTCTCTGGATACTCGACACCTGGCCCGTTGTCGGAGACCTCGGCATGTACCCATTCGTCAACCCGATGAACCCGAAATTGAAGTGATCGACTACCCGGAACCGCGTCCATCGCTTCCAGTGCATTCCGGATGAGATTAACGAGGACCTGCTGAACCTGAATAGGATCGAAGAACAAGGGCGGCAGATCGTGCTCAATTCTTGATCTCAGTTCAACGCGCCGTCGCGCGGCCTCCTCGGCCATCAGGTCTTTTGCCTCGACAGCGATCTTCGCAAACGCGTCGATCCGCCGGGCATCGCCGCTGTGCTTAAACAGCGCCCGAATGCGCGTCACCACGTCGGTGGCGGTATTCGCACTCCGAACAACACGGGCGACGGCCAGCTTCGCACGCTCGATATTGGGAGGATCCGCCATCAGCCATTGCCGGCAAGCGTCCGAGCTGGTCATCATGGCCGCCAGAGGCTGGCCTATTTCGTGGGCGATCGAAGCGGTGAGTTCTGCGAGGCGAGCGGTTTGGCTTGCCCGCTCCAGGGTTCGCTCCACCTCCTGAAGTTCCTCCTTGGCGTGGAGATAGTCATCGATATCGATGCACACTCCATTCCACTGCACGATCCTGCCTTCCGAATTTCGCATCGGCGATGCGCGCGTTTCCACCCAGCGGTATTGACCGTCAAACCGTCGCAGTCGATGTCGCATCTGGTAAGGAATGCCAGTCGGCAAGCATTCGCTGTATCGCTGCTTGACGGCTGCGAGGTCGTCCGGGTGGACGATCGCCTCCAAGGTTAAATCGAGACGATGTTTGCCGATCTCATCTTGTTCATCGATTTCGAAACCCAGGTATTCACTGAGCGTCTGGCTTCGATAAACGGGAGTCCCGTCGGGCGACAGGCAGTAGATTAACGCGGGCAGCGTTTCCACGAGTTGATGGAGCGAATGTTCGCTATCGCGCAGTGTCTGCTGAGTTCGGGTTTCCTCATCGACATCGATCGACAACCCGTACCACTCGACAATCGAACCGTTCTCGTCGCGCAGCGGTTCGAACCTGTCGGCTGTCCAGCGATAGAAGGAGCCGCGATTGCCTCGGCGGCGGTACTTCATTGAGAACGTCTCGCCCATCCGAATGCATTGTTTGGCCAGTCGGCGCACCTCCTTTGCATCGTCGGGATGGACAAGACACAGAATTGCTTCCGCAAATTCCGGAAATCTTGGTTTTGATAAGCCCATTTCCTCAAGAAGGCGTTTGCTGGCGTAAGACAGCTCTCCAGTCGGTGTCCAACTACAGATGTCTATAGGAAGCGCGTCAATGACCCGTTGCAGATGCCACTCACTTAGCTTTAGAGCCTCCTCGGTGTTCACCTGGTCATTCACGTCGTGACAAAGCCCATGCCATTGGGTGATGCGGCCGGAAGGATCGCGCAGTGGTTCGGCGCGGCTGGACATCCATCGATAGACGCCGTCGAAGCGTCGCAATCGGTATCGCATGAAGAAGCTCACGCCAGCGGCAAGGCTTTGGCGGAGCCTTCGACCGAATTCTGCCGCTTCGTCTGGATGAATTGCGTTTTCGATCATCGCATCCAGCCGGCTCAGGCCTGGCGTCCGCATGTCATCGACATTCCGACCGAGATAATCGACCATTCTCTGGTTGAAGAAGATTGGTTCGCCGTCCGGTCTTAGTCGCCAAAGATGACTGGGAACGGTGTCCACAAGCTGCGAAAGCTCAAGCTCCCGGTTCTCCAGAATCTCAACTGTCCTTCGGTAGCGGTCGATGTCGACCGACATACCATACCAGCCAAGGATGTCGCCGTATGTGCTCCTTAGCGAGGTCGCGATATTCCGCGCCCAGTAATAGCCGTCGCCACGACGGATACGAAACTCCATCTCGAACGGGTCGCCAGCGTGGAGGCATCTTCGCCATTCGCGAGCAACCGATTCATGATCGTCGGGATGAAGCAACTGCTTCCATGCGATATCACCCTCGTAAAAAGACGAGTTAAGCTCGGCCGCAGTCTTCCCAAGCTCCGACCGAATATGATCGGAGAGGTAAGCCCACCTCCCCTCAGCATCGAAAGCGAAGCTGTCGCGAGACAACCGTTCCAATGCCCTGGCGGCATCTATCGGCGCGGCATCGGTAACGGTAGCAGGCGTCATTGGCACACTGCTCTCCTCTCACGGAACGTCATTCGATCGCGGATCTATTTTTAGCCTTGCCGTGGTCACGAGTCCAACCGCTCGGTCTCGCCTCACGAACGCGTGATGTGGCGGAGAGACGTTCGTTGAAAGCACCGTTGCGATTGGCCCTGACGGCTGTCGCCAATAGGTTCCATAGGCCCAGGCGGAGCGATGGCGGACGATAGGTCTGCAAGAAGATGCTTGAACCGTTGCCTTGAAACCGGCGACGGACTCACGTTCCATCGGAGATCGAAGCGCTCTTCGTATCCACCGCCGGCTCGACCGACATCCCCGAGCGCAGTTGGCCGGCGATATTCATTGCCCTCACCCTGCTATTCGCTGCGAAGCGGCCCGTCGGCGCTGCATAAGCCATGTCTTGAAATCGGCCTTGCCGAGCTTGCCGGAGCCGAACGGAGCCAGATGACCAACACGGATGGTAAGTGACGCGCCCGGAGAAGAAACAGGTATACGATGGTTTGCCGACGCAGCCGAAGCTTCGGCGCCGACTCTCACGCGGGACACCCAGCTCTTGTTCACTAAACGGCGTGGTTCCGTTGCAATGGGAAGATTGATCTGATCCTCTCGAGGAGATCCAATTTTCGGCGTTCATGCTGTGCCGGCTTGTTGAGGTCAAAACCCAACGCGGCTTTTTCACGGTTTGCCAGATGTGCGGCCAGATCTTCGGCCAGTTCGGGTCGTTCCTTTAGCAGCGGCGCAAAGGCCAGCTGGTCGATCTGATAAACGGTAACGCGCGTGACGGCTTGCAAAGTGTGTGTCTCTTCTACACCCGCAAGCGACCCCTTTTCGCCAAATAAATCTCCCGGTGCCAATCGCGCAATTTCCTTGTCGCCTTGTTTCATCGCGACAATGCCTGCCTTTATGATCATCAGGCTCCCCAGGGCATGCCCCTCCCGGACGATTTCCGTGCCGGCAGCAAAGTCGCGTCGTGATGAGGCGGCTGCAAGAGCGTGTCTCTCGTCTTCACTCAGGACTGAAAAGAGTGCGATCGCCCCGATCAGTCCCAAAGGAGCAGGTGCCATCGAACTCTTGCGCATCGCCTTCTCATATCCGGTCATCGGACTTTCGGGCGGCCACGCGAGCTGTAGCCCTGCGGCTTTGCAGTGCCTATAGACCAGGTCGATGACTTCATTGCGCGCGATTCCCCGCTGCGCAGGGCTGGTGACACGAAACTGCAGATCGATCGTGACGGCACTCGCATCGATACCGACGAGCCCAACCGTGGGCGGTGGTTCCTGCACGATCGAATTGCAACTTTCGAGCACCGCGTGCATCACCTCGACGATCGTCCGCGGCATCCTCGTCGGAGCTATTCGAACCGACAGGGTGATCTGATGGTTCTCATCCGGCTGGCTGACATTTGTCAGCCCCAGTTTCGCAAGGACGCTGTTCGGCAGGACGACCACATTATGCGCCCCAGTGAGCAGATAGGTGGAACGCCAATTGCTCGCGATTACCCTCCCCTCCGTCCCGTCACTCAACGAAATCCAGTCGCCGATCACGTAGGGTCGGCCGAGTGTCAATGCGATCCCCGAGAACAGATCAGCCAGCGTACTTTGCAAAGCGAGGCCAAGGATGATTGCGATGATCCCGGAGGTCGCCAGCAACGTTCCGATCGGCACGCCGAAGACAAAAGCAAGTATCGAAAGTGAAACGCCGAGATAGACCACCGCAACGACAAGGTCCTGGATCAGCCTGGCTTCCTGAGGCCGATGATCAAGAACGATGTAGATCCGCACGAATCCGATCACCGCCCAGGAGAGATGGACCCACCACAAAATCTTGGCCGAGGCGAGGAGAATATTGCCCCCTTCCAAATCGCGTGGATCAAACTGGAACGGGGATAGACGCGCGTAACCGAGAACGGCCGTCATCGCGGAAAAGAACAGGATCTGAACGACCAACCGTGCCGTCGGCCGGGAGCGCCCCTGAATGTGCCAGACGATGATCCCGGCAAGTCCCAGCAGACACAGCGTCAACGGCAATACTTGTACTTGCGTAACCATTTCAGACCAGGTCACCGTCGCCCTCTGGAAGCGCGACCGACGGTCGGTCGCCACAAGACAACCAGCATAGGGCACAATGCAATGCCCGAGATATCAAACCAACGTTCTATTGGACCACGCCAAAGGTCTGGAATAGCTTCGACAGACTGTATGCCCCCTAAAAAGGCCTCCCAAGAAAGCCGCCCCCCCAGTCGCGGAGCTCCGTTCCTTGCCTCGACGTTGCCGCTCACGCGGCCTTGTCTGCCTTCGTGTCAGGCGCCGATGTGCGAACCAGGCGGTCGAAAGCAGCAAGTGAGGCCTTCGTACCATCACCGACCGCAGTGACGATCTGCTTGAAGACAGCGCTGATCTACTGTTTTTTCATGCACCTGAACGAGGAGCGCGGTCTCTCGCGCCTGACGGCGCTTGCCGGCATCGGCTGGCTCGTCATCCTGTTTCTCGTCGTTCTGCTGGATTATGCCTCGCGCTGAGCCTGCCCTTTCGCGGCTCACAGCCCGTCCGCCGAAAGGGAGCTGGGCAACCTGTCCTGTTGCGGTTCCCTGTCCTGAAGAGCGGACATCAAAGAAAAAAGGGCGCCCGTGGGGCGCCCTCTCGTCGTCATTCGGCGTTGCGGATCGTCAGCGCCGGGTTATGGGCGAAGAAGTTGTGCGGCTCGATGTGGATGGTCTTCCACTCCGTCGACATCACAGGCCAGTCCTCCATGCGGGGGATGTGATGGAAGCCGGCGGTAAACCAGGTCACGATGTCCTTGCCCATTAGCGGCTTGTTGGCCTTGACCCATTCCGGCAACGTGTCGGAGCCGTCGCTCTGCATGGCGAACTTTCCGCCCGCATATTGCTGGTCCGCATTGTAAACCGTGTTCCAAACCGAGTATTCGATATAGGCGTTGCGCTTCATCGGCGGGTCCTTGGCGAAGTCGAAGGGACCGTAGGCCACGTCGCCATGGTGGACCATCCAGCCGGGCTCCTGGCCGAGATAACCTTCACGGGACGGATCCGAGATCATGAAGTAGCGCGGCTTTGCTGCGGACAGCTGGTAGCGGGCTTCCAGTTCCGTCTTCGGCATTGTGTGCTGCACTTCCCACATCGACCGGCGTGGGTTCTTCTTGTCAACCTTCGACGGAACGATGTCCATGGTGCCGAAATGGTTCTCCGGCTGGTCGACGTCGAAATCGATGCGGAAGTTGAAGTAATGGTCGTGGTTGGCTGCCACCAGGTTCGGAGCAATCAGTGTGCCATGCGCAGTATCGGCGGCAGCCGTCGGATCGTTCATCGAGGCAGATGCGACACCCTTGACCGCGTCGAGGCCGGTTGCGCCGATCATGATGCGGATCTGTCCGTCCTGTTGCAGGCGGTAGTCCATCAGATAGTCGTAGTTGCCGACTTCGGACGCCGTGCGCACCACGAGTTCGGTTGCCGGACGTCCTTCGGCCGGAAGCGGCTTTTCAGGCGTCTGGGCAAAGACTTCGAAGTGACGCCAGGCCGGGTCGCCGATCGAGCGCTCGAAGACACAGATTGCGTTCGGAATCACCAGTGGGTTGCCCTTGTCATCGGCAATCGTTGCCGGCAGGAACGTTGCGTAATCGGGGCAGTCGACGCCGGCACGCAACGGGCTCAGGAACAGGCCGAACCCGTATTCCCCGCTGTCCATGTAGGTGCGCCAGTACCAGCCCTCGGTCGGGTCCATATAGGGTACGAAGACTTCCGACAGGTGGGATTGATAGATGACCGAGCGCCACTTGTCGCCGTCCTTGACGTCGAGGTTGGAGAGCACCAGGCCCGGACGCTTGTCGACGCGGAAGTTGAAGCGCCACAGGTCCCATTCGAGATGACTGCCTGATATCTTGTAGTTCGGGCCGCCCTGCTGGGAGAGCTTGGCCATGTTCATCTTCGGCCGCAGCGGCTCACGCGCTTCGACTTCCTTCTCGGTGTAGCCCCAATTGTCCTTCGGGCCTTCGATCACACCGATGTCGATGACCTTCTCCACCTTCTTCTTGCCGATATCGTAGACGGCAAACAGGCCCTCGATCGGCTTGGCGTAGTAGTTCGATCCGTCGGGAACCTTGTAGCAGGGCACCTTCATCAGGCGGGAATTCTTGTAGTCCTCGGTGAAGAAGTTGCCGGCCGTCAGCGGCAGGCAGAAAGCCTGTTCGGGTGTCAGGCCCCGCTTCTTCAGGCCCGCGATCATGTCCGGATCCTTCAGCGCGCCCTGCAGCGCGTCCATGAACTCGGTGAACAGGACCATCGGCTGGCCCTTGACCGGCGTCGTGCTCTCGACCTTGCCGGTCGTGATGTTGACGACGGCTTCCTTGAAGCCCTCCGGGCTCGTGAGATGCACCCGCGCCTCACGGTCGAGCGGCTTGTCGCCGTCCTTCCAGGAGATCACATCGGCCTTGGCCGGTTCCTTGAGCTCGATCAGCGGATAGAGCGTATTCTCGTCAACCACCTTCGCATCGCGCAGGATCCCGTTGATTTTCTGGTATTCTTCCGCCGTCAGGCCATCCAGCGGATGGGCAATCGCAGCGGAGGCTGAAAGGGCCAGCATCAGGCCGGCGGCGGCAATATAGGGCGTGCGTTTCATCTCTCTCTCCCTCTTGATCTGTTGGTTGGGCGGCAACCTGCCCGCCCTCATGTTCCTGCTCGTACTGCAACGGTCGTCGCCGTTCGGACGTCGGGCTGAGCCTCAGCTGAAGACCACCTGGATGTCCGTGTATTCCAGCAGCCCTTCCTCGGCGAACTCGACGCCGAGCCCGGACGACTTGACGCCACCGAACGGGACATTGGGCTGGATGGCGCCGTGCTTGTTGATCCAGACGGAACCGCAGGCCATGCGGCTCGCCACGGCCTTTGCAGCGGCGATATCAGATGACCAGACGGAACCACCAAGACCGTTCGGACTGTCATTTGCGAGCGCAATCGCTTCTTCGACGTCGTGGTAGCGGATGACCGGCAGGGCCGGACCGAACTGCTCCTCGTCGACAAGCGGATCGCCGTTCTTAAGGCCGGATATGATGGTTGGCGGATAGAACAGGCCCTCGCCCGGCGCACCGCCAAGCAGGACCTTGCCACGCGTCGTGGCGTCCGCGACGAGACGTGACACCTTGTCGAACTGCATGCTGTTCTGCACCGGACCAAGCACGCTCGTCTCCTCCATCCCATTGCCGACGGGTATGGCGCGGGCATAGTCTACCAGAGCTTCGCACACCGCGTCATGGATGCTGTCATGGACATAGAGCCGCTTCAGGGCGGCGCAGGTCTGGCCGTTGTTGATGAAGGCACCCCAGAACAGGCCCTCGGCGATCGCCTTGGGATCGGCGTCGGGCAGTACGATGCCGGCATCATTGCCGCCGAGTTCAAGGGTCAGGCGCTTCATGTTGCCGGCGGCCGACTGCATGACCTTCTGTCCGGTCGCGCTGGAGCCGGTAAAGACGATCTTGTTGATCCCTGGATGGGCCGCCATTGCCGCGCCGAGATTGAAGCCCTTGTCGTCGCTTGTCACGACGTTGAGAACACCAGGCGGCAGCACCTCATTGATGATTTCCACCAGCCGCAGCGTCGACAGCGGTGTCAGCGGCGATGGCTTGATGACCACGGTATTGCCGGTGCGGAGCGCCGGCATAATATGCCAGATCGCGATCATGACGGGGAAATTCCATGGCGTGATCGAACCGACGACGCCGATCGGCTTGCGATGCAATTCGACGCGACCCTCGCTATTGTCCTGCAGGACCTTGACTGGAACCGACAGTGCGGTCGTATATCCCGCCCAGGCGACCGCACCCCCCATTTCCCATCGCGACCCGAGGCCGTTCAAGGGCTTGCCCTGCTCGCGCGTGATAATGTCGGCCAGTTCACCGGCATGTTCCTCGATACGGGAGGTGACGGCCGCGCACATGCGCTGCAGGTCCTCGTCACTTCGCGCCGACCATGCAGGAAATGCAGAGCGCGCAGCCTCGACGGCCCGATCGAGTTCTGCGCCACCCATGTTCGGTGCGCGTCCAGCCACCTCGCCCGTTGCCGGATCGAGAACTGCGAAACCTGCCTCGCCCGTCACCGGCGCCCCGTCGATGATTGCAGAATAGAAAGTCATGATCAGCCTCCTCGCTGAGATCCGGTCCATCCCGGATTTGGAAGAAGCCTAGGCCAGAACCGTGCGCCAGACTTGGACGGGAACGTCCCGTCTGTTGGACAAAAGCGTCAATGACAGCGCGCCACGGCGCCGGGCGTGGTGCAGTATTTCTTGCGGAACTCCCGGTAGAAATAGGAGAGATCGTTGAAGCCGGAATCGTAGGCGATGGCGGCGATACCGTCGCTCGCCTGGTCGGCAGCACGTTCCGCCAGCCGGGCATGGGCCACCTCAAGGCGACGCTTGAGAAGGCGCTGCCCAGGCGTTTCCCCGAGCGGCCGGAAGTGGCGCTGCAGCATGCGCTCGGAGACGTTCAGGCGGCTCGCCAGTTCGCGCGGGCCGAAGGCCGGTTCGAGGCCGTAGCGGTCAATCAGCGCCAATGCGCGCGACAACAGCGTCTCGGGCGCGCGATTGGGGATCATGCCCCGGTT